>Ga0172380_10002711_pt1 | contig 26423 bp, 24 predicted proteins | sample Leawe162metaG_FD_119747 | JGI IMG/M metagenome (GOLD analysis project Ga0172380, IMG submission 119747) | Leachate microbial communities from a municipal landfill in Southern Ontario, Canada - Leachate well 162 metaG | ecosystem: Engineered > Solid waste > Landfill > Unclassified | place...
CGACGAAGACTTCCTTATTTATTCAAGGAATGATATTTATATTGAACTACTCTTTTCATTCTCCTAGACTCTTCGCTTCATTTCATTCAGCTCTGAGTGACGTATTAGAAAGGGCTACGAATTGAATACATCTCAGCTCGAAATCATACAACCCTGGTTTAAACCCAAAAATTTTCCCATTATGGAACTTTTAATCCAGAAATGACTTTTCGTGAGTATATACGCCGGCTTGCTTGGAGATATTGAGCAACACACCGATAGCGATTGAGTAGATGATGATGGCTGTACCACCGAATGATATGAATGGTAGTGGTAGCCCAGTAGTAGGAAGTAAACCAGTATTTACACCAGCATTCACGAATACGTAGATAGAGAATGTAACTACTATTCCTACAGATAAGAAATAACCGAAGGCATTGGGTGCTTTCCTTGCTATTTGCATACCACGGTAGAAGATAAATCCGAATATAGCAATTACGAAGAATAGTCCGATGAACCCGAATTCTTCCCCTATTATAGAGAAGATGAAGTCACCATAAGATTCTGGTAGGAACATGTGACTCTGACGTGATTGTCCCACACCAACTCCAGATACTCCACCATTTCCAATAGCTATTAGTGCTTGTTTTAGTTGGTATGATACAGCTTCTCCGCCAGCTTCGTCACCTCCCAAATATGCTTGGATACGTGCCATTCTATAAGGGGCAGATACAGCATAAACTCCAGCTAATACTATCCCGATAATACCTGTGTATATTAGGTATAGTAGGTTAACATTTCCTATGAACATCATAGCAAATGATATCATAAAGATAACAATCATTGTAGAAAAATTCGGTTGCAGAGCTATAAGGATACAGATAACGAGCGTCCATACTATAAATGGTACGAACCCACTTTCGAAGTCTTTTATTACTTCTTGCTTTTTCTCGAGCATAGCTGCGAAGTGGAATATCATCGCAAATTTAGCAAACTCAGAGGGCTGGATACTTATACCACCTATGCTTATCCATCTTGAAGCACCTTTGGCGGATGAGCCACCGACCAACACGAAGACGAGGAGTAATATCCCAATGAAGAGAGCTGGCTTCGTAAAGCGTTTATATTTGTTGTAATCTATTCCAGAAACAACAATCATAGCAAATATACCGATAACTATCTTACCCAAATGGCTTAGAAAAAGTGTTTCAGTAGAACCAGTCTTTAACTCAGAAATTGTAGATGACGCAGTATAAACCACAGCCAAACTGAATAGCATCAGGGCTATAATCGAAATGAATAGGTACCAATCTATTCTATTTTTCTGAGTTGTTGTTTCCACTATACAAAGCTATTTACTACTTGTTTGAATACATCACCACGATGTTCGAAATTCACGAATTCATCGAAGCTCTTGCAAGCTGGAGAAAGCAAAACCGTATCGCCAGATTTGGCTGCTACTGCTGCTTCCTGTGTTGCTTCTATCAGATTATTAGCTAAAAAGCATTTTACTTTACCAGAGAATTTGTCGAACAATCTGTTCTTTTCTTCCCCGAAGCAAATCAAATACTTAACTTTATTTTCTACTAATTCACTTAGAACACTATAGTCATTAGCAGACAGCAGACCACCTGCTAACCAAATTATATTATCTTCGAAAGAATTCAATGCATACCAAGAAGAGTTCACATTCGTTGCTTTAGAATCGTTGATAAAACGTACACCGTGCAAATCGCGCACTACTTCCAATCGGTGTTGCACACCTTTGAAAGAAGCAACTGCATCTCTGATGTCTTCGTTTCTTATTTGTAGGTACTTCGCTGCTATTACTGTCGCGAATGTATTATATAGATTATGCTCACCATATAGTGGCACATAACTAGTCGGCATTATTTCCTCTTTTTGCTGCTGTGTACGATATACTATGAACCCATTTTCTTGGGAAACCCCCATAGTATTTATTTTGCTGCTATCTAATGAAATAAACCCAATATTTGCCTTAGTTTCCAATATTTCCCCACCAGAAACTTGCGGCTTTTTTTCAAGTATTGAGTTTAAAATCTCATCGTCACAATTCAAAACTAATAAATTCTCGGCAATTTGGTTGGAAGTAATTTTCCACTTTGCTTTCGTATATTGTTCATAACTACCATGATACGACAAATGATCTTCTGTTATATTCATAATAACAGCTACATCAGGACGGAACGTATCTATCCTATCCAGTTGGTAACTCGACAGCTCCACTACTAGTATATCATCTTCGGTTACTGAGTCTGCAACTTCCGCCATTGGTAATCCGACATTGCCAACTAGTTTTACACTTCTACCCGAATATGCTATAATATGTGCCATCAGAGTAGCAGTTGTTGTTTTTCCGTTAGTTCCAGTTATTCCTATTATCTGAACTTTTGCCGACAAATTCAGGTAAGCGTACTCTATTTCGGAGATTATCTTGATATTTTGTTTTTCTAGCTCTATTATAATAGGTGCGTTTGGTGGAACACCTGGAGAGGAAATACATAAATCGTATTGACTTAGATTATCGAGACTGTTTTTCCCAAATTCGTAGCCAATTCCTTTTTCTATCAATTTTTCGGTTAGTTCTGGGGTTTCAGCACTCGAGTTCAACTCTGATAAAAACACGCTGTGTCCCTTTCTAATAGCCAATAATGCTGCCGATAATCCACTTTTTCCAGAACCAATAACTAATATCTTCATTTTAATCGTCTTACTTTTTTATATTGAACTTTATTTTTTTACAATTTACGAATGTATTTTAAGTATTTATATGTCAATTTTAAGAATATATAATTGTTTTCACCCAATATTAAGGGAAAAAGCTCAAACGGTAGAGAAATTCGACCAAGAACTGAAAGATTTTACTGACAATATGCTAGCTACTATGTACAATGCCGATGGTATTGGTCTAGCTGCTAACCAAGTCGGTGACAGGCGTGCTATCTATACAGTAGATATTAATACTGGTGATGAAGATAAATCGAAATATACTCCAATAGTTATGATTAACCCGATCATCCTTTCGTTCGATGATGAGATAACTACTTATCAAGAAGGGTGCTTGAGTATTCCGAAATACTATGAGGATGTGGATAGACCAGCTGCTGTGCAAGTGCAATACACCGATGTAGATATGAAGCTACATACTTTGGAAGCTGATGATATATTAGCTAGGGTTATCCAACACGAATATGATCACCTAAAAGGGATTCTGTTTTTCGATAGAATAACTCAAATCAAAAGAGCACTGGGCAAGAAAAAATTGAACAAAATAAAAAGGGGAGAGCTAGATACTTTCTACCCTATGATAAATCCAGACGGAACCGAATACGAGCCAACGGAAAGCAAGAAAAGTAAAATATAATTGTTCGCCAGATGTTCTAGTATAAAAAGACGGAAGCAGTCCGAAGATGAATAAAAAGAAACTCATGCGACTGATAGAGGGTGGTGAAACCTCGACAGTAGAGTTCAAAAGGAAACTAACAGAAACCCACAAAATAGCCAAGGAGCTATGTGCCTTCGCCAATACAAAGGGCGGAGTGCTGATAGTTGGGGTAGATGATGATGCCACTATCTGCGGAGTTATGAGCGAGAAGACAGAAGCCGAGTTAATACGAACTGCGTGCGATTTTGATTTGGAGCCACCAATCACCCCACTAATATCACACATAAACATAATGGGACTAGAACTAGTAGTCGCAGAAATAGAAGAAAGCACGAACAAACCCATCAACCTACTTACCAAAAACGAACAAGGACAAACTATAAAGAGAGCTTACATACGTGTAGGCGAAAAGTCAGTGATGGCGAGCAGCGAAATGGCTCGGGCACTCCGCTTTTTGAATAAAGACGATAGCTATACGGAAGAGGATGGTGTGAAAATAGTAATAGGTCGCAACGAAAAGGCACTATTCGAATATCTCGAGAAAAACGAAAGAGCAACAGTGAACGATTTCGCAAAGCTGGTGAATATATCACGCCGCCGAGCAGAACGGCTGATGATACGCATGATGAGGGCAGGTGTGCTCCAAATCCACCAAGATACTGCCCACGACTACTTTACTGCGGTGTAGGTTTAGAAGAGTGCTTAAAAAGTTATTCTTACTATCATATTCTTGGATTATCTACGATGAAATTCCCCTTTTTAAGCAAAACGAAGTTTTGCGAAAGAGGGGTGGCAGACACGCAAAGCGTGGCTGACGGGGTGTTTATAGAAACAAACAATTCCTTCAACTAATCCTAACAGTTATTTAAAAACAAGCTAATTGTAATCAAGTTCTTCATCTCCCTACTCCACCACCACTTTTACTGACTTCTCTTCTGAGCCGTGCTTTATATTGATTAGGTATATACCTGATTGAACAGCAGAACAGTCCCAAGTTAATGAGTTATTGTTAATCGTTATCTCTTGTTTTTTTATCTCTCTGCCTTCTATATTATAGATGGTAATATCTTGCTTTGATAATGCATAATCACCAAACTCGATAGTAACAGCAGAGCGTGCGGGTTGGGGATAAGGGGGAGAGGTGACTAGAGTTTTTTGTTTTTCTTCTACGCTTGTAACAACACCCAGATTTTCAAATGAAGCTCTATATAATTCTGCTTGACCTATTAAACGTGCTGAAATAGTTATATCAAGAATTACATAGTTTTCAAACATCCCAACTATTCTATATGAATGTACATCTTCTGATAATGGTGGTAAATTACTTTCTACTAGTTGCCACGTCTTGCCTTGATCATTTGTAATTCTCAAACCTTTTAATCCTTCTCCATAACTAGAAATCAAGATATTATTCTCATCTATCATTACTACCGAGAAATATTGGATTTCATTAAATAGTTCAATATCTATTATATCCCATGATTTTCCTTTGTCTGTTGATTTGAATAATAATGCAGGGTAAGAGTTAAAAGCATAATAGTTCCCACCAAATTCGTAGAAATCATAAACGCCAGCATAAGTATTACCTGTAGGTAATGATTCAACTAATTGTGTCCAAGTCTCAGCATTATCTGATGATTTGAAAACACCATCAAACTGCGAAAATGCTAATAAATCCCCATTTTCAGTTTCCACCATTTTAAATATCTTGAAATCCTTTTTTAATACAGTAGTATCCATCATTGAAAAAGTTTTGCCATAGTCTCTACTTATCACATGACCATTATTCCCATAGAGCAATATCTTATCTTCCAATATTAGTAAATTTTGATATTCACCGTATAATGGAATATTTTCAAATGTTTTGCCGTAGTTTGTAGATGAATAAATAGCATAAGGTGCTCTTAAATATATTTGATTATCTTTGCTATGGAAACTATATATATTTGTTTGCTCTTCTTCTAAAAAAGGATAATAGGAGTCCCAACTTTCTCCATAATCTGTTGAATACTGTACACCTCTTTTGAATGTTCCTACTGCTAGTAAGGTATCATTGTGATTATAAATACGATTGACTTTTGTATTTTCATAAACTAGGTTTGTATGCTCTATATCCGTAAACAAACTATCTATTTCAAAAACTAAATTCCCTACTCCTAAAAAGAAATATTTATCAGCCTTCTTATAGATTTTAGAGATAGCAAATTTTTCACTTAGAACTTGCCATGATTTCCCTTTATCCCTTGATTCTAATATACCGAGTGGATTTGAACTAGCTAATATTCTATCTCCATCATCAAAATAATCAGAAATTAAAGCACCTAGAGTTTCTAAAGTCCACGTCTTGCCGTTATCTTCTGACCTAAGTACATTACCAAATGCAGTGCTGACTATTAGTATATCATCAGTTGCATATATTGATGTAATAGAAGTGTCTATTAAAGTTTTACCCCAAGTAATACCTTCATCATTAGATATATAGAGACCACCTTCAAGAGTATCTGATATTACTATTGGGTGATTTACTCTTTGCTGAAATGCAAATATATAAGTACTATTTGATTCGACTCCTTTTACATACATATCTAAAGTTGTATCTTTCCTAACCTCTTTTAATAATTCCCATTTATTTGAATCAAGGTTTAATCTAAATAACTCCCCTTGAGTCAGACTTACTGTAAAAAAATTATTCTTTGATATTACAAAATCCTTTACTTTAGACCCTAGATTTGTTTTATCCTCTATTCTACCCCAATTTTCTCCAAAATCAGATGATTTAAAAATGCCTTCTCTACAGCTTATCAAGACTCTATTTTTATTTTGTTCTATTCTATATGCAGCACCGAAATAATCATAAAGAGTATCATCTTCGGCTCTTACCCATTTGTTTTTTTCATATTTATAATTATGAGTTTTTTCAGATGTAGGGTCAAATCTATTTATATAAATATCATCGTTCATGCTAGTAATTAGACTGACTTTGATATAATCATAAGGCGTAGCGATTTGCTCCCATATCTGGGATTGGATTGGGCTAGATAGCAAACAAACTAGAATAATTAGTATTAGTTTTTTCATGATTTTCTCCAAATTGATATTATTGTAATCACGTTCTTCATCTTCCTACTCCACAACAACTTTTACTGCCTTCTCTTCTGAGCCGTGCTTTATATTGATTAGGTAAATACCTGGCTGTACAGCAGAACAGTCCCAAATTATAGAATTGTTATTTATTCTTATTATTTGATTTCTAAGCCCTTTACCTTCTACATTGTATATAGATATATTCTTATCCACTAAATTGTAATTACCAAACTCAATAGTTACTTCCGAATGAGCTGGTTGGGGATAAGGATAATAAGAGTTGGGTATTAATTCTGAATCGACAGAGGATTTGACTATTCCAAGATCTGAGAGCTTTGAACGCCAAACGCCATCCCCGCTGGCTACCAATATATATTCACCTTGTATTGCTATATCTTTTACAATTGTTTCAAATGAATCATCTGAAGCAAATATTTCAATTTCATAATAGGTCGTATTCTCTCCTTCATTATTTGATACTAATACACCATCCTTTGACGATACTATTGTATATTCTCCATAAAAGACCAAACCATTATCACTGCCTTTTAAAGAAATTTCAGAATTAAATTCGTCCCATGTTAAACCTTCGTCTTCTGAGTAAAACAGGCCATGATTAGGAAGGAAAGCATAAACTTTACCATCATGATATTCAAAAGTTTCGAATTTTGTTGAATATAACGTCTGAAAATCAGTAGGTACTTTTTCCCATTCTAGACCATTATTAAAGGATTTAAATAACCCTTTATCTTCAGCAACTATCAATAGTTTTTTATTATCTATCCTTAATATATTTGTAGTTGCATAATCAGATTTAAGAATTTCGTTTTGAAATCCATTCCATGTTTTACCAAAATCAGTTGTAATTCTTGTCCCAAATAATGTAGCAACAATCAAAGTATCACCACCGATGTATTCAACATCTTTTATAATTGTTCTAAATGGATCAGAGACTCCAATTCCAACTTCATTCCATGTTTTACCAAAATCATTTGATAGTCCAATATTTTGATAGCCAGATACAATTGTAATATAAATACTATCTCGTTGGTGAACTTTCAAATTGATGCCCTTTAAACCATTTCCTAAGAGTTGCCAATTAGTTCCTTCACTCGTTGAATAATGTAACCCATTTCTCCCAGATGTAGCTACTAACAGGGTATCTTGATTAGTATGAAAACTATAAGATACAAGACTATCAGTCATGGCTTTACATTTCTCCCATACTTTACCTTGATTTGTAGTATTGAATAAATACTTATTTTCATTTTGACAGTAAAGTACACCATTGAATTCAAGGAATTGCTTTATATTTGTAAGCTCTATTCCATCATGCCTTCTTTCCCAAGTTTGACCATTGTCTGTAGAAATATGAACACCAGTTCCAATTCCATCTTGTATGCCAACAGAATTAACTGCCGCATATAGATAATCACCTGATGAATAAAACAAATCAACAGGTAGAATTAAGTTCGTATCTACTCCCCAAGTTTCTCCATAATCTGAACTTTTATATAAATGTTTATCCAAACCACAGGCAAAAAGAATACTATTGTGGACGACAAAAGATTTTATCCTTGTTTCATTAAAGTTAGATTTTTCCCATGATTCACCATTGTCACTCGATATAAAAAGACCATAATCTGAATTAGGAATTTGAGGATTCCCATAAGAGGCAGAAAATAAATAATTTTTATCTCTAGTAATAGTATTAGATAAAACTGTTTCTTCACTAACCGTTTTTATTGTGTCCCATTTTCCAGTCAATAAATCATACATATAAAGTTTTTTGGAAGAACCATATTCTGAAAAAGCAAATATTTTATTGTCAACTATGAGCGCATCTTGCAAACGAGAGATAACAATACCATCTAATGTATCTCTTATGCTCATCCAAGATACACCATAATTAGTCGATAAATATAGTTCTACGATAGTAGAAAATATAACAATACTATCTTCTTGTTTAAAAAAAAGAATGCTTCTATTTGAAGGCAATTCTAGGTTAGAAATTTCCCACTCAGTCTCATCATTAAATTGGTAGTTTGCAAAATCTGAATTACTAGATGCAAATAGTTGGTTATTAAATTCAAAAATATCTGCTATAAAAGCATAGTCATAAGGACCATCAACCCTCTCCCAAATACTTGCTGAAAGGGAAAGAGTTGATAGCACACAAACTAGAATAATTAGTATTAGTTTTTTCATGGTTTTCTCCAAATTGAAATAATGATATTTACTATTAACAAATGTAACCTAAAAAAAGCACATTTTAATTGAAAATTTTTAATACTTATGGCTCTGTTATCATATTGTAGAGTAACCCTTCATTAGAATTCTCCCCACTTTTACTTAATTTGCATTTTTATAAATAACAATTACTGAAATGTCAAAACTAGCAGTAGTATTACTCAGTGGTGGTATGGATTCGGCGGTGACGGCGGCTATCGCCAAAGAAAGCGGTTACGATATAGCTTGCCTCCACCTGAACTACGGACAGAGAACCGAGAAGCGAGAGCTAAAGCAATTCGATGAGCTATGCAATCACTTCGGTGCAGTCAGCAGTATGGTGACTGATGTGCGTTTCCTATCGCAGATTGGCGGCTCTAGCTTAACAGATGAGCGAATAGAGATAACGGATGCTAACTTGGATTCAAATGAAATACCGTCTAGTTACGTCCCATTCCGAAATGCTAATATATTGGCTATGGCAACAAGTTGGGCAGAGGTAATAGGCGCGACAGCTCTTTATATAGGTGCCGTTTACGAAGATAGTAGCGGTTACCCCGATACTCGTCGCGATTTTTTCGATGCCTTCGAGAAAATAATAGAAAAGGGAACAAAACCAGAAACGAACATTAAAATAATCACTCCTATCATAGATATGGGGAAAGATGAAATAATAAGTAGAGGTTTGGAATTGGGTGTTCCTTTTGATAAAACTTGGAGTTGTTACAAGAACAATGAAAAGGCGTGTGGCAAGTGCGACTCATGCGGTCTCCGCCTCCGAGCATTCGAGAAATTAGGCATTTCTGACCCCGTAGAATATGAGATACGGCTAAGTTATAAATAGCGAAAAAGCGATAAATTTAGAAATAAGATTTATTTTTCTTTGTAAATTATATATAAGCTATTATATTTGTAGTCTTATTAGAATTAAAAAAATAAAAAACAAAATTTTTTGGTAATACAATGAACTATACTGGACCAAAAGCTAGGTTATCTCGTAAGATTGGGATTAACATGGACGCTAAAGCAACAAAAGTTGCTGGTAAAAAACCATATCCTCCGGGACAACATGGGAACAGCAAAAAACGTAAGAAAATGTCTGATTACGGAAAGCAGTTGCTTGAGAAACAAAGACTAAAATTACAATACAATGTTAGTGAAAAACAAATGCTTAAAGCATATAAAGAATCAACTAGATTGGACGGTAACACTGGTACTTTGATGATGCAACAACTAGAACACAGACTAGACGCATTAATCTTCAGAGCGGGTTTTGCTCGTACTATGTATGCTGCTAGACAGTATGTTGCTCACGGTCACATATTAGTAAACGGTAGAAAAATGGACAGACCTTCTTACTTCGTTAAAGTTAACGATGTATTGTCTGTTAAGCCAAAAGCTCAAAAAATGGAAGCATTGCAAGAAGCTGTACGTGGCTCTGGTAATCCTTCATACTTAGATGTGAATAAAGCAGATTTCACTGCAAAATTATTACACGTTCCAGATATCGAAGATATTCCAATCAAAGTTGAGATTCCTCTAGTTGTCGAGTTTTACTCTAGATAATTACTATCTTTACAGATGCAAGAAAATGAAAAATCCCGCTTTTGGCGGGATTTTTTTTGTTTATATCTGAACAAGATTGCAGGATGATAATGATAGACACGATAATTTGATAAGTCTATTTCACAGCGAGGACTGAAATGACGTGGCTGTCTCTAAATCCCCAAACCCCTGTAAATACGTCACTCTGAGCTAACGGAGTTAGCGAAGAGTCCAGGCGAACTCAAGTAGCAGTTCAATATTAGTAGCATCTGATGACCATCCTAACACAGCAACTCCGGTAGGAGTTGGCAGAACAATCACGTCACACTGATAACGTCGCAGACGGTAGAAGAGTCTAGGTAACTCTATTGCTGATTTATCGTTATCAATTGGCCCTTTTCTTCCATATTCTACCTGCTACTTTGCTACTAACTTTATCTTCGCCTGTTTCTATATACCTTGCTGCTGGACTCTGGCAGGCGCTACAAGATCCTTTAAGAACTACGTCATTCAAATCGTTCAAGTAGATTCTATAATTGATTAATCTGTTATTATTTGAATCGCAAGTACAAAAAATATTTTCAAGGAGTTTATCTAGATGAACCATAGAGTTACCCATAATCATTCTAAATTCAATTTCTTCAATTCCAATTTCTATTTCATCATCATCAAAGTCTTTCATTTTAGCTCTCTCCCAAAATATTTAAAATACAGCTTTTTCTAAACGGTTTATTTTTCAAATATAATAGTTTTCTTGAATATAAAAAAGAGTTTTAGTATTCCCTCAAAATCATTCTGAACAAGATTACAAGATGATAAAGATAGATATGATGATTTGATAAGTCTATGTCACAGCGAGGACTGAAAGGACGTGGCTGTCTCTAAATCCCCCAACCTCCGTGTAAACACGTCACTCAGAGCTAAAGGAGTTAGCGAAGAGTCCAGGCGAACTCAAGTAGCAGTTCAATTTTGGATAGTTGACTTGTTATCCGTTGGCTAAAGCCAACGGCAATACAAAGAACTGTGCTCCTTTGTGGGAGTTGGCAGAACAATCACGTCACCCTGATCTTAAATAAAGAAAGAGTCTAGGAATTATAATCAGAGTATTGAGTATTTGGCTTGATAGATTAGTGTTGAGCTACAGATATTAAGTCCCTCTGGGGCTCATTATTTCCCATTCTAATGCAATTGTAAACTTTAATTAATTTCAAAACCGATTATTTTCACTTCCAATCCGATAAATAATGAAATAATACGTTGTCTTAGACGCAACGCTTTATTATCTTTGTAACTTACATAAATCGGAATTTGATGAAAAACATTAGAAATTTTTGTATTATTGCTCACATTGATCATGGTAAATCGACCTTAGCTGATAGAATACTTGAAGTTACGGGTGCAATTACCCAAAGAGAAATGATACACGCTCAGATTTTAGACAATAATGCCCTAGAACAAGAAAGGGGTATTACTATCAAGTTACACGCTATTCAGATGGACTACAAAGCTAAGAATGGCGAAATATATAAGCTAAACCTAATTGATACTCCCGGTCACGTTGATTTCTCTTACGAAGTGTCTCGTTCACTCGCCGCTTGCGAAGGTGCTATACTTGTAGTAGATGCTACACAGGGCGTAGAAGCTCAGACTATTAGTAATCTATATATGGCTATAGAGAATGACCTAGATATTATTCCTGTATTAAATAAAATTGATTTACCTGCCGCAGCTACTACTAAGGATAATGTGAAAAAGCAAGTTCTTGAGCTAATCGGTGGCAAGGAAGAAGATATAATCGAGGCATCAGGTAAATCTGGTATGGGTGTTATCGATATATTGGAAGCAATTGTAGCACGAATATCTCCACCTAAGGGTGACCCAACTGCTCCACTAAAAGCACTAATCTATGACTCTATATTCGACCCTTACCAAGGTGTCGTAGTTAATATCAGAGTTATCGATGGTGAGATAAAAGAAAATGATAAAATTGTATTTATGTCCAACAAAACTGAACATATAGTTGAGCAAGTTGGAGTTATGAAAATGAAACGAGAGAGAACTAAAGTTCTTTCTGCTGGTAATGTAGGCTATATAACTGCTGCTATCAAAGGGCTTTCTGATACGAAAGTCGGTGATACGATCACACACGTAAAAGGAGGAGCTACTGAAGCAATTGGTGGTTTTAAAGAAGTTAAGCCAATGGTTTTCTCCGGTATTTATCCAACTGATTCTGATGGATTTGAATTATTGCGAGAAGCATTGTCTAAACTATCACTGAACGATAGTGCTGTAACATTCGAACCAGAATCTTCTACAGCTCTTGGCTTTGGCTTCCGTTGTGGTTTCCTTGGTCTTCTTCACATGGAGATAGTGCAAGAGCGATTAGAGCGAGAGTTCAACCAGACAATCATTACAACAGTACCGAACGTGCGATATAATGTCACTAAGACAAATGGTGACATTGTTTATATAGATAATCCTGCTCAGATGCCTGATAGAGTATCTATTGTTTCTCTACGCGAGCCATATATCAGAGCTCAGATTATCACTCCAGACCAATACGTTGGTAACATTATGTCACTATGTATGGAAAGACGTGCTGAAATAGTTGACCAAAAGTATTTATCCGAAACTAGAGTAGAACTTATATTTGAGATTCCACTTTCAGAAGTCGTTTTCGATTTCTACGATAAGTTGAAATCTACTTCACGTGGCTATGCATCGCTAGATTACGAGTTTTCACAAGAAAAAGAAAGCGATCTAGTTAAGCTAGACATAATGCTGAATGGCGAAACTGTCGATGCATTATCATATATCGTCCACAGAAATAAAGCTCACTCGTGGGGTAAGAAAATTTGTGAAAAATTGAAAGAATTAATACCTAAGCAGATGTTTGATGTAGCAATACAAGCAGGCATCGGAAATAAAATTGTTGCTCGTACTAATATTAGTGCTATGCGAAAGAACGTAACTGCCAAATGTTATGGTGGTGATATCTCGCGTAAACGTAAGCTAATTGAGAAACAAAAAGCAGGTAAAAAGCGTATGAAAATAATAGGTAGTGTCGAAGTGCCACAAGAGGCCTTCCACGCCGTGCTATCAATCGATTAGGAATGAAGAATTATGTCCGTCAAAGAGTATTTAGCAAACCGTAAGAAAAAGAAAGAATTACAACGCGAAAAGATGAAGAGTATGTCTTTTGGGGAAAAAGCATTTTCTTTCGGAAAGACGATTTTGGGTGCAGTAATAGTTGTGATGATTATCAATGGTCTATTGGTTGCATCATTCGTAGTACCAACGGGTTCTATGGAAAATGAAGTAATGACGGGTGATTTTTTGTTCGTCAACAAATTCATATATGGTCCAACTACACCGCAAGTTATTCCATTTATAAATCAAGAACTACCATTCTACCAATTCCCAGGTATCAAAGATCCTGAGAAAGGTGATGTGATAGTATTCATCTATCCAGGTGATAGAGATCTAATTGAGGCACAGGAATTTCAGTATTACCTCAAAAGATGTGTAGCTACTGCTGGTGATACTATTCAGATAATAAATGAAGTAATATACATAAACGGTGAGAAGCAGCCGCTTCCTGAGCACGTTAACTTTAGTGCTAGCAATAACCCAAATGTACCTGCTGCATTCCCAATAGGAACGGATTGGACTCAATCTAACTACGGTCCATTAGTTATACCTAAGGAAGGTGATGTAATTCCTATATCTAGAGAGAATATAGATAGATGGAGAATTTTCATACTAAGAGAAGGTCACAAAGTAACTTTTGATAATCAAAGTGTGTTCGTAGATGATAAGCCAATTACAAGCTATACAGTAGAGAGAAATTATTGCTTCGGTATGGGTGATAACAGACGTAATAGTTTGGATAGTCGTTCTTGGGGCTTTATTCCTTATGAGAATGTAACTGGAACTCCAGTAATAGTTTATTGGTCGTGGGATACTAATATGCCATTTGGTAGTTTCTTCGACAAACTTTCTACAATCAGGTTCAATAGAATCGGTAATCTAATAGATTAATCTTGAAATCAATAAAAGACATACTGTTTACTATTATACTAGCAGTATGTCTTATTCTTTTTATAAAAGCGTTTATACTTGACTTTCGAGTCGTTGCTTCCGAATCAATGGTTCCTACCCTAGAAAAAGGCGATGTAATACTAATTAGTAAACTCGCTTATGATATATTTGGAATCAATTACAAAGACCCAGAACCCAAAGAAATAATTACATTCGAACATGATAATGAACTGCTAATCAAAAGAGTAAAAGATGTGGATAGTGATGGGAACTTTTTTGTAGTTGGTGATAATGCTGACAATAGCGTAGATTCGCGTGAGTTTGGCTATGTAGATCATGATGTATTAGACGGAAAAGCTATTATTAAGTTTAATTTTAAGACTTTTTCTATTGCTTTCCTCAACGAATAATCTTAGAATCAGGGTTTAATCTGAAATTCATCTCCCTCTCTCCATTCGTTAGTTTCTTTGTTATACCTGTGAGTCTCAAAAATCAGAGTGTCATTCAATACAGTAACTTCGATGAAGTGAAAATCTCTAATAGACTTATCTTTTTCTTCACCGTTTGTAATATCTTTATATTCACCTTCCAAATCAATACTTCTTCTTGGGCCACCACCACCACCAGAGACTATGAAATGCTTTCCATCAATTAATAGATGCTCATAATTATGGCAATGTCCCGAAATAAATAGTTGTGCTTTTTTACTTTTATTAAATAATTCTACAAAGTTCTTCTTTGCAAATTCATCATCACCAAAACCTACCCCTGTTCCATTTGTAAATGGAGGTTGATGTGTAACAACGATTATATGCTTAACTTCATTATCTGAATCAAATCTATTTAGTTCATTATTATACCATTCATTTTGTCTCTGACTCATTTCATCAAAAATATCGGTATTAGAATTTAAGAGAATAAATGCTATATTTTTGAACAAGAATGACCTCCAAGATGAATCTTTCAATTCAGGAAATCGATTCGTTATATTCAGTGAGCCAGTCTCGGAATCTCCAAAGTATTCGTGGTTCCCTAGAACTGGTACTAACGGGATATTCTCATTCCTGACAGCAGTTGTAGAACGATCAAAGTATCTCCAATCATCATCAGAAGAAGCATCAAAAACCATATCCCCAAGATGCACTATGAATGAAGGTTTCTTATCTAAAGAAGCTATTTTCTTAAATAATTCGAATTGTACAGAATCGTTCGATTCACGAAATAGTAAATAACTTTCTAACCAACCCGTTCTTTGTGTATCTCCAATTAATATAAGTGAGTTTGAAGATTCAGTTTCAATATTAGTACTTTGTAAAGTTATATATTCCGGTGGGGAATAGCTAACCTTTGAAGAGCTACATCCTATAAGGATAAAGCAAAGAAAAGCAATAGCAATTAGTATTCGAGTTAATTTCATTTAATAATATAGTAAGTTTTAGATTCCAATATAACTATTCCCGGATAATATTTTATTTACGGCTACACCATATAAATTGGTTAGTTTACAACTATTCTATTACCCATATTTATAAATCAATCTATTCTACTATGATCAGAGGACTATACATACATATACCTTTCTGTGCTACTATTTGTAGCTATTGCGATTTCTACATCATTAAAAATCAAGATACTTACATCGAAAAATACGTGGACTATCTGGTAATGGAATTCGAACTATTCAAATCAATTCACACCAATGAATTAATAATAGATAATATATTTTTAGGTGGTGGAACTCCTTCACTTCTAACTCCGACTCAGCTAGAAACTATTCTCAGCAAAGTCAAAGAATGCTTTACAGTATTACCAAATTCTGAAATCAGTATGGAATCGAATCCAGCTTCAATAGATGCACAAAAGCTGAATGAGTATAAATCAGTTGGGATTAATCGTATAAGTATAGGTGTTCAGAGCTTCGTAAAAAAAGAGTTGGGCATACTCAAGAGAAACCACTCCCCGGGATTAGCAGAGAAAGTAGTTGCTGACGCCGTTAATAGCGGTATAGAGACAGTGAATCTTGATTTGATATTCTCTGTCCCTGGGCAATCTCTTGCCTCGTGGACGTACTCTATAGAGAAAGCACTTGATTTGGGAACTAATCACTTCTCTACTTATAATCTGACTTTCGAAGAGAACACACCACTTTGGAATAAGATGCAATCAGGTAAAGTCGTAAAATATAATGATGAAGTAGATGAGTTTATGTACTTCACTGCTATTGAGATACTTACGAACCGAGGTTTTGATCATTACGAAATATCAAATTTCGCAAAAACGAACAACAAGTGCAGACACAATCTAAATACTTGGAATAGCGGAGAGTACTTAGCGTTTGGAGTATCTTCACACGGCTTTTTTGAGGGAAGCAGATATAGAAATATAAGTAATCTACAAATGTACTATGAGATACTTAGCAATGGGAAGTTATCAATCATAGATTCAGTCAAATTACATGAGTCTGACTATTCAGAAGAGCTGATTGTACTTGGATTGAGAGCATCGGGTTTAGATAAAGCAAAGATAGGTAAGCAAATGCTTAACTTCTTTGAGAAATCTAACATCTTTATGAAAGAGCTGATTGATAAAGAATTTATAGTTGAAACCAAAACTCACTTCAAGCTAACCTCTAAGGGTTATGCCCTCTGCGATTCTATTACCAATAAGTTTTTGGATTTTATATAGTGTGTTTTCATCCAATGATGGAGGTTGACTAAATAATCGTTGATGGTGCATCTACCGTTTCAAGAACTTATAACTTATATTATTCACTCTTAATATATATAATCCTTTTACTAAACCACTAGTATCTAATGTATATTCGAAGGCGTTTATATCAGATTTAGCAATAACATTTCCTCCCATCAAATCAAAAACTTCAACATTAATTATTATCTCTTTAGATACTATTCTAATTCTATTCTCATCATATTTGATGTCAAGATTAGAAATGTTTGATCTGTCATTATTTATACTAGATGCAATATTATTAATTTTAGCTTTATAAATTCTTGATTTATCAGAACCAATTATAAACCCATTATCGATTTCAAATATTGAGATAATTTTCTCAATGCCTATGCTTTTTTCCAAATAATCAATTTCAGTATAATACGATTTCCATTCTATAAAATCATTAAAACTCATTTCATAATATTTACCAGTATTACCAACTACTAATAGGTTATCTCCTATTAGAAAAGCATTTACTATAGTATCGCTTGCTTTAAAATAAGCAGTAGTTCCCTCAAAATACTCCCTAGATAATCTGTTATTTGAAGCTATAAAAAGCTCATCTTTAAGTTTCATGAATTTATGGAAGGGTAAATAAGTAGGAGTTTTAATATATTCATTTTCATAAACTTTAAACTTCCAAGCATTACCATTAAATTCATTTAAATATGTTCCTACTCTGTAAAAAAGATTAGCATGTTTTGGGATAATTTCAATTACAACTGAAGCTGCTCCAAATATATATTTATCCTCTTTGAAAATTAAGTCGTAATTTTGATAACTTCTGTTATTAAAATATGTTACCCAGTCAGCTCCACTATTAGTAGTATGAAATATACTTTTAGAAGTTGAAACGGCAAGATAATCGTCAATATTTTTAGCGGTAATATGAGTTATGTTAACATTAGAATCTACACTGATATCATCCCAAGTTTCACCGTAATTTGTAGATCGAAATATAATACCATTGTTTCCTGATAAAAATAATACTTTTGGATTCAACGCAAAGAAATCATAGATTTTATTGGACTTTGAAAACACGATTTTCCAATTAACACCATTATCTTCAGACCAATATATTCTATTATTTGCAAGGCAGGTTATAGTACTACCTGTAGCTGAGACACCTTCAATTTCAAGAGTATCATAAGGTAAAGTAATTTCTTCTAACTCAAATTCAATCGAAAAAGTTACTACAAATGACTGAAGAAATATGAGTAATATTAAAAGTAGTTTGGATTTCATCTTTTTTATTTCCTAAATTTAGATACCAATAATATTATAACAGCTTATTATAATATTAGTTACAAATTAATTAATATTATTATATTTATAATCAAAAAAAAACTCCGAAATCACTTTCGGAGTTTTAATTTATTTGCTTAATATTTTGGACAACAATACTTGTCGTTTATTCTTATTTCTTGTACTTTAGCTTCAGTAAAGCTATATTTTTCAAATAAACTATAAGCACCGAATAGTACACCACTAAATAGCAATGTTGATAGCATATTCCAATTGAAGAATGGAAGAGCAAGAGAATAAGAAAGCATCAATCCACTTAGGTTCTGCTCATATATACCACCGAATGCCCAAACTGAAAAATTTGTAACATTGAAGAAAATAACCGCCGAAGCTATAGCATTAGTTGCTACTGATTTACTGTTTTTTCTATTTAGCTTCATTCCCATATACATAAATATGCCTAAGCAAAGGTAAACGGCAATCATTAATTCATGCAGTCCTAAAACCAAATCTGACAAAAATACTGCCACAATTGGTACTGCCAAAGCTATTTTCTTACTTTTGACTATAGCTCCACCAAATAAAGCAAAGATAGAAATACAAATTCCTAGCTTTTTCGAAAAAGCAGATAAATTTATGAACGAGCTAATTGACAAGGAATTCATCAGTGAATCTGAGACACATTATAAGCTAACCTCAAAGGGTTATGCCCTCTGCGATTCTATTACCAATAAGTTTTTGGATTTTATTTAGACCGAAATAATATTCTACTTAATCTTCCAGAAAGTAGTATCTAACCTACTTTCTAACACTGCCTCTACTGAATCATCTAGATTATGGAATAAGTCGTAGCCCAAGATTGATTCGAGGGAATCGGTAGTGATAACGAAGTTGTTCAGATTGTCATCTTTGGTGTATTGGTACATATAGTATGTTACCATCGATTGATGTGATTTGCTATATAGCAGTATAGATTTGTAGTAATAATCGGGGATTGCTATTCTGCTTTTACCTAAGAGAGTTAAATCTGGGTCAAGAACGGCACCAGTGATTATGTAAAGTGAGTCATATTCGCAAGCCCAAACTCTTATTTGTTCTTCTAGTCTTTTCCAAATACCTCTATTGAAAGCAGGGATTTGCGGCGAAACGTTTGACATTAGGAAGCTATCGTCCATAGCTACTGGGTCTGATTTATTGTCACCAGCTGGTATCAAATGTCCCTTGTCATACCCAGAGGCATAGTAATCATCGGTGTTAGGGCTGTATTTACCAAGTACCTGGTCTTCTTTAAAATAATTTGATCTTGGCACTATGCCATTGGTCTCGTTGCATTTTAGCTGATATGCCACCCAATATGCGTGTTTGTACTTTTTGGAAAAACCGATGGTGAAGCCATGCTTTTTAAGTACAGTCGCTTCTTCTATATAACTCGGCATCTGCAATGAGTTATAATGTTTATACCCAACTTGCGTTAGTTCTTGGGTCTCATCTGGCTTATTTGCATACCAAAGTAATAATAAAAGTGCAGTAAAAATGGATGTAATCAATGGCTTTTTCATTTTGATAATGCTTCTTTTTGGTATTTATCTAATGGAGAAAAATGGGCTATTAGTGCTACAATAATAAGCAATCCAAACGAAATTACGAAATTCCAATCCATCCCGAATAGTGAGCCAGCTAATCCAGCAAACAAGAAGCTAATCAGTGAGCCGAGTAGATTCGCTCCCGAAGCCAATCCCATTATCCCGCCTTTTTGCTGAGGGATAGTCCTCTTACTTAGTGCCGAATAAAGTGTTGGTATAAGTGCTGCATAGAATATTCCTATTACAGCCCTTATAGGAATTAGATAATAGAAATTCGGTGCAAATATATGAAGCAAGTACATAAGTGCCGATATAGCTGCCGATATTTTGAGGGTTTTCTGCCATATCTTAGCGTCATTTCGCCTGCCCCATTTCGGAGAGAAAATTATATTGAAAACAGCTACAACTCCGAAAAGAATGCCAGTTACAGTTGCTAGTAAGTCATGTGGTGCACCTTTTTCTTCCACGAAATAGGTAAAAATCGGGATAGTAAATTGCACTCCCATCTGTACAAGCACTATTAGTGCCATTAACTTTAGAAATACTTTTTCTCGGAAAATGAATTTTATATTCCAAATAATGCCATACATTTTATCTTTTCTTCGGACGAATTCTTGTTCTTGTAAGTAAACTAGAACAAGAACTGCTGCTAATGCACACAGAACTCCTACAATTAGGAATACATACCTGATACCAACGAAATCAGCCATTAGTCCACCAAAAAATGGACCGAATACCTGCCCCGCAGCTATTGAGCTTTGTAGCCACCCTATGGCATAGCCAGACTTATTCTCAGGGGTGTTAGCACTAACGAACGATAAGGAAGAGGCAATCATACCACTCATAGTACCTTGGAGTACTCGGAGAAAGAAAAGCTGGTAAACATCTTGAGCAAAAGCCATAAGTACAACCGATATAGCTAACCCGAAGATTGCTCTCACAGTCATAAACTTCCGTCCATATTTATCACCAAGTGAGCCCCATATCGGAATCATAATAACGGCTGAAATGTAAACACCTGCGAACACCATCCCCGACCAGAATTTTGCTTCATCGGGATCTGTGATGCCTAACTCACGTACATAAAGGGGGAGAAATGGGAATACACCACTCATACCAATCATAGCTATAAACTGTGCTACGCATAGTATTATGAGGTTTCTTCGCCATATATTATCATCGTCAGATGAGAGGAGTTCTTTGAGGTTTATCAAAAGTTATGAATTCTTTTAATTTTCATTATTTCTAGAAGCATACTAATAGAGTCAGTGATAGGGTTGACCTTGCTTCTGTCATCATTGTACCATTCGACCGGTACTTCGTCTATTTTGTAGCCAGCTCTTCTGGCAAGGTATAGCGCTTCTACGTCAAAGCTAAATCCATCTATTTTAGCTTTCGAAAAAATATCTTCAGCCGCTGCCGCCGTGAATCCTTTGAATCCACACTGAGTATCCTTGATGCCTTTGATTACCATTAGCTGAACGAACTTGTTGAAAGTCTTACCCATGAACTCACGGTAAAACGGCTGATGCTCTTTGACCATACCATAATCCAATGCACGAGAGCCGATTACAATATCGAAATTGTTTTTCATACTATAGATTATTTTTTCGACTTCGTAGATGGGAGTCGAGAAATCAGCGTCTGTGAATATTCGGATTTCGCCAGTTGCCTTGAGCATACCCATTCGAACAGCAGCGCCTTTGCCCGTGTTCTTTGGCAACGCATAAGCTTTTACCTTGTCGCCAAAGCTATTGGCAATAGCTACTGTATTATCAGTAGAACCATCATCAGCCACAATAATCTCGTACTCATAGTCCTTTTGACCGAGGTAATCCACGGCTTTTTGTAGTGATGCTTCTATTCTGTCAGCTTCGTTATATGCTGGTATTACGATAGATAAGTATGGCTTCATTAACGATAATCGATTAGATGCTATTTTAAAATACAAAGATAATGGATTAGTAGCAAAGTAAGAAATTAAATGAAAATTTGAACTCTCCTAATGATGGTAGATACGTATTGATTATGTTTAAGTTAAAAACAGGGTTGTTAGATTATTAATTCACTTATGATGATTTGACAAACTATGTCACAGCGAGGACTGGAAGGACGTGGCTGTCTCCAAATCACACGAACCCCCTTTATCATGGGGGCTTCTAGCTTTCATAGTCCAGGTCATTCAGAACGGAATGGAGCGAAGCGAAATGCAGTGAAGAATCCAGGTAGAAAAGAGCTATTTTCAATATTTTAATAAACCTAGACTCTTCGCTAACTTCGTTAGCTCTGAGTGACAGGAGTTAACAGAGACGTATGCACATCGTCACCGCTCAGAACAAGCAATACGTCTCTACATTTCTTTAACTTTCCTAACCCACTACCGGCAAAATAATCTGTTCTTTGACTGGGGTTTTGTGGTTGAACTCAACGCCTGCAAGCCACTCGGTTACGTGCTTTTCTATGCCGTTTACTATTTGCTCACGTTTGCTATTGTCCTGCTTTATCTCGCTTCTTAGCATCTTATATTGGATAGGATCGAAATTCGCATCGCGTATTAGAATGTCTTCTTTTGCTTTGTGGGAGCATTCCTCGGAGCAGAATCCCATGTGTTTTCTGTACTCTTTTGGTTTTGCTATTATTTGTGCATTGCATGGACCATAGCGGCAGTTATAGTAATTCTTTGCTTTTTCGCCAGTATAGTGGCATTCGGATATTATGACGTTCGTGTTCTCGTCGCCTATGTCTGTACTTACTCTATCATCGAATGTGTATAGATTGCCCAGCCAGTTGCCGTCATTGTACTTATTTACGTATTTGACTACTCCACCGTCTAGTTGCTTTACGTCTTTGAATCCCTGATTGTCTAAGTACACAGCGACTTTTTCGCAACGGATACCACCGGTGCAATACATTATTATTTTCTTGTTGTTGAATTGCTCTTTGTAGTGGTCTATTATTGACTGCAAGTCTCTGAAACTAACTGTACCAGCAGGTATTGCTTTTTTGAAGTGGCCTAGCTTATATTCGTAGTTATTACGCATATCGAGTATTAGATAATCGTCATTCTCTTCGTCCATCACTTGTTTGAACTCTTCAACGCTCATCTTACTTTTAACTTTTTCTATATCAGCAGCTGAGTAAACCTCACCCAATGCAACGATTTCATTTTTGTAGCGAACTATCATTTTAGGGAATTTGTGCTCATCTACACGAGTTGCCTTAGTATCTATATCAGGTATATCTTTGAAATACTCACTATTATCCAAGTAAAGAAGTAATGCGTGTAGCTGTCCTATATTGCCAGATACCTGTGCATTGATTCCCTCTTCACCTATGAATATACGACCACGCAGCCCTATATCACGAGTGTAGCGGTATAGCTTTGCTACCTCGGCTTTTGGGTCGGGAATATCTACGAATTTGTAGAATGTGAGTAATGAGTATTTCGTTTCGATTTTCATTGTTTTTCTATTATTTTTAAACTACTAATCTTCAAAAATAAGAAATGTAGGAATAATATTAAAAAGAATTAAGATTAAAAGGTATTATTTTCCACATAATCTTTGGCTATTACTTGTAATTTGGTGCGTATTTGGTCTAGTTTTTCTTCTATTTCTTTCTTTTCTGGCTCACTAATATCCTCGCTTCTTAGGCGATTATCGTGATATTCGACTTCGCCTTCTGTACCTATGAAGTCTGTCAGCTCGGGAGGGTAGCCCAAAACTGTCCATATAGACCCGATGAGCCGAGAGCCAATAATGGGGTCTATCCACTCTTCGGAAACAGCATATAGGATTATATTCGCAAAATCGAATAGATACTCAGCATCCTCGTAGTAGAAGTCAATGAATTTGTAGAGAAAATCGTAGATGTTATCTTTTGGGTACAATCCCCCATTTGCCAAATGCAAGAAATAGCCAACTTCCTCTCTGGCAGAGAGCGATATATCAAATTCTTCTACCAATCTTTCGTTGCATTTCTCTATTATACTTTGGTCTTCGGAGCTGAGTTTTTGCTCTAGCACCTCTATAAATCCAATCATTTATTTTCGCTTTTATTAGTATCGGGTGCAAAGTCCAATGAAACCGAATTGATGCAATAACGAAGTCCCGTTGGAGTAGGACCATCATCAAATACGTGTCCCAGGTGCCCACCGCAGTTAGCACATACGACTTCGGTTCTTATCATTCCGTGTGAAGTGTCTCTAATCTCCTTGATTTTACTTTTATCTTTAATTTCGGAGAATGACGGCCAACCGCAATCAGATTTGAACTTAGTGTCTGACCCGAATAGGTTGCTTCCACATCCAGCACATTTGTACATTCCATCTGCAAAGTGGAGATTGTACTCACCAGTACCGGGTCTTTCTGTTCCTTTCTCACGTAAGACTCTGTATTGTTCGGGTGTAAGCTCTTTTTCCCACTCAGCATCTGTTTTTTCGACAGGCATTTTTTCCATCTTTTTATTTTCCTTTGGTTTCGATTCTAATTGCGAATATACTAAAGCTATTAGTATGGCACTAATCGCGATTATTGTAATAATTTTTAACGGCTTCATTTCTTCCTCTTTTTGTATTTATAGACTACATTTTGTTCTAAATATTATACGTCTGCAAATAAGATTTGGATTATGTCATATACATTTCATTAATTCAAAGAATAATTAACACTTGATAACGTGTAGGGTGTTTATAATAATAATATAAGATTGAGAATATGAATAAAATACTAATAACACTAATGCTATTCACTTTACTAGCATGTGAGAATAAAACTGAGGAAGAGAAAATGGAATATGAAACTACACATACTGAAGAGTATATTCCTCTGCAAAATTCACTAGATGAGAAAAAATCCAACTTCGAATTGAATGCAGATGATGATAAAAAGAAGGACTATGCAGCTGGGATACAAGCAGTAATTGATGCAGGTGTATTGGATAAGGCAATGAACAAAGGTGATAAAGCTCCTAACTTTAAGTTAAAAAATGCAAAAGGGGAGAGCGTAAGACTTTATGATGAATTGAAAAGCGGACCAGTTGTTCTAATCTGGTATCGAGGTGGTTGGTGTCCATATTGCAATTTGACGCTGAAGAGATTACAAGAAGAAATGCCTAATTTCAAGAAATATGATGCTTCTTTACTTGCATTAACTCCCGAGTTACCAGATAGCTCTTTATCAACAGTAGAGAAGAACTCACTTTCGTTCCAAGTTCTTAGCGATTTAGGTAATAAAGTAGCGAAAGAATATGGAGTAGTCTATGAGTTAACTGATGCGGTAGCAAAACGCTACCAAGATGGATTTAATCTCCACCAATATAATGGTGACGAGAGTAATTCTCTACCTCTAGCAGCGACTTATGTAATAGACAAAGATGGTAAAATAGTCTATGCCTTCTTAGATGCTGATTACAGAAACCGAGCTGAGCCCAAAGAAATACTAAATGCTCTGAAGGAATTGAAATAAAGCATGACTAATTTGAAATCTTATATAGTGGCTCTCTTTTGGGAGCCATTTTTATTATATCGCAAAAACCCATTACGTACATTTCATTCTTTTCCTTATATTAGCGATACAGGAAACTAATAAAATGAAATTCTATACCTATGACTTTACAACAATACATTGACTCTGTTGCTAAGCGGTATGCTTCTGGTATATCTCGTGAACACACTTATCGCTCTGATTTAGAAGTTCTACTTCGTGCTATGGTAACTACTGTAGAGATAACAAACGAACCTGCTAACGTAACCGATTGCGGTAATCCAGATTACGTTATAACTAAAGGTAAAATACCGATAGGGTATATAGAAGCGAAGGATATAGCCAAAGATCTAAATTCTAAATCATACAAAGAGCAGTTCGGTAGATACAGAAATGCACTCGACAATCTAATCATCACCGATTACCTGTGGTTCCAATTCTTCCAAAATGGGGAGATAGTGCACGAGATACGAATTGGTGAAATAGTAGATGGTAAAGTAAAAGCTCTACCAGAGAACTTCGGTAAGTTTGAGAATCTGATACAAGACTTCTGTACGTTCGTTAGTCAGACTATCAAATCATCAAAGAAGTTGGCGGTTATGATGGCTGCGAAAGCTCGGCTACTGCAAGACATACTAGAACAAGCAGTAGAATCTGATGAGCAAACACAAGCGAATACATCGCTCAAAGCTCAGTACGAGACGTTCAAAGATATACTAATACATGACCTAAAGCCAAAGGGATTCGCTGATATATATGCACAAACCCTTGCTTATGGAATGTTCGCTGCTCGGCTCAATGATGACACAATCGACACTTTCAGCAGACAAGAAGCGGCTGAGCTAATACCAAAGTCCAATCCATTTTTGCGGAGGCGATTCATATATTGCTGGCTTGTTGTTTGCAATCTGTAAATCTTCAGCAATGTATATTGATGATATTACGGCTTGTAATACAGAGAATTGTTCAATATCAAGCTTGTTATATGTTAATGATTGTTCTTTATTCTTAAATTCTTCTGTATCGTTTTTACAGCAATCTTTCTTTTCAGTGGACTTCTGCTGATGACATTTAGGAACTTCTTTTTCTTCTTTA
>Ga0172380_10002712_pt1 | contig 26403 bp, 17 predicted proteins | sample Leawe162metaG_FD_119747 | JGI IMG/M metagenome (GOLD analysis project Ga0172380, IMG submission 119747) | Leachate microbial communities from a municipal landfill in Southern Ontario, Canada - Leachate well 162 metaG | ecosystem: Engineered > Solid waste > Landfill > Unclassified | place...
AAATAGTTCAGAAAAAGAGTTTTATATTTGGACAGGTAGTCCGCCGTGGCGGATAGAGCAACTGCCTGAAAAGTCCCGACGAGTCGGGATTAGATTTGCAAATAGTTCAGAAAAAGAGTTTTAAATTTTGACAGGTAGTCCGCTGTGGCGGATAGAGCAACTGCCTGAAAAGTCCCGACGAGTCGGGATTAGATTTGCAAATAGTTCAGAAAAAGAGTTTTATATTTGGACAGGTAGCTCAGTAGGTAGAGCAACGGCCTGAAAAGCCGTGTGTCGCCGGTTCGATTCCGGCCCTGTCCACTTTTCTTTTTGCGCCATTCAATCCGAAGCAACCCAAAAGTTATTATATAAATACAAACCGTGTATTAAAAATAAACCCCCTGCCTTGAAGGACAGGGGGTTGTAATTACGGAAAACTCCGAGAAAATATACGGAATTGCTAAATATTATTTTATCAAAACCATTTTCTTCGTTATAATATTCTGCTTGCCTCCTGCTTCTGTTATAAACCTGTAGAAATACGTTCCGCTGGCGAATGAACTTCCGTTGAACTCTGCGGTATAGTATCCTGCAGTGCGCAGCTCATTTTTCAGAAGTGTTTTAATCTCTCGTCCCGTCATATCATAAACAAGAATAGAAACCTTGCTGTCAACAGGAAGCTGGAAGTCAACCTTTGTTGTCGGGTTGAACGGGTTAGGATAGTTCTGCGATATATCGAACTTTGTCGGCAGACCTACCTCTAAAACCGAATTCAAATTGTGGTATTCGAAATTACCGTTTACATCAATCTGCTTCAGCCTGTAATTATACTTTCCTGCGTTAAGGTTTTTGTCTTCAAACGAATAACTCGTCGTTGTAGTGGTAGTGCCTTTTCCCTGTACGAACCCTGCTTTTACCCATACACCCGTTAAGGCTTTTCTTTCTACATCAAACCCCGCATTATTTTGTTCCGAATCAGTTACCCAGTTCAGTTTCACATTCCGTCCGTTAATATTCGATGTGAAAGAAGTCAGATTAACAGGCAGCGGTGCATCATTATCACCAAGACCAAAGATTGAGAAAGAACTTAGCCCTGTCACTGTAATCGTATTTAAAGTCGTATTAGGTACAAACGATAAAAATGGTGTATAGCTTGTTCCGCCGTCATCAGATTTCAAAACCCTTAGGTTAGATTCAGGAGTAACATTCCCAATTTGTGCATCATCATAATTTAATGTTATATCATAAGTATATCCTGAACCGCCTGTTGGGGTTATTACCCAGTACCCGTTAGCAACTGCAAAGCCGCTTGAACCCGGAGGATTTACACCGGGATAAAACACAACATCAACAGACGTCGGAACTGTACCGCCTGCTCCCCAGGCAATACTTCCTAACACTCTTCCGTTAGGTAAAGTATATGTTGTTGTAGAGCTGTTTGCCAGCGTACCGGTTTGTATTGCAGATGCCGGTGTTGATGAAGGTGTTACATTGTATGCACCTATGTCTGTCGAGCCTCCGGCTACTGTCGTGCTTCTTGCGGCGCCGTTTATATCAGTACTAACTATCGCTATAGGCTGCCCCATTCCACTAACATTCCATACATTCGGTGATGCCGCATCTATTGATAAATCAGTTGTTGACATAAATCCCGGATTAGCAGATAATGAAGAAGCATCTTGTCCCGAAGCGGTTTGCCACGCTGGTAAATCTAAACGGAAAGATGAGAAATAACCTATCTGAGGTAGATTCCCGTCGCAGTAATAATCATTGTAATTTATATTGCTGAATATATTATTATTGCTTGCAAGCCCTGCAACCCAGATACACATTGTTTCATTATTTGTTGGGTTTGGTCCGCCAATAGGTGTCATAGAATTTTGGAAGATATTATTCCTGATGTCTAACGAGCCCGCACCCACTGTGTTTGCAATACCCAGACATGCACTGCTTCCGTTGAAAGATGCTCCAAGTGTTGCTCCGCTCATATATACTGAATTATAATAAATCTGAATCGCCGATGTTCCGTTTGCATATACACAAATACCTTGCGGTAAGAATCCCATACTTGCAGCAGATGTGCCTTCAACGTCACCGTCGCCTTTTATCAGGTATATTAAATTATTTGATATTTCAGTCGTGCCTGTAGCATTACCGGCATTATTATATACAATACCAAAAGCTCCATATCCCTGTGTCGTGCCCGCAAAGTTGAAATCATGTATTTTGTTCTTCCTTATCTTAGCATTTGTAGTACCGGTAGCCATTGCAATGCCGCACATATTATTCGTTGGTGTTCCTGTTGCTCCGTTTATTATGTCACCTGCAGCGTGACCTATTATTTCATTTCCCGATATAATTGTATTATCTGCCTGTGAAACTGTTATCCCTTGAAAGAAACAACTTGATGCTTCTGTCATGCTTCCTATCGTGTTATTGCTTACGGTTACGTTATCCGAAGTAAAGCCTGATACACCCGCAATCTGTACACCCGTCTTGACTGAAGTAATAACATTGTTATCAATTAGACAATTGTCAAAGTCTCCGCCCAAAGAGTTTAATATTATACCGAATATTGCGTTTGTTGAAACAGTTGTCATACCGCCTATAATATTACAATATTTAATCGTGTTATTGTCAGCTTTCTTTGGTGCAGTATTGTTAAATAAACCTATAACATAAGTGCCGGTTGCAGTACTTGTATTAGTTATTGTTAAATCTCTTGACCCGGAATTTCCTATAGCTGTTCCGTCAAAAACCACATAAGGAGCGCGTGAAACAAATATACCTGTTGTAGAAACATCACCTATTGTTGCAGTAACGCCCGTATTTGGTTTTATTATAAAATTTGAAGTGGATGTCGGTAATTGAGTTGTTGCATCAATTATAATCGGGAAAGTCTCTCCTGAACCTGTGTTATACAAAGCATCCGTTAATAATAAACGGCAATCCGTGGCGCCGACCCCTCTTATACCAACATCTGCAACTGCTGCGGTTATTGTCGCATAAATGCCGAGTATATTATCGTTTAAATTTAAGTTCTGTTTTTCTGCTCTTGTTAATTCGTGATAAAGCTCACCTTTATATTCATTCCCATTTAACATGGGTACTGAATATAATTCATCAACTTCTACCATTGTAGATTTACCCTCTTCATATTTTTCACCGAAAAGATGTTGTTTTGATTCTGAAATCCCATTGTTTTTCCCGTAGCTTGATGATTTATCGGATTCAATCGGAACTTCCTTTAATACCTTCCTTGTTCTTGTCTCAAACTGGATATTCAAACCTGTTACCGCTCTGAACATTGAAACACCCACTGTAAAATCACCTGACATCGGAATATTTACGATTGTATATGTATTCGGTGTTGTCGGAGCTGTTGTAACAGTATTTACATCCGTTGCCACTAAGCCTACCGAAGGATTTGACGTAATGGATGGACCTGAAATATCCTGAGCAATTACAAAATAACTTATAACATCATCTACCGTTATCCCACCCATATCCGCCGCAACGATTGTAAAATCCCACACTCCGTTTGTTCCGGAACCGGATTGTAATGACCCCTGTGACGAGAAATACGGATCTGCATTTTTCCTGTAATATATTCTCGGCTGTAAAATTCCTGCTGTTGGGACACCCGATACATCAGTAATTGTTGAGCTGAGAATTCTGTTACCTAAATTGCTTGTATTAGTTAAAACTGTATATGATATTGCTGGAGCAGATACATCCTGCGCAACGAAATCCCCTGCATCTGCACCGATGTCTGTTGGGGTTAATCCGCTTCTTGTCTGGCCGTCGTAATCATCTGTTACACCCGCTATTGAAATACCCGAACCCTCAATTACTGTCGGATTGGAAGCGTGTATATGCAAATCAACTGTGGAAGATGTCCCGTTTGGTGCAATGAACTGAGGGTCAAAACCTGAAATGCTTGCTCCATCCTGACCGACTGCTGTTTTCCAAGCTGCTAAGTCAGCAACATCAAAAGCATTGAAGAGCCCAAATGTTCCACCCGTTCCAGAAACATAATATACATTATAATCTATTGTAAGTCCGGTCGGATTAGGTGTCGCCCCTCCAACCCTTACTGCATAATGTTTTCCGGTACCTGAAGTATTACTTCGTGCATTCCAGAAAATATTATTTCTAAAGTTTCTTGTATTTGTTATTTGCGAACTATTAAATGCAAAAGAGTTAATAGTTCCGGAAACCACAGATGTTCCACCAATATAAACACTATTGTTATAGAAGTTATCTGTTCCAAGCGGTTCACTAATACCACTGATTAAAACTGAATTTGTAATTGAGTTTCCGTCTTTATCAACACCAAGACGAATCATATTATTTTTGTAAGTCGTCGTTCCACCGCTCACATTCATACCATTAATAATACCTGCTGTACTTGCATTATTCAAACTATGAATAAAATTCCTTTCAACAACATTAGAACCGGATGAAGCTGTAAATTGAATTCCGCAAACTGTTGTTGCTGCTGAAATATTTGAATTATGTAATGAATGAATCGTATTTTGCGAAATCGTATGAGTTGGGGTCGTTGATGTTGCACTTATTCCTATAACTGAAGCTGCTGTTGTTGTCCCTGTCCCGATATTATTTGTTAGATTTCTAATATTATTTGAAGTGAATGTAGAAGGTGCATTATTTGTTATTAATCCTATAACCTGTGACGAAGCACCTGTAGCAGTTAATTGTATCGAATTTGCTACCGTTCCGCCGATATTGTTAGATGTTGCAGTAAATGCAACCGTTGTACCTGTATTTATTCTTATTCCATAAACAATAAATGTTCCGGATGCTCCCGCATTTGTTACCGAAATACCGCCGATATTATTATTATTCGCATTTCCTATACTACTGCTAAAATTGTAAATACCATATACATCTGTCGTTGTAGTCGTAGTGGTTGAATATGTTAATGAACCTGTAGCTGATTGGCTGCCGATAGTATTATTATTGGTATTAATAACACCGGTTTGAGCTAAAATCCCTATGAATGGTGAACTCGTACCGGTTCCGCTTGATGCAACGCCTGTTAAACTGACAGAAGCAATCGTATTATTTGATATGTCATTTAACGTCCCTCCCGTTATTGCATTAACATGTATCCCCATAAATTTCCCGGTTACACCCGTTAAAGTGTAAGTCCCTGTCTGAGTATTGCTGGAATAACCGATAATATTTCCTGTTACTACCGCACCCTGCATTCCACTTGTTGCTGTAGATGGTGTGAGTTCAATCGCTTTATTGTAGAATGGACCCGATGTCCATGTTCTTGTTCCTGTTTGATAGAATCTGTTATTTGTAACAGTCCAGTTATTGCACCCGCCGCTTGTAACAACACCCGAGCTTGCAAGAGTCGGTCTGAAGTAATCATAAATATTATTATTATTAATTACTATTCCGCTGTTTCCAATTGCAGTTGTAGTTGTAGAGCCGTTTCCATGAATACCTTTTGTCGGTAAATCTGATCCGTTTGGTCCTATATTGCAATTTGAAATTGTATTATTATCATTACCATTTGCAGTTAATGCATCTGTTGAAAAGAAAATAGTCCCGCCGTTAGTTGCTACACTTCCTGTAAATGAGCCAAGAACAGTACAATTTGTAATTGTGTTGCTTGTCGCTCCGCCTATAAATCGTATTGTTGAAACTGTTGAAGTGTTAGATGTTGATAAATTTGTAATTGTTAATGAATTGCCTCCTGTGTTCAATCCATCAATTGTTACATTATCCGCACCATTTAAATTAATCATCGGTCCTGTTGCAACAGTACCCGAGATTGTTCTCGCAGCACCCCCGGTCGGATTAATTGTGATGGTTGTCCATGCCCCTGCATTCAGACTGATTGCACCGTCTTCCGCTGTAGCATCCGCTGTGATAGTAATAAGAATGTTATTACCCGTTTGATCATTACTGTTAATCGCATTGAATGCCCCTGTGGCACTCGTTAGAGTTGTGTAATCGCCGTCTGCGCCCGTCGAGCCGCTTACGGTAACCTGTGATTGTACTGTGCTTGTGATTAATACAAGTGATAGCAGTGCAACAACAAATAGAATAATGTTCTTCATAGCTTTATTGTTTTAGTTAATAAATGAATAATTAATAATAAATCTTAATTAATATTTACTTCCTCCTTTATGAATATAATAAAAATTGAATTCAAAAACATCATACATCAAAATTAAATATGTGTAAGCCCGATTAACATTCAATCAGTACGGAGGCTATCTATTATTACGCATGGCTCGGTGAGTTTAAGTGCAGTAATACCGTATAGTTTGTTATGCTATGCCCTGATTTTTTACAGTAGGTAGTATGTAATTCATATATGTTCTATAGAAAATGCGAAAGTTATAAATCATCATTGATTATATAATTAAGATCATCTGATTAGTTGGATTTATCTCGATACATCATTTGATATAATTATTTGAATAAACATGAGTTGCCTTTAGAACAGACTGAAAAAAGCCGGTAATTGAAAGACTTGAATTAAGTGTTAATTAATCATATTTTTATTCAGCAGTTTTAGTTCATTTTACATTACAAAAAGATTTTCTCTAAATAAATAACAACATAAAACTTAATCTTAGGAGGTTATATGAAAAAAGCAATTTGTTTATTGATTATTTTCTTATCTTTCTATTCTTTCGTTTACACGCAACCACAGCCCGATTTTGCAGCGAACAATGCGTTTACTTTCTCCGACACCCTTTCAAACAGTACGCTGAATAAATTTAACATGTCCACTCCCTACACTCTCACTTCTGTAGGTCCTGCTTCTTCACAGGCTGTTATAGGACTTGAATTAGGCGGACCGGGATATCTTTATTATTTCAGATTGCCTTCAAGCTTCAATTACGAGTTATGGCGCATTGATACCGCGACGGGGGCAAGAACTTCTATAGGTATTGCCGGGTTTATCAATGGGATTATAAATCGTGGTTTGGCATGGGATAATGTCGGGAAAAAAATGTACGCAATGTTTTCAACCACTCCCTCAAAACTTTATACAGTTAATCTTAGTACAGGCGCACTGACATTTCTAACAGATTTTTCCGCAAATGATTATATGCTCGCCTTTGCGGTCAATAATGCAGGTTCCATGTTCGGTATCAGTAATTTCGGAGGTAAACTTGTTCGAATTAACAAGACATCGGGGTTACTGACCGATATTGGTTCTCTTGGCATTACACTCGGAAATATTTACGGCTGCGATTTTGACCCGCTCACGGGTAAAATGTATCTGATGAACAATTCAAGTGTTTACAGGATTGATACAGCAACTGGTGCAGCAACACTTATTGGTAGTTTAGCAAATGCGGTAAAGTATATTGCAATCGGTGGCGGCACTTATACAGGCATCTCTCAGCTATCGTCTGAAATTCCGGCGTCTGTTAAGCTATATGAAAACTATCCAAACCCGTTCAATCCGGTTACAAAAATTAAATTCGATATAACTTCGATATCGTTCACGAACTCGGGCGGCGCAAATCGTCTCGTATCAGTAAAGATTTTTGATATGCTCGGACGTGATGTTGCTATACTCGTAAACGGTAATCTTTCTCCGGGAAGTTATGAAGTTAACTGGGATGCTTCTGCTTTCTCAAGCGGGATGTACTTCTGCCGGTTATCAGTTGACAACGTTCTGTATGACGTTAAGAAAATGGCTTTGACTAAATAATTAGCCAAAAAAGTTCGTATTAAAAACCCCCTGCCTTGAAGGACAGGGGGTTGTATTTACGGAAAACCCCGAGAAAATATACGGAATTGCTAAATATTATTTTATCAAAACCATTTTCTTCGTTATAATATTCTGCTTGCCTCCCGCTTCTGTTATAAACCTGTAGAAATATGTACCGCTTGCGAATGAACTTCCGTTGAACTCTGCGGTATAGTATCCTGCAGAGCGCAGCTCATTTTTCAGAAGTGTTTTAATCTCTCGTCCCGTCATATCATAAACAAGAATAGAAACCTTGCTGTCAACAGGAAGTTGGAAGTCAACCTTTGTCGTCGGGTTGAATGGGTTCGGGTAGTTCTGTCCTATTTCATATTTGCTAGGCACCCCTATTACGACTTCATTCGTTAGGTTATGATATTCCATGTTTCCGTTAAAATCGACCTGCTTCAGTCTGTAGTTATACTTTCCTGTATTAATTCCCTTATCGGTGAAGGTATAGTTTCTGATTGTACCGGAGTTACCCGCACCATTTACTTTGCCAATAGTATTCCAGTTTTCATCAGCAGAGTTTTTCCTTTCTATATTAAAATGCGAGTTGTTTTGTTCAGTAAGTGTTGTCCATTTTAAATCTACATTTCTCTCTTTAATTACTGTTACGAAAGACGCTAATTGTACGGGCAGAGGATTATCTGCACCCGCTCCTAAATAAAAATCACTAAAATAAAATCCAACATCACCTCGCTTTCCTATATTTAAAGTTCCGTCCTTATGAACTCCTTGCAGAGAGAAAGTGGAACCTCCGTCGTTTGACCAAACTACCCTTAAATTTGCTGAATTTGTTATACCCTCTTGTCCATTGCCGTCTAAATCAACATCTATGAGACCTCCGGTTAACCATGTACCTGACATTTGCCAGTATGAATTTGACCTTCTCGTTACAGGAAAACCTGCGTCATTCAATGTTACTGGTAAATCAGAACCTCCCGTACCATTATCAATAAATTTTACTCCAATTCTGCCTGCAGTTGTCGGTGCTGTTGAAAATTGTACTGTTGCCTGTTTTAAAACCGTTGATGAACCAACCGGGAATATTAAGGGATCCGAAATAGCTCCTGCTAAATACCATCTTTCTATCTGACCCGTTACAATACCACCTGTTCTATTTAAGTATCCCTTGTTCGCTGTGTTATAACCAACCCCGAGCCATGCTCCTCCTGCTGTTGAAATGTTTCCGTTTGTCATATTTACGGTATCAGCATAAAAAGGTGTAGTTATGTGAAAACCCGCGGCATTATTAAAAGTAACTCTGCCGCTGATCTGATAGTTAATATCAGATAATCCCCCGCATTCAATAGTCTGAAGTGAAGTGCCATTAAAATTTATGTTCCGAGTCGAATTACCACTATAAACAAATTTTCCGTACATGGTAAAATTTCCGCCTATATTCAGATTGTTTAACATTGTCGTACTGTCATAGCAAAATTCATCCATGTAAAAGTTTCCCCTTACGTTGCATGCACTTGAGCCGGTTGTAATATATTTCTTTGCCATATAAACTCCTCCAGCCGCAGAATTTCCGCTCAATTCTAAATTACCGTAAGTGATATTTTGAAATTGAATGCTTGCAAACGAAAGAGTCAGCATATCATACCTGAAAGTGCCGAATTTTGTTTCAGGTCTTTTAGATAATTTATTTGCAATCCCTGTCTGCCCTACCCTGCAATTATGCCACCATAACCCGCCGTCAAGAATCTGTATCGAATCCGTGGGATTAAGCATTACGAAAGGCAGTCCTGATGTTGCACCTGTCTTATACCAGAAAATCCCGTTTTTGCCAATAACAAAATCATAAGGACTGCCGCTTCCGTTTCCTAATCTCAACGAGGAATCAATCGTATTCGTCGAAGGTAACACAAAATAAATAGAATTAGGAAGTGTCGGTTGAATAACAATTTTTGCGACTTGTGTTCTTGTCGTACCGCCCGGTAAATTTACAAAATATGTTGATGTTACAAATGAATTATTCAACAGTACGCTGTCAGTTGTGCTTGGCACTGTGCCGTCTAACCAGTTAAAGGCATCTGTCCAACTTGCTCCGTCACCACCGCCGTTTACTCCTATCCAGTATTTATATCCTGTTGTAGCAGTTATCGTGCCCTGCATTGCAGGCCAGTGCGGCTGACAGCCGTAAACGTATGCTCCCGGCTGTGTTATCGCCACATAATAATCCGTGTTTCCGCTGTTCATGAGTGCATCCCATCCGAAAAACCCCGCAGGGTATGATGTTCCCGGCAGTGTTCCCGGATCACATGTTGTTGTATGATTTCCTTCAACCCACTGAAAATGTACAGTATCTCCTACTAATACATTAATTGAAGAAGGGCTGAAGAAATTGTTTTGTACCGTTACGGTATGAGTAGTTGCATTCGCTTTATTCTGAATCAAAGCAAAAAATGCAAATACAACAATCAACAAAATAATTGTGTAGTGTCGTTTTTTCATTACTATTCTCCTTTAGTTTTTTAACTTATAAATCCTTATAATTTTATCAGGTACACCCTAATACCTAAATTATTTCCTCCTTAAGAAAACAACGACAAATCCGAATATTTATTATTCTAGGGTCGGAAACCTAATTTTTGATTTATAATATGATTTTATTCAAAAAGGTTCCCTGTTTTATCAACTATTTATTGTTGATGAATATCCCTTCAACCCAAAAACCACCATAAGGTTCACCATTCCTCAAGTGTCATCCCCGCGTCCCAGCAATGTTCTTGGGCAGGGATCAGGCGGGGATTTAATACAGATAAAGGTGTATGACGTAATCGGTCGTGAAGTTGGAACCCTAGTAAACGAAGTACTTCTGCCCGGTACCTACATCATTAACTGGAAAGCCTCTGAATATTCAAGCGGGGTTTATTTCTGCCGTATAGAAACAAATGATTATGTAGATGTAAAGAGAATGCTGCTATTGAGGTAATATAAAATCAGATTGGATTTCATTAAACAAAAAGCGGGACATTATCCCGCTTTTTGTTCTTTATCTATAATTGTGTTATTTTGTTTCTACATAATCGAACGTTGCATCTGCGTTAATTTTAAGTTTTATTAACTTGCAGATATCAATGTTTGTGAATGTTATGTGACCGCCGGCTGCATCTGTAATCTTCATATCGAACATGCACGTTTCACCGTAATCAGGCGGAATTGTAACTTTTATCGTTGACCCGTTCTCAAAAACATCGTTTGGCAGAATGTCATTCCCCCAGTTATCTGTTTCAGCAGGTGTTACAAAAACATCTATTAAAGTAACTCCTGTATTGTTAATAACATCGTAGGCTAACGTTCCATCATTGCTGCCTGATGTAGTGTTGCCTGAATTTGTAGTTTTTGTTTCTGTTTTTGTCTCTGTCTTAGCAGGTGCTTTTTCTGTTGTCTGCTTTGTTTTCTCTTCTTTGCCGCAACCGCTCATTACCACAAACAGTGCAATAACTGTAAGGATTGAAGCAAAACGGTAGAAACTATGACTCTTCATTTTAGTTTTATTTAGTTATTAAAATATTTGAATTAAAACCAAATAAAGCTCAATATAGTTCAGTAATTAAATTAATAGATGATAAAACATATATGCTTTTATGGAATAATTAGATCTCGGATATTCTTCCACTTTTGCAGTGTGTTGTTACTTCACAAGAAACATCTTAGCAGTTTGTGTGAATTCATCCGTATTTAACGTATAAAAATAAACTCCGCTTGATTTATTTCCTGCATCCCATTCCGCAGTGTAACTGCCCGCCGAAAGTTCTTTAGAAAAAAGTACTTCTACCAAGACTCCTTTTATATCGTATATTTTTATCTCCGCAAATGTTCTTTCGGGCAGAGAAAAATTTATTCTTGTCTTAGGATTAAACGGATTCGGATAATTTTGTGATAAGTAATATCCTTCAGGAGTAACTGAACTGATTTGCTTAATAGTCAGCGGAATATCATCACACATAATCCGGTAAGGCCTCTTATTATGTGTCGTATTCCAGATATTGTAAATTTGTGTTAATGATTTCCATTGAACCTTGCCGCTTGATGCTAAAATATTAACCGAATCTAAAAACTGTGAGATTTTGATTACTTTTGCCGGATTCAGGTTCCCAACTCCAAATATTGAATAAGCAGGGTAAAAACCTGAATCAGGAAGAAAGCCATTATCTATCAGCCTCACTACATTTCTGATAATCTCAGTGTTATAAAATATGTTTGATGTATCTTCTATATGGTTTTCACATCCGTGTCCCAGAAGTAAAAGATGTTTAGTGGAATCATGTGTATAAAAATCTGCCATGCTTTTGGGTTTCCAAGCTCCGAGCGGATTAGGATCATTAACATGAAGAGGTGTTCCGCCGCCCCATAATATATCGGGTTTCCAGAAATATGCAGGATACATCCTGCCGTAAATTCCAGTTTCAAGATTCTCCCAGTTATTGCCGTTAATTATTGTATCATATAAAAATCCGCCTACTACGTTGGTTGGTATTATGCCCAGCTGTTGATGCAGATACGCAACATCTGCATAATTATACCCGTTTGCTTCATGTGAGTGCGGGTCGCAAAAAATCCCTTTATCTTCAACCATCCATTTAATAAGATTCTTGCCGTTTGTATTGGATACTACACTTCCTGTATCAAATAACATAACCCCGAGCAGGAATTTCCAGTCAGATTGAAAGCTCCACACCGCACCTTTTGACTGAACAATATTTGCAAGCTGTACAAGCAGATCGCGTTTGGGTTTATAAAAATTATATGTAGTCCAGTTGGAATTATCCTCATTGTGAGAGACTAAAGTCATGTAAACCGGAGGATTGGTTTGTGCACTAATTTCTTTGAATGTTGTGCTTGAAAAAATAATGATAAATAAAAGTAAATAATATATAAATCTCATTGTTTGCCCCCTTATCAATTTGTTATATCAATTTGACATAAATTAAACAAATTGGTTTAAAATAAAAAGCAAACCCTCAAAATATAATATTATTTAATCACTACCATTTTATAAACCCTGCCGAGCTTAAGTGCATTGCTAACAGTATTATCAACAACTTCCATCCTGTAAAAATATACCCCCGATGCAAGATTCAAAGCTGATATGCTCGTCTCGTAATATCCTGGTGATATCTGTCCGTTCACGGGTACAGAAATCACGCGTCCCAGCATGTTATAAACCGTTATCTTTACGTTCGCACTTCTCGGCAAGCTGTATCTTATAATCGTACTACCATTAAAAGGATTCGGAAAATTCTGTGATATACCAAAGTCACTCGGTGCATTAACAATCTCATCGCAGTTCTTTTCTAAATCATTCGCCAGTCCCGATTTGAAAACAGTCTTTGTTGAATATGCAAGCTGCTTTAGTTTTGTTACCGAGTTTTTGTTCGTTGCTCCTTTTGCTAACATTTGAGCAAAGTAAACATTTTGAGTGTCGCCCGGCATAATTTTTAGATTGTCCGCTCCTGTTCCAACAAGGAATTTTACGTCATGTCCGGGCAGCAGAATAATAGCACCCGTATCAACTCCACCACAATTGAAAATGAATCCTTTGCTTGGTGTCCAGCCCGCATTTGTTTCCGGGTCTCCTGAAAATGCAAACTTTGTTTTTCTGTAAGGAGTGTATGTAGGGTCAAGAAATGACGTACCGTCTGTTTTATAACCCTTCATATAATTAAACGCACTTCGCGGCTCTCCGTTAGCTTCTCCCTGACACTGATACTGCATATCACTGAAAGTGAATGCCGTCAGTCCAAGCGTATCGCCCGTAGCTTTATCAAAAGGTCCCTGCAAAACCTGCACACCATAAGCTCCGCAAACAAACGAACTATTACCATTCCAGTTATACCCTAAACCGAGCAAAGTATCGCAGCCGGGATAATCGCTGTATGCTCCGGAAGGTACCGGCGAATCCGGGTCTGCAAAAAATCCGAAGTATGTGCTGTCCCATGTATTCCGGCTTTTGTTTATTATTTGGTATCTCATATATTGTACATCAGGTAAATAAATCTCATAAGCCCATACTGTAAGTCGAACTTCCGCTCCGAATATCGGAATTGTAACACCCCCGCCAAACCCTTCTCCCGGACTTCTCTGTGAGACATCACCGTCTGCGAGAACTAAAAATAAAGTCTGGCTTGATTCAGGTACTCCCGGTCTGTCTATGCCGTCATCATAATAGCAGTTGTTGTTCAGGTCTTCATAAGGCGCTCCGAACGGTACCATCTTATACCAGTTTGCATAATCGGGATTTGTCCATGAATTATCAGTCCGCTTTACCATATAAAGTTTCATATCAATATTAGTATTATACATCGAATCACTAGTAAAATATCCAGGTGCGTACTCACCGCTGTACGAAGCCATACACTGCGCAAGCTGACCGTTTATTATTGCTGACATATTGAAGCCCGCCGTAAAGCAATACGATTTCATTGAATCGGCTGCCCAAAAAAGTCCGGCTGTATTCGCGCTTGTTGTGTTTTGATTTAGTATTCCTGTGTTCTGAAAGTAATTGAAAATATTGTTTCCCGTAAAATAGACTCTTTGAATTACTATAACATCGGGTGAAGACTGTGAATAAGACACCGCAGTAAATAAAGTTATGTTTACTGCAAGAAGTATAGTTAAGATTAACATCCTCATAATTTTATAAATTAAAGTGATGAAAAATTTACTACCGTATTTTAAGCACTTATTCTGAAAATTTCAACACAATTATTTGCCTTTAACCATCGCAGTCAATAAACCCTCCCTTTTATTTTTGTGTTAGCATCTAATCCGTGCAAATCCGTATTCTATAGTTTTTATATATCCGGTATTTTAATTTATGTTAATTCTCACCTTCGCTGTTACGCTTTTCTGTATTCTATGTTATTCTTTATTTTTATAATTTGTTATTATATTATGAAACTAATTCTTAATTCAAATAATGACCCCACAGTCAACCTGGCGCTCGAGGAGTATTGCGTCAGGAATCTTAATGTGGAAAACGAAATGTATCTTCTTTTCTACATTAATGAACCCTCCATTATTATAGGTAAGCATCAGAATACAATCGAGGAAATAAATAAACAGTATGTTGATGACAACGGTATTAAGGTTGTCAGAAGAATTTCCGGAGGCGGTGCTGTTTACCACGATTTCGGTAATCTGAACTTCAGCTTCATAACAAAATATTCGCCCGAATTCTTTCACAACTTTGAAAAGTTTACAAAGCCCGTTGTTGAAACACTTCGTGAAATGGGAGTAGAAGCTGAGCTTGGCGGACGCAACGATATTATTTTCGGCGGCAGAAAGATATCCGGCAATGCACAGTTTACAAACCTGAAATCTATGTTCTCTCATGGAACGCTGCTGTTCAATTCAAACTTAGAAGATGTCGTTCAGGCATTGAACGTAAAAGCCGATAAGATTGAAAGCAAAGGAATAAAATCCGTCCGTAGCCGCGTAGCAAACATTTCGGAGTTTCTTGAAGATAACATTACAATAAAAGAGTTTAAAGAAAGAATAACAAACTCTATATTTAAAGAATACGAAACTCTGCCCATATACATTCTTACCGATGCAGAATGGGAGAATGTACACAAACTATCTGAGCAAAAGTACAGGACATGGGAATGGAATTACGGACGTTCTCCTGAGTTCAATGTACAAAAGGTTAACCGTTTCGACTTCGGACAGATTGATGCAAGAATTTTCGTCAAAGAGGGAAAGATTATCAGCATTAAATTCTTCGGAGATTTTCTCGGATACGGAGATTCCGAAGACATAGAAAAGAAACTTACCGGAATACTTTATAATGAGGATAATATTTCAACCGCTTTGAAAGACATTGACCTTCGCTATTATTTCGGAAATATAGAATTAAAAGATTTTATAAAATTTATTTGCAATTAAAATCATGAGACCAGAAAGCAGAGATTTTTTAGAGAGATACCTTAACATCGCGTCACCGACAGGATTCGAATTCCCGGGACAAAAGATATGGCTCGATTACATGAAGCCGTATATAGACGATTACATAAGCGATACATACGGAACGATAGTCGGAGTTATTAATCCTAAAGCTGATTACAAAGTTGTAATAGAAGCACATGCTGATGAAATATCCTGGTTTGTAAGCTACATAACTGACGACGGATACATTTACCTGAAACGCAACGGCGGTTCAGACCACATGATTGCTCCTTCAAAACGCGTGAACATACACACGAAGAAGGGTGTTGTAAAAGCTGTCTTCGGCTGGCCTGCTATTCATGTGAGAAATCTTCAGAAAGAAGAAACACCAACTTTGAAAAATATTTTCCTTGACTGCGGATGCACCACTAAGAAAGAAGTTGAAAAACTCGGTGTTCATGTTGGATGTGTAGCAACGTTTGAGGATGAACTCATGATGCTGAACAATAAATATTTTGTCGGACGTGCACTCGACAATAAAATGGGCGGCTTCGTAATTGCTGAAGTTGCAAGAACACTCAGGCAGAATAAGAAGAAACTTCCTTTCGGACTTTATATAGTAAACTCTGTTCAGGAAGAAATCGGTCTTCGCGGTGCAGAAATGATTTCAAGAAGAATCAACCCGAATGTTGCTATTATAACGGACGTTACTCACGACACTCATGCACCGATGTACGACAAGAAATCACAGGGCGATACAAAGTCTGACTGCGGACCTGTTCTCACTTACGGACCCGCTGTTCATAACAATGTTTTAAACATGCTTATTGATGTTGCAACGAAGAAGAAAATCAAATTTCAGCGTGATACCGCCTCTCGTTCAACCGGTACGGATACAGACGCATTCGCATACTCCGGAATGGGTGTAGCATCGGCTTTAATATCAATCCCTTTGAAGTACATGCACACTACGGTCGAGATGGTTCACAAGAATGACATTGAAAACACAATTAAACTGATGTACGAATTCCTGCTGCATCTTAAAGCAGGCACAGACTTCAGATATATTAAGTAAAATCTTTTTCCTTATACACAGTGATAAAACGCAATGGTTTTTTCACTGCTAACAGTGATAAAAAATGAAATACTTAGACAAAGAAAACTGGAAAAGAAGAAAGCATTTTGAATTCTTTAAGAATTTCGAAATACCATATTTCAATATTTGCACAAATTTGGATATCACTGGTACTTTCAGGTATTCCCAAAAGAACAGGTACTCGCTTTTCAGGTCTGTTCTTTATGCAGTGATGTATTCCTGCAATGAAATAGAAGAGTTCAGGTACAGAATTACACAGGATGATAAAATTGTGATTCATGATATTGTTCATCCCGGCGTTGCGATGATATCCGACCAGGATATTTACACAAACTTTATCATTCCTTATAAATCTAAATTCACTGACTTCATAGATGAATACCAGAAAGCTTCAGATGAAGCAAAGGGAAAAATCATCATCGGTGAAAATCAGGAAGGTAAGGACGATCTTATATTTATTTCGTCACTCCCCTGGGTTTCATTCACAAGCGTCACAAACCCGATGAGAACAGGTTATAAAGATTCTATCCCCCGCATTATCTTCGGAAAGCATTTCAAGGAGGATGGAAAAATAATGATGCCCTTCTCTGTTCAGGTAAATCACTGCCTCATGGACGGCATTCATGTTTCGAAGTATTATTTTAAGCTATCAGAGATTCTTTCTAATCCCGAAAAGTATTTAAATTAGAATTCTATGAGTAAGATAATAAGATTCATAATAATCATTTTTGTTTCTTTTACTTCTTGCTTGTCTTTTGCACAAACCCCGAAAGATGATTTAAAGCCGACAGACTATCTTGTTCCTTATCCTCAAAAGCTAAACCTCATCGGTGATGGATTCTTAAAACTTAACAACGGGTATAAAGTTATTTACTCGGGAAAGAAGTCTGAGAAACTTGAGAATTACATAGAAAGAAAAACTGAATTAATAAACAAATTAGTTCTTCCATGGAATGATACTAATATATCTGAACCCGGTAAACCTTTACTGGAAATTAACAGCAGAGCAATATCCGCTCCCGATATAAACACAGATGAAAGCTATACACTTGAAATATCTTCTGATAAGATACTTGTGAATTCTCAGACTGATATCGGCGCAATGCGTGCAATCGAAACAATTTACCAGCTTATTCAAACTAATGCAGATAACATTTATCTTCCTTGTCTGAAGATTGAAGACCACCCCCGCTTCCAGTGGCGCGGACTAATGATTGATGTCTGCCGGCATTTCCTGCCGAAGTCAGTGATACTCAGAAATCTTGACGCTATGGCAATGGTTAAAATGAACGTCTTCCACTGGCATCTTTCTGAAGATCAGGGCTTCCGTGTTGAGTGCAAGACATTCCCGAAGCTTCATGAAATGGGTTCCGACGGACAGTACTTCACTCACGAAGATGTAAAAGAAATTATTAAATATGCTAATGACAGGGGAATCCGTGTTGTACCCGAGTTCGATATTCCCGGACATTCAACATCATGGTTAGTCGGATATCCTGAATATGCAAGCATCCCCCGTGATTATAAAATTGAAAGACACTACGGCGCCTTTGACCCTACATTCGATCCTACTAAAGAAGAAACTTATGAATTCTTTGATAAGTTCTTTCAAGAAATGTGTGCATTATTCAATGACGAGTATATGCACATCGGCGGTGACGAAAACACAGGCAGAGACTGGGATTCAAGCAAATCCATTCAGGAGTTCAAGAGGGCAAATAACTTAAAATCAAATCACGAGCTTCAAGCATATTTCAACAATCGTATTCAGAAAATTCTTGAGAAGTACGGCAAGAAAATGATTGGCTGGGATGAGATACTCAGCACTGACCTTCCCAAAAGTATAGTTATACATTCATGGCAGGGAAAGCAGGGAATGGTAACCGCAGCTAAGAACGGTTATTACTCAATTCTTTCAAACGGATATTACATTGACCTTTGTCAAAGTATGGTTGACCATTACTATAATGACCCTCTGCCTGCCGGTATAGATTTAACCGATGATGAAAAGAAGTTTATTCTCGGCGGTGAAGCAACTATGTGGGCAGAGCTCGTTGACTCTAACAATGTGGATACCCGCATTTGGTCCCGTACTGCTGCTATTTCTGAAGTTTTGTGGTCGGGCAGGAAAACATTCGGACAGGATTCCATTTACAATAATGAAATGATGTTTGAAAGATTAAGCTCGCAGTTGCTCATGCGGACAAGCGTAAAAGTTATCGAACAATGGCAAAAGCTCTTTACAGAATTTGTTCCGAATCAGTTAAGCGAAAAATTATTCCTTTATCTGCTTATACCCGAACCCGTAGAATATTATCACAGGCATAAATACACTAAGTACAGCCAGTCAACTCCTTTAAACAGAGTAGTTGATATGCTCACTCCGGATGCTCAGTTTGGCGTGTTGATTAATAATTATATAGGTAAAAAACTCAGAGGTGATAAAGTTGTTTTACCTGATTTAAAAACTTTTGGTGAAGGCTTTACCGAAGAAGAGCGCACCCTGATAAAATCCAACCCGAAACTTTCTGAAGTTCTTCCGCTGTTTGATAATATCAACGTATCCGCAGGAATACTTAAGGATTTATTAAGTTTTGAAAAAGGTGATTATATTAGTGATGAAAAATACAACCTGTATAAAGATGAATTAACAAGAATAAAAGCACCCGTTGCCGAGCTTGAGATTCCTTACATTGATAATCTACTGAAACTGCTTGAATATACAAAAGTGAACTCAAAGTGAAAAAACTCTTTACTGTTTTATTTATAATTATGCTGCTAAACGTACAATCATTTGCTCAGCTGACAAAGGCCGGATTTGATAACTGGAGTTTCAGGAAACTCGGCGATTCGTCATACATGCCCGCAGAAGTTCCCGGTACTGTGCATACCGACCTTCTCGCAAACGGTGTAATCGAAGACCCGTTCTACCGCGACAACGAAATGAAAGTACAGTGGATTGAAAAAGAAGACTGGGTTTACAGAACAGAGTTTACAGCAGATGATATCATCGATGAAACCCGCATTGATCTTGTGTTCAAAGGTCTTGATACTTACGCACAGGTTTTCATAAACGGAAAAAATGTATTGAACACCGATAATATGTTTGTTGAATACAGAATAAGTAATTTCCATCAATATTTTGTAAAAGGCAATAACATACTTGAAGTAGTGTTCCGTTCACCTCTGTCAATCGAAGATAGTCTTTCAAAAGCATTCTTTGCAAATACCGGTATTGAAAATCTCCCCGTTAAAGAAAGACCTTTTACACGCAAAGCAGCATACCACTACGGCTGGGACTGGTCACCACGCTTTGTTACATGCGGTATATGGCGTGACGTGTACATGGAAGTTTATAAAAAGGCACGCATAAATAATGTTTTAATAAAACAAACTATCAGTGATGACTTTAAAAGTGTGGTTCTTGATTTCGAGACCGACATATATTCTGAAACAGATAATATATATGAAGTTGAAATCATAAATAAGAATGACGGCTCTGTAAACAGGTTTTTATCAGGTGACAAGAAATCCATTACGATTGAGAATCCTAAACTATGGTGGAGCAACGGTCTCGGTGAACAATACATGTATAGCTTTGAGATAAAATTAAAGTATGCCGATGAAATACTCGACACAAAAACCATCAGAACAGGGATTAGAAAAATTGAACTCATACAGGAAGATGATTCTTACGGCAAGTCATTCTATTTTAAGGTGAATGGTGTTCCTGTATTCATGAAGGGTGCAAACTTCATCCCTGCCGATAACTTCCTGCCGCGTGTAACTAAAGAAAAGTACAGGCAGTTAATTAAACTTGCAAAAGAATCAAACATGAATATGCTTCGAGTCTGGGGCGGGGGAGTCTATGAGGACGATGAATTCTACAATCAATGCGATGAGAACGGAATACTCGTCTGGCAGGATTTCATGTTTGCCTGTGCGATGTATCCGTGGGATAATACTTTTCTCGCAAAAGTAGATGCGGAGGCTGAGTATAATATTAAACGTCTCGGTAATCATCCTTCGCTTGCGTTATGGTGCGGCAATAACGAAAATGATGAAGGCTGGCAGAACTGGGGCTGGCAGAACATTTACAATGACGAACAGAAGAATCTGATATGGAACGGATACAAGAAAGTATTTCATGAGTTGCTTCCTTCTCTGGTAAAAAATTATTCGGACGGGATATCCTATGTAACAACTTCCCCTCAGTACGGCTGGGGCAGGAAGGAAAGCATGACACACGGCGATTCCCACTACTGGGGCGTCTGGTGGGGCATGGCAAAATTCGATACACTCGAAAAGAAAGTGCCCCGGTTTATGAGCGAGTACGGATTTCAGAGCTTCCCGGATACATCAACTGTGAATAAGTTTACAGAAGAAAAAGACAGATATTTATTTTCGGATGTATTAAAGACACACCAGAAACATCCGACGGGTTACGAAAATCTTACTAAGTACATGAAGATGTATGATATCAGCACCGAAGATTATCATCAGTATATAAGAAACACTCAGGAGCTTCAGGAACTTTGTTTGATTACAGCAATCGAAGCTCATCGTAAAGCAAAACCATACTGCATGGGAACGCTTTTCTGGCAGTTCAACGATTGCAATCCCGTGGTCTCGTGGTCAGTCGTTGACTACTACGGCACGCCAAAACTGTCGTTGAATACAGTGAAAGAACTTTATGCAGAGACTATTCTAATCTCCAAAGAAGGAAATGGAAAGTTAAATCTGTACATAGTATCTGATAAACAAGCAGAACAAAAGGCATCGCTTCTTGTATTGAACTATGACGAAGATATTCTCGATTCCGTTGAAGTCACCATCCCGGCAAACTCATCCGCAAAGTATTATGAGTATGATACAGCAAATTCATACTACCGGGATGTTGACTTTCTTCTTGTCTTTAAGGACGGGAGAGAGGTATCAAGCAATAGATACAAGAAATAAAACAAACATAAATATTCTATCAGTGCCAATTATAATCAATCAGTTTCATCAGTGTCCGTAATAATAATGTAATTATCAAAGTGTTTGATCAAATATATGTTCACAAAAATTAATTGCCGCTAACTTTAGTCAACGGACGAAATAGAAATAGAAAAGATAGGCTTTAGCCAAATTTTATTGTATTGTAATTTGGGCTAAAGCCCGAATTATCCATTAGTATATCTTCTCCGTCAGCTAAAGCAGACGGCAAATATAATTACATTAGTATATCTTCTCATTCAGCTAAAGCAGACGGCAAATATAATTACAATTATTTTTCTCTATCAGTGTTCATCATAATCAATCAGCGGCATCAGTGTGCAAATCTCTTGCTCTGATCAGTGTGCAAATCTTTTTCTCTAAAAGTTCTAATCCTCTTCCACGTCCAGGCAATCAAAAACATCTTTCATACTATCATCATTTTCCGCAAGAACAAAAAGTTTATCGTTTGCTTCAATGACAGTAGAGCCGCTCGGGGTAATGAACTTGCCGTTTCTTCTTATAAATGAAATTAGTGCGGTTTTCGGAAATCCTATTTCAACTATTTCTTTCCCCACAACAGAAGAGTTTGAAGGAATTAGTATCTCATGCAGATGCGATTTAATACTCTCGAACCTTTCCATGTCAAAAAGTGTACGGGGCTTAACCGATTCCGGAAGTATCAAATGCAGCCATTTACCGACTACGTGAAGAGTAGTTCCCTGAACAAGTACAGACGATATTGAAATAAAAAACACGATGTTGAAAAATAACCCTGCTTTATCAACTCCTGCAATAAGAGGATATGTTGCAAACACAATAGGTACGGCACCTCTCAAACCAACCCATGAAATGAACAGCTTAATTCGTGTGCTCATTCGAAAAGGTATCATTGTAATGAATACGCTTACAGGTCTTGCGAACAGAATCAGAACTGCGGAAATGATAAGTCCCGTTCCTAAAACAGGAACTACACGGCTCGGAAAGACAAGCAGTCCGAGCGTTACGAAAAGAACAATCTGCATCAGCCATGCAAAGCCGTCAAACGTCTTGAGTATTTTCTTCTTATGAATAAGTTCCTGATTGCCGAGGTACACAGCCGAAAGATAAACAGCAAGGAATCCATTTCCCCCGATGTAGTCAGTCGCTGCAAACACAAAGAACATCAGGGCTATCGCAAGCACTGTGTATAGCCCTTCGTAGTCAAGTTTAATTTTATTAATTATTTGCTTGCTGAAAAATCCGAGTCCAAGCCCCATCGCTGTACCGAGAACAAGCTGTTGAATAAACATCGGAATTGAGCTAAGAAGCGTCATCTCCGGGTTCATAACAAGTCCTGTGAATACTATCGTAAGCACATAAGCCATAGGATCGTTACTTCCGCTTTCAAGTTCAAGCAGCGGGCGGATGTTGTGTTTTAAAGCAAGACTTTTTGAACGAAGAATTGAAAATACTGCGGCGGAGTCGGTTGAAGAAACAATCGAGCCGAGAAGCAAACCCTCATAAATCGTGAACCCGAGAAAATACCAGACGAACAAACCAACTGTAATCGCTGTAATCAGTACACCCAGCGTCGAAAGCACAATACCTTTCCGCAATACCGGTTTAATAGCTTTAAGGTCAGTCTCAAAGCCTCCGGAAAACAGTATAAAGTTTAAAGCAATTATGCCAACGAATTGTGCCGTCTTCGGATTGTCAAAATAGATTCCGCCTATACCTTCCGAGCCTGCGAGCATGCCTATCGCAAGGAAGAAAATAAGCACCGGGACTCCGAACCTGTAAGAAGTCTTTCCTGCAAGAACAGAAATAAACAGGAGGATTGAACCTACGAGTAAAATATTTTCTGTTGTTATGTTCACCTAATAATCTGCTATCTGAAAAGTTAATTGACCGAATTAATTAATATACAAAACATTAGATTTTTTTACTATTTATTTACATTTATTGTTCAGTAATCTATTTGTAAATTCGCACATACGCTTAAATAATGGAACTGGCTGAAAATAAACTGAAAAATTTAATAATAGTAGGGGACAGGGTTTTAATTAAACTTAAATCATTGTCCGATAAGACAAAAACCGGACTGTACCTGCCTCCCGGTGTACAGGAAAAGGAAATCGTACAGTCGGGCTACATAATGAAAGTAGGTCCCGGATATCCGCTTGCACAGCAGACAGACGATCTCGATGAGACGTGGAAGCAGACTGAGGAAAAAGTAAAGTACATACCGCTTCAGGTAAAAGAGGGTGACCTTGCAATCTTCCTTCAGAAAAGTTCGATAGAAGTGGTTTACAGGGATGAAAAGTATTACATCGTTCCGCAAAGCCAGATACTCATGGTCGAGCGCGAAGAGTTTTGACGAAAAATTGAGTTATAATTTTGTATAATTAATCTTATATTTAGCAAATTACAATAAATGAGTTTCGAAACGATTATATTTCTGGTGTTTGGTGCGGCGGCAGTGGTTTCCGCACTATTTATGGTTACACGAAAAAATCCAATCATCAGCGCTATATTTTTAGTCATGAATTTCTTCACGGTTGCAGTGATATACCTGCTCCTTAAAGCTCAGTTCATAGCTATCATTCAGGTACTTGTGTATATGGGAGCTATAATGGTGCTGTTCCTGTTCGTTATCATGCTGTTAAACGTCGGTGAAGATATAAAGACTTCGGAGCAGCTCACAATTAAAAAGATTACATCAATACTTATTTCAATACTGCTTTTAAGCGTCCTCGGTGTTTCGTTTTATTTCGGATTTCAGGGGAAGCAGATGAGTGATGCGGCGGAACAGATAGGCACCGCCGAAAGTCTTGGCAAAGTTTTATTTACAACATATTCGTTTCACGTTCTTGCAGCGGGAATGCTTCTGCTTGCAGCAGTTGTAGGCGCAGTCGTTCTTGCAAAGAAAAAGTTTGAATGAATAATTTTTAAATTTAAACCCCAAATACCATGAAAAAACTAACACTATTTGTTACGGCATTATTATTGTCGTCATTCCTTTATTCATGCGGCTCGATGACCTACATCACGGATACATGGAAATCCAAAGGATTCACAGGAAAGAAATTCAGTAAACTTGCTATACTGGCAGTTACAAAAGATAACATCGTAGCGAGAAGAACCATTGAAGATGCAATGTCGAAAGAACTTAAAGCGTCGGGAATAAATGCTGTCACCACATACGATGTTTTTGCATACGACGCATTCGATAAAGACAAAGACGGAAAAGTTGACGATAAAGCAGCAGCCGAGAAAATGATTGTGGAAAAAATGAAAGAAAGCAATATTGACGGCATCATGATTATGAAGGTTAAAGACACAAAGTCCGAGCAGAAATACGTGCCCGGAACACCAACGTACATGCCTTCATATTACTATGCTCCTTACTACAGTTATTATTTTATGAGTTATAACACTCTATACACACCCGGCTACTACGTAACCGATACTGAAGTTTACATCGAGACCAGCATCTACGATAACGACAACGGCGAAGTTGATTATTCTATGGTATCAGAAACAGTCAACCCCACGTCAATAGGTGACTTCACAAAGTCATTCGTAAAAGCAACAGTAGAGCAGCTTTTGAACACCAAAGTGTTACTGAAATAGTTGATTGTTAATAGTTATCAGTTATTAGTTGATGGATTTTAGTTGTTCGGTGTAAATTGATAATTAATAGCTAAGCGGTTTTGTGAACTCCCCTTGTCTTTGTCAGGCAAGGGGAGTTTTTATATAATAATCACTTCCGGTTCATAGTTCATAGCATATCATTTTTAACTATCAAATATCCACTATGAACTAATAACTAAAACCCGTAAGATATTCCGACCGAATATATCGGAGTCCATTCCTTGTAAGGTGAATTTTTGTCATTCAGAAGGTCAAGCTTCAACTCACCCGTAATTCCTGCTCTGCTGTTACCAATTTGCTGATAAACCCCTGCACCGAGAAAAACGAATGGCACATTATACCTTTGTTTATCATAATAAGTTTTTGTGCCTGTAATCACAGCCACCGGCGTCTGATAGCTGTAATAAGCAGGTTCCAGCATTGCGTAGAACTGTCTGACAGGCGAAAACCTTGCCGTTAAACTCGTACCGAAATTATCGTATCCAAGCGTACTTCCGCTTGCGTCCTTATAGTCGCTCGACCATCCTCTTGAATATCCGACCTTCAGAATCGTCGCAAACATATTGTTGAATTTATATCCTATCGAAGGCTGGATTGTTACCTGCGAATAAGTCCCGAAACTTGCGCTGAACTCTCCTCCGTAGAAAAGGTTATCGGAAAACTGGTTTACAGAGCTTTGAATAGCAGCGTGCTCCTCGATATTATTCAGGTTTTTAACATCCTGCGCAGTACTCAGTCCCGATACCGCGAGAATAAAAATTGCAATCAGTAAATTAATCTTCATAGCCATTAAAATTTAATTATTAAAATGAAACAGGTTACATAAAAATCGCTCGATTAAACAAAACTTTCAAGCCATTGAAAAGGGAACGGTATTAAGGGAATTATAATAATTAAGTGAAATAATAGAACGCCTGCCTGCTGCAGGCAGGCGGATTTTCACGGATTAAACGGATCTGCCAAAGCAGACAGGTTAACGCAGATTATTCTAAAACAAAATATTTATAAACAACGATGAATAGACATGCAATACCTACAATTAAGTGAAATAATAGAACGCGGA
>Ga0172380_10002713_pt1 | contig 26401 bp, 25 predicted proteins | sample Leawe162metaG_FD_119747 | JGI IMG/M metagenome (GOLD analysis project Ga0172380, IMG submission 119747) | Leachate microbial communities from a municipal landfill in Southern Ontario, Canada - Leachate well 162 metaG | ecosystem: Engineered > Solid waste > Landfill > Unclassified | place...
CGGAACCAAAAAACGTACTCACGCGAAGCCGCGAAGAACGCGAAGAAAAACCAAGGCAGGTTTGGTTTTTTTCGCGGCTTCGCGGCTTCGCGTGAGAAATTCTTCTCGCAAATGGCGAAGACCCAAGCCGGACGATTGCCGGAACCAAAAAACATTTACCGCAGAGACGCTTCAGACGCAGAGATTTTGTAGAGTAACGGTATGGTTTTACCCTCCGTTATATTTCTCCGCGCCTCGGCGTCTCTGCGGTGAAAAATAATTACCCGGAGAACCGCACCAGTGCTTGATTTACGACACATTCTTTGCAAAAAATGCAACAACTTGACTGATAAGTGACTAAGCCGGAAGCCAACAGACGTTTGGACAGGATTTACAGGATGAACAGGATAGAAAACCCATCTTAGTAAATCCTGTTCATCCGGTACTTGTTTTTTTGCGGAAAGCCGCGCCAGTGCTTGATCTACGACCTGTTCAACGGAGGTTTCCAGGTTTCCGCTACACGGTCAAATCGATCTGTTGCAGCGTTCCGGCGCTGCCGTTTTCGTTCAGGTAAATCCCGCTGGCTCTGACCGCGCCCAGAGAATCGTTCGAACCGGTTTTGATTTCGAACGGCGTGGCGGCTGCACCCAGATAGAGCGCGCCGACGCCGGACTGCTTCAGGCCGGTCAGGCTATCCTTGCCCTGGGCGTCCTTGCTCCACACCTTGAGCTGCGCGAACACCGCATCGTTTTCGTCTATCCAGCCGTTCTTGTCCTGATCGTAGGCGGCCAGCTCCTTGAAACCGTCGCCGCTTTTCGCGCCGAACAGTTCGCTGCCATTGTTGATCTTGCCGTCGTTGTTCTTGTCCAGCGCGATAAAGCCGCTGTTCGGCGCGACAAAGGAAAGTTTTTCGGTTTTTCCATCGGCGTCGATATCGAAGCTGAACTTGGTGCTGGTCAATTGCGCCGCCGTGCCGCCGAAATTGATCACCAGCGGGTCTTTTTTCTGCCGCGCCGCATCGCCCTGGCGCACGCTGATATTCACCTCGCGGGAATAGGAACGCTCCATGGAAAGCTGCAAATCGAAATTGATTTCCTTGCCGTCGGCGGTCTTGACCACCCCTTGCGCCGAGAAATTCGTGCTTTCCGCCTCGTGATAGGACTCGTGGTAATCGTACTCCACCCCGAAACCGGCGCTGGGCGGTGGGGGCGGCGCTTGCTGCGCTTGGCTGGGCGCGCTGGTGGCCGCCTGATTCGGATCGGCCACCGGCTGCGCATCGGCGCCGGTATCGATGTTTTCCATCGCGGTGAAATGTATCTTCCTGCCGGTGAACGCCTCGACCATCATGCGGATTAACATCGCGCGCGGATCGTTTTCGAATGCCTTCTCTGGATCGACAGCCTCGGAACTGGCCGCCTTGCCGGTGTCCGCTTGCGCGGCGGCTTTGGCCTGCTCAGACAGCGCCACATTGTCGCGCACCGCATTCTGCCCGCGCCCCTCGAAATCGGGGCGCTGATTGCCGACCCAAGCCTTCAGCGATTCGGATTTGGTGTGCTGCTGCACGGATTGGTGCCGGCCGGAAAGCAGCACATCGGAACTCTGGATTTTCATGATGGACTCCTCATTAGAGGCTAGGGGCTAGAGACTAGGGGCTGGTAAAGGCGGAATTCCAACCTTGGGTTGGTGCCCCCCCGGATGTTCCGGTATCGGCAGTTTTTGCGGGAAGTGTAGGCGAGTAGCGTTGAATTTCAGCAAAAAAACTTAAAGCCCCCCGCAGACGCGCGAGAAGGCATCAATCTTCGGCGCCCAAAGCCAGCGCTCGCGCGCGGCTGACTTTGGCCTCCGTAGCGTCGCACCCATCCCAGCCGGCCAGGTGTTCGCAGGCGATGGCGGCCAGCGCGCTTATCCATTGCGGATGTTCGTTGAGCGCCGGGATGTAGCGGAATTCCTTGCCGCCGGCTGCGAGGAATAGTGCTTTGCCTTCCAGCGCGATTTCCTCCAGGGTTTCCAGGCAATCGCCGACGAAGCCGGGGCACACCACGTCCAGCCTGCCGACCCCCTGTTTGCCGAGCGCCTCCAGCGTGGCTGCGGTATAAGGCTGTAGCCATGCGGCGCGCCCAAAGCGCGACTGGAAAGTGAGCGCGTAATCGCTTGCCGCCAACCCCAGCGCTTCCGCCAGCGAGCGCCCGGTTTTTTGGCATTCGCAGTGGTACGGGTCGCCCTGGTCCAGCGTGTCGCGCGGCACGCCGTGGAAGCTCATCAGCAGCTTATCCGGCCTGCCGTGCGCCGCCCAATATTCGCCGATATTGGCGGCTAGTGCGGCAATGTACGCCGGGTGGTCGTGGAAGCTGCGCACCGTGCGGATTTCCGGCATGTTGCGGGTTTGGGCAAGCCATGCAAACAGCGCATCGAACGCAGTGGCGGTGGTGCTGGCCGAATACTGCGGATACAGCGGAAATGCCAGGATGCGCGTACAGCCTTGCTCCCGGAGGCGGGACAAGGCGGCGGCTATCGAGGGTGAGCCGTAGCGCATTGCGTATTCGATCAGCGTTTCGGTGGATGCGCTACGCTTATCCACCCTACCCGTTAGGGCGGGAGAGGGTGAATTCAGCGCTTTAGCCAACAAATCCGCCTGTCGCCGCGTATGCACCAGCAACGGCGAACCCTCCGCCGTCCAGATTTTGGCGTATTTTTCGGCGGATTTTTTCGGTCGGGTGTTAAGAATAATACCGTTCAGGATCAGCCACCACAACGCGCGCGGCATTTCCACCACGCGCGGGTCGCCCAAAAATTCCTTCAAATACGGACGCACCGCAGCCGCAGTCGGCGCTTCCGGTGTGCCGAGGTTCATCAGCATTAGGCCGGTGCGGGGGGCGGCGCCGTGGCGGTAGGGCGGTTCGGGGAGGAACATTGAGCTTGTGCTCACGCAAGAAAAAACCGGTAATTGTAATCATCGAGAGCGGCTTGAGCATCGCGCTGATAAGCTTCCCATTCCCGTTTTCTGGCTTTCTTGCGGGCGGGAAGGTTCAAGCCATAGAGGCGGATGGTGACATCGGCTTGCCGTCTGGCGTTTGCATCCGTATGGGGTGAAGGTTCTATCTCGCCGGTGCTGAAATTCGCCACGAAATAGTTGTCGAAAGCATATTCCAGCTCGTCCGGTTTCAGTAATGCCGGGTCGAATTTTTCCAGCTTGTTCGACTGACACAGGTCGCAACAAGGAAACAGATTGTTCCATTCGTAGGCTAAATCGGGAAACGTGCTTTTGGGGCGAAAATGCTCAACGGTTTCCCGGCTTTCCACGCCTATTGCGCCATCGCAAAAGGCGCAATGGGCTTGGGTCATTACCGACAATTGGCGGCGGATTTCCTGATAGCAGGCCGGACTGCGCCAGCCAAATGGATGCTTGGGATCGAGCTTGCGGGCAGTGACAAAATCTTCCGTCCAGTCCGGCCAATTCGCATTCAGGCAATCCGGCTGCGCGGGTCGCTTCATTTTATGCAAGATGAAGCTCCAGCCCGGTAATGCGGGAAATCTGTCGTAATTCGCTGCCGACGATCAGCGCCGCTTCATTGCCGCGTTCCGCCAATTGGCGCGCCGCTTGCAGCAGATTGTCCGGTTGGGTTGGTTGCTTCAGGAACTGCTCCCGCATTCGATAAAAGGCGGCAAATAAAGCTTCGGTTTCGACATCGAATTCCCCCTCGATGCCGAAGGTCTCCTCCAGTATAAGCCGATAGCTCTTGCCCGCGCCCGAGGGCATGGCTTTGATTATGCCGGACGTATGGCCGCCCTCGGGCAGGCTGTATACCCAGGCATCCTCCACCGAACCCACCACGAACGGCGAATGGGTGGAAACAAATATCTGGCCGTTGGGTAGCAATTTTTGTATCGCGGGCAAGATACGCCGTTGCCACTTGGGATGCAGATGTATGTCCACTTCATCGAGAAATAGGATGACCGGCTGCGAGAATACGTCTCCCGACTCTTTCCAGGGGATGGCTTCCAGCCGCAGGGACAAATCCGCCACCCAACTGATGATGGATTTCAAGCCGTCAGGCAGCACATCGAAATGGATGGATTCCCCGTTCAGACGGGCGATAACCGCCAGCGGCGAGCGTTCCAGGCGGAACTCAAGGTCGAGATCGCAGATGTCGCGGATCAAGGTGGTGATGCGCGCCAGCGCCTGGTCGTAAATTTCCGCAGCACTGGCGTCTCCATCCGCTTTCGCCAGCGCCGACTGGGCGCGATTGTTGGCTATCCATTGCAACAATACCTGGGGGCGGGCGCTGCCATCGAAAGACAATGCGGCTTCGAAAGGGGAATTGTTGATTTGCTGGATGGAAGGCGGCTGTATATCCCGCAGGGTTCTCTGGCCGGAGTAGGCGAAGGCGGCGAAGGGAAAAACAATTTGTCTTTGGATGTCATTAGGTTTGGGTGGCTGATTCGTTCGTTTGTACTTGGCTAGATCATCGTTCATGTCTGAACCGTAATCATAGTTCCAGCCTAGCCCGTAGCCGAAAAAAAGGTCATTGAAGGGGGAGTTGAATAATTCCGAATAAATTCCGAATTGGTTACCCAACCAACCATCTGGCTGCAAGTCTGGCTTGCGGACGCAGTAATGTCCAACCTGCCCGGCGAATACGAAATCAACCCCGCTTTCCTGCCCACGAAACCTTCTGTGTATCAGTCCAACATGATCAAATACCTCGAAAATTTCTGCTAATGCATAGAGCAACGTGCTTTTCCCGCAGCCGTTCGGTCCGGTAAAAAGATATAGCTCAGCCTTGTCGGCATCTTTCTCCGAGGATGCGATAGATGGGAAATCCAGGCGCACATCATCGAATACGCCAACCTGATTTAGAGCTATGGATTCCAGACGATAAGCCGATCTCAATATTATTGCCCCCAATTCAGTCCATCGCCATCAACAGATAAGCATCCTTGATGTTTTCTTCCAGTTCTTCAAGGGTCACGCCCTGCGTCATGATCTCGGGATGTTCGAGCATCTTGCCCAGCCAGAACTTGTCCGATTTCCAATAGATCAGGGTTATTCTGGGATGCACGGCGTTTTCCTCGTCAATGATACGACAGCGCGCTAGACAGCAGCTTGGCGGTGATGTCCACGATAGGGATCACGCGCTCGTAGGCCATGCGCGTCGGGCCGATCACGCCGACGGTGCCGACGATGCGGCCATCCACTTCGTAGGGCGCGGTGACTACGCTGCATTCGTCCAACGGCACATGGCACGAATCGCCGCCGATGAAAATCTGCACGCCTTGCGCCCGTTGGCTGACATCCAGCAATTGCAGCAGTTCGGTTTTTTGCTCGAATGCGTCGAACAGCTTGCGCAAGCTCGCCATGTTGACCGACAAATCCTGCACATGCAGCAGCTTGCCTTCGCCGGAAAGCACATAGTCGTCGGCGGTTTCAGTGAGCGCGTCGCTGCCGGCATCGACTGCCGCAGTCATCAGCGTGCTCATGTCGTGGTGCAGTTTTTTCAGTTCGGCCTGCATTTTGCCGCGCACTTCTTCCAGTGTGCAGCCGGAGTAATGCTGGTTGAAATAATTGCCGGCTTCGACCAACTCGCTTGCGCTAAAATTCTTTTCGGTGAAGATGATGCGGTTTTGCACGTTTTCGTCGGCGGTGACGAGTATCAGCAGGATGCGCTTGTCCGACAGGCGCAGGAATTCAATATGGCGGAACGCGCCGCTACGCCGCTTGGGCGTCATCACGATGCCGGCGAAGGTGCTCAGGTCGGACAATAGCTTGGAGGCGGAAGTGATGAGTTTCTGCGGGTCGCTGGGAGAAAGCTGGTTTTCCAGGCGATGCATCTGCAATGTGTCGAGCGGCTGTATGGTGAGCAGCGTATCGACGAAAACGCGGTAGCCGCGCGGCGTCGGGATGCGCCCGGACGAGGTGTGCGGGCTGGCAATGAAGCCCATTTCCTCCAGGTCCGCCATCACGTTGCGGATGGTGGCCGGCGACAAATCCAGGCCGGACTGCTTGGACAGCGTGCGCGAGCCGACCGGCTGGCCGTCGCTGATGTAGCGTTCGACCAGGGTCTTGAGCAGGAGTTGGGCGCGTTGATCTAGCATGATGGCGAAGGGTAGCATAAAACTTATTTGCACTCCCGAAGAATTACTAGGAGAGGACGATGGAAACATTGATAGCTGACGAGATCATTGAAGAAATTCACGCCATCAGGCGGGAACACGCCGCCAGTTTTGATTTTGATATTGCACGGATTATCAACGACCTTAAGAAATCCGAGCAGATACGCACAAATCAAGGCTGGCCATTGGCGTCGACGCGCGAAATTCCAATGCCGAATACTTCATTTTGCCGGATGCGACGCGATAAAGCCGCGAAGCAGGCGTAGCCATGTGGGTGCGATAAAACTGCGCCAATCCTTGTGCTCCGCGAAATCTCCGCGTCTTCGCAGTGAACGTTTTTTGGTTCCGGCTAGTCCGGCAGGAATAACTGGAGCAGCTCGTTGAGAAAGCGCTGCCCCCGTTCCGTGGGGCGGATGTTGAAGGTGTCGCGCGTGACCAGCCCGAGCCGTCCGGCTTCCTGTAATTTGTTTTCGACCGAGTCCCACGCCAGCCCGGTGCGCTCTGTGTACAGCGCGGCGCCAAAGCCTTCAGTCAGGCGTAGCGCGTTCATCATGAATTCGAAGCCGCGATCCGCTGCCGCGACCTCATGTTCTTCCATCGCCGGTTTTCCCATCGCTACTGCGTCCAGATAGTCTTGTGGCGAACGCAGTCTGGCTTGGCGCAAGATTTGATCGTGCAGCGTCAGCTTGGCGTGCGCGCCTGCGCCTAGCCCCAAGTAATCGCCATAATGCCAATAATTCAGGTTGTGCCGGCAACGGCGGTTTGGTTGGGCGAAGGCGGAGGTTTCGTAATGTTGGTAGCCGGCATCGGCCAGTTCCGTTTCTATGGCTTCCTGCATCGCGGCGCAGACATCGTCGTCGGGCAGCGCCGGCGGTTGGGCGTAAAACAGCGTGTTCGGCTCCAGCGTGAGGTGGTAGGCGGAAATATGCGACGCGCCGTAGTTAACGGCGGTGCGAATGTCGGCCAGCGCCTGCGCGATTTCCTGGCCGGGTAGACCGTACATCAGATCGAGGTTAACGTTGTCGAAATGGGTGAGTGCCAATTCAACCGCGCCTCGCGCCTCGCGCTCATCGTGGATGCGCCCCAGCGCTTGCAGATGATCGGGGTTGAAGCTTTGAATCCCTAGCGACAGGCGATTGACGCCCAGCGCGCGGAATTCCGCGAATTTGCCCGCCTCCACCGCGCCGGGATTGGCTTCCAGCGTGATTTCCGCGCCCGGCGCAAGCGGCAGCAGCGCCCGAACGCCGCACAGGATGTCGTCCAGCGCGCGCGCCGAAAACAGGCTGGGCGTGCCGCCGCCGAAAAACACGCTCATCACCTTGCGTCCCCAAACCAACGGCAGCAGGCTTTCCAGGTCGCGCAACAGCGCTACGGCGTATTCGCGCTCCGGGATGCCGCCCGTTGCCGCATGAGAGTTGAAATCGCAGTACGGGCATTTGCGCACGCACCACGGGATATGGATGTAGAGGGAAAGCGGCGGAAGCGTGGTGATCACTGAGGGATGACTAATGGGTGAACCTAGGCTCTAAGGCAAAAACAAACGACAACAAATTGTCGCTTATGAAGTTGCGATTTTCAGGTGCAGGTCGCAATTTCCGGTTAAGAATTTTTCACGCTTTAGCCGCTTTAGACGCGAAGAAAAACCAAACCGGCCTTGGCTTTTCTTCGCGTCTTCGCGGCTAAAGCGTGAGTAAGTTTATTGGTTCCGGCTCGTCCGGCTTAGGATAAAGGGTTCGCAACCCCTTCCCTCATCGCGCATTCCCCATTCCCCATTTCCCTTGATTTTCTCCACCAACACCGCCAGCGCCTTGCCGCGATGGCTGATGCGGTTTTTCAGTTCCATAGGAATTTCCGCGCCGGTCTGGCCGTATTCGGGCAGCAGAAAATAGGGATCGTAGCCAAAGCCGCCGTCGCCGCGCGGCGTGTCGATGATCTCGCCGTGCATCGCGCCTTCGGCGATGATGGGCTGCGGGTCTTCCGGGTGGCGCACCAGCACCATGATGCAGTAGTAATGCGCTTTGCGGTTGGCCTGGCCTTGCAGCGCTTCGATCAGCTTTTCGTTATTGCGCTGGTCGGATTTCGGGAATCCGGCGAAATGCGCCGAATACACGCCGGGCGCGCCGTTCAGCGCATCCACGCAAATGCCGGAATCATCCGCCAGCGCGGGCAGGCCGGAATGCAGGCTGGCGTGGCGCGCCTTGGCGAGGCAGTTTTCGATAAAAGTGCAGTACGGCTCTTCCGCCTCGGAGATGTTGAAGGCCGATTGCGGCAACACCTCGAAATCCATGGGTTGGAGTATCGCGCCGATTTCGCGCAGTTTGCCGGGGTTGTTGGAAGCGATGACGAGTTTTTGCATGGGATGGGCGCCTGGTTGCGAAGCGGCGATATTGTAGCAGCAAACGCCGGTGGCTGGCTTTTGGGGGTGGGCATGGCGGCAAGGTGGATGCGCTACGCTTATCCACCCTACATTTTTTCTGAGAACAAATTTACCCTGCCCTTGAATTCAGGGGCTGCCCTTACAAGGGCAACCTCAACGCCGACAGTTTCCAGGAGAATAGTCCCTCGCGGTTAAAAACCAAGCCGAAAGGCTCTCCGGTTGCGCCCTTCTTCTTGATGGTCACGACGAAGCGGTCGAAACTCTCGTAAGCCATCGACGTTTCGGTTTCGGATGGCTTCGATTGCGTAGTATTTTTTGTGGCATTGTTGGCGGGTTGTGGTTTGTCGCCCCGCATAATCATTGCCAGACTTTCCGGCGTAATCAGTGCGTCTATCGTCGGATTAACGACGGCGTCCGCCAATGCGGCGCCGAGTACGCCCAGTAGCTTGCTTTCTTTTGCAGCGCCGGAAGTGAGTTTGGCGCTGAAACCGGCTTTCAGACTCTCCTTGAGCGCCGGATAATTGACGTAGCTCGACAGTTTTGCAGCGTCTTTAGCCTCTGCGCCGGTCTTCATGCCGTTTACGGCAAGGTGCGGCGTGAAGTAAAACCATGTGCAGAATGCGATGAGTGCGATGACGATGGAAAGTGTGATGGTTTTGCTCATGTTAGTGCTCCCTGAAATGCGTGAAATGGCTAATGTTCAATAAGCGTTAGGCGTTCAGTTTAATCGCAATATACCCCATTCTGACTGTAGCGTCTCCTGTTTGGGGTTAATGACCCGATACCGGCGGCAAGGGGAATCTGTTTGGCACTGTGACGGGGTATAATCGCCGGAATTATTTTTTTCAAGGTTGTTTTCCATGCAAGCGCAATACACCCCGGCGGAGATCGAACGTGCAGCCCAGGCGTTGTGGGATGAATCCAAGGCTTTTCAGGCCAAGGAGGATTCCGCCAAGCCGAAATATTACTGCCTGTCGATGTTTCCTTATCCTTCCGGCAAGCTGCACATGGGGCATGTGCGCAACTACACCATAGGCGATGTGCTGTCGCGCTACCACCGTTTCCAGGGGTTTAACGTGATGCAGCCGATGGGCTGGGATGCGTTCGGCCTGCCGGCGGAAAACGCGGCGATCCAGAACAAGGTGGCGCCCGCCGCGTGGACTTATTCCAACATCGACTATATGCGCGGGCAATTGAAAAGCCTGGGGCTGGCCATAGACTGGACGCGCGAACTGGCGACCTGCAAGCCGGATTATTACAAATGGGAGCAGTGGCTGTTCACCAAGCTGTTCGAGCAAGGGCTGATCTACAAAAAACTCGCCACGGTGAACTGGGACCCGGTGGACTGCACCGTGCTCGCCAACGAGCAGGTGATAGACGGGCGCGGCTGGCGCTCCGGCGCGCTGGTGGAAAAGCGCGACATCCCCATGTATTTCATGAAAATCACCGCCTATGCCGAGGAACTGCTGAAAGACCTCGACAACCTGCCCGGCTGGCCGGAGCAGGTAAAAACCATGCAGCGCAATTGGATAGGCAAAAGCTTTGGCGCTGAGGTGTGTTTTTTGTGTAGTGAGGAGTTAGGAGTGAGGAGTGAGGAGGGAAACCCCAATACGCCTCACCCCTCACCCCTCACCCCTCACCCGGTCTTGAAAGTCTACACTACGCGCCCCGATACGTTGATGGGCGCGACCTATGTCGCGGTGGCTGCCGAACACGCGCTCGCTACCGAGGCGGCGCGGGGAAATCCTGAACTTGCCGCTTTTATCGAGGAATGCAAGCGTGGCAGCGTGGCCGAAGCCGATATGGCGACGATGGAAAAGAAGGGCATGGACACCGGGCGCTTCGTGATCCATCCGCTCAACGGCGAAAAGCTGCCGGTATGGGTGGCCAATTACGTGCTGATGGGATACGGCGAGGGCGCGGTGATGGCGGTGCCGGCGCATGACGAGCGCGACTTTGCGTTTGCGAAGAAGTACGGTCTGCCGATCAGGCAGGTCATTCGTCCTGCTGGTGATGGGGAATGGGGAATGGGTAATGGGCAAAAGCCCCCCCCATCCCCCATCACTCATCACCCATTACCCGAAGAAGCCATGGTCGAGCACGGAATCTGCGTGAACTCAGGCAAATACGACGGACTGGATTTCAATCAGGCTTCCGATGCGATTGCCGCCGATCTCGAAGCCAAGGCTCTGGGCGGCAAGCGCACCCAGTTCCGCCTACGCGACTGGGGCATCTCGCGCCAGCGCTACTGGGGGTGCCCGATTCCCATTATTCATTGCGCGGCCTGCGGCGACGTGCCCGTGCCTGAAAAAGACTTGCCGGTGAAGCTACCGGAAGACGTGACGCTGGATGTCGGCTCGCCGATCAAGAAAATGCCGTCGTTTTACCAGACCGTCTGCCCCAAGTGCGGGGGAAAGGCAGAGCGCGAAACCGACACGATGGATACCTTTGTCGAATCTTCGTGGTACTACGCGCGCTATGCCAGCCATGATTGCAGTGACGCGATGCTGGATGAGCGCGCCAATTACTGGCTGCCGGTGGATCAATATATCGGCGGCATAGAACATGCGATCCTGCACCTGCTCTATGCGCGGTTTTTTCACAAGTTGATGCGTGATGTCGGGTTGTTTGGAAGCCCTCTCCCGCTTGCGGGGGAGGGGGCTAACGACGCGCTACGCGCACCAAAATCCTTGGATGAACCGTTCACCCAATTGCTCACCCAGGGCATGGTGCTGAAAGACGGCACGAAAATGTCCAAATCCAAGGGCAACACTGTCGATCCGCAGGCGCTGATCGATCAGTTCGGCGCCGACACCGCGCGGCTCTTCATGATGTTCGCCGCACCCCCGGAACAGAGTCTGGAATGGTCGGACGCAGGGGTGGAGGGGGCGTTCCGTTTCCTCAAGCGCTTGTGGCGGGCGGTGCATGAGCATGTCGAGCAAGGCGTGGTTGCGGCCTGCACGGGTGGCGCGCTGCCTGCCGAACTGAAGGCGTTGCGTTTCCAGATTCACGCCACTATACAGCGGGTGACGGACGATTATGGGCGACGCCAGCAGTTCAACACCGCCATTGCCGCAGTGATGGAGCTGATGAACAGTCTGGCCAAGATGGGCGACCACAGCGCGACAGGCCGCGCGGTGATGCAGGAAGCGCTGGAAAGTGCGATCGTGTTGCTGGCGCCCATCGTGCCGCACATTTGCCAGGCGTTATGGGCGGAACTTAAAGTCGGCGCGAACTTGCTTGACGTGTCTTGGCCCAAGGTCGATGCTGCGGCGTTGGTGCAGGACGAAATCGAACTGGTGTTGCAAGTCAACGGCAAGTTGCGCGGCAGTATCACGGTGGCCAGGGATGCGGCCAGGGAAACCATAGAGCGGTTGGCGCTGGCCAACCCCAATGTGCAAAAATTTATGGAAGGCAAACCCGCGAAAAAAGTCGTGGTGGTGCCGGGGAGGTTGGTCAATGTCGTGGTCTAAAATCACCGGAACAGCTTTTAAAATGGTCGCACTGGTGTTGCTGACCGTCTCCCTTGCCGCCTGCGGCTTTCAATTGCGCGGACGGGCGAGCCTGCCGTTCGAAACGCTGTTTGTCGAAGGCGGCAGCCCGGCTTTGGTTGCCGACCTGAACCGCGCCATCGGCATCGGCAGCCGCACCCGCCTTTTACCCAGCGCAGCCGGCGCGCAGGCGGTGTTGCAGATTTCGGGCGAGAGCCGCGAAAAGCGCATCCTGTCGTTAAGCGGCGTGGGGCGGGTGCGGGAATACCTGCTGATCTACCGCGTCGAGTTCCGCCTGCGCGATAGCCGGAGCCGCGACCTGCTGCCCCTCCAGACCATAGAATTGCGCCGCGATATGACCTACGACGACACCCTGGTGCTGGCGAAGGAATCGGAGGAGGTGCTGTTGTACCAGGACATGCAACAGGATGTCACCGCCCAGATACTGCGCCGCATGAACGCCGCCAAGCTGCCGCCACCCATCGCCCCCGAAGACTAGCCATGCGCCCGGCTGCAAGTCTGCCCTCTGTCCTCTGTCCTCTGTCTTCTGTCCTCTGACCCGCCATGCGTGTCAAGGCGGAACAACTGGCGGCGCACTTGCAGCGGGAACTGTCCCCGCTGTATCTTGTCTTCGGCGACGAACCGCTGCTGGCGCTGGAGGCGGCGGATGCGATACGCGTTGCGGCGCGCTCGCAAGGGTATTCCGAGCGCGAATTGTTCACGGTCGAAGCCCATTTTAATTGGCAGAATCTGCTGGCGAGCGGCAACAATTTATCCCTGTTCGCCGAACGGCGCATTCTGGAAATCCGCATCCCCTCCGGCAAGCCCGGTATAGAAGGCGGCAAGGCGCTCGAACAGCGTTGCGCCAAGCTCCCGCCGGACACCCTGATTCTGGTGTCGCTCCCCAAGCTCGACAAGACGCAGCAGGGCAGCAAATGGTTCAAGGCGTTGGAGGCCGCAGGAACGGTGGTGCAGGTTTATCCGGTGGAGCGCAGCCGCCTGCCGGACTGGATCGCCGGGCGTCTGGCGGCGCAGAACCAGCGTGCCGAGCGCGAGGCGTTGCAATTTCTCGCCGACCGGGTGGAAGGCAACCTGCTCGCCGCGCACCAGGAAATCCGCAAGCTCGGGCTGCTGCACCCCGCCGGCGCGCTGACTTTCGCGCAGGTCAAGGAAGCGGTGCTGGATGTTTCGCGCTATGATGTGTTCAATCTGGCGGAAGCCATGCTGGCGGGCGATGCGGCGCGCTTTGCGCGCATCCTGGAAGGCTTGCGCGGCGAGGGCGTGGGGGCGGTGCTGGTGCTGTGGGCGCTCTCCCAGGAAATCCGCACCCTGACAAAAATCGTGCTGGGGCAAAAACGCGGCGTTCCCGTCGCGCAGATGATGCGCGAAGCGCGGGTGTGGGAATCGCGCCAGACGCTGATGGAGCGCGCACTGAAACGTATCGGCGGCAAACGCCTGATCGCAGCGCTCAAACGCGCTGCGACGACCGATAGGATGATCAAGGGGCTGGAACGCGGCGATGTGTGGGACGAATTGTTGCAATTGGGGATGATGGTGGTTAAAGCGTAAAGTAGGAAATGATTAAGTCTGAAGTTAGGAAAAATCCGTTCGCCCTGAGCCTGTCGAAGGGTGAATGGATTTTTCCTAACCGGTTGACTGTTAAACCATTCATGGTTCGACAAGCTCACCACGAACGGGGAAATGTGATCGTTCCCACGCTCCGCGCTCATCGTTACACACATCTTTGCAAACAATAACTGTTGCTCAGGTCTATGCGAAAAGACAGCATAAAGCCGGCTCCGCCCCCCTCGCTTCGCTCTCCCCGCAGGCGGGAGAGGGGGTGAGGGTGTTTGCACATTGATAACGGTTGCCAATACGCAAACACCCTCATCCCGGCCCTTCTCCCGCCTGCGGGAGAAGGGAGCAAACCTGCGCTCGCCTCTGCCCTGACACTTGTGTGTAACGATGAGCGCTCCGCGTGGGAATGCAGCCTTGGACGCTCTGCGTCCCGAATAGGTTGATGTGGTTCCGTTAGTAGGATTGTTGACGACAGGAAGCGCATCGCTCCTTGGCGGCATACGCGACAGATGCGCCTCGTTCCTCGGCACATCCTACGGGCTTGGGAAGCGCGGTTGATCATTCCACGTTCCGCGTGAGAACGAGACAAAAATCAAACTCCAAACTTAAGGTGATTGAAATGGACGTAAAAACTTACATGCACAACCTCGGCAAACAGGCGCGCGCCGCGTCGCGCCTGATGGCGAGCGCCGACACCAATACCAAAAACCAGGCGCTGCTGGCGATGGCGGGCGCGATCCGGCGCGATGGCGCGAAACTGGTGGCAGCCAACGCGCAGGATTTGGCACAAGCTCGGGAAGCCGGGCTGGAGGCTTCATTGCTCGACCGCCTGACCTTGAGCGAAAAAGGTGTGGCAAGCATGGCGGAAGGTCTGGAGCAAATCGCCGCGTTGCCTGATCCGGTGGGCGAGATCACCGGTCTCAACTATCGGCCTTCCGGCATCCAGGTTGGCAAGATGCGCGTGCCCTTGGGCGTGATCGGCATCATTTACGAGGCGCGCCCCAACGTGACCGCCGATGCGGCGGGACTGTGCCTGAAATCCGGCAACGCGGCGATTTTGCGCGGCGGCTCGGAAGCGCTGCATTCCAATCAGGCGATTGCTGAATGCGTGCGCGAAGGCTTGAAAGTCGCCGGCCTGCCCGAAACGGCGGTGCAGGTCGTCGCGACCACCGATCGCGCCGCAGTGGGCGAACTGATTACGATGAAGGAATTCGTCGATGTGATCGTGCCGCGCGGTGGCAAGGGGCTGATTGAGCGCCTGATCCAGGAAGCGCGCATTCCCGTAATTAAGCACCTGCACGGCGTATGCCATGTTTACATCGACGACGAAGCGGATCACGCCAAGGCAATCAGCATCGCCGACAACGCCAAGACCAGCCGCTATGGCACCTGCAACACTATGGAAACTTTGCTGGTGGCGCAAAGCGTGGCGCGGGACGTGTTGCCGCCGCTATGCAAAATCTACCTCGACAAGGGAGTTGAGCTGCGCGGCTGCCCCGCCTCGCGCGCCATCGTCGCGCAAATGAAGGAAGCCTGCGAGGAAGACTGGCACACTGAATACCTCGCGCCCATCCTGAGCATCCGCGTGGTAACAGGCTTGGACGAGGCGATGGCGCATATCGCCACCTATAGCTCGCAGCACACTGAAGCCATCGTCACCGAGAATTACACCAAGGCGCGCCGTTTCCTGCGCGAAGTGGATTCCAGTTCGGTGATGGTGAATGCCTCGACGCGTTTCGCCGACGGCTTCGAATACGGCCTGGGCGCGGAAATCGGCATCTCCACCGACAAGCTTCATGCGCGCGGCCCGGTCGGATTGGAAGGACTCACCAGCCAGAAATTCATCGTGCTCGGCGATGGGCATGTGAGGGGCTAGGGGAGAGAGGCTAGCCGGGTAGGGTGGGCACGTTTTTTGTGCCCACGCGGAAATTGCCGTGTTGATCCGCGTGGGCACGATAAAGCCGTGCCCACCCTACCGGCTAGGGACTAGTAAAAACCGACCGGCGTCCACTAGCCTTTTATTCAACAAGGAGAATATTTATGCCCGGCAACATCCCGCAAACCCCGGCGGAATACGACAAAACACGCATCATTGAACGCCCGGACGGCTATTGCTGGCAGGACAAGGAAAGCGACCGGGTGTTCGGTCCTTTTTCGACCCTGTGGGAAGCGGTGCAGGACATGGAGTACCGCGCCGATTCCGACTACGAGCCGGGGGAGAGCCTGGCCGAGGTCGAGGCGGAAATCGGCATAGCCGATTGGAACGACCCGGACACCGGCCTGCCCGCCGAGGGGACGCATCATTTGGGTGAGTGGTGAGAAGGTGAGGGGGCGAAAGTGAAAGGTGGGGCGAACGGTCAAAATCGGTGCGGGGTTGAAGAATATTCTTCAACCTCCCCCCTCACTCCTCACTCCCCTCTGCCCCTAGGCATACTTGGCGGCACATTCAATCCCATTCATTTCGGCCATCTGCGCATGGCGCAGGAGCTGGGAGAGGGGCTGGGACTGGCCGAAGTCCGGCTGACACCGGCGGGCATACCGCCACACCGCGACCAACCGGGCGTTTCGCCCCGGCAGCGTTTGGAAATGGTGCGCCTGGGGCTGGACGGCAACCCGCTGTTGCGGCTGGACGAGCGCGAAATCTTCAAGCAGACCCCGTGCTACACCGTGGAAACCCTGGCCGAATTGCGCCGCGAGCTGGGGAACGGGCGTCCCTTGTGCCTGCTGATGGGTGCCGATGCGTTCCGGGGTTTGCCGACATGGTACTATTGGCGCGAACTGTTCGAGTTGGCGCACATCGTGGTGGCGCACCGCCCCGGCTTTAATTGGGCTGACGGCTTGCCCGGCGATCTGCACGAAGAACTGGAAAAACGCTTGCACCATGACGTAAAAACCCTACATCAGGCGTCGGCTGGCAGGATAGTCCACTACCCCGTCACCGCGCTGGACATTTCGTCCACCCGCATCCGGGGGCTGCTGCGGCAAGGTTTAAGCCCGCGCTATTTGCTGCCCGATGCGGTGCTCGATTATATTTTTGCCAATAATTTGTATTTATAAATAAGGATGTTATGGATTTGGAAATGATGAAACAGGCCGTCGTGGCCGCACTGGAAGACATCAAGGCGAAAGACATCACGGTGCTGGACGTATCCAAGCTGACCAGCATGACGGATTGCATGATCATCGCCAGCGCTGACTCCAACCGGCAAACGCGCGCGCTCTCCAGCAATGTGCAAGTCAAGCTCAAGGAGCACGGGACGCCGCCCATAGGCGTGGAAGGCGAGGAAAACGGCGAATGGGTGCTGGTGGATTTCGGCGCGGTGGTGGTGCATATCATGCAGCCGGCGGTGCGCGAATATTACAGTCTGGAGGAGCTGTGGGGCGGCAGCCGCCCCATCGGCGTAAAACCTAAATTGACCCCGATGGCCGCCGCCCACGCCTGATGCGGCTGTTGATTGTCGCAGTGGGACACAAAATGCCGGATTGGGTGGCGGCGGGTTTCGCCGAATATGTCAAGCGCATGCCGCGCGAGGCGCGCATCGAATTGATGGAAATCAAACCGGAAAAGCGCGTCGGCGGCAAAACCTGCGATCAGGTCAAGGAAGCCGAAAAAGCGCGCATCCTGGCGGCATTGACCAAGGATTGCGAAATCGTGGCGCTGGATGAGCGCGGCGCATGTCCCGCCACGCTGGAACTGGCGGAAAGCCTGAAAGGCTGGTTGCGCGGCGGGCGCGATGTGGCCTTCATCATCGGCGGCGCGGACGGACTGCACCAGGACATCAAGCAGCAGGCCGCCAAACTGCTGTCGCTCTCGCATTTCACGCTGCCCCACGGACTGGCGCGAGTCGTGCTGGCGGAGCAATTGTACCGGGCGATGACGATTATCCAGAACCATCCCTACCACCGAGAATGACCGGCCACAAAATTTACCTCGCCTCGCGTTCGCCGCGTCGCGGCGAATTGCTGAAACAGATAGGCGTCGGCTTTGAGGCGCTATTGTTCCGCGAGAACCCGGCGCGCCCGCTGGACGTGGACGAGACGCCCCTGCCGTTTGAGGCGCCGCGCGACTACGTGCAGCGCATCGCCCGCGCCAAGGCCGAACATGGCGGATATTGCGTAAAACAGCGCATGTTGCCGCGCCTGCCGGTTTTGGCTGCGGATACCGCAGTGGTGCTGGGAGAGCGCATCCTGGGCAAGCCGGATGGCCGCGATGGCGCGATGGACATGTTGAGTGCGTTGTCGGGGCGAGAACATGAAGTGCTGACCGCCGTAGCAGTGACATTGGGCGAACACCTGGCAATGCGCTTGTCGATTTCGACTGTCGTGTTCAAGGCGTTAAGCAGGGAAGAAATCCGGCATTACGCCGCCACCGGAGAGCCGCTCGACAAGGCCGGCGCGTATGCCATCCAGGGGCGCGCCGCAGCTTTCGTGAAGGCTCTTTCCGGCAGCTATTCCGGGGTGATGGGGTTGCCGCTGTTCGAAACGGCGGAATTGCTGACGGAATTCGGCGTAAGTATTTTATAACATAGGACTCTCGACCAAAAAACTCATGAGCGAAGAAATCCTGATTAACGTCACCCCCCAGGAAACCCGTGTTGCGGTGATGGAGCATGGGGTGCTGCAGGAAATCCACATCGAGCGCACCAGCAGCCACGGGATGGTGAGCAACGTATATCTGGGCCGGGTGTGCCGGGTGCTGCCGGGGATGCAATCGGCGTTCGTCGAGATCGGCCTGGAGCGGGCGGCGTTCCTGCATGTAGCGGATATTTGGCAGGACCAGCCGGCTGCCGAAAACCGCCCCATAGAAAAAATCCTGTTCGAAGGGCAAACCCTGCTGGTGCAAGTTATCAAGGACCCCATCGGCACCAAGGGCGCGCGGCTTTCCACCCAGATCAGCTTCGCCGGGCGCTTCCTGGTCTATTTGCCGCAGGAAACCCATATCGGCATTTCGCAACGCATCGAGGACGAAACCGAGCGCGAACTGCTGCGCGAAAAACTGCAACACCTGCTGCCCTCCGACGCAACCGGCGGCTTCATCGTCCGCACCATGGCCGAAACGGCGAGCGACAAGGAACTGTTGGCGGACATCGAATACCTGCGCAAATTGTGGCAAGGCATACGCGAACAGGCGAAAAGCGCCAAACCCGCCACCTTGCTCTATCAAGACCTGAATTTGTCGCAGCGCGTATTGCGCGATTTCGTCAATGACGACAGCGACCGCATCCTGGTGGATTCACGCGAAACCTTCCTGAATATGCTCGAATTCGCCGAGAGCTACACCAGTAACGTGGCGCACAAGCTGGCGCACTACGCCGGCGAGCGTCCGCTGTTCGACCTGCGCGGCGTCGAGGAAGAAATCGAACGGGCGCTGTCGCGCCGCGTCGATCTGAAATCCGGCGGCTACCTGATTATGGACCAGACCGAAGCGCTTACCACCATAGATGTCAACACCGGCGGCTTTGTCGGCGGGCGCAATTTCGACGACACTATCTTCAAGACCAACCTCGAAGCCGCACAGGTCATCGCGCGCCAACTGCGGCTGCGCAACCTTGGCGGCATCATCATCGTCGACTTCATCGACATGGACAACGCGGAGCACAAGGAACAAGTGCTGGCCGAATTCAGAAAGACGCTGGCAAAAGACCGAACCAGAATGTCCGTTAACGGCTTCTCCGCGCTCGGCCTGGTTGAGATGACGCGCAAACGCACCCGCGAAAGCCTCGCCCATGTGCTGTGCGAGCCGTGCTCCATCTGCCACGGACGCGGCAACCTGAAAACGCCGCAGACCGTGTGTTACGAAATCCTGCGCGAAATCCTGCGTGAAGCGCGCCAATTCAACCCGCGCGAATTCCGCATCCTCGCCTCGCAGCAGGCCATCGACCTATTCCTCGACGAAGAATCGCAAAGCCTGGCGCAACTGGGCGACTTCATCGGTAAACCGATCTCGCTGCAAGTGGAAAGCCAGTACAGCCAGGAACAATACGACATCGTGCTCATGTAGGCGCGTTCCAACCGCAGAGCGCATTGGGGCGTGGGGATGGGCAGGCGCGGCTTATGCTAAACTGCGACCTAATATGCCTCACGCAAGGGGGCAATTATCCGGTTGGATTGCCCCCGGCGGGCGCGACTCACCGCGTTGCAAATTGCTTGCATGAGAATATCCAAGCAGCGCAATTTGCGCCTCTCTGCCCATACCCGACAGCCTACGGCTTGGGCACAAGAGCCGTTAGGCTGCCGGGTATGCATTGCATCCCGCGAAGGAACAATCCAAACCGGACAATTGCTCCCTCGCGCAAGTGATAATCCTAGAAAGCTCAGTTGAACGGGCTGGAGTGTGCGGTTTTCCGGGTGCAGGGCAAGGCGTAACGACGCGGAATGGTTATTCCATTCCAAGGAGTTACAACGCCGCCATGCGCCCGGAAAACCGTGCAATCCAGCCCGTAGCGCTCTCACCAAACGGGTGAACGCAAAATAGATAACAAAGTTGTTTAGAACCACTGTGTTACATATCTTGGCAAGCGGTCAACTGAGCTTTCTAGGATAATTTCGAGGAGAAAGCCATGGGAGTCGCACTAAAGCTATACGAACAACTTACCGATGCAGGCGAGGACAAAGCCCGTGCGCGGCTGATAGCAGAAGCTTTCGAGCGCCTGGAAGAGCGCTACCCCGAACTCAAGGAAGTGGCGACGCAAGGGCATGTGCGCGAAAGCGAACTGCGCCTGAAGCTGGAAATCGAAGGCGTCCGGCTGGAAATCAGAGAAGCCGAAGGTCGCCTGCAAAAGGAAATCGAAAGCGTCCGGCTGGAAATCAAGGAAGTCGAAGGTCGCCTGCAAAAGGAAATCGAAGGCGTCCGGCTGGAAATCAGAGAAGCCGAAGGTCGCCTGCAAAAGGAAATCAAAGAAGCCGAAGGTCGTCTGAAACTTGATATCGAAGGCGTCCGATTGGAAATCAAAGGGTTGGAAGTCAAAATGACAGCTTCCCTGCATCGGCACACATTATGGGTGGTCAGTTCGGTCGGCGCGATTATCGGTCTTATCCGGTTGATGGATTTTTTCTTGCATGCTGGGGTGACGCATTGAAGAGGCTAGTGGGTTGTCGGCGCAACGCGCCGGGTTTTTACCTAGTCTCTAGCCGGGTAGCGTGGGCACGGCTTTATCGTGCCCACGCGGTTCAACGCGACAATTTCCGCGTGGGCACAAAAATCGTGCCAACCCGGCTTGCAACACCTTGAACTTGAAGGAGATAAGCTCGAAGTTTCCGTTCGTGAAGAACCTGTCGAACCATGAACGGAAATGGAGAGCTTAGCGGTAATGGTGTTGGGTAAGCGGTGTTGTTTTTTCGCAATACCCTCGCGCACCTCTCCCGCCCCCCCTATTCCCCGCTTGTGGAATGGCGCTACGGGCTTGCAGCCTGCCCACTAAATGTTTCTATTGCCTAAAGGAATATTCATGCTGCGTCAAATTGTGAAGCCCTATAGTCGCCATTTAATGATTGATCTTCCCGAAGCTTATGTAAATCAGGAAATCGAAGTTATCGCCTTCCCGATAAAAGAGGGGGCTTTGACTCGGGAGGAACCAACCGAGAGCGTTGGATTTAGCCGATTCATCGGGCAGTTAAAGCATTCGGAGATTTTTAACGCCCCCCCGTTGGATATCCAGAAAGCTATGCGCGATGAATGGCGTTAAGTATCTGCTTGACACCAATATTATCATTGGCTTGCTGAAGGATGTGCCGGAGGCTGTAGCCATGGCCTACGAGGGTGGCATTTCACCAGGCGAGTGTGCCTATTCCAGCATCACGCGGATGGAACTGTTGGGGTTTCCCGAAATGGATGCCGAGCAGGAGCAGGCCATCGTATCGATGTTATCGGCCATGCATCACTTGCCGATTGACCGGAAAGTCGAGGATGCCGCCATCCGACTGCGCCGGGCGACGCGCCTGAAATTGCCCGATGTCATTATTGCAGCCACCGCCAAGGTGCATGGGCTGAATCTATTATCGCTTGACCGGGCGTTATGTGCTGTATTGCTGAGGGCATAAAAATCTCATCGCGCCCAGTCACGCTCAACTTTGTTGTTTTTTCACAACACCCCCGCGCCCCTCTCCCGCAAACCCCCACCCCCCGCTTGTGGAATGGCTCTGCGCATGATATTTTTCATCCTAATTCTTGTTGGAAAAAAGCGACAGATATGCAGAATTCAAAGCTGGAAAGCGCGAAAAGTGGCGGGGCGTGCTTGACAGGGGGCGACAAGGCCGGTAGATTTGCCCCATGCGCCTTACTGCCTTGCATGCGCTGCCATGAGCTACCTGAAACAATAGTGGTTAAACGGGCTGGATCTTGGAAAAAGGGAGGTGTGAAGCGAAAGTGTTAATGACTGACGGCTTCATGCCGCTGAATAAGGTTTGTAATAGGTAGTAGTTTAAGTTTGTCTGGATGAGTGGTTTCTGGGTTTTCTGCTGAAGACGCAACAAACTGTCTTGCCGGGTTTAAATCTCAAAAAGGAGAAAGTAATGAATCAAACGTTTAAGAAGAAAGTGATTGCTGCCAGCTTGACGATGGCTTTCGCAGCAGCCTCTGGTGTTGTAGTGGCAAATGAATTCGCGGCATCGACCATGAGCACGCCGACAACGGTGGTGTTGATTCAGGGTGGCCTGCCGAAGATGTCCAATGCGCTGACGCTGACTGAGTCGGGTACGTTTGGTAACCTAACAACCAACCCGATAGGCTTCAGGGTCACCATTCCCGCCGGGATAGACCTGTATGGCTCCTATCTAAGCACTTCAATAGGCGCCACTGCGACGACGGTCGCGACCGCGAGCAAATTCACGCCGACCGCCGGCAATATCTATCCGTTGCGCTATACTGCAGCGGTGGTGGATAGCTCCGCGTTCATTTATATCGATACGGCGTTGGGCGGCAGCACTTTGTCGACGGCCCAACAAGACACGGCCACGATGAGCACAAGCAGAAACCTGGCGATCTTTGCGGCTAACTGCTACGCTGCTGGCGCTGCTACCAGCAACAAGAATATGGCGCTCAATGGCGGTAAGCTGAACAACAATACATCGAGCACCGGGCTGACGGATTTCTTCACGGCAGGGCTGGCTTCTACTGGTGCGGGTTCCGTAATGACTGCGGCGGCAACCACGAATGTGGTGTTGCGTAAGCCGGACGGCGGAGATGTTACGGCGGCGAATTTTGCGGGCTTGAATCCCAATATCGGTAGCATCAAGGCGGAAACCGACGGATCTCTCACTATTACCCTGTTTGCTGCTTCTCAAAGCACTGGCCCGTCGGATGATACGCTGGTGATTCCGCCCTTGGCGTTGGCAGCCAGCTCCAGCGCGACGGTGGGCACGGCATCCCTGACCATTACGGACGGCATCAATGCTACGCCGGCATCCAGCGAATTGCTGAACGTCACCGGTGGAACCAAGGCGATTGCGACCGTAACCGGAAATTCCCTGTCTGTATCCAAGAGCGTCTCGACTTCAACGATACCCGATGGGATCATCACGCTGTCCAACCAAGCCGTTGACCCGATCAAGATCGCATTTGCCGGCCCGGTTAGCGCTGCAACAACCAACACGATCACGTTGACGTTGAGCGGCGGTGCGAAATTTGTGCCGGGCGCCGCCTTTGCTGCGGGCACGGCAATGTCTGCCAGCACTGTTTATCTCACCACCGCAAACGGCTCTACTTCCAGCACTGCCCCAGGCACCCACTTTAGCGGAATTTCCGGCACCGGCGCCGGCGGGGGGGGTAATGGCGCGTTGAATGCCGACCGCACCGTGTTGACGTTGACGCTGGATAACGAAGCGGTTGCTGCGGATGACTCTATCGTTGTCGGCGGCACGGGCACAGGTGCGTTCCTCGACTTGACCTCCGCTACTGCCGGCGATATCAACATGACCGTCACCAGCTCGGTTGCCAGCGCTGGTTCGCAGACTATCAAGCTTGCCAATGCAGTTGCACGCGGCGCGGCAGTGACTTACGCCGATGTATCGCCGACCGGCTACACCACGCTGTTTGCAGGACGCACCGCCCAAACCACCACGGACACCATCGTGTTGACGGAAGCCGCGACGGGTTCCCTGTTGTCGAACGGCGCGATCGTGCTGACGCTGGACAAGGGCGCGAAATTCACCGCAAGCGACAGCATTACGATGACTGATGAGCCTGTGGTTTCGGGCACGACTTCCGAACTCGCGATTGCCGATATCACGGCTGCCAGCACGGCATCGGCAAGTGCATCGGGATCGGTGGGTACGGTTTCGTCAACGGCGAAGGGCAAGAGCACTGTTGCCAGCCTCAGCTTCGACCTGACAGCAGCAACTTCAGGCGATCTGACCGTAACAGTGAGCGGTGGTGCAGGCGCCGCCGGCGCAGTCAAGATTGCGACAATCGCCGATGCAACTGCAGCTTCCGTTTCCGGCACGATGCCGAACCTGACCCCTGGCGGTGCTGCCGCTACGTTGGCGGACATCGTGATTACCGAATCTGCCTACGGCGCGTTGTCCAGCACCACTAACTCGGGCGTCTTGTCCGTCAGGCTGCCGGTCGGCGTTACCTTCGATACGACTACGGTTCCGACCGTAACAGTGACTAAAGCTGACGGCACCGCGCTCTCCGGTAAGGTCACAACGCCGGCGACGACGCACTTTGTCGCCAATGCAGCCAGCACGGCTGCATCGGCCTATAACCTGCAAATTGTTGCCCCCAGCAATAGCAGCGACGGCCCGATGACCATCAAGATCAGCGGCTTGAAAGCATCCGCAGCCAGCACTGCCTCTTCCGGCGATCTTAATGTGCTCATCCATGGCAATAGCCAGGCAGTTACCACTTCGCCTAATTTGGCTGCCGATGAAGGCTCCAGCGGCTCCAACGTAGGTGCAATGCCGACCAAGCAAAGCATAAAGGCGGGGACGATAGTCAGCCCGGGAATTTCGCTGGCGACGACAACGGCAACCGGCACAGCCAGCTCCCAGTCTGTCACGACCAGCTTCGTCCCGGCTGGCAACGACCAAGGCAAACAGGGTAGCGTGTTCGTTGCAGCTCTGCTGCCCAGCACCTTGGGTGGCGGCGTGTACTTCATGAGCAGCACAAGCGCATGGACTCTGTACACCAGCTGCGCAACAGCACCGGCTTACAGCACCGGCAACTTGACCGCAGCGTCTGGCATCAAGATAGCCGATGCAATGGATGTGTCCGGCTTGGTTGGTACGCAAATTTATGTGGGTCACGGCTTGGGCGGTGCATTGTCCCCTGCCGGCACCGCATGTACCAACATGCTGAACAACGGCAGCTACCAACTGACATACACTGTCAACTAAGAGAAGCGAGATCGGTTACGCCGTCCGCAAGGACGGTGTACATCGAAAAAATATATTCATGTATTTTAAATACGCCCCTGAAAAGGGGCGTTTTTTTTGGTGAGCGCAAAAATCAACAATAGGAGACAGACCACGGTTTTCTGCAACAAACTAAAGCGTATAACAAAGGCACTCTCTTTGTTTTGCAGGGCGCCGTAGTCTCCAAACCGGCTTAGGCCTGTGCTATAGTGAACGGTAAACAACCTAAATCAGGAGACTTGAATATGAATACGCTGGCAGCCAATCCGTCCCCTACCTTTGATGATGTCATGCGCATGATTGCCGAGCTTGTTTCGTCGCAAAAAGAAACCGACCGAAAGTTTCAGGAAACCGACCGCATGCTTAAAGAACGTGCAGTTGAAACCGACCGAAAGTTTCAGGAAACCGATCGCATGCTTACAGAACGTGCAGTTGAAACTGAACGCATGATTAAAGCCATTTCAAAAAACATGGGCGATATTGGCAATCGCATGGGTGAATTTGTCGAACACATGGTAGAGCCTACAGTAGTCAAGCTGTTCAGATCGCAAGGTGTTGAGGTGCATGAGGTGCATTCAAATGTTCAAGTCGAGCGACATGGTGAAGCCTTGGAGGTGGATTTGCTGGTTGTCAACGATGGTGCATTGGTGGCGGTGGAATGCAAAAGCAAACTCACGCATGAACATATCGATGCCCATTTGCTGCGCCTGGAAAAACTCAAGCGCTTATTGCCCGCCTACCGTCATCATCAAGCTTTTGGCGCTGTTGCGGCCATGGTGGTATCAAACGATGTGGCTGACTATGCCCAAGAAAAGGGCTTTTATGTACTTGCCCAAAGCGGTGAAACAATCGAAGTGCGCAATAACAGCCAATTCACTGCCAAAGCTTGGTAGATCAGGAACGGACAATGGCCATGCAGGTGGGGCGTATATAGGCTGTCGAAATACAGCGTTTTTATCGAATTTCAGCTTCCCTGTTTTTGGATATGCCAAGAAACGGCAACCCCCTACATTATTTTTAGGCTCATATTGGGTTTTGATGACATATTTCGGGTTGCGGCAAAGGCTGTTTTAGCTTTGGTGAAAAAGCGCATTCCCGACACCTTGCATTTTGTCTATGCCAAGAAACATCACAACCTACATTATTTTTAATCCGTTCACCCTTCGCCCATTCGGCGAAGCTCAGGGCAGGCTGGGCTTCAGGGCGAACGGATTAAAAATAATGTAGGTATAACATCAGCATACGTGCGAGGCACAGGGTCAAACTTCCCCGTTCGTGGTAGAGCCTCTGTCGAACCATGAACGGGGAAGTTTGACCCTGTCCATAAATTGAGAAAATCCATAAACCGGTGCTGATTTTTTGTCAAAAAATGGTAAATTTCGACAGCCTAGGCAGGGTAAATTTGTTCTCGGGAAAATGTAGGGTGGATAAGCGCGAGCCGCATCCACCTTTCTACGCCGATTCGGTGGATGCGCTACGCTTATCCACCCTACGACTTGCCCGAGATTCATGA
>Ga0172380_10002714_pt1 | contig 26392 bp, 11 predicted proteins | sample Leawe162metaG_FD_119747 | JGI IMG/M metagenome (GOLD analysis project Ga0172380, IMG submission 119747) | Leachate microbial communities from a municipal landfill in Southern Ontario, Canada - Leachate well 162 metaG | ecosystem: Engineered > Solid waste > Landfill > Unclassified | place...
CAAAGTGATAAAACGAAACGGGTTACGTCTGGTTTGACGTAACCCGTTGGAAGGCTTGAGATTTCAGAAAAAGAGATGGAGCGGGATACGGGAATCGAACCCGTCTCAATAGCTTGGGAAGCTATCACATTACCACTATGCTAATCCCGCATTTTTCACATAAAACGTCAAACAACATTCATCCTTCGTACCAAAAAAGATACGGCTCGTACAGGTGCATCACGCACCTGACGAAGCCGCAACTGAATCATTGAGATTCAGTGCGGAAACACCAACGCCCGTGCGTTGGTGCCGCAAGCAGATCGAAACTTGTGGTTTCGATCTGAGGTCGAACCCGTCTCAATAGCTTGGGAAGCTATCACATTACCACTATGCTAATCCCGCTTGTCATCTAAAAAATCAATTGGTAAGCGGGATAGTCCCAACCTCCTGGACAAAATATCGGAGTTGGGGCTAATCCCGCCCGAAAACGTTCTTTAATAACCAAATCCCAAGAAACAAGATCCAAACAAATTCCACTGACCAAAATACAAAAACAAAACAGCTCTGTATTAGATTGAAAATTGGTTTTTGGTTATTGCTTGGTCATTGTCTCTTGGAGCTTGGTTCTTGCCTGCCGCCAGCAGGTCAAATTTTACAGATTTTTTTTAAAACTTCCAGGCGTTTGTCGAAATGCTCGCGTTTTACTTCCCGGAGACGCTCGAGGCCGAATTTTTCGACCGTAAAAGACGCCACGATCGTTCCGTAGGCGATCGCCGTTTTCATGGTCTTCAGGTTCACTTTCCTCGCCGCCGCCAGATACCCCATCACGCCGCCCGCAAAACTGTCCCCCGCTCCGGTGGGGTCGTACACATGCTCGAGAGGATATGCCGGATAAATAAAAACACCTTCATGGCTGTAAAGGAGCGCCCCGTGCTCGCCCTTCTTAATGATCACGTATTCCGGCCCCATGTTATGGATCATCTGAGCGGCCCGTATCAGATTAACCTCGCCGGTGAGCTGACGCGCCTCACCATCGTTCATAAAAACCGCGTGAACACGACGAAGCACCTTTTCCACAGAGTCGCGTTTGTTCTGGATCCAGAAATTCATCGTGTCGCAGGCGACGAACTTGAGCGAAGATCCGTGCACCTGATCAAGCACCTTAAGCTGCAGATCCGGGTCAACGTTCGCCAGAAAAACAAATTCCGGAGTGGTCGCATACTTAAGTTCGGGCTTAAAGTCTAAAAGAACATTGAGATCCGTTTGAAGCGTAATGGCCGAATTCATATCCGCTTCATACTTGCCTTTCCAATGAAAAGTCTTCCCCGGAAGAGTGATCAGATGACTCAGATCCACATCCTTCTCCTCAAGAACTTTCCGGTACTCGTCCGGGAAATCCTGACCCACCACAGCCACCACCCCGACCTTGGTAAAAAAGCTCGCGGCATACGAAAAATAGGAAGCCGAACCCCCGAAAACTGTCTGCAGCGCGCCAAAGGGCGTCGAAAGCTCATCAATGGCCACAGTCCCGATCACGATCAGATAAGGCGATTTTGACATTTCACGTTCCTTTGAGTTGATGTTTGAGTTTTCGAGCCGCGTATTCAGAATGCTGCGCCGCAAAGATCGCCCGGACTACCGCGACCCTCGCCGCGCCCGCACCGACGACATTCCGGATATTTTTAAGATCAATGCCGCCGATCGCAACCCAGGGGATCCGGATCTTCATCGCAGCTTGTTTCACAAATCGCAGCCCCACGCATTTCACGTGAGGTTTTGTAGGCGTCGCAAATACCGGGCCCACCCCGATATAATCCGCCCCTTCTCGAACTGCCGCTAACGCTTGCTTGAGATTATGCGTCGATTTCCCGATCCAAATCTTGCGGCCTGCCCGTTTCGCAAGCCGCTGCGCCACACGGACCGGCATATCGTCTTGTCCCAGATGAACTCCATCCGCGCCGATTGCGAGCGCGAGATCCATCCGGTCATTCACAAAAAAAAGTTTCCGGTTCTTTTCCGCGATCTTCTTGATCTTCAGCCCCAGACGGATCAGCGCCGCATCCGAAAGAACCTTCGAGCGGAGCTGAACGATATCAGCGCCACCCCGGTACGCCGCGTCGATCTTCCGCAACACATCCGTACTTTCGGCCTTAAGATCCGTCACGGCATAAAGACGGAAACCCTCAAAAACTTTTCTTTTCCAATCCATCATGGCCTTATGCCAGCTTCAGGATCTTGATGACCCGGGTCGAGGAACGGCCTTTGACAAGCGGGATACGTTTCACTTTCCCGCCCCAAGCCATCACTTCCCGGGCGCCCACAATATCTTTGATCGCCCAATCCGCGCCCTTCACAAGCACATCCGGTTTAATGGCTTCGATCAATTTAAGAGGCGTCGGGTCATCGAAAAGAATGGCATAGTCCACACAGGCGAGAGCGGTCAGGACCTTGATGCGATCCTGCTGGGGATTGACCGGACGGTTCGGATCTTTATAGGTCTTGACCGAACGGTCCGTGTTCACACCAACGATCAACACCTCCGCAAAAGTCCTGGCCTTTTGAAGATAAGTCACGTGACCTAAATGAAGAATGTCGAACGTCCCGTTCGTAAAGGCGATGCTCTTCCCCTTCGCCTTGAGACGCCGGACGACCGAGGACAATTTTTTTTTCATCAGGATCTTGGATGCCATAGCGAGAACAAAACCTCGAGGTTATCACCGTTCTTCATCGATTTTTTCGGGTAAACGGTACAATACCGCATACCCTTGAATTTTAATGTCATGCGGTATTAGCCGAAAAGGATCGTTTCGACGACTTCGCAGATCCCGTGAAGCGCGGCCATATACGCTTCCTGGATATGGGAGGTCTTATGGGATTTGGCAATAAAGCAAATATCCACGGCATCTTTCAAGATGCCCCCGTCTTTCCCGGTAAAACCGAGCGTCAGGATCCCCTGGCTTTTGGCCTGCGTGATCACATCCAGAATATTAGGCGAACGGCCGCTGGTGGAAAGGACGACAAGGACATCGCCTTTTTTCCCAAGCCCTTCGACCTGGCGCGAAAACACCTTTTCAAAGCCAAAGTCATTGCCGATCGCGGTCAACGCCGCGATATCGGCCGTCAGCGCGATCGCGGGTAAACTCCGGCGGTTTTTCTCAAACCGTCCGACAAATTCGGCGGCGATATGCTGGGAATCCGAGGCGGATCCTCCGTTCCCGCACAAAAGCAGTTTGTTCCCGGACTTGAGGGCCTGAATGACGACATGCGCCATCTTGTCCAGCAATTCATACTGAGCCGGAACAAACGTTTTCTCAAAAGCCTCCTGGTGTCCCTGAATGATCCCTTCGATAGGAGTCTTCATGGGTTAACCGAAGAAGATCTTGGCCAGCTCGTACATATCCGCCGGCACGGTTTTCAGTTCACCCACCGCTTCCTGGAGGGGTACGGCCACGATATCGCGTCCGCAAAGACTGACCATATGACCGAACTTGCCTTCTTTGACGAGCTGAACGGCCTTCACGCCGAATCGGGTCCCAAGCACACGGTCAAACGCTGTCGGCGTACCGCCACGCTGAATATGGCCGAGAACAGTCGAACGCGTTTCATAGCCGGTCTTTTTTTCTATCAGCTTCGCGAGACGATCGCCCACGCCACCAAGAAGAACATGCCCAAACGCATCGAGTTCCTTGTTCGTCGTGATGATCTCTTCGCCCTTGATCGCAAAACCCTCGGACACCGCGACCACGCTGAAGTTCTTGCCACGCGCGCGTTGCTTTGAGATGTAACCGCAGATCTCATCGATCGTGAGCGATACTTCCGGAATAAGGACCACATCCGCGCCACCGGCGATCCCGGACTCCAGCGCGATCCAGCCGGCATGCCGGCCCATGATCTCGACCACCATCACGCGATCATGCGATTCCGCCGTCGTACGGATACGATCGAGACATTCGGTGGCGATATTCAAGGCCGTGTCGTAACCGAACGTGTAATCGGTCGCATTCAGATCGTTATCGATCGTTTTGGGAACCCCGATGATCGGCATCCCGTCTTTGGAAAGCTTGTTGCCGGCCCCAAGAGTATCCTCACCCCCGATCGCGATCACGGCATCCAGCTTGTTTTTTTTGATCGTCTCGCGAACCTTCTCCGCGTCCCCTTCTTTTTTATAAGGATTCGTGCGGGAAGTACCAAGGATCGTGCCGCCCCGGGGAAGAATCTCGGCGACCGACTTCTCGTCCAGTTCCACAAAATTATTATTGATGATACCCTTCCAGCCCTGTTTAAAACCGATCACGTGCCAACCTTCGGCCTTCGCGGTCTTCACGACCCCGCGGATCACCGCATTAAGACCTGGACAATCCCCGCCCCCCGTAAGCATTCCGATTCGCTTCATCATTTCCTCCTATTTTTTATGCCTTAATAATAAAAATACCTTCGAATGTTACGAATACCAAAATTACCAATAACCAAGATACAAGAACCAAACAAACCACAAATCCCAATATTCAGTCACCAAAACAGTTTTTGATTATTGGTGCTTGGATATCTATTGGTAATTGTTTCCTGGTGCTTGGCTCTTTCGAAAAGCTACTTCCTTGAAGCTCCGAGGTCCTGAAGACCCGCCCCGGCGTCCTCGATCCCCCTCACATCACAGACCACCACCAGCAGGTTCTCCGGCCCCAAGAGCCGCTTCACACGCTGCTGAACCTCTTGCTGTAATTCCGATAAGATCGCCGGCACATGCCCGCCGGTCCAAAGCACCAGCCGAAGTTGGATTTCAACATTCTTCCCGTTAATATGAACTTTGGCCTTCACATTTTTGACGAGGGGAAAACGCTTGACCGCCTTCACCGCCGTGTTGGCGAGTGTGCTGGTCGAAACCACCATGGGGCCGATCTCGCTTTGAAAAAAAATCGCCTCATTCGGTCGCCCCGCCTTCACAAGCATTTTCGCAAAAGCAAGGCCGAGCACAATAAATACGAGACCGACCACCCCGACCTGAACGGAACGCCAGGGACTTTGGTAGATCTCCTGGATTTTCAGGATCGCGTCATCGAACGCTAAAAGATGCAGCGAAACGATGATCATCAAACTGCCCAGCGTCAAAAAAGCGAGGATCGCAAAAACCTGGGCAAAGACGTTGGTGACCTTCATTTCTTTTCTTTGTTCGATCCGGGCTCTTCCGCCTTTTCCGTGCCGAAGATCGTCGATTCAATGAATTTTGTGGTGACCGAACCCTGGCGGAACCGCGGATGACTCAAGATACGCGTGTGGAGAGGCGCGGTCGTCTTGATCGGCTTCACTTCGATCTCGCGAAGCGCCCGAAGCATGACCGTGATCGCATCCTGGCGGTTCTTGCCATAGGCGATCAGTTTCGCGATCATGGAATCATAATACGGCGGGATCGAATACCCCGTGTAAACATGGCTGTCCAAACGCACCCCCGGCCCCCCCGGCATACGCCAAACCTCGATCTTCCCTGGCGAGGGCATAAAATTATTATCCGGATCTTCAGCGTTGATGCGGCATTCGATCGCATGCCCCGTGATCTGGACCTGCTCCTGCGTAAAACTCAGTTTTTCGCCGGCGGCAACGCGTAGCTGCTCCTTCACAAGATCCAGCCCCGTCACCATTTCGGTCACCGGATGCTCGACCTGAAGACGCGTATTCATCTCCATGAAATAAAAATCCTCGTTCTTGTCGAGTAAGAACTCGATCGTTCCGGCATTTTCATATTTGAACGCCTTTGCCGCGCGAATGGCCGTGTCGCCGATCTTCTTGCGAAGCTTGGCGCTCATCCCCGGAGCGGGAGATTCTTCAATAAGTTTTTGGTGACGGCGCTGGACCGAACAATCTCGCTCACCCAAATGTACGACATTCCCGAAACTATCGGCCATGATCTGCACTTCAATATGCCGCGGCTCTTCGATGAATTTTTCAATATACACTTCGCCGTTGCCGAACGCGGCTTCCGCCTCGGTTTGGGCCGTCAGGAACGCGCTGATGAGCTTGCCGTCATTATGCGCGATCTTGATGCCTTTTCCCCCGCCGCCCGCGGACGCCTTGACGATCACAGGGTAACCCAGTTTTTTCGCAAGGCGCAGGGCTTCTTCCTGGTCCTTCACCGTCCCCTTGCTCCCGGGAATGATCGGGACTCCGGCTTTTTTCATCTCTCCCCTTGCGTTCGATTTGTCTCCGGCGAGACGGATGGTTTCGGGCCTGGGGCCGATAAATTTGATCTGGCAGGATTCGCAGATCTCCGCAAAGTGCGCGTTCTCGGCCAAGAAACCATAGCCGGGATGAATGGCTTCGACATCCGCGATCTCGGCTGCGGAAATGAGGGCGGGAATATTGAGATAACTTTCGGAGCTTGGAGCCTCCCCGATGCAAATGGCATCGTCGGCCAGTTTCACGTGCAGGGATTCCCGGTCGGCCTTGGAAAAAACCGCCACGGTCTGAATGCCCATTTCACGGCAGGCGCGAATGATACGCACTGCGATCTCACCACGATTTGCTATCAGGATCTTTGAGAACATGATTTTTCCCCGTATGAAGGGTTACTGTTGGAGAAGATTTCGGGATCAACCCTTTTTGATCTTCAGGATCGGCTGGTCGTATTCCACGGTCTGGCCATTCTGCACAAGGATCTCGATCACCGTCCCGGCCAGTTCGGATTTGATCTCATTCATGAGCTTCATGGCTTCAACGATACAAAGCACATCCCCGTCTTTGACCACTTTCCCGACGCTGACATAAGCGGGCTGGTCCGGAGCCGGAGACGCGTAAAACGTTCCAACCATCGGAGAACGCACGATCGTCACGCCTTCCGCATCCGCGGGCTGCGCGGCCGCTGCGGGAGCCTGGCCCGCCGCTGGCGTCTGCATAACCGTTTGCGCCGGCATCATCATCTGAGGCGAACTTTGCATCACGATCCCGCCGCCCGCCATTTTCCGGAGCTTGATCTTGGCGTTATCCTTCTCGATCTCGATCTCGCCGACATTATGCTCGGCCATCAATTCTAAAAGTTCTTTGATTTCCTTAATATTCATTTTCTTTTCCTCGTCAAATGAGCCCCGCTGCATTCTTGCCGAATGCAAGAAGCGGGGCGAATTTGATCCGCCGCGATTTGTGGCGGACCTTATTTTTTTTCTTTTTTCACTGCTTTTTTAGAAGAAGGAGCGGAATTCATTTTGGAAACGTAGGCGACAAGACCCCGCAGACCCAGAAGATAACTGTTTTTACCAAACCCCGTCACCTGGGCAACGCATGCCGGAGCCGTCATGGAATGCTGTCTGAAATCCTCGCGCTTGTAGATATGGCTTAGATGAACCTCCACCGCCGGAAGACCGCAGGCGGCCAGGGCATCACGGATCGCAACGCTCGTGTGGGTGTAAGCCGCCGGATTGATCAGAACCCCGGAAAATTCCCTTCCCGCGCTACCGATACGGTCCACCATCTCGCCTTCGTGATTGCTCTGCAGGATCTCAAGCGTAACGCCAAGCGCCTGAGCTTCCTTCTTCAGCGCCTCATTAATCTGCTTCAGGGTAACCTTGCCATAGACCGAGACTTCCCGCTCTCCCAGGAGCTGCAAATTCGGGCCATGAACCACCAAGATCTTCTTCATAAAGGACTACCTCCAACGTAATTCTAAACTATTCCTTCGGGGATTGCATCACTTCCATTTCAGCAAGGCCCGGTTTTTTCAGACCTCCCCGGAACGCATACCAGACCCCCGAACCAAGACTGAACGAGTAGATCACGACATCCATCAAAAGCGTCAGTGCCAACGCCCGTTCTGGGGAAAGGTAACGGCTGAAAAGATACAGCACGCTTGCTTCTCTGACGCCAAGCCCGCCGATCGAAGGTGCCATACTAACGATGGAAATAACGGGTATCAAGATAAAAAACTTCCAGAAATTGATATCGGCGCCGATCGCCAGCGAAAGCCAGTAATTGACGGCGATAAAAACAGCCTGCCCCGCAAAAGAAAGTAGCACCGCCATCAGAACAGGCCCCTGATGATGCCGGTACCCGTAGATCGCGTGATAAACTTCGGCGAGCTGCTTCTTCCATTTTTCGCTCGGGATCAGACGACCGAGCCCCTTGAAGAGCCTGGCAAAACTCCGGCTTGCAAAAAAAGCGACCGCGAAGACCAGCACCCCGCAGGCTCCATAGACCGCGAGATCAATGTAGGCGCTGTCGGCTTCCTTGCTAAAACACATAAGTCCGATCACCGCCATAATGATCAGCGCTACAAAACCGAGCAAACGATCGAGCAGGATCGAAGTCGCCGACTCGATCTTTTTTCCGGAATGCTTGTACGCGTAGAAAGCCTTGGCCACGTCCCCGCCCACCGAGGACGGCAACATCAAATTGTAAAAAAGCCCCACGAAACCGAGGTGATAACATTCCTTGAAGGTGAGATGAATGTCCTGGACCCTGAAAACCCATTGAAGGCGAACCGCAAGAATGGCAAGACCGACAAAATAACCGGCGATCGCGGCGGCAAACCAGCCCCACACCACTTCGTGGCGCAAGATAGCCATGGATTCGTGAAGTTTGCCACGCATGAAATAGAGGATGAGACCGATCGCGGCAAAACTGATAACGAAACGAAGGATCTTGCTTCTCATACGCTCTGGGAGAATTTGATTTGGAGCTGGGTGATCAGGGTTTCGAGTATTTTCTTTTCCTCGTCGCTTAAATTTCCCGAGGTCTTTTCCTTAAGCACGATCAAAAGATCGATCGCCTCCTTCGCGCCTTCGGGATTGAGGGTGGTCTCCTGGGTCATGGGATTGGGGATCTCTCCGAGGTTCATGAGCACCTGATACCCGAGCGACTGGACAAGACTTAAAAAAGCCTTGGACGTTTCCGCGGGTTTGGCTTTGGAGGCCGGCAGGACCGAAGCTGCCTTCGCTTTGACACTTTCCGCCTGCTCCTTCCAGCTTTCGTCCACCTTCTTCTCGGTAAACCGTATGTCTTTATCCGGTTCCATAGGCCAGTCTCCCATCCTGAAATTAAGCTATCACCTTCCATTGAAAAAAAAGAGGTTCGTGACCGAGTGGGGATCTGGTGGCCACGAACCTCTGCAGGTGAGTCGAGACCCGTAAGTCTCGCATGGACGTATTATACTCCCGAGCCCGTCTCTGTCAACGCCCCGCCCATCTTTTTCCAACCCTTGACTTTAGAGGTTGGATTTTCGTCGCACAAGATTAGGCGGAAAATTTTACGCAGCTGAGGCGACGGCTTTCTGGGCCTGAAACATATCGATGAGAAGTTTCATGGCAGGCAGATCGGCTGTCGCCTGGGCGTTGATGAAGCCGTTCTTCATCGGGAGTTCGCCGCCGTTATTGACCAGCTCCTTCATCCCTTCAGGCGTCAGGGCCGCAAGAGATCTCAGGACCACGATCTCCCCGTCCCCGCCCGTCGGGAGCAAGACCACGCCCCCCTTGTTTTTAATGTGCTCGTCAAGGATCCCTCTCATTTCAGGGGTCAGTAGCGTCAAATGCTCTTCCCGGATACCGATCGCGGTATGGGGCGCGTTCATGGCCTTCAGGATCTGAGAGCGAAGCCCGGCGGAATCTTTCACAGGAGCCGCGCCGATCTTCGCCGCCAGCTCATCGTTTTCATCATTGGTGATCAGAATCATTTTGCCCGAAATACCTGAAAGCAGGATTTCCGCAAACCGCATCGCATCACGCCGACCTTCGAGGATCTGGAGCGCCATCGCCTGTTTCTGGATCGAATCAGGATCCAGTGCCACAGAGCGTGCCGCCGCCAGGATCGCCTGGATCAGCATGATCTGGCCGCGCAGCTGCGCCGCAAATTCCATGTCGAGCGCCTTAACCTCAAGTTCCGCCACCGCGTTTTCCATGGCTGCCGCCGTCGCCGCGTAGGCATTGATCTCCAAATGGACGGGGTCATTCCACAACTCCGGATGCTGGAAGTGATCGTTCTCGTGGACCAGACCTATCGCCGACCTGTAATAAGCCCGCGTCCGTTCTGTCGGCGTCATCGACCCATCAAACTCCGCGCCATTCAGCACCGCCGCCTTTGTTTTCTCATCAAAGAGCGCGGTCTGACGCGCCAGTCGAGGATCCTTCGCCGGAGTACTTAGGGAAGCTGGTACTGTTACCGGAGCACCGTTCAAACGTTCCGCCAAACCCTCAACCATTCGCATCTCCGCCGGCATCGTCACCGCCGCAGCTTCCGTCGCCGGCACCACTTTCCGCAATTCCGATCGCGGTTCCTTAGGAGTTTCGGCCGCTTGCATCGCCTTCGCGATCGCTCCAGCGACACTCTTTTCAGCCAATTTTTCGGATAATCTCCCGAATTCTGCTCCGGCATCAGTCGCCATCGCAACTTCGGAAACCAACTTTGAATAACTGGTACCTTGCGCGATCGCGGCGACTGCTTTCTGTCTTTCAATTTCGGGACCGGATTTCTTCAAGCTGCCAAGTGCAGCTGCCGCAGCCGGGATCCCCATGATCTCTGCCTTACTGGCAGGCTGCCACAACCGGATCTTCGATTGCCAGGATGGCGGCATGTTACGCTGCACCCACGCATCATAACCTTGCAGCACCCTGCCATCATCGGCGATAAAACTGAAATCGCCGCTTATGAACCAATCATGGACCATGATCCGTCCCGCATTCAGCATCTGAAGGGAGGTATTATCGCCGGTCGAAAGATTCGGATATTTCTGAAGCATCCCGGTCCCACTCGGGGCCAACGACCCGGAACTCAGCAGCCATTCCCGGAAACTCTCTGGATTCTGTTGCGGCAAGAGGACCACGCGGATCCGTCCGTCACCATTGGAAGAGAGCCGGCTCGAGGCTCCTGCGGTGGCATCCAACACGTCAACCCCCATCATCTTCAGTTCTGTTTTCATCCATGCACGGGTCGCATCATCACACATGACGCCCGGAACCGCGAAGACATCGACAAGATCCCCCTGCCCTTGCGCCGCTTGTCGGATCCCGCGCACGTATTCAAGGAACACGCCCGCATTCTGAAAATAGGAAGTGGTCCAATGACGGCCGGCCGAAGCAGGAAGCTTCGAAGGGGAGATCCCCGCCCGCTTCAGCAATTGTTCCCGCTTTTGCTTAATCGAGCCCACCGGTTCGCTCTGTTGCCGGGCCGCCTCCTCCTGGAGGGACGAATCAAAGAAAAGCAGGCCCTGGTCAAAATTAAGCGGCAGATACTGGACACTCCGGCCGTTCACCTCGCCTGACTGGAAATTCGGACCCGACTGCGAGAACTGCGGGATATAGACCTGGTTCGGCGTGCTGCGATACTTGAACTGCATCGAATCAACGACCGTCAGGAGATTCTCTTGGGCTTGATCGAACACAAGCTCCTTGCGCGGCATCGCGGTCCGGATCAGAAGATCGAATTTCGAAAAATCTGTATCCTCGGCGATCACGAGCCGGCCACGCAGCGCAGCGATCATCTGCGGCGGAATCTGGTTCCGGTCGATCTCTTCGATCGCAATCTTGACCTCGATACCCGGATATTGCCGTTCCAATTCATTGGCTATAGTCACCGCGGAAGACAGATTTCCCCAACCCCGCGTGATGTGGGTCTCGATCACAACACGCTTGAACCCGTTCACAGGTGCTTTCAACTTCCAGAAATCGGAGACGACATTCTTGGCCGATGTCAGCAACGCGTCCGTTTTTGGCTGTGGCTCCGCGACTTTGGGCGCCACTTCCGGCCCGAAGACCTTGTCAAATTCCTCTTGGAATCTTTCTTCCGACATCCGAGGAACAACCACATCCAAACCCAGGACCTTCTGCGTCAGTATTTTTGGTTTGACGATTTGATCAATAACAGCCTTAACTTGAGCCTGAACAGCCTTAACTTGAGCCTGTTCTACGGCAGGACGGGATTTTAATATCCGCAGAGCGGTCAGAAGATCTTGAGAAAGCTCTTGGGCCCAACCACTTCCCATCTGCCGTCCTTTGATCGGATCTTTTTGGACATCTTCGATCATCTTTTTCCATCTTTCGTACATCGGGGTATCAACGCTCTTTTCACCCTTATCAGTAGATTTATGATAAGCCTCATCCAAAAGGACTCGTGCTAATTTAAAATCGCCCTGGGTCATTGCCGCACGAATATGGAACATGTACTCAAATGGCAGGCTAGAGGAGGCAAAATATTCCATGATGGGCATAAACCCGCTCGGGTCACCTTCTTCTGCCAATTGCCAAGGATCTTTTAGTTGATCAGCCATTTTCCTGTAAAAGTTGGCTTTCTTTCCATACGTTTCCCCGCCCAAAACATCCCCCACCGTGCGATACCCATCAAGAAGCGCCTGCCGCTCGACCTCTGCATTCGCACTAGCTCCTGGGATTACCTTCATCATAAATGTCGACGCCGTGTATTCTGCAACTAAGTCTCGGAACATTTGCCATTCGCCATCGGCACTCTTTTCACCGGGAACTCGATATCCCGCTATTTCCTTCCCTGGATAGAAATATCCCGCTATCTTCTTAGCCTTGTCGGTTCCCCACAAAGCCTCTGTCTCCTTAGCCTGATCGATCTGGTGCTCCATAAGCTCGTGGATCATGAAAGCCTGTAAATAGTGGCGCGCCGCTTTTTCTTTATTCTTCAAATTAGGGTCGCGTTTGATGGCAGTTAAAGCTTCCAACATCCAGCCCGCCACAAACATTCTTCTATCGCGGACATAAGCATTCGTATCCGCCTTCGGATCAATTCCAAGCTTAAGTCCGCTAAGAGCTTCTATGTTGTTCCCCATATATTCGATGAACTGCGGAGACAGCTGGCCGCGGCAAGCCTCATTGTTCATGCACTCACGCCATGAATTGATGATCTCGGGTTTCGCTTCTTTGAGCAGCTGGTATTCGCTTTCCAGAACACCGAAAAGCACATACATGCTTTGGCGCCAATTTTCCTGCTCTACAACATCATCCGCCAAACTACCATCCGCTTTAAGTGTTACGCCCAACAACTTCTCAATCTCGGCTTTATGCGCTCCGGACCACTTAGAAGGATCCTCGCCATAACCAAAAACGCGCCCCATATTCTTAGCTGCGATCTGCGCTACCTGATCGAACTCCTCAGGCGTCGGCATCTCAATCTCGCCTTCACTTTCCAGAGTGCCATCCGGGTTAAGCTTTTCTCCTAGGGCCTTTTCGATCATCGCCTTTTGATCCACTGTCCACTTTGAAAGATCAGCAACAAATCCTAACTTTTTCGCGGTTTCATTTACAAGCTTGGCTGTTTTTTTCCTGCTGACTAGGCTGGCCCCATACTCCTTAAAATAAAGCGGCATCAGAGCAGGATCGATGTTTTTTAATATGCTCGGCAAGAAATCCCGCAAGGCATCATATTCTTTCCCTTCAAACCCTGTCACTTGCGCCATAACCCGTTCAAACAGATGCTGCCGGAGCAGACGGCGATCATATTTTTCGCCAACTGCAACGGTTTTTCCGATTAAGCTGCGATCTGTTGCGCTTGCGATAACATTTTCATAGACGGTAATGGTTTGCGGCTCTTTCATTAAACCCCCGCCGCGTTGTGTATAAATCCCAACAAAAACCTTCTTCTTGTTAAAATCGCTCTCCTTCACAGCGCCAATGCCCTGGATCTCAACTGTTTGATTCGAAGTATTAAAGAATACTTCATTCCCCATCTGCGATGGGTCATTAGAAGCAATAACACGTCCGACTGTCGGAGACTCTCGAAAGATCGCCAGATCGTCTTTTTCAAAAATCTCGACTTCCTTTTTGTTAACACGTCCAATACGAATAAACCGGCCGACTGTCCGCAAGAAACTGCCTCGCCGAAGTGAGTAGACTTCATCCTTCGAATCGGGACGTGCAAGGCTTTCTCCGACCCTGGCTTCGGTTTTGGAATCACGCAGATAGCGCGCAGTCTCTACATCCAGGAGAGCCTGGCGTGCTTTGAGCGCCTTTGCTAATTTTTCCTTAGCGGCACGATATTCAGGTCCGCTTCCTTTAACCGCCAAAGCCTCGGCCCGAAGTATCCGGATAATGCGATCGCCCTTGCCGGCTTCGGTCCCAAGCCAACGTGCGCTGCGCCACATCACGGGAGTAAAGAGAGCCATCAACCAAGACTGAATTTTCCTTGAACGATCCCAGAGATTACCAATACCACCCCATCCTTGATCAAGCAATCCCACGGTCCATTCTCGGACGGATTTTTTGAAGATCAGAAGAGCGATAAACGACGGCACAACGATTGCACCCATCGCAAGTCCCGAAGCCGCCACAATTCCTGCCTTGGCCATAGCAATAACTGGCGCTATCAATGCCGGTCCGAAAACAATGCCCGCGCCGATCACCGCTGTCGCAAGCGCGCCCATGCCGACCCATGTTTTAGCCAAAGAAAGTCCTCCGCCCATCAGAAGATTCTTCGCAAGCGTTCCAAGAGCAGCAAACCAATCTCGAATAGCACTTCGTTCTATTTTAAGACGAGCTAAAAGCTCTGCAATGAGTTTGGCTTTCGTGAGCCCCTCGATACCCAAACGGTTTTCACTATCCCCCATACTCTTTTTAGGATCATGCTGTTCCATGACATGCTCTTTGGCGAATTGAACCGCTCGATCCACGGTGACCTTGCGGGCATCGGCTTTTCCGCTCATTTGGGTCCATGAATCCACAAGAGCTCGTCTCCAAGCAAGTTCGGTATAGGATTGGCCGTTAGTCATCTTAAGGTCACCCGGCGTTTGGATAAGGCCAAGATCCATCGCTAACGCCACCATATCCTCCGGCATATCCGGCACAGTGGACGGATGACTCAACGCCGTCACAAGCCCTTGCAAATCAGAAAGCTTGACCTTCCCGAACCGTAGCGTCTTCCAACTCGAGATAATCTCATTGCCAACCTGACGAAGCATGGGAACGCCCTCTTTCACGCTATAGCGCAACCCCATGAACTTGGAAAAGATCTGGCTCTTCCAAAAGCCACGGTCTAAGGCATAACTTGCGGCCTTCAGTCCGAACTTATTAAGGTCGCGGGATTCTTCTTGAGCCCGGTATTGACGGATCCGGCTACGCTCATACTCATCCAATTTAAGCCCAAAGACCGCCTGATAATCTTTCTCAACATCCGAATCCGTAATGTTTTCGCTAATCCATTGAGCCAGTTCGAGCCGCCAGTTTTCTTTTGCAAAAATAGTGCGCAGATCTACAAGCGTCAAATCATTCATTTTCCCATCAAAACGTTCCAAAGTCCTCGAGAAGACACTCAGATTATCCATTAAATTCAAGTCCATCCGAGTTATCGGAATCATGGAGCTATTCATAAGCGCCGCAAAAAGGTCCACAATCATGCCATCAAACCGAACATCTTTTTCATCTGGAGGCGGCATATCCGGAAGATAAAAACGCTTAACCCGGGTTCCCTGAATTTGCCGCAAGGCCTTTACCGCTTCCTCCCTGTTTTTCTTGAAATCGGTGCGGAACTTATCCAATGTTTTTGCGGCGTTCATACCATCCTGGGTCATCATATCGGTGCGTGGATCGACCCATCCCTGTTCTGTGGCCCATTTTATGAATTTGTCCTTCGCTTCCTGATTTTGCTGATTCAGGTGTTTTTTTACAGCATCCCGAACAGTCATCGTCCTTTCAAGGCGACCATCCCTTGCACCGCCGTAGGGGGCTACAACCGGAATTTCATACGCTCTCAGCTGCTGATTCAAAAGGATCATCGCCTCCGCAGGCGTACGGGCCATCACATGCCCCATCCTTTGCGCCTGAATAGACTTCTCACCCTGCCGAACAATCGTTGCCTGGAGCCCGTCTTCGTTAAATTGAACCTTAACATCCGCTTGGCCGACAAGACGCCCTGCCACCGGAAGCCCCTCTTGCGTCCGAGAAGTTATTTCAACTTCATACCGAGTCCACACACCTTCATTCGAACGGTGAAACACGGAGACGCGATGATCTGTAAGAGTAAGCTCACCGACAGCCTCCATCGCTTTGATCTCCGCTTCGAGCAAATCAATGGAATTTTTTGAAAGCCTACTCGCGTTTTCGCTATAAACCATCCCCTTTAAAAAATCAAGCGTATGGGTCGCAACCTGCCGCAAACTTTCAATGCCTGAAAGAGCCCCTTGCGAAAAAAGCTCTATGTCATGTTTCACGATCTCATTCAAGCGGTTAAAGTACCCCTGCAAGATCTCTTGAGCTCTTGCATCTTTCTCCTGCTTGATCAGATTCGTCAAAAATCCCTGTAATGCCCCCTCCAACGTATGTCGAGCACTCTCGTAATTGTTCCGTTTTGCTTCCGCCTCACGATTATCCGTTAAGAGTTTTTCAAACTCTGAAACCGTCGGACCCTGAATCTCAACGCCAAGCTTTTCAAGAATCGTGATCTTTTCCTTGATCGCTTCATAGGCGGCCCTCACCTCTTCTGAAAGACCGACCAGAGTCGCAGGATCATTGGCGATTAATTTTGCGACGTTCGTATAGTCCACATTCCCTTGCTCATTCGTGAAAGCCCTCAGAAGAGCCAGCGCATGCCCTTGTTCGGTTTCGGAAAGCGCACTTACGACCGTAACCCCTTCGACACGGTCGACTAAACGTCCTAGCGATTGGTCTACAAAATGGATTTGCGCCGGATGAAAGAGCTCGTAATTTCCTTTCTGTTTCATCTCCACTTCACCCTGTTCGTTCGTTGTCTCTGTCGTTCGTTCCGCTTCAAACGTAAAAGACCCGGCAAGGATTTCCCCATTACGAGTTTTTACAGTTGTTCTGGCCGAATCATTCAAACACTCCATCAATTCCGCGTGGGCAATCCGTCCTTCAAAATAGGCGCGCGCAAGATCTTGACTCGTCGCATGGACATTCCCGAACTGCTTTTTTGCAACATTGTACTCCCGGACACCGCGGTGGCGTCCCCACAACTGCTCCATTTCATGAAGCTTCGACGCAGAATCTGCCAACACATGCATTTCCATGTTCGACGCAAAAAAGACATCCGTACCGCGTGTGGTTGCGGTATTAAAGTAAATAATAAGACGTTCCTGGACTTTTGGATTTTGACCGTTCTTATTATTCACTCCGTACATATAGAACATGACTTCCTCGAGAGGGATCGGCTTATCCTCTTCAAGTTTCTGGGTCTGGGTGTTATAAGTGGCAATCGTCCACAGCGACGTTTCTTTGCCGGCATAAATAAAGGTCACTCGTGTCGTTCCCTCAGCGCTTGCTCTTTCCGCCATAGCCCTCAGGGAATCTGTAACCGTCGTTTCTTCCGCAGCTCCCATAGCATTAGCAACCACAATATGCTCGGCCAATACTGCCTCACCTTTCTTTTGCGCTGCAGCTATTCTCGCGTTATCGGTACGAATCGCTTCCTGTATGCTGCCAGCCGCTCCTTCAAGTGTCCGATGCCCACGAAGATCCTGCTGGCGAATAGGTCGCGCAATTTTTGCGAGAGAAAGTTGCGTCAATATTTGAATTTGTCCCTTCAAAGCGGCATAGGCGTTCTGTGCTTCCAGAGACAAATTTTTAATCAGGCTCATATCGTCGGCGATCAGCCTTTCCACTAGATCATAATTCACATCACCCCATTCATTTGAAACGGCCCGCAAAAGAACCAGTGCCCGCCATTTTTCTATCTCGGAAAGCGCCTTTACTTCTGGAGCAGGTTTTTCAGGATTCGTGCGGTCCACCACACGATTGAAATAGGGATTTCCTTCGACATAAATAAGGGTATCAACACCATAAGCGGCATAAGCTGATTGCCTGACATGTTCCAAAGTTCCTGTGAAGCCTGCCAAAGTCGAGTCTCCCTTTCTGAGAGCCTGAATCGTACGTTCACGCGTCGAATGGATCGCCTCACCTGAAATACTTACGGTGCCTAAATAGTCCTGGATCGCCTCCGATGAACCAATGTTGGGTTGAATCGCTCCGCTCGCAAGAGCTTCACCGCCTCTAATGTCATGCAATCTCAGGAACACGAGCTGGGTATGGGCCGAAAGGAACGGATCGCTTTGTTGAAGTCTCGGCGCAATCGTGTTGTTCGAGATAACTCTGATCGAAACCTCAAGTTGCAAGAACGATAGAGTGTCGAGCAAACCTGCTTTCTTAAGCAAGTCGAAATCTTCTTTCCTCTTTGCATTATCCCCAAGCTCTTGCGGGACTTCACCGCGCGCAATGGCTTCGAGAATCGGTCGCTGCGATAGCGCCCCATAGGCGATCAAGAGTTGCCGCGCTTTTTCTTTTAGTTCTTCCTTACCATTAAAACGCTCCATAGTTTTTTCAGCATTTTCCATTCCTCTTCGCGCGACCATTTCAAGATAGCGGCCCACTTCAAGGCCATCTCGCTGTCGGATAGCTTTGAGCCGCCCGACAAGTGATGCCCGGTACATCGCGACCTTAGCTTTTTGACTTGGGCTGATCGGCTGGCTGGCCAGATCTTTCTCATCAACGGTAAACACATCGACGGGAACTTTGATTTCATCGGCCAATTGCTGCAGGATCTCGCGGGCGCCGGGGTTTGTCCGATCCAACCGGGCATCGATCACGCTCCCTTTGAATCCGTTGGCATATTCTTCATAGGACATATTCCGAACCTGATCGTCCACAAAAACTGTCAATCGCATCAAGGACCGTTCTTTTGAGATCCAATCGCGTATATTTAAAGTGGAATCACCACCAGGCCGCCTCCCGGAGAAGAACTTCTGGCTGATTACCTTCTGAATGACCTCATCAACAGCCTGAACTGCCGTAATCTCCTGGACATTTCCGTCTCCCCCAAGAGTACGCTTCCCTCGCCCCTTCTGCGTACCGGGCTGGGTGAAAGAAACGTCAACCTCATCAAAAAGATAGCGGTTTTTCTCCATCATGAGCTTATGGAAATCTGTCAGATTATCGAATTGCGCTTTTTCTTCTGGCTCGTTGCGATAGCCGCTCTTTCTCATAGCTTCAATTTCTTCGGAATCCAGCTGCAAGAAATCGAGCGCCGTGCCGAGCGCGATCACTAAATCGGCGTTCTTGAACTTGGCAATCGTTTCCTTGTCCCCCCGGCGAACATTTTCAAGGTCATCTTCCGTAAGCGCTTCGAAGGAAAGACCCGCCTGCCTCAAAAGCTTGACGTCCGTTAAGGTCTGAGCCAACAGGTTTGAATCGCTTACCACAAAGATCAATTTTCCTTCGGCATTTTTATAAAGATTTTCGCGGATCTCTTTTTCGGTGGCGGGATCTTTGCTTTTCAAGATTTCCAACCGATCGCGAATACGCTTGTTAAAAATCGCCGCGGCGGTAAAAAGCGTCGTGGTTTTCCCGACACCGGTCGGGATCTTGTGAAATAGATCCGGACGAAGCAAAAGGTTTGCTATAGCTATCCCCTGGGTGACGCCTTTACGATCATAAACGTTATTCCCGGAAAGGATTTCATATTCTTCTATCGTTTCGTTGAAAAGACGGGCGATCTCCCGCATGCCTTCGGTTTTACACTTCGCCTCGTCAGCACGGACTTCAGTAACACGAGTCACTTTTCCGTCTTTTAAACGACGAACCTTCGTATATTCAACAAATGGGATTTTCAGCAGATCCGCGCGATGCTTTTTGACACTCATCCCGAAAACCGGCTTGGCCATGGCTTGGGACAGATAACGTTCAACGGCTCCTTTTAGCAATTGATCTGCGTTCGTTTGGGCCGGATCTTTTGCCACAGCCGCGATAAACTGCACAAGATCCGTTACGGTTTGGAATTGTTTCGGCACAGTGAGAGGCGCCGTCTGGCCAATACCCTGCCGAGATGGTGTTGTTATTTTGGGCTGGACCGCCTGGTCTTCCATACGCTGAACATTTCGAAGAGTCTGGGTCATGCCTTTATTAACTGCCTGACTCAGAAGGGTCTCGAATTGACCCGCAGGTATATTGTTCTTCGCAAGCTCCACGAGGTCTTTTTTAACTTGATCAAAACCGGCGGCAATCTGCTCCCATTGGACGGCCATGGCTTCTGCGCCGGCATCTTTCGAGGCCCGGCACTGTTTTGCAATGCCGCGGAATATATCGACTTTCCTCTCGGCGGAACGTTGCAATCCCAGAAGAATGGCCTGCGGATCTCCCGGACGGGCCCCTTTGTTGCCGGCCAGAAAATCAGCCATATCGGCATATAAAAACTCTACAGAACGAACCGTAAGATTTCCTATGTCTTGGGGAACACCTTCTTTGATCAATCGCTCCCGGCAGATGAAGCTTATCGAGGTATCATTTTCACTGAAGCGAATAGTATAAATGTTTCCGTCAATCAAAATCGTGCCCCGCGTAAAATCGTCTTGAGTGACCTTCACTTGCTCGGTCAAATGAATCTCGGATGGCCGTGCCGTTCCCTCGTGGTGAAGAACAAAACGGGACGGAATGCTGTTTTTTCCAAAGCCTCGCGCCAGATGACCGTCACTCTCAACTCGCTGGACATCGGATTCCTCTCGGTAGGAGCTTTCAACCTGTCGGATCCCGAGCTGGAGCGCTTGTATAAGCCGGGCCGCTTCTACCGGGGATGCCAGTTGAACCTCGACTAATTTCATCTGACCGAACAACCTTAAAACAACCTCTTCTTGCGACGTATGCTGATCTTCTGAGATCAGACGCACGGCCTCCCAAAATGGCATATTATTATCTTGAGACTCGTTAGTTAGATCAAGACCACGGATCATTAAAAGGAGCCCGTCTTTGTTGGTGACCATTTTTCGCAAGTAGTCCCCGACCGTAAATACACCCATGCGAACCGCATATTCACGATACTTCATACCCACAGCCGAAAGAACATCGGCCATGGCCTTGCTGTTTTCCATTTTCATCTGTCGTAACGTAAAACCCATAAATGTCTGAATGCCTTTTGCGCTGAATTGGGTCTTTTGCTTTAACACGGTCCAATCGAATCCGAGCGTCCTGAGAAGCTCAATCTGCTGCAACGTTGAAGTCTTTCCTGCCTCAAAAATCTCACCGAGGGTCTGCGTCTCTGCCAGAATATTCATTGCGTCCAGCACTGTTTCTATAAGTCCCGCAGACCTCAGATCTCCTTTGATGATTTCCTCAAATTTCTTCTGATCCTTAATGTCACTTAGTCTTTGCCCGTTTTTAATAAATCCAAGGGCCTGGGCGCGATAGAGGAGATAATCCTGAAACCCGATCCCTGCAAATCCGACATTTTTGAGAAACGTTCCGCTGGCCACGCCGGTCAACTGCCACGCCTGGTAAAGATTGCCTCCGAGCGGTAGAGCCAAATGAGGATATTGTTCGGGAGTGATCAGAATTGAGTTCCAACCCAGGAGGTATTGCGCCAAATCTTTATTTTGAGAACCCGCAAACTGGGCGATCGTCATATTTTGCAAGATCACTTCATAAATCTGCTCGATCGAAAGTTGCGGATTAGCGGCTTGAAGAGCGGCGGCATACTCGGCAACAGTGCTATAACCGACAGCGGGCGCTTTGATCTCCGACGCGCCGGTGCGTCGCTGGATCCGCTCGCGAAGCTGCCCTTCAGTCACATCAAAATCTTTTTCTAAATTGTCCATTTTAACGCCATCCGCGCCACTCTTTTTGGCATAACCCGAATAGCTCTTGCCGAGATCAAGTGCGTGACTCGCCATACTGTCAACGGCCATCTGATACGACGGTCCGACTTCCATTTGAAGGGTTCCCGCAATGGTCGCAAGATCCATCTCTGTTTGCTGGGCAATCGCCCCCATTTGGAAATTAGAAATTCCAAAGGATTGATTGACCGCTTCGAAACTAACGTTGTTCTTCCGGCACCATTCAGCCACGCCCACATTGAGATCTGCCTGCTCTGAAACGTCGTGTTGTTTCATAAACTCAGCGGTCTGCTGTTTATTCTTTCCGGAGACAGCCACCACATCCGACATTTTCAAACCAACCTGCTCGGTGTTTTGAAACGTGCTATTGCCATTGACTTCCGAGGCTTGACTAAATTGCGTGGCCCCGGTCATTTGAAGTTTGGCACCGCCCGGCGTTGCGAATTCAACAGCGTACTGAACAAAGGCACTTGCAATTTGAAACGCCAAAAGATTCAGAGCGCCGCCCACCTGCTGGGCCTTCGCCGAGTTCTTTCCATAACGAGCTTCCGCCCAGTTCTGGATCCCTGCAGCCCAAGGCCCCGCCGTAAGAACAAAAGCGATCATTTGTGTCACTGCCGGTGTCACCGCCATTGCAATGCCAGGCTCCACAATCGCCTCTTCCCACATGCCATTAAGAAATTCCCGGCCTAGCGTACTCGAAACCCGGCTCTCGATAATTTTGTCAACACCCGACATGGAGCGTCCATAGCGCGTCAGCCCTAACGCTTGCATGAGAGGAGTAAAGATTTGCATGACTGTTGAAAAGGCGACAAGGCCCGCTAAGGCCGCGGCGCTCCATCCCAATTTTCCAGCTTTTGCATCATAAGTAACACCCGCCTGCCTGAAAAAATTAGAAAAAATCAGTTTCAGATCAAATCGGCCCGTCTCCGGATTGATGATCTGCCCGAATTTCCCCATAAAGTCCTCTAAAAATCTGACGGAGGTCCAACCGCCTTCTCCGCCCGTTGCCCCGAGAGCTCGCATGCCTACGGCCAACACCGATGAAACAGTCCCACCAATAGCCAGGTAGGCAGAAAGATAGAACATCCGAACAGTCTGACCCAGGACGCCCCCGCCCATGACCTTCCCCGTTACAGAGTTCACAAGCGGTTTCATCACACTTGGACGGAATATCGCTCCAAAAAAGTTACGCGTGCTTTGCAAAACCTGGCCTTTGACAAGGTAGTTCTCGCCAAACCACGCTTTTCCTGCCGTCTTCCAACTAAGAAGTCCGCCTTGATGAAAAAGTGTTTCTCGGGTATATTTCGCCGTTGCACCCGAAGAGCCTTCAACCAGCCGGACATTCATATCCCGGCCTATAAGTTTTGAAGCCCCACCACCAACCCTTGTCCAAAATCCGGCAAAGAGATTGCGACTCCCTGATGTGGCCAGCTGCGTAAATTTTTCAGACCATATAAAAGCTAAACTACCTCGCAAGGTGTTTGCAGGCATGGCCCCCATGGCGGACGTTGAGATTCTGACACTACGAAGCATCAATTTTCCTGCGGTCACGCGCAAGAATTCACCAATCCTTTGCATCCCAAGGCGGGCAAAGATCCTCTGAGCCCCTAAACGGGCAAATACCTGTCCCGTACTGTTAAGCGCCAGTCCCGCACGCCATTCAATAACACCGACACTCCGCAACATAATTACACCGACCGAAGCGAAAATCCGGCCGGTAACGTGTAAAGTGAGAGCTGATGCTTTCAAAATGATAAAAGCACCGAAATAGGCACCACTCTGAAACGCCGAGTATATTGGAAAAACTCGTCCAAGCACCGTGATCGTTGTCTTGGCAAAGGAAAGAAAATTACCGGCCAAAACAGAAAGCGTTTCCCCCGCGCTTACAAGAAATCTCCCAGTGCCCAATGCAATCCTGCCGCCCAGCATCATCGGGGTTGCTGCGCCCAAACTGGCTATTGCGACAACAACTTGCGCTACAATCCCGCCAACATAAATCGTATCCGCCCACGTCACACCACTTCCTTTGATAATTTCGCTGCTGCCAATCCTGCTGTGCTGACTGACACGACCGATACCGGACAAGGCACGCCAAAATGTAGCGTTTTCAAATCTCAAATTGGTCCAAAAACCAGCCGTCCCAGTGCGAACAGCATATTCCATCTCAGTGTATTTATTCCCATACCAGTTAATCCCCATCATCCCTTCATTATCGCCAATGTAAATATTATTGGCAGACATGTGGTTGATAAACCGCTGGATAGAAACCCCATTACGACCCACAATATGACTAAGGAGATTTCCGTTCTGATCATAACCCGCGCCTGAGATGAGCCCTGTTGCAGCGCTTATCTCGTACTGCAATCCATCCTTGATATAATGAATTCCACTTTGAGTCGTGACGAAGTTGTCATAAATGTTATATTTCGAAACCATGACAGTTTGGCGATCAACAGCACCGAACGAAGCCATGTTTAAAATTTTTGAGCCTAAAGTGACCGCATAGAATTCGGACGCCACGATCCCATCCACTGCCCCCCGTCCGCCATTGGGGAGCATCGCAAAGTGGACCGTATCCACACGCTGCAATTCACTGCCTTCGTTAAACGACATTCGCAGAGCCGATTCGAAATTGGGGCCATCCGCGCGCAAATATTCCGTTTTCCCCGTCACAGGATCCGTTTTCCCAAGCTGCATAGGGGAAGGACTGTAGGAGTATTCGATTCGTTTCAAACCTTCCATGGGTTCAAAAGCAGAATACGTTGTCGATCCAACGCCATAACCTGCTATTGCAGCATAGCTAGCATTCGCATAGCCAGTTCCCCCGTGATCGATGACGAAATTATTCATCGGATCCGGAAGGTACCGTACATACGACCCGAAGAATTTCTCACCTCCCCCGTATCCTTGATACACCTGATAACTGCTTTCACCGCGCGACATCGCGCCCATGCGCATTCCAGCATCCGAGAAAATGCCCACAACAGGATCGATACCGCTGTCCGGCATTGGCTTAAAATTCCCAATATTCGATAAATTAAATAGAGCCAATTCACGCTCGGGCATACCAAAATCCTTGTCATTCTGCGCCCCAAAAGCACTAACATCACCTTGCCCGTCAACCTGGTACGCCACATAACGGCCCTCGGCGCCCTGCAGCCAACTCGACACCATCAAACCGTAGCTGCCCTGTTTCGAACTAAAAGGCATCGTAATGGCATCCTCTAATCCAAAATATCCTGATATCTGAAGCGGATTAAAAAATGTTCCGTTTTTCCCTTGGTAAAACGCTTCTGCATTGACCGTAAAATTCACGAAACGATCTCCGAACGAACCCTGAAATGCGCGTCCCATGGACGCCAACGCTTGAGAGCTGGCCCCCAAATTCATAGCCTGCTGAGAAATTGTTTGATCACCAAACTTTATGGAGCCATCAGCATTTTGTGTAAACGAAAAACCTGTTTGCGGTAAACGCGCAGTTCCTAAAGCCTCGACCGTCTCCATGTTGGTGCCGTTGTGCATAGTCATCCAACCCAAGACTGTCCCTGACTGATTTTTTACAGCCGAGGTAACAGTAACGAAATCGTTTAAACCAAGAGTAAATAGCTGGCCGGTCAAAGCACCGGGATGTTCCACACCAAGCGTTGCCCCAAGCATAACCCTTTGATTATCTTGAGCCGCACCGATTCTCGTCAGCTCTTCGGAGCTATAAGAACGGCCGGCCGCAAGAGGCACCGTACCGCCAAAAGTAGTCATGACGCTATGCGTATTCAAACCCTCCCGCTCTTTGGAATATTGCGACAATCCAACGTAACGCCATTGCGCCTGACCGCTCGAGGTTCTTACTTCCTCGAATAAATGTATCGCGCTGCTGCCATTTCCCGTATCAGTCAGTTGCATTGCTTTCAAATGTTCGACCGGCCCCGTCGACCGATCGTCCCAATCCGAGCTTGCCCAATCAACACGCAATCGACTGGTTATATTCACTTTATCCCGGCCAACGCCGCCTCGATCAGCTTCCCCTGTTTTAACAATTAAATAAGTTTGTCCGCCCTCCCGCTCCACGCGAACCCAATTCTTCGCCAGGGTTTGGGCCTTTTGCTCAGACTCACTAACAACAGATGTCGGCTGAAGCGCCATGGCCCGCTCATACAGAACCCCGGTTTTTTTGTCATAAGATCGAGTGAGTTGGCCATTCACAAAGACCCGAACATGCGTATCTGTCTCCTTGCGCTCGATATTGGTCGAAGGCGTTAGAACCGTATTTTGAAAAATTCCAACTCCGTACAAGGTTGCCGTCGAAACATTATTTGGATCTGTCGAATACATCAACCAGCCATTTCCACCATCGTCCGCAAATAATGTGCCGTTGAAAATTCCATACCGAGGAAAAACACTTTCAAGAGCAAAAGCTCGTAATCCGGTTGAAACCTCTTTTCCGGAAGCATCGGTTATGCTTCCGATCGTAGAAACTTTCCCTTCCGTCATGCCCTTGAGCTGTGGACGATTTTTAATTGCAGCTTCCAATTCCAAAGACGTCATGGCCTGCTCATCGACGTTAAAAGACAACCCCTGTATTTTTCCCGAGGTTGAAAAGAAAAACTTACCATCAACCTCTAAAACTCGCACATAAAGAACATCGTCTATACGCGCGGCAGTAACTTCCCATTTTCCGCCTTCGACAGAACCATAGGTCCCAGGCATTGAATAACCCACATACAGTCCCACCGTGTCGTAAAGCAGCAACATACCCTCGGAGTGGATCTGCCCCGTGTTCGCGAGGAACGAACGCGCCATCTTCTGTTCCGCGGTGTTCAATGACGCATAATCCCCGCCAAATGTCACATCCGTCACTCGAGCCCCTTGCGC
>Ga0172380_10002715_pt1 | contig 26386 bp, 25 predicted proteins | sample Leawe162metaG_FD_119747 | JGI IMG/M metagenome (GOLD analysis project Ga0172380, IMG submission 119747) | Leachate microbial communities from a municipal landfill in Southern Ontario, Canada - Leachate well 162 metaG | ecosystem: Engineered > Solid waste > Landfill > Unclassified | place...
CCTGGAACTCCACTTACTGTAAAAGTATTAAAGGAGGTTACAGTACCAGAGGTAAATGATATGGTGTGTACTGGATCATCACACTTAAAGTCATTAAAAGTATTAGATCCAACAATATTGAAGTTTCCTGTAGTTTGTCCAGTTAACCAAAGATTATAGTATGTTTTATTACCACCACTAAATGTAGTTGAACTGGCTGTTGCAATTATCTTAAGAGTCGAAGTTCCACAAGTTAGTGTCATATTTGCGCCCGATGCAATATTCCAAGATGGACCAGAATATGTCAATGTCCAGGTTCCAGAACCCATTAAGATTGCACGAACATTTGAATTACTAGACGAAAACCCACTTGCTGTTATGTTGTAGTTATTAGCATTAAGTGTTCCAGAAGTTAGTGTAATAACTGGTAACGTTTGTTGTGGACTAAGTAACATATTACTATTTAATGTCCAGGTGTCTCCATATGTATTATACCCAAACAGATTACTTGATAGACTATCAACTCCTGTAAACCCTACTTGCCAGTTAAAACTTTGTGTGGAGAAGTCAAGCGTTTTACTTGATCCAGAAGGACCGAAAGCGAGGTTCCAAGATGGACCAGTGAACGCCATAGTACTGCTCAAAACCATTTTACCAACAATGGTTAGCACAAATGTTGATGTTATCGTGCCAGTAAATCCAGTACAATCCCAATCTCCGGTAGTCTGATTTGCTGTCATATTTGCAGTTCCAGCACCAGAGTTTGCGTCAAAGAATACATTTTCTCCTATAGGAACAGAGGCCCCGCTTGCACCTCCAGAAGTTGCTGACCAGTTCGTTGAACTACTCCAGGTACCGTTCCCGCCACTGACCCAATATCTGTTCTTAGTAGTAGCTCCAGCATCTGCCCAACCGAATCCTGTTCCAAAGTAATTTCCAGTAGAAAAAGTGCTATTAACACCGGAGTTCCAAGTTGCACCACCACCAACTAGAGAATCCTTCAAATTAAGATAATTACAATTTATTGTCCCCGACTTACACAAAAGAATAAAGTTAGACCCTGCTGTTCCTGATTGAAGTGTTGTAAGGTTACTTGTATTAGATACTGTAAATGTAGTAACACCCTGTGCTGTCCCTGCTGTAAAAGATATAGTATGAGTTCCAGTCCCATCATCTTTAAAGTCGTTATAAATACCGCTTGAGTTTATTGTATTTGTTGCTGTACTTGCACCACGTGAAAAATATATATTATTCATAATCTTAGCATGTGCAACAGTTATTGCTGTGTTACTTGTATCAGTTATTTTAACTGTTGATGTTCCAGCGTTTAAAACAGAAGTTGCCAAGAGTGAAGTCGAACTCCAAACTGTTCCTGTTCCTGTTATTAAGTGGGTAGCCGCATTAAGATTAAGGGTTGCAGAAATACCACTTCCACCAGCACCAAGACTTAATAACCCTGTGGAGAGTATGTATGCTCCAGTATCGAAAGTTCCTGTAGTTACTGTAAGTGTTCTAGTTGATCCAAAAGTAGTATTTCCTCCTAAAGTATAAGTCCCTCCAGGAGCATTTACTGTTACTGGTTGATCAATTGTTACAGTATTTCCTGTAACTGTAAAACTTCCTCTTCCAGCTAAAGTTAAAACTGTTGCACTGGCTGTGTAAGTTAATCCGCTAATCAATGTTAAAGACCCAAAGACAGAGTCCGTTATTGAATTTGTAAAAGTAAGGGCTGTAGTCCACGTAGCCCCAGTCCAGTCAACAGTTTTACCTAAACGAGGCATGTCTGCGGTAACTGTTTGAGACGTTCCAAAGGCCTTATCCATAAATACATTATCCTGTGGAAGAGGAACACGAGACGTCCAGTTACCAGAAGCAGACCAAGAACCGCTGCTTGCATTCGTCCAATGTTGATCTGATGCACTTGTAAAGGTTACACCTGTATTACCACCACAATCACCTGATCCACCTGTTGCTGCAGAGAGATTCCAATTTGCTGCTCCAAGCACTTTTATATCCATAAAGTCTGTATTGTTTATAGAAACAGTAGCAGCAGTTAGGATTCTTTGTATTCCAGGAGAACTACTTGAAAGAAGTAGCCTATTTGTTACAGTTGCTCCTTCATTGACTGTAAATGTACCTGTTACTGTTTGATCATTACTAAGAGACAAAGTATCTGTTTTTGCAGGAGCTGTTGGAGCCATTGTTAAAGTTCCAAAAGTATTCTCTCCTGAAATAACCATAGCATTTCCAGCCAAAGTAACAGTGGCATATGTCAGTCCTCCCCCAGCAAAAGTTCCACTAGTAGATACAGCAATTGTTGAGGTGCCCGCTGTTAGATTGATTGTACTCGGCCCCTGTGTTGCTGTCCACGTAACACAGTTAATTGTACTTGCACCAAGTATCAATATATTTCTGGAGCCAGTAGAAATATTAAAAATACCACAAGTTACTGTTTGTCCATTTGTATTTAAACTACCAGCCGTTACTGTGATATTTGATGAACCATTATTGAGAGCATCTTGCAATGTCCACCCACCGGCAGTGTTATTAAATACAATAGCAGAAGCTAGGGTTACACCGTTCATGGTTATAGTTTTCCCTGTTGCTGTTGCACTAAAAGTTATTGCTCCCGTGTATGTTCTAGTAACTCCAGCAGTTCCACTTAGACTTAAGTTACCAAAGATATTTAAAGCGGAGCTTCCTGCCCATGTCACAGCTCCGACAAGAGGCCCAGCCATAGTTAAATCAGAACAGTTTGCGGTTGCAGTTATTGTTACAGTATACGCAGTGGCATTTGACAAAGAGTCAAACGTAACTGTGTCAGATGAAGTTGGAACTGACTGTCCTCCAGCACCCCCAGAAGTGGCTGCCCAGTTAGTAGTAGTTGCAGCATCCCAGTTTCCCGTTCCTCCGACCCAAAAACGAGAAGCATTGTGAAGAGTAAGGTCATCAACAATATAAGAGTGATCTCCAGAGATTTCAAATCTATACCACTCAGTATCATTGACAACTTCTATGGTTTCTATTGTGATTGGTTCATCGCTGCCGTTATAGATGGTATCTCCAGTTTCGAGTTCAAAGAAGTGAACTACTCTATTTGCATTTACCCATACAGACTGATTCTTGTAAAACTTCCAAATACCATTTACGAGATAGAAAGAATCTTCTTCGTCTACCTGTAAAAGTTCTTTGTTTTCAATAGTATTAACTACTATCTCTCCAGTTTCCATGTCAAAAGCAGACACTTCATCTCCGACTACTACTTCTTCAATATCTTTGTATCCTGTTGGTGTAAGTATTTTCATATTATGCTGTTGCTACACAACGCCATTTAGTAGTTTCTGTATTCCAAAAGAATCCAACATCTAGTCTTGTTGAGATTACTGTTGTGGTTGGTAAAGTTGCCGTGCTTGACTCAAATGATGCTCCCCATGTCAGAGCACGTGCAGTACCATTATCTGTAATACTGATACGAAGTGTATCACCGTCTACGGGAGTTCCACTAAGATTTGTTGTAAAGGTGTTGATAGCAGCTGACTGAGCTGTGATATGTACAACATCATATAGATCCGTGTTAATTGAAGGAGTAGCAGAACCAGCTGAAAGAGCGAGAACACGCTTAGTAATTCTCTTATTAGATAAAGTTGTTGTACTTGATGCTGTTGGGTTTCCTGATGCCGTACCTGTTAGGGCTCCTACAAAAGTAGTTGTTGTAAGTTCATTTGTTGTTGCATTATACGTTAGACCTGCATCAGTTCGTGGAGACAGGTTGCCTGTTGCATCAGTTCCAAGGAGAGGAAACATAGTAGTGTCTCCTCCAGCATCGGCTACAGTTACAGTACCTGCATTGCCTGAAACAGAGGTTTGATCTCCTGTATTAGTACCTGACAGATTACTTCCTGAAATAGTGCCAGAAGCAACGATTGAAGTTGGGGTAATGTCTCCAAGAGTAAGAGTTATTGCAGGTGTAGTTGTAGCAGTTGCAACCGATCCTGAAACACCATTAGCTGTAGTTACTGAGACAGATGTTACTGTTCCAGCGCCGCCAGCTGAAGAAATAACTTTTGTACCATTACTATTCGTTGTAATAGTAATACCACTGCCAGCTGCTACCGTATCTCCACCTCCATGGATGTAACGTCTATCAAGTATTTTTGTTAACTTATCTAAGTCATCAATACCAAATTTCTTTTTAATCTCTGGTGCGAGTCTTTCAAGGTGTCCCATGAGAACTTCGGGATCTATTTCTATTTTCTCTTGTATGACCTTTAGAGAGGCTTTGTTTTCAGGAATACGCCTAAGCACCTCTTTTGCAATATCGTCACTCTTAGGTACCATTTTTGCCAGTTTAGAGAGTATCTTGTCTTCGTCAGCATCCTTTCCGTCAGTCCCGTCTTTAGGGACATAAATTTGTGACAGTACCCAGTCTGCTATTTTCTGTTCGTCAGCATCTACTCCAGCAGGACCTTGCTTGATTTCAAGTACTTGTTCAACCTTTGAGTCAACCTCAGCAAGTTTTTCGTCTACCTTTTCAAGCTCCCTGTTAGTTGTAGCAATAACATCCTCTCGTAAAGCACGAAGGTCTTGTACCAAAAGAGAAACAGAGCCTACTTCTTGTGCAAGCTGAAGAGGACTTGACTGAGGTAAGACTGACTTTTTTAATGCTCTTGCTCTGGTAGGTGGTGAGTACTTCATAGGTTATACACTTTACTATTAAAAGATACGTGGTAGGGTGAAGATATGAATACAATTATATTTTTAGCACTTATCCCTATAGCACTCATTGGTATAGTCATAGTTGTTGCTTTGATTTCCTTTATTTTAGCACTTATTTGCCTTGTTAGTATGTGGAGTTTCATAGGCTTCGTTAATCTTCTTGGTCATGTAAAAACTGGAGCGCTGCGCCTTGTAAACCTCTTGGCAACCCGCTAATAAACTCTTCAACTGTTTTACTCTTTCCAGCCAAACTAGATACTGCATCTGCTCCCATCTTAAGATGGGCCGCAATGTTTGTTATTGTTTTAGGAGTAAACACCACATTAACTGCTGTTTTAAGCAAATCACCAAGACCTGTCTGTGCTCTTGATATATCTTCAGCTCCACTCACTCGTCCAGCCTGACGAGACAAGATATCCTCTAAGCCAAGATCCTTTAGTGTTTGATTCTCTACAGCCTTGTCTCCAGAAAATAGATTCTTAAGCTTGTTGGTTGCATTAGCTCGCTCGACCTCAGACATGAACTTGTCTTTTGACACTTTGAAAAGCTGTTGATAGAGGTCAAGCTTGTCCATTGACTTGGCGTAGTTTGATGCAATATTTTCAGCCACTTCTTTTACTCCTTCTGGCGCTGAGTCGATAATACTCTGGCGAAGACCTTTTTTAATGCCACGGATAATACTATTTACTTGTACTGCATCTGCTCCATCACGCTCAAATTTACTTACCTTCTGGGCAAGTGCATCTATTTCTGAAGGAGTCTTAGCTTGTGTTGTGGAAACAAGATCAACAACTTTTTGGATAGTTGACTTTTCAATGTCTGATAGGGGAGACTCTGTGGTGTCTACTACTCCTTTATTCACCTTAACACCGAACTTATCAAGAGCTGATTCTATATACGGAGTTGCTAAACCCTTATCTACTCGTGGAATTTCTTTGTCTAGTTGAGTTATACCAGCACTGTAGGCATTTTTTGCCTTCTTATAACTATCTGTAACGGCTGTTTTAATAAGTCCTACGTCTTTCTTAAACACCTCTTCTGCTGGCATATTTAGCCCTTCTAGAGCTGCTTTTGGATTGTCTAGAACACTGTCTAGTATATTTGTTCCCTTTGCCAAAGCCCCTGCAGCATTCTTTGCTATTCCTTTGGTTATAAAAGATAGTGTCTTTCCAACAACTGGAGATACAGCACCAAGCGCAGCCCCCTCAATACCCCCTTCCTTTGTTCCTGTTTGAGCAAGGTTCACTCCCCCTGCAGACAGAGCTTCAACTCCAGCTTTTGCTAAAATCCCAGCGCCCTTAGCAACTTTCATGCCAGCTGTACCAGGAGCAAAGAACTCCGCAACTTGTTCTGTTCCTTTTCCAATACTTTGTGCTGTATTTGTTGGTTCAAGTTCTTGTTTAGAAAATCCTTTTTGAATTGGCTGACCAGTTTTTACGTCAGTCATTTGAGGGAGAATACTCGTAATAGGTTTAGCGACAGTTTGAGCTGTGCTTGCGAGTCCTTTACCAACACCGATTGCAAGATCTTTAGCTACTCCACCTGCTTTTCTTAGACCACTTTCATTTGCTGCATCTAATGCATCCAACTCAGCTAAGCGTGAGTTTGTATTTGGGTGTGTTTGAGAAGCAGAACCTTGTAATCCTGTTAACTTGTCCATTTCTGAGATTTGTTGTGGTGTAAGCATATTATTGAATTATTCCTTTACCTTGAAGATACTCTACAACCTGAGCATTAGTATACCCCTTATTAAATAGCCCCTTAACGGCAGTTTTTACTTCTGGAGCGAATTTAGTATAGCTTGTGTCGATTGTTTTCTTTGCCTGGTCTTCACCTTGAATTAAATTTGTTGACATGCCTCCTTTAGTTTCAAAGAAGTTTTCTCCTGTCCCGAAAGGATCAACTTGTGAAGAAAGACCTTGTACGGACTTTTCTTGCATGATGTCTTTTACTCTCAACAGTCTTTCTTTAAGAGCTTGTGGCTCGTACTTTGTAGAACCAAATAGCTGTTGATATTCATTGTCTTCTTGAGTTCCCCACGCAGCACCTGTAACAGTATTACGATATGGCTGAATAGCCCCAACAAGATGGGCACTAATGGCTGCTAGTTTAGGATCAAAGTCTTTTCCAGCTAAATTGTATACATATTGCTGTCCCGCTTTTAATACCCCCGTCTTTGTTCCTTCATCTATCAACTTAATTGCCTTTTCAATCTCTTTCATCCCCACCGCCTGGTTTGCAAAAGCCTCTTTTACTGGAGCCGGAGAGTTTTTAAGTACTACAGCAGCAGCAGCACGAAGTTTGTCAGCATCATTTCTAGCCTTAGAAAGAGTTTGTTTGTAAGACTCTTGACCAAACTTAGTTGGTATTGTGTTTATTACGTTATCCAAGAAAGCGTCCAAGTCATTTGCATACTTACCGCTCTTTGTTGTTCCAACAGCTCCTGGAACACCAGCTGCAGCAACCTTCGCTTTTCTGTTGGCATCCATATTCTGATACGTGTTGAAGTCTACAGGGATTTGACCCTTAGCCTCTGCTTGAGCTTTGTAATAGTTATATTCTCCTACAATTCCTGTTCCTCCTGCTGCAAAATTACCAGCATTTTTATAGGCTTCACTAATGTCTCCTGAAGAGAGCACCTTTTGTATTACATCTTGTGGAGCGCCATTGTTCCTAAGTGTTTTAACTAAATCGTCTAGTCCAGCTGGAACAAGGCCTTTTAGTCCTTCATTCACCTCTTTAAGAGTCATTTTTACTCCTCCTTTGTTGAGGGCGCTCATTATTTCCTGAGGTTCTGTTATTCCTTGTGAGTATAAGTCAGACAATGCCATATCTTGTGAGGTTTGTCTTTGTCTTTCTCTGGCTTTTTCATTTTCTTCAGCAAGAAGCTTATTTTGTTCAGCTACTTCCTTTGCTTTCTCTTGACGCTTCTGTTCTACAAGAGCGAGTTTCTTTTCTACAAGCTGAAAGTTCTTGGACTCTCCTGCTGCAACAGCATCATTTATAAGGTCCTGCTCTTGAGCGTCAAGCTCAGCTATTTTCTGAATACCATAATTGAGTTGAGAAGCAACAATCCCTTCTGATGAAATAGGAGCATACTGTGCTGACGAACCTTGACCAGTAACTCCTCCCATTAATAGGGCATTCTTTATTCCAGCTTCTTGGGCTTTATTAACTTGCTGCTGCTGCTGTCTAAGCACTTCAGTCCTTTGTTTTATAGAAGCTATCTGACGAGCAGTATTAGCATCAGTTCTTGCCATCAAATCATCAATGGTCTTGTTGTACTGCTGTTCTTCAGGACTTTGTGAAGGAGTGGACGAATTAGAGTCAAAATATGTAGGCTTCTGTGCGCCAGTTGATAGGTCAGACTGATTATACCCTATAACTCTATTTGCTTGTCCATTAACAGTTCCGTAAATAGGGGAAGAGTTTGGTGGTAACTGTGGTTCTTGGTAGTTATCTTGTACTACCGACCCATCAGCGTTTCTTGTTATTTCTCCATCTGTTACTTGTCCTCTTCCTTGAGCATATGTTTGAGACTGATTAAGCAAGTTTGTAGCTTGCCCAATCTTATTTTCATTAGAAACAGTTGTTGTGGAGACCTTTGGAGTAAGTAGCCCCGAAAGCTGCTTATTCTGTACATCGGTTCCTGTGTACCCTTGGATGCCCTTTTCTTTAGCGAGAGAGCCAAGATTAGACATAGAGAAGTCCTTTCCTTGTGTTCCTAGGTATTCTTTTAGAGGAGTATAGGTGTTTTCCATAGTTTATCGTTCATAAGAAGCACTATTGATGTTCAAAGTTAGTCCATTCACACTTGAGTTACTTGAGGTTGCCCACTGTAGAGTAGTAGTTGTTCCTGCTGGTAAATTAGCTGTCAGATTAGTAGCAGCTGACACCGTTCCTCCGTTCTTTCTCCAATAGTAATCAACCGAAGCTGAGCCGTTTATTTTAAATATTAAATCAAATGAATCTCCACTTGTTACTGTCGTAAGAGTACCTGATACGTTTTCAGTAGTTCCATCTCCTTGTGTGGCAATAAGGTTTAATCCAACTGTTTTGAATCCTATGTGTCTACCCGTATAAGTAATGCCAGCAGTTGCTACGGTTAGTGCACCAATACCAATGAAAGTAGTGAAGTTAGAACCTCCTCCTGGGTCTGTCATAGTTACACTAGTAGAAAATACAGGACTTCCTAAATAGGGGAAGCTGTTTATCGTCATGGTTAAATTACTCGATCCGTTTGTACCTGCTCCAGTAGACATTGTATATCCTGCTGATGATACGGCTCCTGCTCCTGAGTCAGTAACAGCTCTAGTGAACCTAGTTAAAGTTTCAAATGCTGTTGATGTCATCATCTTTGGTACAAGGTCAACGGCAGTGTTCACTCCTACTGGATTTTGAAGTACGAAATTTGTACCATCGTATATAATCTTTACGATTTGTCCTGCTGCAATATCTCCATCTGCAAGTGTGGTATTAACTCCTTTTACAATCGTCTTAGCTCCTAGCGAGTTGACGTTTATAGTTGCTGCTCCTGTGTTTACGGTATTTGCTTTAAAGTTTATTACCATTCCTGTTACATATGCTGCGGGTACTGGAGAGAGCGTTATAACATAGGTGTCACTAGCTTGAGCATCTGCTGCATATACTTCAGCTCCAATCTGTAGACCTGTTTGTGTGACATAAGTATTCGCAGAAGAGGGCGTACCGTTATCTCCTGCTAGAGCATCCTGTTGGTCTTCTGTTATTTGCTGGTCATTATTTGGAGAAAATAAGAATGTAGTAGTAGTTTGACTTTCACCAACTGTTACTTCTTTGGTCCCTGGGGTACTTGAGAATCCTCCTGCTGTGTTACTTACATAATATTTAGTATCAGCCGTAAGAGTGAGGGCAGAGAAGGTGTTAAGTCCTGAAATAAGAACACCCGATGTGATAGCTCCTGCTGCGCTTCCTGCTCCTTGTGCGATACCTAGTTGCACGTTTTCAGAAGTTGCAGCTGAGTCAGCATCTGCAAGCCACCACCTACCATCACTAGCCTTTAAATAAACAAGCTGGTCTACAGCGATGGTTTCACCTGCTGTACCTGCTACGATGATTCTATTTATATTCGTAGTACCTGTAGCAGTGTTATCTACATATGCCTTAGTTGCTAGATCCGTACTTCCTGTTGGGAGTCCTGCGGTTGAAATAGGTTGAGTAGAGAATGTTTGTATACCTGACCAAGTATTCGCGTTTACCAAAGCCCCGTACTTATTAAATACTTGTGGTGCATCAGAAAGAATGAACTGTGACCCTCCAGCATGAGGAAGCTTGAAGTCTGTATCTTCTGTAAATGGATATGTTTTATCAAGGCCACGCGTTACTCCTGTGAGTGTAAAAGTTCCGTCAGCATTGGCTGTAACTCCTGTGAAAGAAATAAACTCACTTTGAGATGTTTTAGGTGCAATTGTTCCGTAGGCGATAGATGTATTCATCAAAGCCATTGTAATAGCATCCCCAGTTGGCTGGATGTTAAACGATGTTAAAGTGATTGTCGTCTGTGTTGAAGATACAGATGATTGAAGGGAGAAAGTTGTGCCGCCTGCTGGGTAGTATGTAGCTGCCATAGTTGTTACTTAAATTGTATGTTATTAAAAATCGGCATGCAATTATTGCTGGTTTATTAGGAAAGTTGCATCCATTTCGTCAACGGTACTGTTCGTAGCTAATGCTAAAAGTTCCCAGTTAGCATTCACCTCGTTAGAGGAAAGTACTGGCTGGTATTCGAAACAATTGACAAGTGAAAACTGATTGATGTTTTTAAACTTTACTAAGTTCTCAGATTGAGAGTCGTCTCCTCCGCTTCCTAGACTTTCTTCTCCTAGTGAAGAGTCCCCCAGTGAAGAGACGTCTGAAAGGAAGAACGTGGCAGGATATTCTACTGAAGTCACATATTGACTCAAAATACTCTCGTCTCCTTGGTAGTTATAATTGACAGTAAGTAAAAGAGGTGTTCCAGTAGTTGTGTAGCCTTCTTCAAACACCTTATCAAACGTCTGTAGTTTTTGTCTGTCTGATACTGTTCGGTATGAAAGGGCCAATATACACTCATATGGTAGTTCTTCATCACTTGGGGAGTCGTCATACCACTGATTTGTATCCCATAGGTCGTATATTTGAGGATTTGCATTAGAGAACCCTATTGTTGTACCGTCTAAATCATCTACTTTTGTCACATTCCATATAAAAGGGGAGTGCCAGAGACGTTCAGATACTACACTTCCGTTCGGATCGATTCGGTTTCTTGACTGATATAAGTAAGTTTTACCACTATTCGGTGCTGTTACGTAGACGAATTCCCCGATACACGTCAAAGAACCTCCTGTAAAGGTTTCTGCGCTTAGTTCTGTAGCTATTTCTTGAGAAAGAGACGGATATACGGTTACAAAGGCAGTATTGGCTGAGCCAAGATATCTAACTTGCTGGTCTTGGGCTAAATAGATGATGTTATCTCCTACAGTATCAATAAACTCATGTGCGTAAGGTGCTTGGCCTATAGCTACAGGTTTTACATCTACTGTAGTTTTACGTGTAAGCGTAGACCCTACCGTAATATCTGAAAAGACGATGGATGCCCACGACCCTGACCCGAACCCTATATAAGCTGTCCCCTGCCGTACTCCTATCCCCTTCCCTGCTCCATCTAGTGTAATTAGCTCAGGAGAACCAGCAATAGTGGGGGAGGGGACTACATAATTCGTATAATCTGTATTTTGAGAAACATAGATTAAACGTGAGGTATATGACCCAACGTATACTTGGTTATTGATTACCTTCAAGAAGTCAGCAAGAAAGTCTGTTGCAGGAGTATTTGATGATGTTGATACTGTTTGCAAAACCCCGCTTGTTGCTGCTTCTCCAGTTGGATCAGGAGTTACACCTGTTAAAGTCGAACCAGACGACCCTGTGTATGTATAGGTAGTACTATTGACTGTAACTGTACCTGATGCGGCTGTTATCATCGAAGCTACGACTGTTCTATCTAGTACGATTGTGTTTGATGTCGTTGAAGCGATAAGTCCAAATCCTCCGTTCCACATCCCCATATCATCAGTTCCGTTTACGAATAGTACTTGGTCTTTCTTTAGCGTGTTGTTCCACCACTTATCCCACACATAACGAGTCTTCGTAAGTGAAGACTGAAGAACGTACCACACATCATCTACTACAACATAGTGCTTAGAATTTGACACTAGCATCGTGTAAGTAGCTCCCCATGATGTATTCCATATGAAAGAGGAAGAGATAGCGCTAAGGACAGAATTTGCCACACCACGACGTGCTTGGCCTTGTCTTACAGCAAGAGTTCCACTCAGTTTCTTATAGATGTTTTGAGAACCTCCGACATAGACGTTTTGAGCTAAGTTCGTCTTATCGAAAGAAGAAACATAACCACCCCATAGTGTGACTGTGTTTTTAAATTGAAAGTCCTTCGTTTTTGATATATCCATAGTTAATATACTATCCCCATATTGCCATAACCTGCTTGACCTCCTTGGTTTACGTCATACCACGAAGAAGTAGTACGAAGTTCCTGACTTGGGTTATCTCCAGAAAACATACGATATAGACCTATGTTTTTATCTGTTCCATCTCCATTTAACTTCCTGTTTATTCTCTCAGTCATAGCATCTCCTGCTCCGCCAGAAGTGTTTTCAAGAATTGCTAACGCTCCTTCATAAAGGAAAAGGTTATACGCTGGGTCATTCAGGATAATTGTATCCGTGTTAGCTGTAATTGTTGTTAAAGCTGTAGTAGAGCCACTTGGAATAAAGATAGCTGCGGACTGAAATAGAACTTGAGAAGGAGTTGGCTGAGAGATGAACAAATCTCCTACCCTAAAGTTAGTTATGGTCCCTGTTACGTTACATGTTACTTGTAAGTAGTCAATATTCTCCCAGTCTGGTGTTCCTGTTGATGTAGATGTGGAGAAGTCAAAAGCTACTAATTGCCACTGGTTATTCGTGAAAGACCCAATGAACGGTGCTGTAGCAGTAACCGAGTCGTAGTTGGTAGAATCAGAGCCTATTTTAAGCGTGATTGACGTTAAGTTTGAAGCCGATGCAGGAATGTAAACAGCGAGAAACGCTACACCCACATCCTCAAGAGAAGAAATGTCTATGTCATTGCTTAGTGTCTCTGTAAGAGTTCCAGCCCCGTTTGTCACTGTAAAACGCAGTGAAGCGGGGTTTTGATAGTAAACAGCAGTATCTTGCGCTAGCCCTGATGCTGTTCCAGCGGCTACCCAGTTACCTACGGCAGTCATTGTATCCAATGTTGTGTACTGAACAGGGAAGGGTGCTTTTATTCTGATGATTGGTACACCATCTACATACTCGAATGTCGATGTTGTGTTATTTGTTCCGTAGTTCTTGAACCTGTCAAATTGCTGTTGTGTTGTCTTAGTTGTCGTGTCCCACGAAGGGCGTGAAATCCCTTGTGGTCGAATATCCGTTATTGCTGTACCAAATATTGTTGTATCACAGGCGTAGTCAAATACTCCTGAGTAGAGAACAATGTTTTGTATGCCTGATGCTTCGGGAATATCTGCTTTCTGACATAGAGAACGTGTTGCACGTTCAAGAGTTCCATTTAAATCCGATACTGTTCCCATGTTTAAACCGCTAAGAATAGCTGAGATTGAGTCCTTTGCCTGACTTACAGTTTTTAGGGCCATATTATGCGTTTGCGTACACTACAGTTAAGTCACTCGATGCTCCAGTTACAATCACAAGTCCTCCTGCGAGCTTAACCCCATAATCATAGTCACCTACTACAGCACTTGAGGGTAGTTTTCCTACAGTGTTTGTACTTTGTGAGGCTGCGCTCGTAGGGGCGTTGTAAATAGTAGTAGTTCCTGCGGCTGTCGTGTTGACAACAATTCTAATAAGTTTGCAAGCAACACCTGACACGATGGTGGTGGCTGCGCTGATTATGTTTACAAATTCGTAATCGTCTCTGACTGATGGCATATATGTGTGTAGGGGTGGTTAATATCCCTATCCCAATCCACATCTTACGATATGGAAAGAGTAGAAATACTACTGTATTACTAGGTAACGGAAACTTGGCGTAGCGACTGCTGTTGTGTCCGATGGAATCGTGATATCAAATGTAGTTGCTGCTGTAGCACTTACATAAACACCAGAGATTGAAGAAGACGGCAACTTTGCTGCTGCTGCGTTAGCTGGCATAAGCAACACTGCTTTTGGAGCTGTTGTGTATGTTTTGCCGAATGTAACCTGAATAACTGTCGTACCACCTGCGTTGTTCGTTCCAGTTGTCGTGATGACTCCTGACGTATCTGTTCCACCTGCTGTAATAGCAGCTGCTGTGATACCGTTTTGCTGAGTTACTGCGACAGTCGGAGGTGTTGCTGATGCGGTTGAAATAATGTGACCATTAGTTCCAATACCGAACACTTCACCTGCTGCATCGTGAGCTGAGTAGTAGCGTCCTGTTGTCATTGTTGCTGCTGTACCACGAGATTCGTTGATGATTCCCGTAACTGTAGCTAGACCACTTGCGCTTGATACTACTCCAGTAATAGCACCTGATGCTGTTGCTTTGAATACAACTGTTTCATCTGCTGCTGCTGATGCAACTTCTGCAATGATACCTGATGTACTTGTAGTTCCAGTGTGATCAATCTTTAGAAGACGACCAGTAGCTGTAGTTGCTGTTGCTGACGAGGCAACGATAAGTCCGATACCATCAGTAAGCCCGTTAGCGTTGATGCGTAGAAGACCTGCTGCTGTGGTAGCTGAGTTAGCTGTAAGAGTCAAAAGGTTTCCAGTTGTCGTCATGACACCAGTACCGATAATACTCATAACAGTACCTGTCGTCATGATTGAGTCTACACGACCCATTGTACCCGCAAGTTGTCCAGTTGACTTGAAATCAAAGACTGTTCCATTTGTCGCACCACCTGTATCGATTGAAGATGAAGTTACTCGAAGGAGGGAACCTGTATCAGCAATAACTGCAGTAGTGTGAGAAATAAGATGTCCTTGGCCTGTTGTCAGTCCGTTTAATGCTTGACTTAGACCAATACCACTTGTAACGGCATTTTGCGTAAGAGCAAGTGAAGTTGTTGTGGTAGTAGTTGCGTCAGTTGCAGCCTCGGGAAGTTGGAGTGACGTAGCTGCGGTATCCAAGAGCGTAAATGTACATGACGTTGCTGTTCCGGTGTTTTCATACACAGCTCCCGAATCGGTAGCCATATAAAGACCTGAGACAGCATAGCCAGCAACCGCTGATGGAAGATTCGCTACTGTTCCTCGTGAGAGGACTGCGTTTCCTGACTCATCAGACAAAGCAACCTTAACGGAAGCATTGTCTGGTGCGAAAAAGTTTACTGACATAGTGTTTTGTTGTTAGAGTTAATAATAAACACTATGAGATTAAGCTGCTCCTGTAGAACCAACAAGTCCGTTGTAGTAAATTGAGTCCACTTCTTCTCGTGAAATCATTTTGTACAAGTACTGATTGTTACCCTGGTACTGCCATGGCACAAGTGTTGATGAGAACGCTTCACGCATGAATCGCTTCACACCGTGATTCTTTGCTCCAACGAAATATGCTGTAGTAGATGTTTCATCTAGGAAGGCGTTATACATAACTTTCATTCCTGGATAAATATCTGACCAATAGTTTAGGTCGTTGTTTCCTGAACCTGCTCTAAGGACAGACTTTGTGATTGCTGTACCTGTTCTGTGTAGCTGGTTTGGAAGAAGAAGGAAGTCTGGGTCGTAACCTTGTAGATAACCACCCTGTGCCTTCTGGTTACGAAGAGCTACGATAACTGTGTTTAGATTGTCGTCACTTAGAGAAAGAGTTGACTTGTTGTCAATCGTGTCTCCGTTTTCGTTAGTGTGAGTGTCTGAGAACAAAGTTGTTCCGTCGATTGTGTTCTGAGTAGTGAACCCAAGAGAGTAAACACTGAAAGCGTTACGATCTCGTGTTGCTGCCCATGCCTTTCCTCGGTCTTCTACTGCCTTCATAACAGAACCAAGCTGCTGGTCTGCCATAAATGTACGAGAGATAGGAAGCTCCTGCTGGAACTGAGCGATGCGTGTGACTTTGGTGTCTGCTGCTGCGATAGTAGCATTATTCATAATCGAAACATCGTTCAATGTCTTTTGGAAGTATCCTCCTCCACCTTGTACAGTAGAGTTTACTGCTGCGTTCTGTGCTGTTTCCTGATTGAAGATGATTGGGTCAATGGCTGTTGCCTTACCCTCTCGTGCTTCGTTTGCTGCCCCTGTAAAGAGACGGTCTAGTATTGTGGTAACTAGGTTTCCGCTTGTTGCTACTGCGGAACCAACTAATCCTGAGTTATTTTCCATGTTTTTTTAGTTAGTTAGTAAAAGATTATGCAGAAACACAAGAGCCTAGGAAAGTTCCCATTGCCTTATAGTTAAAGTACACAGTTGTTGTCCTGAAATCACCACCTACGATGATAAGACAGTTCACACGTGCAGGAGTTGCTGCTACATCAACTGTCCATACTGTAGTAGTAAGATCAAAGAACACACCCTTACCGAAAGCACCATCTACTTCTGCTTGAGTATCAAAAGTAGTATTTAGCTTAGCGATACCTGAGTAAAGAATACCTGGGTAAGGCAAGTACAAATCTACTGATCCTGCTGTTGAAGCGGTGTCAGTTGATGTTGACTTTGCGATACCTGTAAAACGCTGTGCGGTTGTACCGTCAGCATCTACCATTGGAATAACAGCACCAGACCAAGTTGAAGTATCAACTGTATCTGCTGCTTTTGTTGGAGTACCTGCTGCGATTACAGAGGTTCCACCTGCTGGAACTATTGCTCCTGTCGTTGAATATGAAGGAGAAAGCTGGTTCAGGATTTGAATTTGCTTGACATTTGTTGCCATAATTTAAAGGAATAATTTTAGTAATTCCTTTAAAAGTAGGTTACTTCGTTGGAATTGGCTTGCCTTGTCTTGCGAGCAGGATTTCTTCTTTTGTGATGAGTCCTGTATTAAGGTAAGCTTGTTCTTCGGAAGTTAGAACGACTGTGGGTTCACTTGTCGTTGTTCCACCTGAAGTGGACGATGAGTGACTCTTAGCCTCTGGTTTACGTGCTTGCTCTTCTAAAATCTGGCTATTACGCACAGAGTTAGTGAGGGCACGTGCAAGTTTCAAGTCCTCCTTAGCATCTCCTGTAGATCTGATAGTGTTCTGAATGTGATAGAGCGTAAGTTCTCGTTCTGACTCATTCTCTATTTCTCCAGCTAGTTGCTCAGCCGATTTTGTAGCTTGAGCTTGCTGGGATTTAAGTAATAGTTCTTCTAATTCCTTACGAGTGACTGGCTTATCGTCTTCATCTACTGGTTCTTCTACAGTTTTGATACCTAATACTTCAGCTACGTCTATCCCTAGTTCTTTTGCCTTTTGAGCGTTGAAAAATAAGGAGTCCTTAGCTTTTTCTTGAGGAGTCTTTCGACTTTTAACCTTTTCTAGTTCTACTTTTAAAGGATCTTCAGTTGTAGTTTCTACTGGAGTTTCCTCTGTAGTTACTGCTTCTGTTGTTTCTTGAGTCGAGGTAGACTCTGTTGCTTGTAAAGCATTCTTCAAATCCTCAATTGTTGGTGTGTCTTCCATGTCTTTTATTATGCCAAAGTAGGCGTTAATTCTTTTCTCCGCTAAAGCGGGAGTAGCTATATTAAGTGTCTTATATTAAATTTGAATATGCAAACTATTTCACATCAAATGCTGTTATGTATTCTCTGAACTTAGAGATAAAGTAAATTGCTGTCTTTGAGAACATTATTTTCTCTGGCGTGTCTCCGTGATGTACACCTGTTTTTATTGCTTCAAATAGTATCTGGTCTCCTAAGAGCTGGAACGCCCAGTTATTCCTTAATGCAGAAATCCCTTGCCTGAACTTTACAACCTCGTCTAAGGTCAGTTTCTGACCATTGGCTGTGTATCCACCATCTTGAGTAACAGTTATTGCTCCTTGTAAAGGGAAGGTGTTTATACTCTTGTTTAAGATACCTAAAAGGCGAATATGCTCACGAGGAGACAGTTCATTTTCTTCTAAGTAACTTAGAGCCTCCTTAGCCGTAATGCTAACCTTCATTATTTCTTATTCGCCTTCTTCCACTCTTCTACAGTTGCACCGCTTGCGAGGGACTTGTGAAGTGAGACACCTTTTGTCATTTTTTTCATAGTTTTATATTTAGTTATTAAGACGCCACTGAAGGCTGTGGAATTGTTCCCTGTGTTGGGGCTGGCATTGGTCCTTGTGGTCCTCCCATCATTGCCTCCATAGGATTTTGTGGTTTTGCCTTAAACTTATCTGGATCTCCTTCTGAAAATTCTTGTAAAATGAACTTATCAACTACTTCAGGGACGTTAATGTATGGCATGACACGAGGGTCCATGAGCATTTGGAAAGCTCTCTCTTTACGTGCTTGGTCTGTTCCAAGACTCCTGCTTACAATCATTTGAGGATCTACATACATAGAGAACGAACAACGAGCGAACTTGTACGGGTTTACTCTATATTCGTGTGTTTTTGCCTCCATGCCGCCATTTTCCTCAAACATCTTCCATTCAAGCTCGTTAGCCTTTTCTTTAGAAAAGTTAGATCCCATCATGCCTGTATCGAACTTAACGACCTTTGTGACATCTCTACCTTCTTCCTTGTTTTGAATCCTTATTGTTTTATATTTAACATTGAGTGCTTCTGGCACGGTTGCATCAACCTCTCCAGTCGTTGTATGCATGAGTGTACAATCCATAACAAGTGTTCCTATTTGACGTACAAGGTCAGCAATCATCGTTGAGAATACGTTCATTATAACCTTAGCGTTCTGCTCTGCTTTAATTGAAGCTGTTGCTGTTACTCCTTTTTCTGCTACCCCACTTTGAAGTGCATCCTGTGTAGATAGTGACAAGTCGTCTGTATTCTGGCGCATCAAAGCAAGCGCTGCGTTTACGTTAGGGCTTAACTGGTACGGTGTTACTGACGCTCCTGCTGGCATACCTATGAAGTTACCAGGAACCATAGCATCTGCGTTAAGCGAAGCTACACCCGAACCAAATATAGGCTTAATAACATCAAGGAATGTACCATCCTGTGCTAGTTGATACATTCTGTTAAGACTTGCATCGTCCCAGAACTCCTTAAACGCAGCTGACTTGTAGTAAGCAAAACGTCCGTTAGGATCAAGTGGTTCAAAGCCTGACTTTGCAAATGGATACACGGGTATAGTCTTGTATTCATTGCCTATCATGCTCATCCTTCGATGCTTGAAAGGGTTACTATTATAAATATCCTTATAGTTACCCATAAATACACCAGAGACAAAGGTAATTTCGAGGTCTTCTGGTCGATAGTACATAGTTATTTCCTGCACATAATTCTGGTCTGCTACGGTCCAGTCCACATCATAGACAATTTGTTTACTTTGACCTGACGGAACTACTTTGGTCTTACCAGCCTCTACGTAGTCAAATTGATCTTTACCATCAATAAAATACTTACCTTTGTAGATAGAACGTGCTTCGTCGTACGAGATTCTTCGTACTCTAGCGATATTAGGCTGTCGTTGTAGGTCAAATGTAAAGAAGTCTGCCAAGAGAATTGAATCGATAGGAATAAGGTTTAGTCCAACACCAGAAAGAAGCTCATCGACTACTTCCTCTATTTTGTAGCTACCGTCTTTCATTTTAGTCTTTATCTTTTGTAATGCTTCTACATACTCAACTTCCACAAATACTGCTGGCTGTACAAGTGCAGAAAGCATCATAAACAAGAACTTCATCTCGTAGTTGGCCTTCTTTAAGTGGTTCTCAATCAAGATACGCATAACCTTAGCTGTCATCTCGTCCTCCTTGTTGTCTTCGTTGTAGGCATAGACAAATGGGTACAGCATGCCAGATATAACATGAGCTAGGATACCAATAATCTTATTACGGGCTGTGTTCTTGCGTCCTTTCCACCTCCATGATTGAGTAGCAGGCAGGAATGTAGCACCAACGAAAGCTCCAAATGTCTGTTGGTCTATGTTAGTACGCTGTAAAAGAGAAAGCTGATCGAACTCGTTAAAAGGACGATTCTGTAGACTCCAGTTGTTCACATAGTCAGCCTGTACTTGAGCAAACAGCTTTAGAATCTCATCTGATGGTTGATATGACGATTCGCTGAGCGTTTTACCGTCTAGCTTGGGTGTTCCGTCTTCGAGAGTGATGTTACCTGCAATCATAAATAAAGTATGTGTTAATAGTTTCCATGTTGCAAGAAGTGGTTTGTGACGGTGGCTTCAGAGATAAACTGATTAGGAGAGAACACCGATGCTAACGCGTAACGTATAGCATCCATCGAGTGGTTCCACATATCTTCTGCTACATTTAGTATCCTTCCGTCTTTGTCAACTTTCCACATATAGTTTCGATACTCTTTTATCGTGTTAATGCTTCGTTTAGTTATGTAAATCTTCTGATTTTGAACAAAAGAGATACCTGTATTAACAGAACCAGCACCTTTTATTGTTGGAAGTATGTTAATACCGTATAGTCTTATTTCGTCAATAGACTTAGGCTCTGCTGAGTCTGCTATAACAAGTGCTGATGTTTCTGTGTTTAAAATCGTATCGGCAATCTGCTTGTTACTCATACCTTTCTGGTAAAGAAGTTCGTCTACGATATAACCACCGTTGTAGTAGTAGATATCAACTAAAGCTGTTGGGTCATTTGAATACCCAAAGTCAAGTCCACGACGCTCCAGTCGAGCGAATTGTGGAATAGTGTCAATAATTTCCCAGTCTTTATAGATTTTTCCTTCTACCTCTCCTAACTGTCCCTCTCCGTATACTTGCCACCAACCTTTACGGTTCCTTCGTTGTTCTATCGACTTTATAATCGCTTCATCTAGTGCTTCGTTGTCCTTATACGTTAAAATAACAAAATCAACATCATCTCTCTTATCTTTTACTTCTGTTAATGCCCAAAACTCGTTGGTAGGGTTGTAGTCAAGATAGATACCTTTCTTAGTACGAACTTCGAGTTGCTCAAATGCTTCAAACAACACATTGTTAGCTTCGTTGATAAACAACCAATCACGTCTAGCTCCGCGTAACTTATCTGCGTTGTCTGTAGAAAAGAACTCTATCTGGTTTCCTGTCTCAAAGGTGTAAATACTATCTGTTGCGTTCCAGTTCTCATCTTTCCAATAAGACTGAGCTTGCATTATGTTCTTAAAGTCTCGTATCGCTCCACGTTTCAAGTGAGGGATAGACTCGGAAACAACGGAAGTCAACTCCTTTTCTTTATGTTTTCTCTGTGCTCTGTCAATGAGAATAATTAAGATAGAGATAGTCTTAGATGCAGACGTCCCACCTTGAACTATCTTGATTCTCTTACTGAGATTCTTTATCTTCTTCGTTGCTGAGGTTATCAAGTACATATAGTAAAGGCTGAGGTAAGTTCTTGTCGTTTGTTGTAAGGTCGGCTCCCTCTCTGTAACCATGTTTTGTTAGAAGAACTTTAGCAATAGTAGAATTGTACTGTCCAGAAAGTCCTTTATTTACAAGCTGAGAAGCCTGTTTATTTCTCAATTCGTCAATAACGTTGGAAAACTCTTCAAATTTGTTCTCCCATTCATAGATAGTAGTCTTGTTTACCTTGAGTTCATAAGCCAATCCTTCAATGGTTGGTATCTTTGGGTTGTAGTGAATATATGGCTCGTTTACTATTTCGTTCTTGTCACCATCTACTACTAATCTAGGTTTGTATCTTACTTCGTGTTCTTCTTCACATGACAAAATGTATGCTTTTGTTTTTTGTAACATCTCTTGAGAGTAAGATGTTGGTCTACCTCCTGCGTGTTTTGTTTCTAATGTTTCTTCCATATGTCAAGTGTATCACAAACTACTTATAGTCCCATTTTCTTAGCAATGTCTTTGAGAGACTCCTTTTGAGCTTTTACTATTCCTGCTTGCTTCTCTACCTTAGCCACAAGTTCAGGAATACTCATTACCTTGTGAGGTTTCCTGTTAGGAACTACTTTAGCTGAGCCTCCTCCTATTTTTGTTACTGGGTGTTTCATATCTTTATACCTTTTAGCTCTTTCCACTTCCAAATACAGTGTTTAAAGAAGCTTGGTTTTTGTCCTCCAATCATTATACATAATCTACAAACATACTTATAGTCTTTATAGATGTGAGCTAACTTTCGAAAGGTGTTCATGCTACTTGTGACAACACTCTTTAGGATTCTCTGTGACATCTTGTGCCATGATGTTAGCTAGGTCTAATGTGTTTTCAATAGCTATTTCTAGTGCTGTTGTCAAGGAGATAAGGGGATCTCTTACCCACTCTGGCACTTCGTATCCTTCTGGCATTGAGTTCATGATTTGCCTGTTGATAGAGTACAAAGGCTCTTTGAGAAGATAATCGTCAGGTAAAGTATCTGCTACTTCCTTAAAGGCTAACCCAGCTCCTCTTACTGTTCCACTGTTAAGAGCGTTTCGTACAGCTCCTACTGCATCTTCACAGTTATCATAGAGTCTCTTTCTTGTCTCTGACGTCTTTGCTCCTATCTTGAGAATTGCATATGCACCCTTAAGTCCTGCGATTCTTTGTCTTAGAGCGTCCTTATAGAACTCTGAATTTGTGGCTTTTAGATCTTTTTCTATGACATTTATTCTTTCTTCAACACGTTCAGCCTCACGTTCATCTCCTGCACCACAGACGAAAGAATCATTTCTTCCACATGAAACGCGCTTGGAGAATCCGATGTCCTTTGTGTTGATAAGTTCTAGTGCTTTAGTTTCATCTGTAACGTAGGCAGATCCAGTTACTGTTGCCAAGTCCAAGAATACTTGCCCCTGATTTGCATATGGCGCATTGATAGGGAAGATTGCCATCCCTTTCATACCCCATTCGGATATCTGCTTTATTGCATTCTGTGAAAAAGCACGTGCGAATATCGCCAAATAGGTCTTATTCTGTCTCTTAAGATCTACAAGAAGGGGAGTGATAGGATCTAGGGAGTCTATGACATAGTTGGTAAGAAGAATATTTACGTTTTCGACTTCGAGGCTTTCTTTCTCTGGGTTGTTGATAAGAAGTGCGTTCGCAAAGCCGTTATCCATATATATTCCTACAGTTCTTTCGATTGAACTCTCATACTCTGCTGTTTCTTCAGGACGAATGATACCATCTCCTGTTGCTTGGAATAGGTCCCACTGCATTCCTCCTATCATTTCAGCGAGTTTCTCGTCCTTTACAGATACGAGTGCTGATTTGATAAGCTCTTCACGGGACTCTATCTTCTTTACGCTGCTCCTTAACTTTTCACAAACCTCTTCATATTCCCTTTCGAGTTGCTTTTTTAGTTCAGATACTGGCTTAAGTGCAATAGGGACATTCTTACTCGGAAGATAGTCCAAGAGTGCCTTGCGTATACCCTTGGAAAGGCTGAAATAGGCTGAGGTTGAGTCTTTTACCAGTGACTCGACCTTTACCGAGCCTTGATGCTGATAGAGAGCTCCACGACGTTCAAATTCATTCTTTGTAGAAAGAGAAAGGAACTGGGATATTTTCATACCATCACTTGTAGTTGTGTTACCTTTTTCTATTAAAATAGTTCCCCCCGCAGGTCCGATACTTTGCTCTACTTGTGTAGCAACTCTGTCTGCTCCTTCAAATGCTTTCTCTCGTGCTTCTATACCCAAAAGATGTATATTTTGTGACATATTTGTTCTATTTTACCTTTAATTTACTGTTTTTCAAAACTTTTTTTGTGGATAAGCTATCCCTTATTTGTGTAAGTAGCTTTGGTGTCTTTTCTATGTATTCAAATTGTTTTATCCCAAAGTGGGTTGAAAACTTCATAGAAAGCCATTCATTTACTTTTGCCATCCTGTGAACGTTGTAGTTTCCTATAACTATAAGAACAGGTACTGAAAGTATAAACATCCCTACTAACCACAAAGGATTTGTTAGTTTGAGTGTGTAATACAGGGCAAAGATTCCTAATATCAAGTTACGGAAGTTATTTACTATCGTAAGGCCACTGTTTAAGTAGAAGTACATCCTTATGAAGAAGTTCTCTTTCCCTTTTAGATAATTTTGTTTCATGGGTTTATGTAATATGCTTGCGGTCTTACTAAACCTATCTGTCGGTCTTCCCATGATTTTCCTCCATAATTATATTCTCCTCTCATACACACCCAATACCAGTCTGCTTCGTCGTAAGCCATACCTTTTATTAAATGAGAGTGTTTCTTGAAAGCTCGTTTATACTTTGGGACAAGTAAAGCGACCTGTACGATCCTCATCATTTGCCTAATTTTAGGTAAGACACCCATTCTTTCTTCTCTTTGGATGTAGATACCTTCCAGTCTTTTTAATTCACTCCTAGGGCTGTTTTTGACGTCGTACTCGGTAGCTAAGTCTTGAATCAGATACCGATAAGCATCATCTGCTTCAACTATTTGTGCTAAACGGAAAGCAAAATCGTGAGACGTTTGATTGTCATACCCACACTCTACGAGGAATGATGCGAGAAAACGATAGAAGTGTGTAGCAGTCGGACACAAGTATGCTTCTTTTAAGACATACGTTTCGTATATCTTGTCAAAAATGTTGTTAAACGACTGCATCAACTTCGTTTTATTTGAGAACACTAACCAAAGAGCGAAGAAAGGATTAGACAACCACCACAGAAACTCCATGAATAACCTTTTAAACTGATTTAAAGCATATATTGCCTCTGGGGTTATCCATCCCTTCTTCGGATAGGTAGCTCCTGTATGGTAGAAAAGAATACCCTTGTCTAACGTTGCTTCTACTTTATCTGTTAAGAATACTCTAGCTCTTTCACCTGTGGTAGCAGTACGTCTTTCTCTTACGTACAACTCATCTGGCGGCACTGGTGTTTGAACTTCCATTTACTTCTTTTCTTCTTCTTTAGCTTCCTCAACAGGAGTTTCGGGCTTCGTCATAGTGTTTATCTTATGTAGTAGCATTGCTACTGTCAGTGCTTCACTACCAACAATAGGGGCCTTACTTATAAGAATTGCGAGATTCTTTAAGTCTTCTTGTGAAAAGTTCATATTACTCTGTTGGGATTCCACTATCTTCTACCGTTCCTGTTCCATCTGGCTGACTATGAGTACCGATTTCACGAATAGAGAAGACTTCATTTTCTAACTGACCTGCATTATTTGAATTTAGAAATACGATTGGTGTTTCATCTGCTAAGTGAACAACAAATGTCTGATCTCCAGCTTCATACTTGAATACTGGAAGAATTTCTCCTGTTTCTTTGTTAATAACTTCGTATTGAGTTGCGTTTGACATGATATGTATTATTGATATTCTTTGCTCTGCCATCGAAAAGAGGCAATTCTTTTGTCCTTCAATGTGTGGGATAAACCACCCATGACAGATTTGTCTCTGACAATAGCACCTACGTTTCTTAATGTGTCTTTCGGGTAATAAGTTAAGTAAAATTGTGTACTTATGCACGTTTACAAGTGTAGCATGAAGACGGTGTGAAGAATAACTAAAGTTGTGGATAAGTCAATATATTTGTTGACAGCTACACCATAGCTGTGCTACTGTATAAGTACATATATATGGCGCGCGTTTGCACAAGCTTTATGCTTGGGAAATCACCGAGAGGTGGTTTTTTGTTATTCCCTCTCAGAGAGAAGGTTGAGGACCTCGTCTAGAGTATTGTGTCTTGATATATTCTCTAGGTATCTATTTGGGTCATCATCCCAGAGAGGTTTCTTTAACTTCTCTACCATCCCCCGTATCCTCTCCCTTTCTGATTGTTTGGCTTGTCTCCATGCGTAAAGTTCGCTGTCTCCAATGAATTTCCTCAGCTTCTCTACATCTTCTGGAGAGAGAACTACTGATAGGGATAGTCTTATTTTGTTGAACTCTTCGTAGATGTCTGGTTGTTCTTCGTTATACCTATCAATCATTTCAGTTCTTTCATTAGCTATTTTAATTAACATTTCTGGGACATTTGATAATACAGCTTTTGCTAGTTCTTCTTTCTCTGTTAGTGAATCAATAACTTTGTCCTTATATATCTTCTCTTTCATACAGCTAGTGAAGAAATAAGAGCAACAGCAAAAGCTAGCGGAATACCTAGTGCTACGAATGTTTCAAGAAAAACCGAGTCTGTTTTCTTGCCAACCCAATCGGAAAAGTAAAACCAACCGATAAGACTAGCAATACTAGCTAACACAAGCACGAATATAATTATTGTTTTCATTTGATTATTGTATGTAAGTTAGTACTCTTCTTTCTTAGACTCATAACGGCAATCCAGCACATGTAATATTGCTTCTCCTATCTTGATAGCATCCTTGTGATCTCTTATTGCCACCTGTACACCAAGTTCATATCCTTTTCTCCACGCTTCGTTTTCTAGTTTTTTAACTTCTTCTGGGGTCATGTTATTGCTAAGAAAATTTAGTACCGTACTTATACCTTCCTAAGAGGAATACAAGGAAGAACCCAACAAATGGGATTAATGCAAAGACGGCCGAGAATGTTCTGTCACTTATATAGTCTTCTTCTGCTATAGCTGGAAACATATTTTGGTAATAGGAAAACATATATCCGTAAGTCAAGATAGAGGTTACTATCCAAGCTATTA
>Ga0172380_10002717_pt1 | contig 26373 bp, 32 predicted proteins | sample Leawe162metaG_FD_119747 | JGI IMG/M metagenome (GOLD analysis project Ga0172380, IMG submission 119747) | Leachate microbial communities from a municipal landfill in Southern Ontario, Canada - Leachate well 162 metaG | ecosystem: Engineered > Solid waste > Landfill > Unclassified | place...
ACATCCGCATATTATTATTGCCTGTTGATTTCAATGAACACTAGACGATTAAAACTATTTTGAACTCGCAACCTTCCCGCAGTCCTGCGGGATGCTCTAGCCAATTGAGCTACATCCGCATATAAGACATCAAAAACGTGAGCTAACACATAATGATATCTTCTCCAAAATCAACGTATTTTATATTTCTATAATCTCTGCTTTTTTACTGTACTGTCATTTTACGACTTCTACTTTGATACTCAATACTCCGAACAAAGCCAAAAATACCGTGAATGTACCATAGAGTTTGCTGATGTCTGAACCAAAAAATGTCGTTGTATCGGTGTATACTGCATGACCAGCGAGCATCATGATGACTCACCCTAGGACTATCATTCGTTTTTTGTATGGTATGCCTGAGTGATATACTGCAAAGAGTATAGCAAAAACAAGTACGATTGGGCTCAATCCGCGCACTCGATCCATCGTATCGTTGTATGTTTCGCCAATATTGCCAGTATATATTGACCATCAAAGATAGCCAAGTAAACCAAAACTAACTAAGGTGTGAAGATATTTAAAGATATGTTTCATCAGATTATCATATATACTAAAACGACTTACCTACTAATAATCTGCAAGACGTATTCAAGCGCAGCAACACACTATGAGTTGGATCTAGCTAAGACCGCTCATCGTATGTGTATATGTGGATAAGCTGATTTGATACATTGTGCTACGTGCTGGATGGTGCTGCCAGTAGTAGCGAGGTCATCTACTATGATCAGCATCTTTACCTTGCTCAGGTCGATATTATCTTGTAGGACATATGATCATGCTACATTGCTGCGTCTTTGATCTCTGTCCAATTGCGTTTGGGACTTAGTATAGCGTGATTTACGTACGATATGCTGGAAAGGAAGATTGAGTTTTGCTGCAAGAGCTTGCGCTAAGAGCTCTGATTGATTATATCCTTTGGTGATGCGCCTTCTTCGCCAGTGAGAAGGTACATAGGTGACGACGACTTCTTGCTGATGTAGCATGGGACCAACGCAGCGGTTGTATTCCAAAGACGTTGCAAGTTTTTGTGCTAGATATCAGGCTATGGTATATTTGTGATAATATTTTAATGCGAGGATAAGTTTTTTGATCAGTCCTGTGTATACAAAGGTGATGACGATGCCATCGTAGGGCAGTTGTTGCGCCTTACAACTGGTACATATACGATAATCTGAAGACTGCTTGTGGCAAGAAGGGCAGATTTCTGGGTGAGATTGTAAGGTCTTGAGACAGGAAAAACACAGCTCTGGTCATGGTGTTTTACATCATATGCAGTAACTGGGAAAGAGAAGCTGAAGGAGTCTATTGAACATGCGTGTATTGTTGTTGATTGTGTTTCAAAAATCAATATGAGTACTCAGATGGGTTATTTGTATTGTTGTATGCTACCATGGCTATGAAATTTCTCAAATGATTTCTGATTATCATATCTTTGTATTTTGTGCTTCATACTATTATCGTATTTGGTCTACTAGATGGACAGTATAAGGAGATTATATCTGGGCTCAAAGAACTTGTGTGGATAGGATTTATCGCTGTCATTGCCGCGTGCCACTGGCAGCGTACCCGAGAATACGTACGTACGACAAAGTATATGGTGCGAGCCTTGCTTGCTTTGGCCTTGATTGGCGTGGCTGTTACACGACGACATTATGGTAATACACTTATAACGCTAAAAGACAGTATTATTGGTCTCAAGTATGGTTGGTACTTTATGGTGATATTTTGGACGGCAGGCTTGGTATGATATGTGGTGCAAGCCGATGATCAGCAAACCAAGTCCTGGGTAGTATTTATCGTAAGACTGTCCCGATTCGTTTTGCTGATAGGTTTGATCGTACAGGGAAGTAAAGTACTATTCCCAGAATTATGGTATCGACTGGGCTTCGGCCCTCTCAATATATACCAAGCTGGCGTCGCACCTCCTTTGTACTATCTCACACAACAGTGATGAGTAATGAGATATTCTGGATTATTTTCATGACCCAATAACTTTGCGTTTTGGTTGATAGGGATGATGCCGTTACTTTGGGCTGAAAGCTGAAAACTTAAGGCGGAAGGCGGAAGGCATGGGAGATGGATGGATATTGTGAAAAAGATTGGGTTGTTGGCCTTTGCTGGTTTGAATTTGGGTAGGGCCTTGTTGGTAGGCCTATTGAGTCAGTTGATGATTGCAGCCGCCAAGCAATCTTGGGTGAAAAAACATTTGTTTGCGGTTGGTTTGGGTATATGATTGATAATCTGATTGTTTGGATATATCACCTATTTGAAATGGGATTCAACTACTGAGCACTTTGCATTAGGGTTGGATGCCTTATATAAATTTTTCGCCAATCCTTGGTGATATGGTTTGGGATCTAGTGGACCTGGTGTGCATCGACACGGATCATTGCTGCCAGAAAACTACTATCTGCAATTAGCATTAGATTATGGATTTTGGTGACCGATTGGATTTGCGTGATTTTGGCTAGCGGTGTTGACCCTGATCAAACAGCAGAGTGTGGATGTGTTACATAGATACAATATGCTGTTTGTAATGGGTTTTGTTGGTATGCTTATTGCTGGTCTATTTCTTCATGTATTTGAGGATAGTATGGTGAATTATCTTTTCTTTGTAGCTCGAGGTATTGTTTTTGGTCGTTCGTTGCAAAAGAAAATATAATCTGATATATGGCAATATAATGTTTGTATTTCTAAATCAGTTAACTATTATCAGAATCAATGATTATGTTGTAGTATTTTTGTTATGACCAATAAACTGATCCATGGACTAGCGAAAAAGAAACTTCTTGCTGATATACAAACTGGTGATGGAATTCCTACATCAGAAGAGTTTCCTCGTATTGCAGATTGCTCGGTCGCACTATTTAACTCCATGTACGCGCGTATGGGGGAAGAGAAATTGGATTGTGGCGGAAGTGAAAAACAGAGACTAATAATTTTGTTGTGCAACAATATTCGTCAGATACTGAGTCTGAGGGCACAAAAAACCCACGATACAATAGATATACTTGTCAACAGCAGATCTTGTAAAGAGGCTTTGATGGATCTACAACAGCTGCGAATCCGTGAATCGTTATTTTTATACCAATATGTGTGTAACAAGCTCCATATATCTTCTTTCAAAGACTTGCTACATATTGCTGATCCGTATCACTCAAAATTGTATTATGTGATACAATGATGAGCTTCCAAAGCGTGTCCTCTTCACGATATTGTGCAAGATTCGATAGTGCGCACTTTGTTGCATTGTAGCAGTAAGTTGGATATACTGCAAATGCCATGAGATGATATGGAGACGGATTTTGACATCGACATGGACGCTTTGCTTGTGGGTTGAGATGATACACAACCAGAACATTTGTCGGCAGAATTGCTTATAGCAGATGATCTGGTGGAGAATGTCCAAGAATTGATGGACCTGGAAAAAATAAATCAACAGGTATTTTTCCATCAACAAGAGTTTGTAGATGGTGATCTACATACCAAGACGAGGTTACTGTACGAGCAGTTGAGGCATGGAAATCCAACTATTTACTATACATTGATAAAGCTTGCTTCCCACTTTCTTTCTTACAAAGAAACTATCACTTTGCCTTCTCGTGTGACTATGAGAAGTATCGCTTACTATAAGATAAGGGCAAAAGATACAGGCGCAGAGCGATATGATTTGAATATTTCTTTACATTCGTGAACAGATCAGATTTTGGACAGTGCTGGTGTGATGCAACGTTTGTACCTAGCATTTTTGATTTATTTTGCAAAAGAGTATTTTCGTGATGGACCTAAATCCACTGCGTCCACTAAGCTTGCTCTTGAAAAACTGGATCAATTTGCCCAATCTAAGGATATCGAACTAGTACTCACATTTTAAGTTTGTACACATTTTTTATCTTTTGGCTTTGTACCATGTCTATTGCGTTGTTTGAAGAGAATAAGCAAATTAACGAGTACGATCAACCGTACTGGACTGCCAGAGATATGTGTAAGATACTGGGTTATTCTGATTATCGTAACTTCCTCAAAGTGGTAGAAAAAGGCAGGCTAGCATGCAAAAATAGTGGGCAAGAGCCCTCTGATCATTTTGTTGAGTTCAACGAGATGATACAAACGGGTAAGGGAGCCAAAAGATTGATGGACAATATCAAGCTGTCCAGATACGCGTGTTACTTGATGGTACAAAACGCCGATCCAAGCAAACAGATCGTTGCTCAAGGGCAGACCTACTTCGCCACGCAGACGAGGAAACAAGAGGCATATGAGGCTCGTAAGCAGCTTGCAGATGACCAAAGAAGGATGGAGGTCAGATCTGAGATGGCTGTCCACAACAAAAAATTGATTGGCGTAGCCAGGCAAGCAGGGGTAGTAAACTATGGACAATTTCAAGATGCGTGATATATAGGTTTGTATTGATGACTCAGGAAAAAACAGTTGGCAGAAAAAAAATGACTCGATCCTGAAGAGACCATTTTGGATTATATGAGTAGTGAGGAGCTTGGTGCAAATCTTTTTCGTGCCACGCAAACGGAGGCAAAACTCAAAAGAGAACTGGAAGAGGGCAGGGTGCTTGGACAAGATGTAGCGAGCACGATCCATCATGATGTAGGCAAAAAGGTCAGACAGACCATCCAAGAGCTGGGCGGCACGATGCCTGAAGAGTTGCCTTTGGCAGAGCATATTAGAGAGGTAGAGAAGAGGCTCAAAGAGATGAAATATGATGATCCCATGCCCCTGACGGGCGATAATGCTGGCATAGGAGAGTCGTCTTATATGTTACCAGCCAACGTGAGCACCTTGCAAGATATTATTCAGATTATCAAATCATATCCAGGAGAGGAAATCATTAGACTTGGAGATGGCGTTTACAAAGTCTCTTCTCAGGGCAAAGAATTACTCATGAAACTATTGGACTAGCTACTTTCATTATTACAATAAATATATTGAAATAACCAGAATTTAGTCTATGGTAAGGGTATTTATACCTTATCTTCACCCATGAAAAAACTCATCATGTGATTGGTCGCATTGGTTGTTGTTTTTGTGCAATTTACGCAAGCAAGGGTGCTATTGGTACCTGGCACTGCTTCTTGGTATGCGGATAGGTACTACAATACTGTTTATGGATACGATAATCGTTATTGTGACACGTATTATGACTGCAATCATGACTATCTGTATCGTGATAAGTATCAGTACAAGTATGATGATTACCAGTACAAGTATGATCATGCTCAGACCTATATGCCTCGTCTCAGTTATCACCAGGATCGTTATCGTGATGACCGCTATGATACCTACAAGTATACTGATGATCGCAAGTACGTCTATGATACTTACCAAAAAAAGGATTGATATCGCTATGACGACGATACATATGACTATCGCTACCGTGATGATAGGACTCCTTTATTGAGCAATATACCGACTTATATACCCTATACTCACGATAATGCTTACTACGAGACTACTCCCGATAAGACTAAGGTAGTACGTTTGGACTACTATTATGATCGTTACGGCAACCCGTATATTATGAAGTATGATTACTAGCCTCACTCCAGGAAAAACTCAACTATGTTTGAGTTTTTTGCTTTTTTGTGGTAAAACTCAGATATACTTGAATTATTTCTAGCTATAAGAAAAATAGATAATTTTGTGTTGCTATAATATGGCCATTTGATATGGATCTGATTATTATTTTATTTTTCTGTAATACTAGTGCGTATGACAAGGTGGATTATTGCTGTATCAATTGCTGCCGTGCTAGTAGTGTGATATAGTGTTTTTAGAGGGCCTGTTTATAAAGAGGACAGTTTGGTAACTGTAACGACTGGTGCGACCCAGGTGCGGTCCTGATACGAGCTGTTGTGATGACCATCCGAGCTATGTTTTGGCGCACTGAGTGGATATATCGTGCCATATAATGTATTTGGGTTTGATGGCTCAATAGTCTTGACACGTGATGAATTACAATCACTAGTGATCGATCCTAGCTCCTGATCGTATGATGCATTTTCTGGCGACATACGTATTGGATATATAACTGGTATGATGACGGGCTGATACAGTTATGGTACTATTATGCTACAAGAGTTACAGGGTGTATTGACACTGGGTGCTTATGGTCAACACGATGGGGTGACACGATATACAATACGTGAGTTTACTGGTGCGTACAATAGTGATAAACTTGGTTTGTCTCAGATTATGCAAGATTACAAGGCACGAAAACAAGATTATGCAAGTTCCAGTGGTATATGGTGATGTCAGTACCTATTGCCATTATCTGGCGGTTTGTGTGATGCGCTGTACGTTAGAGTTATGGGGGACAATGCTTCTTATGCGCACTATTACACCGAAGATCCAGTATATACCATTGATTGTTTTGCCACATGACAGTATGGCGCATATCGTATCCATGTTGGTGATTTCTGGTTACCAGATCCCATGACTCCTGTATCAGAATCTGTGCTAGCACAAAAAGTATACAACCGTTTCGTTATATCCTTGTTTGGTATGATACGTAAATAGACAGATACCACATCATTATTGACTTTTTTTGTTTTCATCCCTATACTCAGACTACTTTATGTAGTGTCGTGATATGCTTACTAGGTGGTTATTATATGAACAAGAAAATCCTTCTGCGGCTAAAGAGGAGAGTTTTAACCCAGAGCAAAATCAATTTTATGACATCATGAAGGAAGCTGGTTTGTTGAAGCTCGAGGTTCTGCTTCATGATTATTTACATGGTGAGAGGACTGGTTCCGAATATGACCGTCAGAGACAAAAAAGCGACCTCTATCACCAAATTGTTTATTTAGAGAAACTATTTGTGGATAAGATACTGAATATACCTGGTGAGACAAGTATAGATCCTACTGAATTACTGATGCTGATACGCCTGTATAGGCAATATGGTGAAAAATTAGTGTACATGTTTCATACTTTTTATGATAACAAGATGTCATTTTTCCCAGCTATGGGGACGGATGCCAAACGAGAAGTATGATACTATGCGTTTTTGGATCATTATACAGTGGAAGATATAGATAATCTGATACAATACATGAGCAGGCCGTATCAGGGGCGTTATGGTAACCAGGAACAATTGCTGATCGCTCATGAGTCACAAAAGGGCATAAATTGCTTTGTTGCTTTGTGTGAGTATGCATACAATGCTCAACCAAATGATCCTGTTGCCTACGCTCATCAGCTTATTGATGGTTTTTATAGTTGCGAATCTATGGGTATATATGAAAGAGCTGTAGATAATTATGCTGCCCATCGACTTGACGGTGAATATAGTATACAAAAGGCGTTCGTTGATGCATATCGGATTGGCTGACAAAATCCTGATTATGCAAAATTAGTCCTCAAATATTACTCTTTGGCGGCAACGGAAACATCAATGATCGATTTTCCCCAAGTTGTTGAGCTCGTCAAGGAAGCATATAAGTACAAGCTGGATATATCGTTTTTTCAAACATTGTGTGATGCGTATGCCTCGCTCAGTGGTCGTGTCATATTACCATTGCTTCCTGTTGATAAACTATTGCGGAGAGCGCAAAGCTTTGTTGCTCATAGTGATGCTATCAAGCGTATAGACAAAGTATGCGTGGATCTAGGCGTGACTCTCAATATTGACTATGCACCGCTGTACAGGATATTGGATAGTAACCCAGATAAACTGGATCAGTTACTGAGGCTTTGTAAACAAGTGGGTTATACGTATGTTGTGTATAGCGATATTGGAGAGCGGTTTTACCCTACGTCGCGTCCCATGGCTCAAATGGATACATTGCGTGCCAGGGATGATGATATGGAGCTACTGCCTGCTATGACAAAATTTGCCAAGCAATATGAGATAATTCTTAGTTCCGAATCGCTTGATGATTACTATACTGCAAGATATCGATTTACTGATTTGGAAATGTTGTATCGTTGTGGTATCAAGGATAGTACAACGCCCGAGCAATTTCATGCTAGACTTCAGCTATTTTGAGAGACATCAAACAAATATAAGATGTACAAAGAGCTGTTTGTGGATAATCCTTATGCTGTCAGCTTATATAATCATATACAATCTCGTGTGGATCCTGTGGTATTGCTTAATCTGTGATGACAATCTTTGCAAACCATAACCATAACAAACAAACGTGAGTCTATGCATTGGTTTAGAGGTATTACTCAGATGATGCTGAGCCTCAAAATGAAAGCACCAAATAGTTCAGATACAATATGACGAGATGCTGTATTTGCTCAATATACACAGATTGTACAGCAAAAAATTGCTAAAGATGTCATGAAAAATAAAGAGTGAGTGTCAGAGCGTAAATGAAAAAATACATTTAAGAAAATATTTTTTTGTGGTGCAACTGATGGGACCTACTGAGGAGGAAGTAAGCCAGAGGATCATAATAATGCTTTTGCGTGAATTGGTAAATTGAAGGAAAAAATGAATCTATTCACCAATGATCTTCAAGATTACTCGTCACAGGTTGACGCAGACAATAGGATTGTTACGCCATATGATCCAGAAGAGTTTGAAGAAGCTGTTGATGAATATATTAAGAACCATCCAGATGATGATATATGTATCTATTTGGCGTTTCATGGTGGTCAGGATGGTAGTATTGGGAGGTTTGATAAACAACTTGTAAATAGATTAGCGCGTAAGTCGCCTCATGTTGTGCTTGCCACTGAGAGTTGCCATTTCGGTTACTCCTTGCAACATCCTCATGGACAGGATGGCGGACCTAGTGGCATTCCGACCAAACCAATTGCTTGACCAGTAAGCGGTGCCTCTGGTATGCATTGGTGATATGCTAACTATATGAATGCTTTCGTAGATGTTTTGGATGCGAATCCAGATATATGATTCCATGAAGCAGAGCTGCTGGCAAGAACGAAATATTTTTTGTCTTTTGCACCCTTGTATGATATCCAAAAACTTCCTGACCCAGATCGTGCTGGTAAGATGAAACTTATGCCCGTAGGTATTACTTCTGTGTCAGGCTCTGAGTGACCGTATGCCATAGTAGATATCTAATTATGTATATAGTTGACTTATAGATATATTTATTTATAGAAATACTATCTTTTAATATTCCTATTGTTCATATGGGTGTAATTCACCAGTCAATGTACATTGAAGGTGATGGCAACAAAGAGCCTGTTGTCGTTCACGGAGATCATTGTGATATTATCTCCAAATCTCAATTTCAACGTGGTAAGAGAGGATGATCTGATTTATATATCACATCACAGCTTATTGATATCTTGGCTGATAAAGTGTGATTTGACCATTCCTCGAGGTTGCTACTGGATATCGGTGGCACCTACGTACTAGATACGAAGCATGGTTGAACGGTTGATGATGAGTTTATGTTGGCATCGTATATTGCTACCAATTCCTATATCAAGCAGGCTCTCTCTGTCGACCTTAGGAAACCCACCTTAGCAAAACATCAGCGTATATCTGTTTTGGGGGATGTGCTGGATCCTCATATTCAGCATACTATCACACAAAGACTTGGATCCAAACCCAATATGATCATCGCTTCTCAAGTACTCATTGATGATCTGGAAGAATATATGGAATACGAGTATATTAGAGTGCCAGTTGGTAAAAATAAACTGTTGCACGAAGAGCTCGCTAAAACTACCTGGGAACTGCTTGATAATGGCTGATTGCTTTTGGTCAACAATAAATGTCCGATCAAAAGCAGTGATGCTGGTATTCCTCAGTTTCTCAGAGATAGATCTCATCATTTACGTTTTTTGGTAGAGGACGGTCTGACTCGTGTGTATCAAAAATAAAAATAATCTGACTGACTATGTATCATCAAAGCGCTTTCTTAGCTCCTTAGGCTATGCAATCTGTTTCTTTCTTGTAAAAAATGTCAAAATCAGTAGGCTACTAGGATATTAGTCTTTCGTGAGAATATGGATTTACTAGAGTTTGAGATTAGATATCGTAGTTTTGACGGATTGTCCCGTAAATTCAACCTTGGTCGAACCACTGAGGAGATTTGTGCGATGTGTCAAATATCTAGCAAAGGAAGACTGGAAAAAAAACTTACCGACACAGATCCCAATGAACTCAAGGAGCTAACACTCGAAACATATTCAGATTATAAATTATCATTTATTGAACAACAGGGTACTAAGACCTTGGGTGACTATAGCTTGGCAGAGTATGTGCATAGGACTGAATATGAGCTCAAAGTAATCAAAGAGATGGGATTCAATTCCTATTTGTTGGTAGTTGCGGATTTCATCAACTGGGCCAAAAATAATCAAATACCTGTGGGGCCTGGAAGGTGATCTGCTGCTGGATCACTAATAGCTTGGCTTATTGGAATTACTGATGTCAATCCACTCCCGTTTGGCCTGCTGTTTGAAAGATTTCTCAATCCAGCGAGAGTATCAATGCCCGATATTGATACGGATTTTGATGATGAACAAAGAGAAAGGGTATTTGAATATGTAAGAAATCACTATGGTCATGAGAACGTAGCAAAGATAGGTACCTTTATGAATATGTCCGCGAAGGCGGCTTTCAAAGATGTTGCTAGAGTGATGGGCATCCCCTTTGACGTGTCCAATAGGATCTCTTCTTATTTCACTATACTCAATGATGATAGGACGGTTAATTTTAGAAAATGCCGAGAAGAGATAGATGAGCTCAGATCCATGCTGGAGTCTGATGAAAAGTTGCAGGAGGTTGTTGATATCACTGATGACTTGATTGGGACCTATCGTCAAACAGGTGTACATGCCTGTGGTATTATTATTGGGCCAGATGATTTGACGAATTATCTTCCTCAGCAACTTGCTCCAAATACGACCTATAGTACCAATGAACGAAACGTAACGCAATATGATTATAATGCAGCAAAGATCGAAGACACCATTGGCGTGATCAAGATGGACTTCTTGTGATTATCCAATTTGTGAATTATCAAAAATACCATCAAGATCATTGCAAAAAGGTATGAGGCGACTGGCAAAATACTACCAGATGTATTTACGACCTACTTCAAGACAAGCACGTTTGAGCCTCCTATTGACGATCTCAATGTCTACGAAACCATCTTCCAAAAAGGTAATACCAGTGGCATCTTCCAGTTCGAGTCGGAAGGTATGAGAAAGTTTTTGATATTACTCAAGCCTGATAGATTGGATGATGTGGTCTCGATGAGTGCTTTGTATCGTCCTGGTCCTATCGAGTTTATACCATCATTTATACGTCGTAAGCAGGGAGAAGAGTCTATCGACTATATGTACCCAGAATTATATCAGCTTATTAGAGATTTGTATGGAGAGGAAGTGGCAGAGGATGAAAAAAGAAAACTTGAAGAAGACTTGAAGCCTATTTTGGAAAATACCTATGGAGTTGCTGTGTTTCAAGAGCAGCTGATGTTTATGTCTCAGAGAGTTGCTGGGTTTAGTTTTGCAGAAGCAGATAATCTGAGAAGATGAATTGGTAAGAAAATTGTGGAACTAGTAAAAAAAATGAAAATCGAGTTTGTGGAAAAGGCGGGCGTCAACAGATGATACAAACCAGAAACCGCTCATTGGGTATTTGAAAAAATGATCGAACCCGCTGCGTTGTACTCGTTCAATAAATCGCATTCGGTTGCATACTCTCTGGTGGCGTTCCAGACCGCTTATCTCAAGACCTACTATCCAGTAGAGTTCCACGCTGCCTTGCTACGTGCCAACGAGACCAATACCGAAGAGCTGAGCAAGTTTATCAATGAGATAAAATTCCAATGATTGTCTTTGCTAGCTCCAGACGTAAATATTTCTTACAATCATGTAGCAGCACTGGGCAATGATATTAGGTTGTGATTTTTGTGTATCAAGGGGGTGGGGAGCGAAGTGGGAGAGACTATCCAAAGAGAGAGACAAAACAATGGGCCTTATGTAGATCTTGCTGATTTTCTTACGAGATGTCAGAGTGTTATCAACAGGAAATCTCTAGAGTGACTTATCAAGTCGGGTGCTCTGGATGCCTTTGTGGATCGTAGTGCTTTACTGGAAAATATTGATCATCTCCTGGAATGGGCCAAAGCAAGTAGTCAGATATCTGATGGTGGTTTGTTTGGAGGGGGATTCGGTAAGAAAACTCTAGAACTCAAAGTGAAGCATCCCTTGAGTAAGATGCAGATATTGAAGTTGGAGCATGAAGTATTCAAGACATTTATATCCTTCCATCCCTTGGACGGACTATATCCTTGGGTCAAATCTAGAGGATACAACATGATTTCTCAGTTCAAAAATTGGAACTACGATAAGGAACAAAAAGACTTCGGACCTTTTACGATTGTTGCGCTTGTTACCAAGATCACCAGGGCCAAGAAAAAAGGATTTTTTATCAAAGTAGAGGATTTTTCAGAGAGTATAGAATTTTTTGTGAAAGAACCTCTGGATATAGAAGATTTTGATTTATTATTGATAAGCTGATACAAAGGCAAGGGCTCTGCAAGGCGAAAAAAACTTATCAAGGCTGACTTGGATAGACTTATCCAGGTGGCATCTGCAGGCGGAAAGTACAATCCAGAAGAAACGGTGTTTGAGGTAAAAAAGAGAAGATTGGGTATTACGAGCGTGGTAGCTGATGCTCCCAAAGTAAGTGCTTTATCGGCAGAGTCCGATGGTATGACTTGAGATTTGGGCTTGGAAGTGGTAGATACTACGGCATTGGATACCGCTCAGATGGATAGTAAGTTGTTGAGTGCCATTGGCGAAACGTGAGCTCCGCAGGATGATGCTATAGATGAAATAGATGGTGAGCTACTTGCAGAAAATGAGGAAGTGCTACAACAGCAGACCGTTTCGGATGGCATAGATGACGCCAAGGATAATGAGCCATCGGATGAGTTTTCTGATGATTCTCACAAATCGTCAGAGTATCAAAAATACCAGGATGATACCCAAAAACAACGCTCCTTGGTCCATGATACGCCCTTATGATCTAAATGATTGTCGTTACCTCATGATATCCCAACTATCAAAAAATTGCAAGCGATTATTAAAGCCAATCCTGGGGACAGAGTGATGGAGTTATGAAGCATGAAAGTTATAGTTAGTGAGTTAGGGGAGCAATCCATCATAGATCTATTGACATAAATACAAAAGTGAGTTGCAATTGTTTTCTATAAAGTTATAATCTTTGTGGATATTGCGCAATACCTACGTGTCTTGCTTGGTATTCTATTTAATTACTACTATTTTTTTTAATGGAACATCAGTATCAAGGTACAATCAAATTCTTTAACAAAGAAAAAGGATTTGGTTTCATTCAGTCAGAACAAGGAGAGATTTTTGTTCACATCACGGGATTGGAGTGATATGACCCAGAAAAGGGCTATCATGGTGAATATCCAAAAGATGGAGATGCGGTAGCATTCAATGTTGCTGAAGGCAGAAAAGGTTTGAACGCAGTTGATGTTCGTATTATTGGTGGCGGTGCACAAGCAGCGCATCACGAAAATGCATAACACGTTATGTTCTCACAAAATATCTAAATATAATTGCCTACCAAGGATATACTAAACGCTTACAGCATTTGTTTTCACTAGTGCCATTATATTTTATGATATTTCTCTTTTATTTTTAATTATCCTACTATTATGGGAAAAGGTACAATCAAATTCTTCAACTCTACTAAGTGATTTGGCTTCATCGTAGAAGACCAACAAGGTGCTGAACAGCCAAAAGAGTATTTTGTTCACATTTCTCACTGCAACGAATACACTCCAAAAGATGGTGATCGTGTTAGTTTTGAAGTTACACAATGAGAAAAAGGTCTCATGGCTACAAACGTAAATAAGATTTCAGAGTAATCGTTATCGTTTTATTGTTACAGTTCAAAATCGACATCATATGATGTCGATTTTTGTTTATATAATTTTTATTTACTTTTATTTTTGGTCTTGGAGGATATCTCTCAATTTACTGAGTCCTCTGGAGATACGTTGTCTTACGTTGTCTTCAGATATATTGAGTATTCAGCTTATTTCTTCATTGTCATACCCTTCAATAAACTTCAGCACTACCGCTTCTTGATACTTATTGTCCAATTCATATATGGCTTTTTGGATCTTTTCGGATTGAAACTGTATGTTAAATAACTCTGCGACGTCTTCTGGATCTACAATGTTGTCCTCAAACTTTATACTATCTTCGTCACTGTTTTGATGATCTAATTCGCTAAATGCAACTTCTTTGGTCTTTTTGAAGTAATCTTTGCTGGTGTTTCTAAGGATGGTCCATAGATAGGATTGAGTATTTTGCTGTTCTTGGAGGTATTCTAGATTGTTTCGTATCTTCAGGAATGTATCCGACAAAATATCCTGTATACTGGCCTCGTCGATGCGGTATGATGACTTGAGGAAACGATAAAAGCTATCTACGGTGTGTTCGTAGAGCATCTGGAAAGCTGTCTCGTCTTTAGCGACAAGTAGCTGTAAAAACTGCTTACTATAAAACTGTTCTTGCTTTCAAGGCATACATAGGCTATAGATATGTGGGGCGTAGATGCAAGAGAAATATAGCATACGATCTCTTATACTAGCCTCAAAAGCTCATTTATATAGCACTGTTGATTTTTATCTGACTTTAATAAGTATCATTTTTTTAATTTTTGTGCGCGTGATGAAAAAAATATATGTGCTTGATGGATCGGGTTTTTTATATAGAGCTTGGCACGCATTTCGTAGTATGTCCAACACTCAAAACGATACTGTAACTATGGTGTATGGTTTTTTCAGGATGATTATTAAGTTGCTAATGGAAAAACCAGATAATCTGATTATAGTGTGGGATGCTCATGGCAAGACAGTAAGACATGAAAAATTTGAATGATATAAGGCAAACAGACCTCCTATGCCTGATGAATTTGGTCAGCAGATCAAACAGTGCAAAGAACTAGCTCCTAGATTGGGTATTACTACAGTGGAACAATTGGGATACGAAGCTGATGACATTATCTACACGATAGCAAGACAAGAAGGTGAGAAAATGCGCGATAGGGCAGATCACGATTGTCTGATTGTATATACTGGCGACAAAGATATCAAGCAAATACTGGAATATCCGTGCGTCAAAATCCACGATCCCATGAAAGATGAAGTCTGGACCAAGGACAAGTTTGTGCGTGAATTTGAGTTTGAGCCACGTAATATAGTCGACTACTTGGCTTTGCTTGGTGATGCTAGTGACAACTTACCAGGTGCAAGGGGCATTGGCGTGAAGTGAGCCTCAGAACTTATCAAAAAATTTGGTAGTATTGATACTATATACAATAGTCTGGATCAAGTCCCAGAAAGGACAAGAAATTTACTTATAGAAAGCAAGGATACAGTTATAAATACTAGATCATTGATAGAACTGCTCGAAGTGCCTGATTTTCAGTGCAATATTGATATGTCTTACAAACCTGACATACCATTGTACAAAGACATCTTCATTCAAGAACTTGGTTTCAAGAGTTTTGAAAAACTTCTTGATGATCTTAGGAAAGAGTCGTACTTTACACCACAAGGAGGATTGTTTGGATAGTATTGTATTATACCTATGGGGGATTATAAGTTATGTATTTTTTCTTATCAAGACATATTTGATTACCTATGTAGCGCGTCCATCTGTTTCAAACGGTTTTTCGGTTCAAGCGTAGCTTGCGTCCTCCAGTACTGTATTATAGACTATTTCCCTATCAATAGCATAGTGTCTCCCTTGTTGCATCTTTCTGTGTGGAAATTCCTTTACTCCATCAAAGGATCCATCGGTTGTGGACTCGATAGTAGATATAAATATATCTTCACCCTCCTGTTGTGCGTCTGAGGTTGCCAAGGCAACATGATATACAATGTCCTCTGGATGGTTATCTGAATCTTTTTCGCCTTCGTATCGAAACACAAGATCTCCAGTCTTAATCTGTTCAGGATTTTTAACCTGTGCTCATTGTTCAATATAATAATTAAAAAACGAATTTGCTAGTTTTGAGCTAGTCTGAAATGATGGTTTCAACAACCCCAAGTTTCTTAGCGCCTGGCCTACGAGCTGAGAGCAGTCTATACTAGCAGTGCTGTTGCTATGTCCATAGTCTACGCCAAGATAAGATTTCATTACTCAGAGCATGAGTTCATACTTTTGTTGTGTATCTGGAGACATTGGCTCGTTGGATATTATTTGTGCGCTCGCGGGCAATCCCTGTTCTAGCTCCCCAGCAAGTTGATTTGTCCCCAAACGACCTAGTTTTTCTTCTACCAAACTGACCGTAGGGCTATTTTCCTTTGTTTCTGATTTATTTCCAAAAAGCCCACTGAGAAACTCTTGTCACCTTTCCATAAATCCCATGTATGTACTATAGCTGCTAAATTACCCATAAGTGATTCTGTTTATATTCAATATACATTATAACCTGAAAGTTATTATTTGTCAAAAGTGGAAGGTGTAGCGAATGGGTTTTGTCTCCATCACTTGGGCCTGTATTATGATTATGTAAGAGGGTTAACCCTAAGAATGGGTGCTTATGCGTGGTATTTTTATCGATTGGTGTATTAACTGATCGTTTTTCATGGGCCAATACATGCAGATTGTCGTTATTTCATATTTTGTCAAAAATTTACTTGAATTGGGTGTCCACTTTTTTATCACTACATGCATCTATGTTCAAAATTTATATTCCTTATTTTTAGTTACAAATGTCTAAACCGCACTTAAACATTGGTACCATTGGTCACGTGGATCACGGTAAAACTACTCTTACTGCTGCTATTTGTATGGTTCAGGCTGCAAGAGGTCTCGCACAGGCGAGAGATTATGCTTCTATTGATAACTCTAAAGAAGAAAAAGCAAGAGGTATTACGATCAATACTACGCACGTAGAATACGAAACTGAAAATAGACATTACGCTCACGTAGACTGTCCAGGACATGCTGATTACATCAAGAATATGATTGTTGGTGCTGCTCAGATGGATGGTGCTATCTTGGTATGTGCTGCTACAGATGGACCAATGCCTCAAACAAGAGAACACATCTTGTTGGCTAAACAGGTAAATGTACCAAACATCGTAGTTTTCTTGAATAAATGCGATATGGTTGATGATGAAGATATGTTGATGCTCGTTGAAGAAGAGTTGAGAGATCTTTTGACTAAGAACGGTTTTGATGGTAAGAATATCCCAATAGTAAGAGGAAGCGCCCTTAAGGCATCTGAAAATCCAAAAGATTTTGATGGTGCTGCTAAGTGTGTTATTGAGTTAATGAATGCAGTAGATACTTGGATTCAAGAGCCAGTAAGAGAACTTGATAAGCCATTCTTGATGCCAGTTGAAGATGTATTCTCTATCAAGGGTAGAGGTACGGTAGCTACAGGTAGAATTGAAACTGGTTCTATTAAGATCGGTGATGAAGTTGAATTGGTAGGTGTTAGAGAAGATATTACTAAAACTACTATTACTGGTATCGAGATGTTCCACAAACAGCATGAAGTTGGTTCTGCTGGTATGAATGCAGGTTTGTTGCTTAGAGGTATCGACAAAGATGGTATTGAAAGAGGACAAGTTCTTGCTAAGCCAGGTACTGTAAAACCACATGCTAAGTTTGAATGTGAAGTATACGTATTGAAGAAAGATGAAGGTGGAAGACATACTCCATTCATGACTGGTTACAAACCACAATTCTTCTTCAGAACTACTGATGTAACTGGTGCAGTTACTGTAGTAGGAGCTGAGATGATTATGCCTGGTGACAACGCTAAGATGGCTGTTGAACTTATCTACAAGATTGCGATGCATGAAGGTTTGAGATTCGCGATTAGAGAAGGTGGTAGAACAGTAGGAGCAGGTGTAGTAACAAAAGTATTAGACTAATCATATATAATAAGATAGCCTGATTGATACTTTGTTGATCAGGTTATCTTTTCTTACACTATTTATAGCAACAACATTCTGAATATGGCTGATAGCGTCAAAAAAACTTCATCTTCCAAAGCTAAGGAGGCTGCTCCAAAAGAAGCAAAGAAGCCTGCTGTAAAAAAAGCTGCAACTGCAAAAGCTGCTACGCCAGCAAAGCCAGCAAAAGCTACAACTACAAAAGCTGCTGCACCAGTGAAAGCTGCTGTTGCAACAAAAGCACCTACCCCCAAGGCTTCAGTGCCAGCGGAAAAAGTCACAAAGCAGGTGAAAAGAGTTGGTATGTACGAACCTAAGTTGAGAATCAAACTTAAGTCATACGATGTAAGGATGCTCGAAAGTAGTACTGCTAAAATTGTTGGTATACTGACTAAGTCAGGAGCTGCCATCAAAGGTCCTATACCTTTACCAAAAGCTAGGAAGTTGTATACTGTAAATACTTCTCACTTTGTTGATAAAGACAGTAGAGAGCAATACGAACAGTTTGTATATACAAGGCTGATTGATGTAGTGGAAACTGGTATGAAGACTATGGAAACTCTTCAAAATCTTAGCATCCCAGTTGGAGTGATGGTGGAAGTGAAAGTATTTTAATTATCATCACATAGCTGTCATGAAATTACGATGACTTTTAACATCTAGACAAGCAAAATCTATCTGATATGAAGTTTTGTTCGCATGAGACGACACAATACAAAGATTGACTGTCGAACAATTCAACTTACTGAACAGTGAAGAGAAATCATTAATTACTCAGCAAATACCAATTTATAGTGAGAAACACTCAAGAAAATGAAAAAAGGAGGAATCATACTAATCAAAAAGGAAATGACAAAGATGTGGCTAGACAATACGTTCACGTCTGTGACTATCTTAGAATTTCCTGAACAGAAGATCGCAAGACTCAAGACCACTGACAAAGATGGTTATGAAGCTTTGGTTGTTACTACCAAAAGTGGTAAGAATGACAAGCAGTTTGAGTTTAGACTAGACGAAGGCAATACTATCTGAACGGATGCTGGCGCTATAGCTACCTCTGTATTGGATACTGTTACGTCTGTGGCATTTACTGGTACCAGTAAAGGTAAAGGCTTCCAGTGAGGTATCAAAAGATTCCACCTACACGGTATGCCCGCGACTCATGGTCATAAATTTACAAGACATTTGGGTAGTAAAGGTAATAGAAAACCAAGAAGAACTCAAAAAGGACATCCTCATGCTGGTCATATGGGTATGGAAACAGTCACAGTCAAAGACATAAAGATAGTAGACAGATATGATTTTGAAAATAAGCACTATGTTGTTGTAAAATGATCTGTACCAGGACGATACAATTGATTCCTGAAGTGCTACCTGTAGTATCTGTGTGATAAATGATAATCTGACTAAGTTACTTTTGTGTACTAACTATTAACTATTAAATCAACTAATTATGAGCTATACTATACCAGTACTAGATACATCTGGAAAAGAAGTGGAAAAAATCACTCTTGATGATGCTTTGTTTACTCTTGAAAAGGTGAATAGTAGCCTTATTCATGAGTATGTACTTATGCAACTCGCAAACGCAAGACAAAGCAATGCGCACGTTAAAACGAGAGGAGATGTTGCATTTTCTGGCAAAAAATTGTGAAAACAAAAAGGAAGCGGTAATGCTAGAGCTGGTGACAGATGATCTCCAATCAGAAAAAAGTGAGGTGTGGCATTTGGTCCGAGTAGCGATATCAACTGGATGAAGACTATGACAAAAAAGCAAAGAAGACTTGCATTACTCTGAGCCTTCGTCTCCAAATTAGAAAATCAATCTATCGTGATTGTAAAAGGTTATGATGGGGCAAATATATCAACTAAAGGTGCTTATAGTTTACTCAAAACACTTGAATTCAATCAAGAAAGCAACTTAGTTATGTCAGCAAATTATGATGAATATCTCAATAAATCCTTTAGAAATATTGAAGATGCTAAGTACGTATCAGTAGACTATATGAATGTGGTAGATCTACTAAGAAGTAACCATATCGTAATAGTTGGTAAGGAGTGATTAGAAAAGATAGTAACAAGATTCCAATATGCTCAAGAGGGCGACGAATAATATATACAGTACCTATATCATTATATCAATTACAAACCGTATAACATGTCATTCAAACCAGTACTGAGAACTAGATGGTTAAAAAGCAATAGAGGCAAACAGCCTGGACTTGCTGCCCAAGATATTATTTTAGGTCTTTTGCAATGAGAGAAATCTTTTGCTCTTATAGAAAAAAGTAATAAGTATGTATTTTTGGTCCCTATCATGGTGAACAAAATAGATATCGCTAGATGATTTACGGAGTTGTATGGTAAGACACCAACCGATGTCAATACTGTGATATTGCCCAGTAAGCATGGATCTAGAAGACTCAAGAGAAGATCATACAAAAAAGCTATCATTACATTGGCTGAAGGAGAAAAAATAGAGATCGTATAATCGTTATGCTAGTTAATCAGATTATCTTATATCAATCAGTTTATCAAATTTTTGAAGAACAATGGCAATAAAGAAATATAGACCATACACCCCGTCCAGAAGAACCATGGTAGGTTATGACTTTTCTGACTTGACTAAAAAAGGTCCTGAAAAAGCACTGACAGTGTTCTTGGGTAAATCATGAGGAAGAAACTTTCAAGGAAGAATCACTTCTAGATTTAGAGGAGGAGGGCATAAGCAATTGTATAGAATGATTGATTTCAGATGATACGATAAGCTGAATATACCAGCTAAGGTAGCTGCATTGGAATACGATCCGTATAGAACTTGTAGAATTGCATTATTGACATATGCTGACTGAGAAAAAAGGTACGTGCTTGCACGAGCTGGTGTGAAAGTTGGTGACGTAGTGATGAATGGTGAGCAAGGAGAGATCAAAGCTGGAAACAGAAAAGCACTGAAGGATATACCAGATGGTTATACTGTCCATTGCTTGGAAGTTACCCCATTCACAAAGTGAAAGATGATCAGATCTGCTGGTACTTACGCTACAGTAGCAGGTAGAGATGAAGCAACTGGACAAGTTATCGTAAAATTACAATCTGGAGAAGTAAGAAAATTTGATGGAAAATGCTGGGCAACGATCGGGAAAGTCGGTAACGAGGAGCATATGAATGTAGTTATTGGTAAGGCTGGTAGACAAAGATGGAAAGGAGTGAAACCACATATTCTTGGTAAGTCGATGAATCCAGTAGACCATCCACACGGAGGAGGAGAATGACACACTTCGATCTGATTGAGAAAAGGTATGAAGGCGCAAAACGGTAGAAGAGTAGCTCCTGGAATTAGGACAAGACATAGTAAGAAAGCATCTAGTAAATTTATTGTCAGCAGAAGGACGAAGAACTAATACAAAACACATATTGTTTACACATTGTTATTACTACTAACTATTACGCTACAATGACAAGATCACTCAAAAAATGATATTATGTGAATGCCAAACTTCTCAAAAGAGTGCAAGCAATGTTTGCTGCTAGTGAGAAGAAGGTATTGAAAGTATGGGATAGAGCGTGCACCGTAATCCCTGATTTCGTATGATTCACATTTGCTGTGCACAACGGCAAACAGTTTGTATCGCTTTTCATTTCGGAAGAAATGATTGGACACAAATTGGGAGAGTTTGTTCCTACAAGAACCTTTAGAGGACATCCGTTCTAATGGCTCGTTAGTGTTAGTCCCCGATCTTCATTATTAATCACCATTACTTATTACTTATCCACTACAATGAACAGAAGTTACACCGCTACATTAAGATATGCTACATTAAGTTATCAAAAAATGAACTTGATAGCGAAAATGGTTAGAGGCAAAAAAGCCACCGAGGCTCTTGATATTTTGTCTATGATGCCCAAAAAAGCTGCTCAGGTTTTGTGGAAAGTAGTTCGCTCTGCTAGTGCGAATGCAGTACACAATGCTGATGCAACGCTCAATGACCTCACTGTGACTACTATCAATGTATGAAGAGGAACCTTGTTGAAAAGGCACAGATTCGTATCAAGAAGTGGTGTGCATAGATACTTTAAGCATAGATCGTTCGTGAGAGTAGTATTAGAGTAAGTATTTGATGATGATCTCCAATTATATGTCTGTTATTATTTAATTATTTGAAGCGCTAATGTGACAAAAAGTACATCCTGTAGGACTGAGAGTATGAACCATGAAATCATGGATGTCAGAGCGGTTTCCTAAAAAGAAAAGCCAGAAATCTACTATGTTTATTGAAGATATCAAACTGAGAAAGTTTATTGATAAGGCTTGCCCAAACTGTGGTATTGCTAAAATAGTAATCAGAAAAACTCTCACAGAAGGCGAGCTTTTGATTTTCACAAGTAAGCCAGCGTTTATCTTAGGTAAAGATAGCAAAAATATTTTGAAACTTGAAGATCAATTGAAGCGCATCTTTGGTAAACCATTCAAAATAACCCTCAAAGAAGTGAAAACTCCTGAGTTGTCTGCGAAGATTATGGCTGAGTTTATCATTAGTCAGATAGAGAGTAGATTACCTTTCAAAAGAGTATGCAAACAAATCTTAGAAAGAGTAATGGAAAAAGGTGCTCAGGGAGTAAAGATACAGATAGCTGGTAGACTTAACGGAGTAGATATCGCAAGAACAGAAAAATACGCACAAGGAGTTGTCCCATTGCAGACTTTGAGAGCAGATATCGACTATCACTATGACATAGCAAGAACAAAGTATGGAGTATTGGGAGTAAAGGTTCGAATTTGTAGAGGCGAATTGTTCAAGAAAGAGAAAGGATTGATTCAAGCGGGATAGTGAGATTTATTACTCAAGATGGTCGGCTCATGGCTAATGCTATAAATTATGAAGAGATGTTGAAAAAGATTAAAGAAACTGGGAAATCAGAACTCTTTATAAGAACACAATCTCATCTTGAGTTAGCATGAGTATTAGTAGAACATAATGGTGTCATGTGACCCTGAGGACATGCAATTAGGAAAGAGATATTCATGGGGTACGCACAACCAAGCGATCACATTATTCAATTGATAAATAATGAGCTCTTTGTTTGCCTAGATAGAGATGGAGAGAGTCTGTTTAGAATAAGTCGCAATGCAATGTTTGAAAACTTATTTGAGGATGATCGAGGAAAATAAACTATTAATATAATGAATTATTTGTTACTTAACAAAAGAACACCATGTCATTATTGATGCCCAAAAGATGGAAACGAAGAAAGAGTTTCAAAGGACTTACTGGAGGTATTGCCACTAGTGGTACTGAAGTTGCTTTTGGTGAATTTTGATTGAAAGCGATGTCCAACGGTTTCGTAAGCAATAGACAACTAGAGGCTGCCAGAAAGGTAATCATTAGATATGTGAGAAAGGTAGGTAAATTATGGATAAGAGTGTTCCCTGCCCAGCCTATTACCAAGAAACCACTGGAAGTAAAGATGGGTAAAGGTAAAGGAGATGTAGACTTTTATGCAGTGAAAGTAAAAAGAGGAAGGGTGTTGTTTGAAATTACTGGCGTGGATAAAACAACTGCTCAGGAAGTATTCAAACAAGCAGGTTACAAACTCTCTGTACAAACAAGATTGGTAGAAAAAAACGAAATAAACTAACAAACATCATATATTTATAATCCATTACGACTACATATTATGAAATACTCTGAAATATCCTTGTTGGATAGCCATCAGCTCAAACAAAAGCGTGCTGAGTTGCAAAAACAGTTGTGAGAGTTACAACTCAAAAAATCTGTTTCGCCAGGAGCTATCAAAGATGTGTCTGTGTTTAGAACAATAAGGAGAGCTATAGCACGTATTCAATTCAGATTATCTCTAGATAACTAATATGTATGTAGGATAATCCTACGATCATCTATTATTACTTACAACTTACTATTATGATTACGAAAGACGGTAAAAATATAAAAGAACTCACTGGAGTGGTGCTTTCTGCTAAGGCTGATAAGACTCTTGTTGTGGAAGTGAAAAGAGTAACCATGCATCCTGTATACAAAAAGAGATTCACGGTTAGGAAAAAGTACTATGTTCATGATGAAGCAAATCAATATCATGAGTGAGATACTGTTAGCTTTTTGCAATGCAGACCATTGAGTAAGTTGAAAAGATGGACCGTAAAGGCGTAATAATTTGTCATATGCAATTGTTTAAAATTTAAAATGTAGAGTTATCAATCATGATACAACACGAAAGTATGGTCAACGTGACAGATAATACAGGAGTACAAGAAGCTCTGGTTATTGGTATTATCAAAGGAAATAGTAAGTCAGCTGGTATCGGGAATATCGTCGTCGTCGCTTATAAAAGAGTAGCTAGTTCGTCGACATTCAAGAAAGCTCAGGTTGGAAGAGCTATGGTGGTAAGGACAGTGAACAAGATAAGAAGAAATGACGGTAGTTATATATCGTTTGCAGACAATGCTGTTATCCTGGTTGATAAAAAAAATGAGCCATTGGGTAAAAGAATATTTGGTCCTGTTGCAAAAGAGATAAGAGAGAAGTTTGGATACAAGAGTATTGCCAGTATGGCCCAAGAAGTTATCTAACCATATAGCTTATCTAGCATTAAAAATTGATAAAAGTCCATAAAAGATTATAGTTGTCTGATTATATAATTATATTTGTAACAATCGCATACATGCAAAAGATTAAAACATGAGATATGGTACTTGTCACTACTGGTCAGTACAAAGGCAAAACAGCTAAAGTGTTGAGAGTGTCCGAAGACGGTGTTTACCTGGAGGGTCTCAATATCAAAAAAAGATCTAAAAAAGGTCAATGATATGTAGATGTTCATCATGCTATCAACTACAGCAATGTAGCTTATTGGGATGGCGAAAAGTCTTCTAGAGTTGGCTTTACTATAGAGGATGGGAAGAAGTTTAGAACACTCAAAACAACAAAGACCGTACTAAAATAATTTTTATTTGATTGCATTCTGATTCAAATGAGCCTGTATACTGATTTTAAAAAAAACACTGTCAAAACACTCCAAAAAGAGCTTGGCAAGAAAAATATTCACGAGGTACCAAAACTCGATAAGATTATGGTATGTTGTGGTATTGGAAGCTTGGCTACAAGAAAGGGTATCAAAGATTTTGCTGAAATAGAAAATAACCTGAAAGCTATTACTGGTCAAAAGGCTCAACTTATTGTGGCAAAAAAATCAGTGAGTAACTTTAAGTTGAGAGAAGGTATGCCAGTCATGCTCAAGGTAACACTAAGAGGCGAAAGAGCGTATGACTTTATAGAAAGATTGGTTCACCTGGTGTTGCCTAGGGTAAGAGACTTTGCTGGATTGAATGAGAAATCATTTGATAAAGGTGGTAATCTTAGCTTTGGCTTTAAAGACTTTGGTGTCTTCCCAGAAATCAATGTAGATAGTCTGACTCTTCCTGCTGGGCTTCAGGTGACTATCGTGCCAACATCTCATGACAAAGTTGATTCATTAGCTTTCATCAAATCGCTAGGCATCTTATTCAAGTAATCACCTTATTATAATTATATATCTTACTATTTACCTTACCTATTGATAATTGTCATGGCTAGAACATCACTCATAGCAAAACAAGCAAGATTAGAAACAAGAAGAGTCAACGCTCTTGCGCTTGGAGCAAAGATGAAACATATTTGTAAACACTACAATAGATGCAAGCTTTGTGGTAGAACCAGATCGTTTATAAGAGACTTTGGCATTTGCAGAGTATGCTTCAGAGTGTATGCAAGACAGTGACAAATCTTATGAGTAAGAAAAGCAGGACGATAATAGTATCATAATGAGTAACTAATTTAATATTTAGGATTGTAGTATCATGAGTTATACAAATGCCCCTGTTATTGATTTGCTTATCCAAATCAAGAACGCATATCTAGCAAGAAAGCCACACTTGGAATGAATTACTGCTTCAGCATTCAAACTAAAAGTTTTGGAACTTTTGAAAAAAGCAAAATTTGTTGCTGACTTTAAAGTCACAGCAGAGGGTAATAAAAAATCCATCGAAATCGATTTGCTTGATTCTAGTAATATGAATGAGGTAGTTCCTCAGATAAAACTGTTCTCTAAACCTTCAAGAAGATATTATGTTGGATATGAGGAGATCAAGTGAGTGGCATGAGGTAAGGGTATAGGACTTATATCTACTGACAAATGATTGATGTTCACTCATGAAGCGAAGTTGAAGAAGTTGTGATGAGAGTTGATAGCGGAGATATACTAATATTTTAATCACTAGGAATAAGTCATAAAAAATAATATGAATAGCCAATAAGCTGATGCTGATAGGGCTCTAAATTTAATCTTCATTACGTAGTACGATGTCAAAAGTAGGTAAAAAACCAATTGAAATACCATCGGGTGTAGAAGTATCTATGCAAGGTGA
>Ga0172380_10002718_pt1 | contig 26367 bp, 41 predicted proteins | sample Leawe162metaG_FD_119747 | JGI IMG/M metagenome (GOLD analysis project Ga0172380, IMG submission 119747) | Leachate microbial communities from a municipal landfill in Southern Ontario, Canada - Leachate well 162 metaG | ecosystem: Engineered > Solid waste > Landfill > Unclassified | place...
CTGAGATAATGCCCGGGACCACTTCAGCCATTAAAAACCCTGTATAGTATCTTCATCCCCTCTTTTTTCTTGCAAGTCTCTTATAGCTCAAATTTTTGAGTGATTGATCTTTTTTGAAAGTTTTTTAAAAAATTTTCCGGAAAACAATTTTTTTTGAGTGGAGCCGGTTATATATCCTCCATTCATGATTTTTGTATGCTAGACCACTCTCACAGGTTATATAACCACAATTGAACCAAATATGTATAGTTTCCCCTTGTAACATCATAGAGGAGCTAATAGACGGGTACGTCCCAATACCCCCAAACATAAATTAATCCAGATGTACGCGCGATCCACGCGAGCGCGGCGCGGGCGCTGGAATGATGGCCGGATAGGGTAGGACGTACCGGGGGTTTTGAGAAAATTTTTGATCGTGTTTTTGGGTAGTTTTTCACAGATCTAAATCGTGAGGACGTACCCGTGTTTTCCGGAAAAATTTTTTCATCGCTCCGCTGCTGGTCATGCACGATTTTGATCTCATCCAAGCACACCAGGAAAAAGGCTGGGACCGATTCTGCAGAACCGATCTGGCAAATCCGTGATCATCCGCGATCATCCAAGATCTGATTGTGCAGAAACCATTATGTCGCCAGGTAACAATTCCCTCTTATGTCAACTCCGGCATTTTCTGGTGATCCTAATCTTCAGAGATACTTAACAGAGCGTTATCACTTCTACCACGACCAAGGATATTCAAAAAGCGACTCTCACGCACTGGCCTTCCAGGATATGCTCGCAGCTAAGCAGCAGGGCTATATCGAATACCAGGAAGAGTATGTTCCCAATGAAATCGATGTGGTATTCAGCGACCAGCCCGGGATCTAGGTCCGGGTATTTCTGCAAATTGTGCAGAAACCATTATCTTCCACCACATCCTTTTACCTGTTGAGGTGAACCATGCCAGAAGGACAGAAGGGAAGGCCCGGTACAAAGAACGGTGAGAAGGGTCACTACATCAAAGTGGATCCCTATGAGAAGTTTGTTCCGGATGAGTACAAAAGCCGGAAGAAGCAAAAGTGATTCTGCAGAGTGTGCAGAACTCTCTTTTTTTTCTTATATAAGTGATTGTGTTGGTTATATAAGTTTTTGATTTTTCTTATATAAGAAATTTGTTTGTTTTCTTATATAACTATATAATTACGAACCGCTTTGCATAGATGTTCGTTTTATGACGTTAAAACTTGTGCATATTTTAATACGAACCAAATGAAAAGGCTTAATACGAACAACCACGACATATAATTCGTATGGATTCCCAAAATGACCATATTATCAAACAAGGCACCCGAATCCTCACTCCAAGTGAGTACGAGGCTCTGCGGGCCATTGCCATGAAGAATACTCCAAGGTACGCGTACCTGATGGATGCCATGTTGCACACAGGAATGCGACCGGTTGAATTCGAGAGGATGGAACGGTCCTGGTATCGGCCAGCACGGCGGTGCATTGAACTTCCAAAGGGGGCTTGCCTGAAGGAGAAGTGCCAGTACAAGGAGAGGACCATCCACCTGTCGCTGCCTGGTTGCGACGCATTGGACAACTACTTCAATAGGGGGATCGTGAAGCCGAAGAAGGTGTCATTAAGAGATACGCTGCGACGGTATGCCAAGGAGGCGGGGATCGGAGAGGATGGGATCACCAGCAAGATGTTTCGCAAGACTCTCGACTCGTGGCTCATCGCCTGCTACGAGGACAAGTACCCGAGCATCGCATCGAGCATGGGGCATGACATAGACACCATCCTCAAGCACTATCTCGGGATCGCTTTTCCTCCGGGGGAGATTGACAAGATGAAAGTGTACTTGAACGAATGGGGGAGAAAGTTGTAAAGGTTCGTGAACCAAATGTTGCTATATGATAAAAAATCGTGTTGTAACGATGGAGATTCAATAGAAAACAGAAAGTTTGTACCATTGTGCGATTCTTGCCATACTAAAACCAATCATAATAGAAAGGTATGGGAATTGTACTTTTCGAAGATGATAACAGAATATTACGAAGGGAAGTGTTATTTTACAAGGGATGAAATGGCGAGTTATTCTTACCTTATATAACTAATTGGGATAGTTATATAACCATTGCAGGAAATATATAACCCTATGCCAGAGTCCATCGAACCACAAGCAGAAGATGTGGCTGTTTTCAGCACCGATTACGATTATAAGCCGCTTGAAAAGGGTTTTTTTGAAAGGATGAATGAGACGGTATTTGGACTGATGAGCGGGAGGTGGAGGAAGAAAGCACCTATGCAGTCGGTGCAACAGAGACCATCACAGATAGCATCGGATTGTGCACACCAGCAGAGACCGGTGATTATGCCAACTGTAGTCCAAGATCCTCCAAGACACTTTGAGATCCCAAAGGATTACGAGATCCAGAACGGACTCCTGTTCCGGAAGAAGACTCTGCCAGAGCGGGTCCGGGACTCCATCAAGTTCCCGGCTCTCTCCAAGCTCACCGCAGTCATCAATGGCTGTGCACTGCTCGTGTTCTGTGCTGGTACCTATATCCTCTATGCAGAGCTCCCGGGGCATCCGAACCTGGTCGCGGGGATCCTGCTGGCAATAGTCGGGGCGAACGTGCTGATAAGCCGGAGGTAGACGATGGAACTCCGTAAATTGCTACCGAATTCGTGGATAAAATCGATAGCATTTGTGTTCCTTATCGCAGTTGTGGTTATTTTAATTATTGTGTCCACGGCATCTGCTTTCCCAGTAGTCTATATAGCTCAAGGGGATCCTGCAGTCATCCAGATGGACCACCCGGAAGGCGCGTGCTGGTACTTCCCGGATAAGGAACTGAAAAACCACAACCCGATGTATGATGTCCCGTCAGTTGGAGATGGCAATGAAACCTATTATTGCAATCTGAAACCATCAGACACCGCTAACATGCCAGAGGGTAGGTACACCATGGTCTACACCTACCCGGCAGAGATCGTTGCTCGAGACAACACAGATCTGAAATATCTCAAGGATATCTCATGGAATGGAAAGGGGATAAAGTCGCTGCTGAATGGGAAATATAAGGATGAGTTCGGAGCGCAAGTCCAAACAGTGTTAACAGATCTTCGCGTGATGGTCAATGACTCGAAAACCGATAACCTCCAAGAATATTCGATCTTTGTCCAGCCTCCATCATTAACCATCACCAGACACGAGCAGACCGGATGGGATGAGATCACTGCGTCTGGTACCAGCAACCTTATCGATGGCACCAAAGTCACCCTGTATGTGGATGAGTTCGACCATGCCACTCTTGGCGATAAGAAGAAGTTTACATTCGAGGGAGTGGTATACCGACCATATACCGGAACTTCTGGCAACTGGTCAATCAAGATGAAGATGCCACTACAGGAGATGAGCCCGGGGTGGCACACTAGTACCGTTTATGCCAATGGGATGCAGACTTCGGTCCGGTGGCCAATATATCAGGCGTGGGACGCGAGCCCGACACCGACGCAGTATATCAACTACTTTGGAAATGGGAGTGTTAAGCCGGATGTGGTGACCAAGACAATCATCATGACGACGGTGGTTTATCAGGACCGCTGGCATACGGCTACGGCAACGCCGGATATCACAGATGCACTTGGGGCGAAGGTTGATTACCCATACAAGGCAGGAGAAGTACTATCGTGGTATGTGATCGCTGCAGTATCTATTATTGCCATTCTTATAGTCTTATTCAGAGACAGGAAGGTATAGACAATGAATGAATACAATACCAATTGTTTCGTGATAGCAGCAGTCTGTATTGCAGCACTCTCTCTGACGATTCCGTTCGCATCCGCATCTGTCTTTGTCTATGGCTCTGTCCATAACTACTCGGTGAATGTATTACCCAATGGTTCCTACGTTCATCAGGGAGAGAATATTTCTATGGGGCAATGCTACGATCTCGGAGGGGTATACGGGTTCACTGGAAAATTCGGGTGGTGGAAAGATTCGGAAAATGCCGGGATGGGATACCCTGACAAAATCGTAGATCTTGGCGATCTGAAACCACATCATCTCACCTGCATCGATGATCAGTTCGTTCCTGGGGAATGGTACCAGTGGGATGGTTACAACTGCGAGAAGGATAGTTTCTGCACAAGCGGGTTCGGCAGAGGCAATTCATATGTGTTCGCAGTGGTGGCAAGACCTGTCAATATGACAAACCAGACGGTGATTACCTATAAGAATATCACCAGAACGAATATGGATGGAACTTTTGAGGTGGTTCAAGTGACCGTGGTTGAAACGATTCGAGTACCTGACAATAGACCAGATGTGCCACCTATGAACGTTACTACTATCGTTCTTCCGACTACTTCCCCTACACCCACTCCGGTACCTACATTGATGACACCGGTGCAAGTTACAGCTAAGGCGCCCGAAGCTGTAGTGGTCACCCCCCCAGCTCCACTCTCACCACTCATTGGTATTATAGCAATCATTGGAGGTGTAATATGGCTCCGTCGAAGATAGACAAGGATTTCAAGACCGGGTTCTCCCTGCTGCTGTCGATCATGAAGGTCAACTACAATGCAGCCAATGCGATGAATTACTCACAGACTGTTTACGAGTGGACACTGGCATGTATGATAGCAGACAACAAAATCCGTCAGAAATTCGATGAGGAAAAGGATACCTATGCTCTTGAAGCAGTTGATGACAAGTTCAAGGAATTCGTTGCTGCCTTCAACTATGCCCGCAAGAAGTACATGGACGGGATTAATACCCTCGATGGTCCAAATAGTGCTTCAATGAAAGGATGGGCACAGTCGGAGATCCTGAAGAAGTGCTTCGAGATCAACCAGGCGATATTCCCCATTGCGCTTGCCGAAGGATATCTGGATCTCAAGGATATCGCAGCCGGGATTGGTGCCGGTGCCGGGGGGATCCCAGTTGGGAGGGACACCTGATGGATTATTCAAACATCTCCAAGTACATCGGAGAGAAGAACTGGAACGACAGTATCACCCACGATTCCGGGCAGTTCGCCGCCAACGGTGGCGGGAAGTCCTCACTCCACCTCTCCCAGCCGGGTCAGGGTAAGTCTACTCTACTCTGTTACGAAGCCCAGATGTCCAAGTGCCTCCATGTCTCAAAGATCGACTTCATAAAGGATCTCCTTGCGAAGAACGATCTCTCACCGTATGCCGGTAAGATATTCCTCGAAACCGTCCTCTGGCGTATCCGTGATCTGGACTCGTGCCCGAACATCATCGCCCAGAACTGGTGGAACTCTTTCAAAGGTCGTATGGGTGCGACGAAGGAATTCCACCTATGGGTCCACGAGCGGGATATCAACAAAGTCCTGTTCTATTCCTACAACCACAAGCGGCAGGAGATTTGCATAAAGAACCTCCCGGCACCGCATGTCTACAAGGATTCGCAGGACTTGATGAAACGGTTGAGATGGGGATGCGTCAATGCAATTCTCGAACCGCAGTCATACACCCTCTCTCCTACATTGATCCAGCGACTCCGAGAGAAGAAGATGGATATCAGCGAAGATGCTGAAAGAGACGAAGAGTATAAGAAGGCGGTGAAATCCAAAACCCCGGGGCGGAAATCAAAAAAGTCAACAAAAACCTCATATGAGAACCGCGAGGTATCCCCAAGCTACTTCTGGTTCGACATGATCCACACTGCCCGCAAGATGAATAAATATCGGCACCTCCATTTTATCCTCGATGAAATCGATGATGTATTCGAACCACGATCCGAAGGCGATGTCTGGAAACTCATCGACATGGTGGCCGGGGATTGGAAGGATCTGCGTAAGGCAAACATCTCAACCAGCCTCGCAACCCATGAGACTGATTTCATCGATTGGCGTATCCTGAAAAGGATTGACTACTTCTACTGGATGGCCGGGGCAAGTGTGCATAATTCGTACTCGATGCTGAAGATCCAGAACCTCGTCAGTGACCTCCCGATAGGCACATTCCTTGTCGAGAGGCGAAAGATGGACTTCGGGATCAACACATTCGAGAAGATTCCGCTTGGGCAGCCGGCAATGCGTGTCGATGGCCTGAAGGGTGAGACATTCAACATCCCGCCGAAAGCATGCGAGCGGATACTGAAGCAATACGAAGAATCGTGGTCGGTTGTGACCAAGGATGAGGGAAGTGTTCCATTAGCAGAAACGGTAGATGATGGAATAACAAGGACAAGTGAGATTGAAGCATAGAGGTGAACCAATGAACATACCAAACCTTGATGGAAAGTATAAGACCCGCGATGGATCTCTCATAGTAACTGTGACCAGATCCAACATTATCATTGATGTGAAGAAACCGAAAGATGAGTTTATCGTTATTGATGACGATGATGATACGCGTGGTAGTAGAGAGCATAAAAAACAAACAAGTACCCCACTCCAAAAGAAGTTCGAGAAGATAGGCGACGGACTATCAGGAATTACTTATGCACTCACAGGGAAACGCGATTGATACCAAACCTTTTTGGTTCGATAGCAGATTCGCCATAGTAACCGTATTTCTCATCACTCTTCTCGGATCTGCCATCAGGTTCTACAACCTCGACTGGCAATGCCTGATGGTAGATGAAATGGTAACCAGAGAAGCCGCTGCCAGAAGTATCAGCGATATCGTCACATGGTCCCTATCAGTTGATTACAACCCCCCTCTCTACTACATGCTCGCGCACTGGTCAGTCCAGATCTTCGGAGATACGAACTTTGCAATCAGGTTCCCGGCAGCGGTCTGCGGTACTCTGACCATCCCACTGATGTTCCTGCTTGGTAAGAACTACTTCGGATCGTGGGAGAATCCCCGTGGGTATCTTCTCGGGTACTCAATGGCTGCAGTAAGTGCCGTGATGTTCCCGTTCACCTACTATTCCCAAAACGCCAGGGCATATTCTCTCGCAGTGATGTTCTTTGTCTGTTTCCTTATCTTCTGGATCCAGACATACCATTCCGGATTCACACCAATTAGAATCTTTGGCATTGGGGGGTCCATCGCATGTTGCCTGATGAGTCACTACTATGCCGGGCTTCCAATAGTCATCCTGATGCTCTGGCTCCTGTGGTGGCACCGTGGGTTTGGTAAAGAAAATGAGATGTGGTTATATTCGATAGCAACCGCATTATTGATACTTCTCCCGTCTGTGATGAAATTCGACATTGCCCAGTTCTCGTCTAGGACCAACCATGGGATATTCAATGTTCTGTGGAATACTCCCGGGATCATTGCAGCAACGGTGACAAATGAGATGCTGTGCTGGTCGTTGATTGTAATTGTGCCATTGTCAATATACTGCGTGTATAGGTACAGAAAGGAAGAACCGGCAATCACCCCGTTGGCTGTCACAGCACTGCTTATCCCTTTCGCACTCTTGCCGATGTCCACGGTAACCGCAGTGATGCCCCGCTATGCCATATTTGCCACGCCTATTTTCATCCTATTGGCGTGTTACCCGGTTGCATCATATGCAGATGCTCATCTCAAAGACAATGGACAAAAAATAGCATTGATGGTATTGCTGGTCCTCGTGGTTGCAGCCCTGAACTTCGGCTCGATCTACCAGCAGTTGACCTACAGCCTGTGCGTCCATATGGCCACGGTGTTGTAGATCAGGGAATGCCCCAGTTCTCCATTTTTTCCATCCCGTCGAGATGGACCTTCTTCAGCAACGCCCGATCTTTCCCGGTGTGGTGTTCGAGGCAGTCAAGATCCTTCTTGGAGAGTTGTGGTCTGTCATTGGCAAGTTCGAGGAATGATTTCATGATACCTCACTTGTATGCATTCGGGTGAATTGCGATGTGGTTTTCAACGATTACAGCAACGGTGGCTTTTGGAAGAGTCGGATGCTCACGGCTTTCGATTTTCATACCGTTTTTGAATTGCTTGGTGTCGTGATTGATTGCCATAAGGCGTAATTGGTGAAATTGATATAAAAAAGTGTTGTTTAAAGAGCATCCCGCTCGATGTTCATGTCGATTAGTGATATACAAAATGCCCACAAGAAGTAAACTGCACATGGTAAAAAAATCATATTCTGTACATTAAGTGAAACGCCGCATAGCTGCAACATTTTAGTGGTAAAGACCCCTGTGAATATCACGGCAACGGCAGATTGAAAGCATATCATAGAAGCGAGGATGAATTTGAAACTGTAGAGTATGGGATCCAGATAGTATTCCACTCGGTACTTCATCCTCACACCTTCACAAAGATGATCTTATTCCCATTATCCTCTGTGAACCTGCGATACTCCCCGGACATGCTCGCTCGCACCTGAAGCAGTTTCTCGGAATGGTTCCCTGTCCGGACCTTGAACACTCCATCGGATTCTGTAAGACTCATGGTAACCTCAATAGAATGTATAACTATCTCTTGCCAACCTATATAACTATATCCCCCGTATTTTCCTTTGTAGGGGGTGACACACGAAATGTTTATGCACTCAGCACAGCGCGGCCTCGCTATGGGTATGAAGTACGGACCCGTTAAGGGTTTCCGTGCATACCACAGCGAAGAGGCAACGCCCGAGATGGACGAGACTGCAATGCAGGGAGCAATTGGAATCATCATCGCCGTCGGCGGTGTACTCATTGCGCTCTATATCATCGCAGTGGTTGTCGGTAGCATCTCCTATGCGGTTACCAGCGGAAATATCAAGCTGTCACCGACCTGGAACTCGACGATCACGAAATATCGTAAGCTTGTGAACAGGATTGTAAACAAGGCTTTGGTACGTGAACATCGACTCTCAGGCCCAGGCCACATTCAATCTCGCGAATGTGCTTCCGATTGCAATCATAGGGGTAGGTATCCTTATGATCGTCATTGGAGCCTTTGCCGGCCCTGGTATCTGATCGGGTTCCAGAAACCCACAATTTGTGCAGAAAGTTGACTACCGGTTGCAACACTAGCCACGATCTACCAATCGGGGATCGTGGCTTTTTTTATTTACTTACCAGCCCCACATATCGTGGTGGGCTTCGTGGGTTGTTCTCAACATTGTGACACCATTTGAAACATTCCATAGTTCGTCGCACTCGATTGCTTCTTCGACTGTTTTTATACAGTTCTTCTCGATTATATCAGAGAACTTCACTATATGGTGCGCGACGAGATCTCCGCGGCATCCGGAAAACCAGTCGTGGTAATCATCTCGTGAGAATACGGCATTCCTCCAGTTAATGTATTTCTGATGGTTCTGGATCATCTTGCGAAGTGGAGATATTCCACCTTTCCATTGTGGGCTGTTTATTCCAATCTGGAATTCTCTCTGGCATTTTTTCTCGCAAAATATACCGTAGCCATAGAGGATCTGGGACTCGCTTTTGAGAAATGGTTTCTCACAGTTTTCACAGATACAGACATATTGCTTCTTCACAAAATTTCCATAGCATTTCTTTGAACAAAAGTCGTTTGAATATGCTTCTGATCTGGATTTACAAACGTAGAATTGTTTTCCGCAGGTCATGCAAGTTTTAACTTTTCCTGTTTTTGTTGCAGCCGCCCTGCACGACTCACTGCAATATTTTCTTTTATGAAGTGGTCTGTGGTATTCAAACACCTTTCCACAGCAAAGACAGGTAGTGAATGCCATCAGTTATCAGCACTTACCTTCCAGCACGTAGCTGTCACATGGTATGGTGATTTCGATTTTGGGCAATCTTTACAAAGTTCCTTTACCGGTCGATATGCCATACATTTTGCTATTTCGAGTCGCTCTGCAAGATGGTCACATTTTTTGTATTTTGACATAGGATATAGTATGATTCAATACTACTTAAAGGTTTGTTAAAAAAAAGATTCTTACTTCTGCATCGATCCGACGATCCCACCCATCACACTTCCGGCAATCGCCACGGTCCCAACCGTCGTCACTCCTTTGATCGCCTCTCTTCCAAGTTCTGCAATCTCATCCGATCCATGCCCATCGCCACTTACCAGTTTTCTGACATGCTTATGCGCTGCGTGTGTTGACATAAAAAAGAAATAGGAGTGTAAGATGATAAAAGTTACGGCATTATCCACATTGCCGCACCAGCTAGCATCACTAGCAGACCGGCCACGAACAGCATCGTCTTATTAATCCCCGGGATCGGTTTTGCAAGTTCGTCCATATCCGCTTGCGTTGCAACACCGACCTTCATCTTGTCTTCAAGTTCCTTATTCCGGAGCCACTGGTAGTATCTCTGCATATACGCCTTGTACAGAGCGTAGGTGATCACCATGACCGCGAGGATCAGGACACCCCCGCAGATGGCAATCTTCAGGACTTCGGAATCGGTGTAGAACATCACCTCTTTCGCGCTCGCAACCCACGATCCGTTGCTCACTTGGTAGCACGGATCCCCTCCGGACGCAAACACGCTCATGTTCTGGTACTGGGTACATATCTGCCCATCAATCGCTTTCCACGACGGGAGTAAAGGATTAATCAGTGTAGGAATCTCTTCTGGCATGAAAGTTATATAGGTGTTAGATAACTATATAAGTTTCTGAACGAAGGATAATATATGAAGGGACTGTCGAGGATATTGCTTCTGATGGCTGTCATTGCGCTTCTGGTGCCATTTACCAGTGCCGCTGGACCGTTCATAGCAAATACATCGAATACCAGCGTACAGCAAATGGGCGGGCTGTTTAACTCATATACTTTTGTGAATGGTGATGACACATTCGAGGTATTCACAGCAGTCCCGCTGACAGTCCAGGACAATGTATATCCTCTTGAGTTCTGGTACGCTTCGTGGTATCTCTCGTGGCTCTGCCTGATACTTGGGATCCTGATGACGGTATTCAGGGACCGGGTGCCATCGATAGCAATCATGGCATTTGGAATCCTCGCATTTGGCGGGTTCCTGATCTGTGCCCTGATGCTCCCATATACAGCGTCGATGCTTATCGATGTTCAGGTAATTCAGAACGTTGACAAGATGGGGGTGTCTCTCGGGAACAACTCTGTCTATATTACCCAAGTGGCTGACTACCGTGCTTCTACCCCGCATGCATGGATCTGCTGGGGATTGTCTGTAGCAGGGTTTGTTGAGCTTGTGCTTGGCGTTCTGTCACTACTCGGGTGGCTGAAACTGGAAGGTATCGGCAGGGCACAGAGAGGAGAATACCTTGAAACCGATGGAGAACCTGTTGATGAAAACGAATACAGGTTCGCAAATCAGACGAAGCCAAGGAGCAAACGATGACACAACCAACTCTTGAAGATATCGAAGCGCAGGTGAATTCAAGCCCGGGTATACGATTTGCAATGAACCGTGTGATTAACCAGCTCAAAGCAATGGAAAAAAAGATGGGTGATGCCGGACCCGGGATCATCCAATCTCTCCTCAATGGGAAGAACAAACTCTCACCAGAAGAATACGCCGAAACCGGCAAACGGTTCGGACCAACAGGGATGATGGCCATCGAAGCCATGGAGCACCTGACCAAACCACAGAAACAATATGTTTTCAAACAGATGGGTTACGACCCTGCTCTTGTCGAATGACCGTTGACTACGAAATTCTTTTTATGGTATGTCTATGATCGAAATTGTCATCTACATTCTCTTATCGGTGGTTATCGCAATGATCCTGCTCGGGGTTGTTGTGCTTCTCCGCCGTATCGAACAGAATACTGAAATCCTCATCAAGAAGATCGATGCGGTGATGAAACTCCTGATCCGGAGATTGTAATGGATCGAAAAAACCTTGCCAACACCTACATGAAGAAGGTGGGTGTGAAGCAGGTTATCGACGAGATGCAAAGACCGGCTCCAGTCGAGGCTCGCAGACCAGTATCCGCGGGTGGACCGGCAGAACGTCCGATTACCCTATCCCAAGAATATCTGCAGTTCATCCTTGGTACCGATGAAGTCCCGGCATGGATGCGGGAGAAAGCTCCGCTGGTAGCTACCCGTATGAATCAGCTCACCATTATCCATGGTGACTTTGACTTTGAACGGATGCTCCATGGTGTGAGGGCCATCCTGACCATGATGCAATGGGATGGGGAGCTCGAGCCAATGGAGGCCGTGCAGTTCGAGTATTTCATAGGTGTGCAGCTCCGCAGATCCCGTGATGGAAAGCAGCTCCGCTATGTGGCTCCAGGATATTCGCAGATCCTCCATGAAGAGTCATCGGCAACGGGTACCGTTATCGATGGCACCCAGAATCAGAATGCTGCCATAGGATTGTTTGGTAATAAGAAGGGTGGGAGGGGTTTCTGATGTCGTTCTTAATTGGTGCAGCCGGTACCATGCTCGGTGCCAATCAAGCTGCTGAAGTGCCAGTCCAGATGCAAACAGCTACGTTCGATTCATTCTCGCACTGGATGTTCGTGTGGCAGACGGCATTGGAAGTCGAGGTGCTGATTTTGGCATTCCTGTTCTTCGTGTTCAGACCTTATATCCCATTTGTGGTATCGAAAGTCTGGACCCACCTGCCAGTAGTGGGAATCATGAACCGGGTTCGTAACGTTGCACCATTCGGGGGGTTCTCTCTCCGCAACGGGATGTATCGCCGCGAATGGGGCAACAACATTATGTACTACGTGAAGAAGTATCTCGGGTCGTACATGTTCATGGGTGTGGCATTCGATATCGTGCACATCGATAGAGGGTTCGTGCAGGATCCGATTGCAAATAAATATCTCACCACATTATCCATGATGGGCTACAAGAACCACCGGGATATTGATAATGCCCTGACATTCAATGGGATCGATAAAGATGCCGAGGACGCTGGCGAGATCCTTGCTAAGCTCGGATTCAATTCATACGAAGATGCCCAGGAATATCTCAACCCTTCCCTTATCTGCAACACGACAACCCTCTATGCCCCAAAGTATTCCAACATCCCGCTCGATGCTCTCCTGCCATTCGGTAAAGATATCGGGCCGGGTAGTATCGCAGGTGTCATTGACAACCTCTTTGAATACCGCAAGCCCCCGATGGAAGAACCGGAGTGGATGAAATTGTTACCGTTCATCATATTCCTGTTCGCAATGTCGATATGTGCAATCATGCTGATCATGGTGGTGAAATAAGATGGCAGATGAGAATAATCCCGTGCTGTTGAAATTGATTAAGATTGCTTATTCGATATTATATTTCTGGAACAGAAAAACGTGGGGTTGTCTTGGATATTTCTGGCGATGGATGTTCGACTACAACAAAAGCCCCATAGTGGTTAATGACTACTATATGTTTGTCGATCCGGAAAACGATATGGGGTTATCCCGCGACCTGATGATACTACACAGGCGAGAACCGCACTCCACTGATTATATAGGAAAGTTCTTAGACCGATCCGACGTGGTACTGGATATCGGGGCGAATATTGGGTACTATGCGATTATGGAAGCACTGAAGGCCGATACAATCTATGCCATTGAGCCAGTACCAAAAAATGTCAGTCAACTCTATAAGAATATCAACCTGAATAATCTCAAAAATGTGTCTGTATTTTCAATGGCGATTGGCGACCGGGAGTGCAACAGCCCGATATATATCTATCCGAAATTGAACCAGTGTTGTGTCAATGAGATTGTGCAACTCGGAGAATCTACAGGATCTATAACAGTGCCCATGACAACGCTGGATGTATTTGTACAGGCAAATGGAATTGAACCAACCGTGGCACGAATGGATGTCGAAGGCTATGAATACAAGATACTACGCGGATCTCATGAAACTCTTAAGCATCTGAAAAAGATGTTTATTGAATTCCACGGTAACATACTGGATATCAAACAGAAAAAAGAAACACTAAATATCCTGAAAGATGCCGGGTTTACTCCAGAAAAAATATTCATAGAACCAGTTCCATTACATCGTGGAACCCATCGTATAATCGCATGGCTCGAATCCAGAATGGGGATTATATCGGAAGGGGAGTATCCAGCCAATTATGATACTCTCACACGTTTGCTGGATGCAGATCGGGTATGCCGGGTATTTTTAGTAAAGAATAACGAGGTGAAATAACATGGCAGACGGATGGACCATTATAACCCAGACCCAGTGGTCGCAGATGCAATCACAGTTCGTGATGTATCAGTATGCGGCAGTATTGACGATCTTCGTGATTCTCGGGATAGTCCTGCTGTTCAAAGATGCATGGCCGTTTATCTGGGCAAGGTTTGTGACACACGAAGTGATTGTTGGGATTCTAGACCCAGTTACCAGAAAGATCACCCCGAACAAAGACTTCAAGAAAGTCAAGGGGATGTTCTACTACAAGGGGCTCCCATTACCATTCGTAAAAGTGTACCCGGGCAACTTCATGTTTACCGGTCTGCCATTCGATATCCTGATGGTGGAACTTCATGTGATCACCAATCCAATGTACCAGAAAGCCTGCAATGACCTGAAGAAGATGGGATACAAAGACATCGATGCTGTGGAAAGAGCACTGGTGTTCTCGCAGATGCAACCCGAGGACCATCGCGTTGCCGATATCATGCTTCGCGAGAACTATGCGACATATGGGGAAGCGAAGAAGGCAATCAATCCCGGAAACATCTCCGTAGAGAGTCCATTCATCAAGCAGTTCTTCGATTCGATACCCATGTCAGATCTGGTTGATTACGGTACCAAGATCCCGGGGGATAACATCTTCAACGAGGTGGATGATATCTACGAAGCAAGGAAACCCTCAATGCAGATCAAGCGGGATGTCATGAAAATGGTCCCGCTCTGCCTACTGATATTCGGGATCACCGCAGCGGCAGTAGTGCTGTATATGGTGTTCCTGAAACCTGCTTAAAAAAGATTATAACTTTTTTACTTTTTCTTTATTGACGACTTCAGCGGTTTTTTCGAGAAGTCCTTTGGGAGAGCCAGTCCGGTTCTCGATGATCTTGGTAAGTTTCTTCGGGAATTGCAGATGGTTCATCAAAGCCTCCGAACGAAATCGTCAAGGCCGGATAGTCCGCCACCTTTCTTCTTACCGTGGGTTCGGATCTTATTCCCGGATCCACCGGTTCCCATCAGAGCATCGACAAACCCCGGAGCCACCGAGATCTGACCTGCCTTGAGATATGGCACTACACTTCTTGCTTTTACGTTTGCAGTACCGGTCAACGGGTTCTTCGGGTGCTGCTTGGCAACCTTGGAGAGTGGTTTCATCTCTTCCTTATACATCTGGATCGGGGTTTTCTTGCGGGGTGCGATCAGAGAAGTTGCCAGTGGGGAGAACACGGCTTCGGCGGCAACGTCGAGTTTCTGCGGAACTTTTTTCACAGCGGATTTGATAGAAGCCTTGATAGTTGCAGGAGTGATCTGGCGCATACCGGTAGCCAGTGGTTTATTGAGATTGGAAACTTCTTCATTTCGTGCTTCCATGCTTCTCCGCGCAGCCCATCGCTGTGCATCGCTGACTGACTTTTCTTTGCTTTCGAGGATTTTGCGATCCCGTTCTTCGGCAGCAGCAATTTTTTGTTCACGGGCTTTGCGAGCAGATTCTTCTGCAGCCTTATCCTGTGCTTCTTGTTTTCGCTTCACCTTCTCGGCATCGGCAGCAATCTTCTCGTGAGCTTTGCGAAGGCGATCTGCTTCACCATCTGCCTTTTTCTTGTCAGCAGCAGCTTGTTTCTTCGCTTCGGCTTCTTGCCTCTGCTTTTCCTTATCCGCTTTCTCGCTCCGCTCGCGTTCCTCATCATCACGCCGGTTCTGTTCTTTGATCCGTGCGACTCGCTCTGCCATTTCGCGATCCTGGGCTTCTTTTTCAGCCTTGGCTTCCATCTGTGATTTTGCTGCTGCTGCTGCCGCTGCTATATCAACCATGCCTTTCTGCTCTCCCGAACTTCTCTTTGGCTCTACCGAAAGACATCTCCCCGATCTTCCGGTCTCCCTCCTTTACTGTTACCGGCCACGAATCATCGATTGGAATGGACTTGATATCCACATCATCAATTCGGACATCTTTAGGGAGACGAAGTTTATAGGTAATGGAATTTCTCATGGTTAAGCCTACTAGTCAGTATCCTGACTCAATGATATATATTTATCCACGCGGAACTTATATAGTTAAGTATGGAATTGACAACCGTGATCGCAATCGCCGCGTCGCTAGTAATCATCCCTTCGCTTATAGCCGGCGCATATTCCGATTATAAGACTAGAACATTCCCGAAGGAATATTGGAGGTGGACAGCCCCGGTAGGGGGGTTTGTGACGATATTTTTATATCTCATCATGATAGCAGATGGGTTGTGGATGATTCCGATGTTTCTGATAATCATATCCGTAGTCGTCTCGATTGTCTGTTACTATATGGGTCTCAATTTCGGATCTGGCGGGGATTGGAGGGCACTGATATACATATCGCTTATAACCCCGTGGTTGATAGTTGCAACCGTGGTTGCATCTGTTATAGTCGGGGGTGTACTCGCTATATTTTCGCTCGTGCGGAAAGATAACCCAGATCCGCTAATGTTCCGCAATATTCCATTTGCCGTTGCAATTTTGATAGGATACTTCGTGGCTTCCGGTGCATTCATAATTACCAATCTCAACAATCTCTGATCCAAAACCTTTTTTACTACCCATACCTATTACCTGTCATGCCCAATCGCAGGGGACCTGGAACCCACCGGGGGTACCTCACCCCACCCCCTGGGCATGAGATCGACGAACACCAGAAACACGTACTCCGTATTGTCTACGGGGAATGTCGTGTCCAGAACCCGGGTGAAGATCCCGAAGCCAAAGCAAAGTGTGCTCGTATCGCATGGTCAGCAGCGAAACGCGCATAGCCTTTTATAGTTATCCTTATTAATACAATTCTTGGTAGATTCATCTCTACCTCCGGAGGTATTGAAGTATGCATGAAAAAGTAGCCAGATTAAGTGGCGTAAAGGGTGTGAGATACACAAAAGGTACACCCGTTGATCATTGCTGTGGTGGCACGGCTGGTCTGAAGCGGGTTGTGGAACAGGAAGTTGAAGAGATCCCGGCTAAGCTCAAGAAGGTGTTCTGATGCCAGCGGGAAAGATTGCCAAGTTGTCGGGTATGCACCCGGGCCAGGTAAGATCTCTTATTGATCACCACCCGGCTGGTGAATGCGCTGGCATGACCGAGCGCGAGATGCGGCAGTTCCTCAAGGAAGAACAGAAGGAAGGACCGCACGTTCACCCAAGTCTCCATGGGAAGCGTTTCTAAAAAAGTTATTCTATTTTTTCTGTATTGCCATTGCGGATCTTGAGAATTTCTGCGTCCATTGCGAAACGATCCTTACGAGCATTCTTGGCTTCCTCGTCTCGGAGATTGCTGTAGTGGGTTGTAATCTTGGCAAAGGCATTCCGTATCAGTGCCGGTACCGCCCACGAGCGATTGTCGTAGCAGTAGCAGACGTAGGTGAATGAGAGGGTGTATTCAAAGAGGATCACTACTATCGCAATAAATGTGAGTGTGTATATGGCATTGGTAAATCCAAGCACTGCCGCTAAAATCACGTTGCCAAGTGTCGTCCCTGTAATATCTGGAGATGGTATGTATTCAACAACTTGCAGATGATTAACGTTGACAGCCAAGTTAAGAATCATAAATGCAAAAAACGCTGAAATAAACAGCCACATTCCGATGCACAGATAACACACGGCGTAGATGTCCCTCGCACACCGCCTCCACGCCAGATCGAGCAGTGCAACTACCTGATCACGTTCACTGGCCAACATTTGGAACCTCCACCGGCACATCCGGCTTCTTCACTGGGTACACATACTCATTAATCAGTTCCTTATGTTTCTCCTCCATCTTCTTACCCTCTGCTCTGCACTTGGCAGCGAAATCACTTTTGAGTTGTTCCGGGACATAGAACGGTCCCATTGATTTATAACCGGGCGGGAGCGTAGACATGACAGAAAGTTAGTTAGATAACTATATAACCTTGTCGTGCGATTTCTTATATATGTCAACTGCAGATGACGTAAAAAAGACAGGTGACCAGCCCACGTTTGAGCAGGTTGCCGTTCTCGGGATGTTCGGACTTTTCGTGACTCTCTCAACCGCATTCGTCGGAACCCAGGTCGGGTACGTGATCTTCTCTGGATCCGCAACCATGGCGTACACGATGGGATTCTCCTGTCTCATGGCTACGCTCGGTGTCCTCGGGTTCTTCACGGTCCTGATCAAACAGTCAATCCGGGAAGTCGTGATCAAGGTTATCAAAGAATAACCTCACCAAACATTTATCTTCTTTTAAACCTTTTCTTTCTTCATGGCTGATGATGCAGCAGCGAAGGCGGCAGCTTCGGCAGCATGGTTGGCGCAGGAACATCCGGAGTGGAGTCAGCAGTCAACCTCTGCTGAACAGGCTGCTTCGATAAATGCGGCTTGGAGATCGAACACACTACCAGTAATTCCACAGTATGCTAACCCGGTTGGTTACTCACAAGCTGATCTGGCGGATGCTGCGCAAGAACAGGCAAAACACGAGAGACTGTTTCACCCAGAACAGTACTATGGGGTAAACCCTGCCAATCTCGGGAACGTTCCACTGTCGGTAATCGCTGCCCGCTATGGAACTAGTTTTGCCGATACGGTATCGGGGCATTTTGTTGAACATCCAAGTGAACGGTATCAGGCTATAACATCCGCTTATGAGGAACAGCAAAACCGTGTGGTCAGTGTAGGTACTGGTCAGGGGCCGGCTGCTGTATATCAGGCCGGTGTTGGATGGGTAACTACACCGGAAGTAAAAGGCACTGCTGCTGCCCAGATTGCCCGCGAAGTTGGAAAGACCGGTGGAGCTGTAGATCCGACACTTGGTATCAAGGCATACTTCGAAGGGGCAAAGCCTTCTGAAATTATCCTTCCAACCCAATTCTATTATACCCGCCCATCGTTCCAGTCGGAAGTGCTCACAACAAAAGAAGGTCAGCATTTCATGAACAAGGCATGGGAAGGAACACCTATTCGCGCAAACATCTCTCTGGAGGAATATGCACGGTATGGTGATGCCGTTCCTATAGCAAGTGGGATACACACTGCTCCCGGAGATTGGGGTGGATTAGCTACACTCGACGCCACCAAAGGAATAACATCAGAAACTCCAGACCGAATTCGTGGATCAAACCTTGTGGCGGGTCTTGCAGAAACTACATCAACCTATGAGGTTGTAAAAGGCAAAGCAGATACAGAGAATGCTGTTAAAACGTATGTCCCATATGGGAGTTATACCCAAGAAGAACTCGATAACACAAGACTCGCCATAGATAAGAGGACCGGAGAAGTTGCGATCTACCAATATAATCCAACCCGCGACCAATGGAGTCTTATTGGGGGTGGCGGAAGAAACGCTTTGCAATCCGGCATGTTTAGTGTCGGATCTACAATGACTCCGTATGTTACAACGCAGGCCGGGGCCGGAACATATGTCCTCCCATCAGGAGTGGGACTTACACGACTCGGGTCTGAAGTGTCTGGAGGGTTCGTGCGGCCAATGTCAGAAATGACGCCGGAACCGGGTCAACCCTTCAACTTCCTTGCTCCCAACGAGGTGGTTTCCAGATATTATGGTGCTGGTGCCATAAACCTAGCTAATTTCGTCGATCAGGTTGCTGCAGGCAAAGCGGAAGCGCCCGGGGCGCACATCCACTGGACACTGCCAGAAGGTGGTCCTGCGATACAGTACATGGACAAGTATGGGCTTACAGGGCAGGCCGTAGAGTTGCCAGCAGGATTGATGGGTGGGGGTAGACTGGTTGGAAGCAAAACCGTTGCGAGCGTTGCGACGTATGGATCTACCAGCGAAACCCCCGGGTTACCTACGCCGTTCATATCAACGACCAAACCTGCTCTCGCATCTGAAGCAGCAACTTCTGGTCCAATGTTCTATTTCAAAGATATTCCAATGATTGGTGGACTTGTTGCTGCCCCCTTCCAGATTGCAGGGATGTTTGCCCCAGAAGGCTCAAAAGCCAAGGCGTTATATGAACAACCTGCTATCAGTGCTGAATCTGAACCCGGTAGTTTCATGAGTTATGCGTCTGGGGGGTACTATCTTACAGCAGATGCAATTGCTGGAATGTTCGGAGTGTCAACAGTCCCATCGACGCTTGCCATTACAAAGAGTGGGACACCTTCTGTATCCGGAATGGAAACCACTCTTCCTGAACAGACCACAGTATCCGGTGGCAGCAAAGAACTCACAGAGATGAAGGACTGGATTAATGTCAACCGCCCACAGGTACAGACTCCAGAGCAGGCAGCGCAATTCAACATCGTTGTCGAGAAGTACAATAAAATGGCTGCAGAAAATCCCATGGTCTATACCACCACTGGTGGAAAGATGGTCACGACAACTACCGAATCTGAAGCGAAAGTTTACCGCTACGGGCAGTTTGATGTCTACGCAGAGAAGGCCGGGGAAGCATTCCGTGGTTTCGCAGGATCTATATCTGGTACACCATATACACAGGAACAGTTCAAAGCATATGCTCCAACCGTGGCTTCGCAGGGTCCGGTTGAAAATATTGGCTACGGTGTATTAGGATTCATGGGAGAGCGTCCACTTTATGTTCTCCCATATGCCGCAGCCGGCGCAGTAATGGTTGCTGGAGGCGAGCTTGTTGGCGGCGCTCTTGGTGCTGTATCCAAAGGAACTGGATACACAGCAAGAGCCGCGCAGATCCTCACAACTACTGGAGAAGCAGGGTTGGCCGGTGCTGCTGTCAGAACTGCTGCTTCATTAGCACTTCCTGTTTATCTCACTGCAAAAGGAGCATACGATATAACCGAAGGCGGAAAAGAGATCGGCACTGCAAAGATGTATCAGAATGTTGGCGGGTCGATAATCCCTATGGGTGCAATGGCTGGGGGTGCACTAGGGACAAGTGTGATGCCTGGAGTAGCAAGGGGTGCAAGTGAATATGCAGCAACCCGCTTTGCAGTAAAACCACACGAAGTAACCACCCTAGAAGAATCGATCAGATACTCGGTCGAACCGAGTGAAATGTTCACCAGCGGACAACAGGTTACAATCGGGAAAGTAACAACCGAAACTATTGCGCGACAACCATCATTCCTTGGTTATGAATTCCCGAGAATATTTGAACCGAAACCCGTGAGCACAATCGCCCGTCCATCTGAAACTGTTGTCATGGACGCGGGGTACATAGCGGATCGTATGTCTGGTACCCCAAGATGGGAAGGCACTGTTGCTGCAAGAGGAGGAAGAACAGTTTCGTTGCGATTGGAAGATATCACCGGATCATCCACCCTCCGCGGCACTGGCCGGGTAGCCTTTGAAGAATCTACTCTTCCGAGAACAATGGAAGAATACATCGGAATGGGTAAATCGGATGTGGCGATGCAACCTGGTCGCTCTGCCTACGATATCACCAGCGAGATTATGAGCGGTGCGTGGGAAACTGCGAAAACTACAAAAACCGGAGAACGGTATCTTGACGTGGCTGTTGAGAGAGGTACCCCGATCCGAGAAGCCTTCGGGTGGACAGCCACCAAAGGAATGGGCACTCCCGCAGAATTCGCTGCTATCAAGGTAGATCCTTATATTCGCGAGTACATTACCGTTTCAGAAGCGCATCCGGTCTATGGTAGGCAAACCGAGTCGTTCATAAGGCAGGCTGTAGAAACTGGGAGAACTGAAGAAGGAGTGTATATATCCTCACTAACCCCGGAACAGCGCGTGGAGATGTATCTGCAGCGCGTTGGACAAGAGATGCAGCCAGGTGGTGTTGAAAGCGCGTACGGATTCACAAAGCGCGGATATGTTGGAGAAGAAGTAGTTGGTAATGTAATGGAAGTTGCAGTACCAACCGGATATCCATATAGTGCACATACCCATCCACTACGCAGTCTTGAACTCGGACCAGAAGAATACATGATGTCACTTGAGGCAACACCATCCGCTGGAGATCTCTTGGTATATTCAGAACTCAAGACAGCGGGACCAGACCGCACATCTGCGGCGTATATCGTCAGTCCACACGCGATCAAGAAATTCACACCATCCGATTCGTGGGAAGGATATCGGCATGCGGCCACTGAAAGAGTGATGGAGGCCAGTGCAGAATATCCGTGGTTAACACCAGATCAAGCATGGCGTCTCCCGGTTCGCGGAACTGGTGGTGCGTGGGTGGAACAGTTCGGTGTAAAGCCATCTACAAGAATCGGTCTGCATGAAGAGATCGCCGGTGGTCGTTACACAGAACTCACTTCAGATGTCTCCAGGGATATCAGCAGTGCGATGACTTCGGAATTCCGCGCTGGAACTATAGACATTCTGGACCGCCTTGCACTGCGCAATCCTAATCTCGAATTCGTGAGGGAACAGACACCAGCAGGACTCGGAAAACCGATGGGTGCCGGTCCATTACAATATGGGGGGAAATATATGGCGCCACAGGCTCTTGTATCAGAATACCGACAACCTGCTGTCGAAGTGGCGAAACCGTCTGCAACCGCAGCAGAGCGGATGATCTACGGAGAGACTGGTCGTGCAACTGCTTATGAGCCGGCAACCATTGGTCGTGTAGCAGCGACAACCAGTCCATCGGCGCCCGGTATTCGTGTTCGTGCTGCTACACCACTCGCGGGTGTCTCCATGGTTGACATGACCGGGGTATCCACCTTTGCCGAAAGATCTGCCCGCGAAGAACGTGTCACCACTTCGGTAGAGCGGGTATTCGCAGTTTCTCCTGCGCTTGCAGAGATGACCATTCCAAGCCAGCGCGAGATTTCCAGAACCAGAGTTGGTGAAGTCAGTGCTGGAATCACCGGATTTACCAACCTCCTTGGAGTGGAGCGTGTAAGAGCGGTTGAACCATCGGTTTCGGTAAGGCAAGAAATCTCCAATGCTGCAAGGTCTGATATTGCGCTACGGGTATCACTAGAGAACATAACTGGTATCACCCAGAAGCAGGGAAGTAGCGCATCACAGGTCTTATCAAAATGGCAGGTCCAACAACCGGTTGTAACAACCGAAAGGGGATCTTCTGCGCACAGGGTAACCGGATACGAAGAACCGATAATCCCACACCCCACATTACCGGGTATGGCAGATCTTCGAAGTTCAGGAGCAGGTGGCGGCGGAGGTGGCAGATCTGGTGGATTCAAGTATCTCGATGTCCTCCAGGTGAAAGGCAAAGAAGCGATCTTCGGTGCCACACCAAGCCGTGGCAAGAAGGGTAAGGGATCAGATCCGCTCCGAAAATTTCTTAAGCATATATAACTATATAACTATTTATGGCATCCAAAGAACCAGCAAAGCCTGACATGCAGTCACCCAAATATCTCGTCTACAGTCCTGTAGAGCAGATGCTCGATGATGGTCTTGCATTCGAGGGAACTGATGACAAGTCCAAAGCAATGAACCAGACCGACTTCATCCGGCTCCGTGAGCACATCCAGCGGATCGGGCAGGGAATGACGGTGGATCTCGAAGACACCCTGGTCCGTTGCCTCAAGACCTGCATCAAGATCCCGGACCAGTAGCCCGGGATTCAACTTTCCTTTTTATTGCATTTTTAGAACAGACTTTGCCTTGTTGAAGGCACTTGTGCATTTTCTCACGAGATCTGCCAACAGAATCGCATAGCGACTGTTCCTGAACCATCCATATGCAACAAGCAGGACCACAAAAGCGATGCAGGCAATCAGGACTAATTGCACAAATGGTGATGTGACGATTATGTAGATTGGAATTGCTGCCAGAACGAAAACGATGATTGGGAGGAGTGCCCACCGTATGTATGGTGCTGTTCCGGTCCTCCCGCAGATATCGCAACTTGATTTGAGTCCAGAGGTAGTGTGACCAGTGATCTTGTCGCAGGCTTTACAATAGCAGGGATACTTCATTGGATCCTTCTCCCGCTTTCCTGCTCGATGAACACTGTGCTCACGAACCAGACGAACAGTGCGATGACACAGATCACGAATGCCCGGTAGAACCAGACCCACCCCCCAAGTACTGATGTGGCGACATTGGCCCACCCGGGACCAAGGTGAAGCGTAGTGAGCATCTTTGTGAAAGTGAAATACATCTGGTCCATTGCGGTCCCGTACGTAATTTCGAGAATATATAGCGAGAGGATACCAACCAGCAGGGACAGACCACCTCGCATTGTGCTTGTCAGACTCATTACACACCACCGCTCCGGTACCGCAATGCCGCCGCATATGCTGCCAATGTCCACACGATGAAGAATATGATGATCCAGTCGTGGTATGCCCACTGGGTGATAAAGATCGAATCTTCCAAGTTCTGGCTTAACATGTACATCGGATCCGCCCCCTGGGTATAGCTGACATGGAATGCGGTGAACTCATCAACCACCGGTCCGGTGTAAATGTACAGTGCTATCGCCATCGCCATACCCACGACGTAGATATAGATGATGGCGGCTTGAGCAGATTCGCTGTCGAGCCACGACTGATTCTTCTTTCTTCTCTGTGTTGGCATTAGCTGTTCCTCCGGCCACGGTAGAGAGTGTATGCAATACCGCCGGTTACGATAAGCTCGAATGCTATCAGTGCGATCACCCATCCAGACGGGACCAGGTTCATTCCGAAGAACACCACAGACAATCCCCACAGGAGAAACAGGGGGATTGCTGCATCATCCTGGCGGATCCAGATGATCCCGAGAATGTTGAGAATGATCCACCCGGTCACGATCTGATTCCCAATTGGCTGGCCGAAGAAATCCCCCACCGTGGAGATCCCTATTGGTGTCATCTTTCCAAAGTCCCATGTGCCATCGTTGAATGGGGTGAGATACTGGGCGGTGTATGTGGTTGTTGGTACCGGGGTTACGGTTACATTTTCGTAACTACCATTCTTATATATGAGGAAGGCTGGCAGCGATGCCAGTATCTTCTCTTTGATATCACCTGCTAGCGTCAAGTCCCAACCCCCCGCGTTTCCACTGAATATATGCCGCCATCCATAATATAACCACACCGACATTCAGATAGGTGGCGAGAACATCCGGAACACCAAACAGACTGACAAGTGCGGGTTTGATGAGGACGATCAAGCTGAGGAAGTACAGGAGCCAGAGCATCGCGTAGATCGGGAATGTGATTGTAAGAACGGTAATATCGATCAAGAAGTCTGCAGGGGATACCCCGTCCACTTCGAGAAGCTGGAAACTGCTGGCAAAGGTGTAGAGCTTGGTCTGCACCTCACAGGCAGTTCCGGTACATGTCATCTTGTCTGATGGGATCACTCCCATACCCTGCAGAAGCGATGGTGCTGTCATGATGAGAATTATAAAAATTGTGATTTCAAACGCCCGCATCTTGTCACCTCATTGTATCTTATTCTCCGATTCTCTTATATATATCAGTGCTCCGACTCCGAAGATTGAGAGCAGTGCTATGTTCGATACCCAGTTCGCCGGTAACCAGAAGAAGATGTACTGGAATGCGAAGATGGCTGTGCCTATTGCAATCCCGGCATACTTCCTGGTGAAGATCGAAAACAGCGTCCCGATGATTATGATCAGCCCGATTGCTACCCACTGCTTCACCCACTCGGGACCTCCATTGAGCATTAGGTCAACCTGTGTATCGAGCCGAATCGTGGCTGACTGATTGATCCACCCATACTGCGATTGGTTGGCATTGATAACGTAACTGGTACCTGTACCTTTCGGGCAGGTGACTACTTGGGAATACACCTGCGAGTTGGCAGCAGTGCCGGTGTAGTTTGCACTGTGGATCATGGTATTGTTGGTATCGAATACCGCGAACTGGAGGTAGTCGGTTCCGCCGGAACTGTCGGTATAGGTCATGTTGACATACTGGTGTGTAGCATCAATGGTCGCATTAGACAGGGAATATGTGATAATGTTTGACGGGGTTGTGATTGGCATTATCCCGAGCGGGATTGTGTACACATACTCCGACTGCTGCGGGTAGAGGGTTACGATGTATGATATGTCCGGATCTCTAGTGAACGATACATTGTACTGAATCAACTGGAGCATTGGAGCAACCCACGAACCATCTGTTCCTGTGATCCCGGTTACAGAAGATCCGGTGATGTTAACCCCGGGGGAAATACCGAACAATATCTCGGTCCAGTTTGCAGGAGCGGTAAAGTTGACTGGGGTAGCTGTGACCATGACCCCGGATAGATAATCTCCTTCGAAATCCACCAGACGGATACGGACCTGCTGGGGGATGTAGACCGGGACCGGACTGTTTCCAGGAGATGGTGCTGATGGGGTGAGTTTAACGGTTTTCGTAGCATCCTCGTCGATTGCATACGTTATCTGTCGGCTCTGATAACCATCTGCTATAAAGTTAACATAGATCAATCCAGCAGGTTCAGTGAGATATGCCGTTCCATCTGTGGTGTGATAGGATTGCCCACTCACTGC
>Ga0172380_10002719_pt1 | contig 26364 bp, 21 predicted proteins | sample Leawe162metaG_FD_119747 | JGI IMG/M metagenome (GOLD analysis project Ga0172380, IMG submission 119747) | Leachate microbial communities from a municipal landfill in Southern Ontario, Canada - Leachate well 162 metaG | ecosystem: Engineered > Solid waste > Landfill > Unclassified | place...
GCTGCGGAACTTCAGCGAGCCAGCGGCCATCTGTTTCTTCCTCGCACTCGATGCTGAAATTCATGATTCATCTCCAAGGGTAACCAGAGGAAATTGTAACGCGGAAAAGCTGGTGACGCCCAAGTGGAGTTGAGGCGCCTGCGCGGCTTTTCGCGCAGGTCGCCTCGAACGTATTGTTAGGAGTCGGCATTTGCTATGACGCGAGCACGATTGGAACGGGAGGGGTGTCGCGCATAAGCGCGCTCTCCGAATTTCTGAGTAAGCGGCCACAGAAATGCGTACCAAGGAACAGGCAATGCCCAGCGACCATAGGCTTTGGGCGGGCGGCTTACTTTTCGAGCAGGGTCAAGAGTAACCTTTGCGAAAGCAATACCTTCTTCCGCTCCGAGCTGAACCATGAGCGTTCCATCGGAGTCCGCCACCGCCGAAAGCCCAGGAAAACTGGTGTTCTGCGCGGGAAAGCCACCTGGAAGCGGCGTGACAAGAGGGCCACAACGGTTTGCCATTAAGACCGGAACGCCAAGCGCCTGTGCGTAGAAAGCCGTGCTGCCCTTCAGCATGCAGTCGAAAGCGGCAGAGTCTTTTTTACGCATAGGGAATGCCGGGGTGGGGGTCCCCGCCGCAGTGGGCTGGATGACAATATCGACCGATGCCTGGTGTAATGCGGCGATTCGCTCGTAGAGAAGGTTTTCGTAACAGATGCCAACCCCAATGCGACCGATCTCTGTGTCGATGTGGTGCGGGTCATTTCCGCCACGGAAGAAGTAAGCCTCTACGGATGCTGGTGGAGATTTTCTGACACGGCCGGCAATAGTGCCCTGCGGTGTGGCAAGGACGAAACTGTTAAAGAAGTCGGAGCCGTCTGCTTCGGCGTAGCTCATGCCGAGAAAAATGCCGAAGCGATGAGCTGTTTGCTTGAGCCACGCCATGCTCGGGCCCGTGGCCTTCTCGGCAGTGCTCCAAATTTCTTCCGTGAGTAAATACCCGCCCGGCATCAACTCCGGCAAGAGAACGAACTCCGCACCTTGAGCGGCGGCCTGTTCAATAAATGTTTCGGCATGCGTCAAGTTTTCCTTCGTGCGGAGCGGTTCGCAACGAATTTGGATGGCGGCTACAGTGAGACTGCGCGGCATGATGGATGAGAATCCTAACTCTTAAGTGAACACCAAGTGCAAATGGCTACATATATCCATTTGTGGCCAATGCTGGAAATAATTATCCATCTATAGGCATTCCTCGATTTCCACATCATTGAGCGGAGACCATCAACGGATAACGTCGGCCTTACTCAGGTCAGCGCCATTATCATGCTGATACATTACAACTTTCGCACAGAAACGCAATGGCCGCCAGGCTCGTCGTGTAAAATGAAATCGACATGAGACTAGGTGATCTTTGGGCGAAGCATGGCGTCGGCACGACGCAACCGGACTCGGCCGAAACGCACGATCTGTTCATCTTCGGTGTGACCGACGATTCCCGGGACGTTCGCTTCGGCTACCTGTTCTGCGCCTTGCCGGGTACCACCGAGAACGGTCTGGCGTTCTGCGCGCAGGCTGCCGCGAAAGGCGCCCAGGCCATTGCCGTGCCGCAAGGCACGCGCGACGAAGCGCTGGGTCTGAGCGAGTTCGAGCGCGAAAAGGTTGTCGTCCTGCGCGTGCCAAACGTTCGGGAATTCTATGCGCGGGTGGCGGCGGAGTTTCATTCCGGCCGTCCGGCCACCATCGCATCAGTCACTGGCACCAATGGCAAGACTTCCACGGTGTGCTTTCTGCGCGACTTGTGGGGAGAAGATGGCCACAATGCCGTCAGCCTCGGCACCCTCGGCCTGCAGGCACGCGGCCGGAGCCACTCCAATCTCGAAGCAGGGTTGACGACCTATGATGCGAAAACCTTGCATGTGATGCTGGGCGAACTGGAGCGCGCCCACCGGGTGACGCATCTGGCGATGGAGGCATCGAGCCATGCGCTCGACCAGCAACGCCTGGCCGGCGTGACTTTCGACGCGGTGGGCTTTACCAATCTCACCCAGGACCATCTGGACTACCATCTGTCGATGGATGCCTATTTCCAGGCCAAGATGCGGCTGTTTACCGAGCACCTCAAAGCCGATGGCGTGGCGGTCGTCAATACCCGCGACCCGTCGGGTGCTCAGGTCGCAACGGCAATGCGGGCGAAGAAAATTCGCGTGATTTCCTATGGCGAGGCAGGCAGCGGCGCTGAACTTGCGGTGCTGGAACGCATCCCGCATGTGCAGGGACAAACGCTGAAGCTGACGGCTTTCGGAACCGCCTATGAAGTGCAGGCGCCGGTGGCCGGCGCTTTCCAGGCCGAGAACATTCTTTGCGCGCTCGGTTTGGCTGTCGCCACCGGCGTGCCGGTCGAGCGGGCGATTGCGGGCATTGCCCGCCTGTCGCCGGTGCCGGGGCGCCTGGAACTCGCCACCGTGCTGGCCAATGGCGCGGCGGTCTACGTGGACTACGCGCATACGCCCGATGCGCTGGCCAACGTCCTGAACAGCGTGCGGCCGCACGTCGGCGCGCAGCAGAAGCTGCATGTGCTGTTCGGCTGTGGCGGTAACCGCGATCCGGGCAAGCGTCCGATCATGGGGCGGATTGCCGAGGAACTCAGCGATTGCGTTTGGGTGACCGACGACAATCCTCGCACCGAAGACCCCGACCCGATCCGCAAGCAAGTGCTGTCGGGCACCACGGGGGCAGCTCACGTAAAAAATGCCGGCGCGCGGCGTGAAGCATTGGAACGCGCGCTTTCCGCATTGCGGTCGGGAGATGTCCTGGTTGTCGCGGGCAAGGGTCATGAAGACTATCAGGTCATGCTTGCACTAGACTCAGAGGGACGTGCCTTGCAGGATTCCAGAGGGCGTCCCGTGACAAAGAAGCTTCCTTTTTCCGACACCAAAGTGATCCGCGAAATCGCCGCGTCGATGTAGCGATACGCAGCAAGTCTATCCACCAATTTAGGGTTTTTATATTCGATCATGACTTACATCAATGAGCATTACCTCAAGTTAGCCGCCGGTTACCTGTTTCCTGAAATTGGTCGGCGGGTCAAGGCCTTCTGCGACGCCAACCCTACCGCGAACGTGATTCGCATGGGCATCGGCGATGTCACCGAACCGCTTGCCCCTGCGGTGATCCAGGCGATGCATGCGGGCGTCGATGAGTTGGCCGTGCGTTCATCGTTCAAGGGTTATGGGCCGGAACAGGGCTACGATTTCTTGCGCGAAGCCATCGCCCAAAACGATTACCAGGCGCGCGGCGCCAATGTTGACGCGGACGAGATTTTCGTCTCGGACGGTTCGAAATGCGATTCGGGGAATATCCTCGATATCTTCGGCGACGATAACGTGATTGCGGTGCTGGACCCGGTCTACCCGGTATATGTCGATACCAATGTAATGGCCGGACACACCGGGCCGGCGGATGCCAGCGGCCGCTACGGCGGCCTGGTCTACCTGCCGGTAACCGCCGAAAACGATTTCGTTCCCGAACTGCCGAAACAGAAGGTCGACCTGATCTACCTGTGCTATCCCAACAACCCGACCGGCGTGGTTGCCACCAAGGAGATGCTGAAGCGCTGGGTCGACTACGCACGGCAGAACCGTTCGGTGATCCTCTACGACGCAGCCTATGAAGCATTTATCACCGATCCGGCGATTCCACACTCGATTTATGAAATCGACGGCGCCCGGGAAGTGGCGATCGAATTCCGCAGTTTCAGCAAGACGGCCGGTTTTACCGGCGCACGCTGCGCCTTCACGGTGATCCCGACAGACCTCAAAGGGAAGACGCGCGATGGCCGCGAAATCTCGATACATTCGCTGTGGAATCGACGCCACTGCACCAAGTTCAACGGTGTTTCGTATCCGGTGCAAAAAGGCGCCGCGGCGATCTACACGCCCGAAGGCAAGCGGCAGGTGCAGGAAACCATCGACTTCTACCTTGGCAACGCCAAGGTGGTGCGCGAAGCGCTGACGAAGCTGGGGCTGAAGGTATACGGCGGCGTGAATGCACCCTACGTGTGGCTGAAGACCCCCGGCAAGTTGAGCAGTTGGGACTTTTTCGACAAGCTGCTGCAGGAGGCGCATCTGGTGGGCACGCCGGGCAGCGGTTTTGGCGCCTGCGGCGAGGGCTATTTCCGCCTGAGCGCCTTCAACAGCCGGGCGAATGTGGAGGCCGCCGTACAGCGCTTCGCGAAAATCCTGTAAGGCGAATCAATGCGAATTCACGCGCACGACCGCATCCGGGGGCAGTGACTGAGATCGTCCTGTTCTCCCGGCACAGGGCGTCTTTCTTGTAGAGAGCTTCTCCGTAAATCGCTGGCGTCCCGATGGCAGGGGATGGGTTTTCCGCTAGGAATCTGGGGAAAGCACGGATTGATTCTGCTTTCTGAGAGGGGCGATACTTGTGCAGAGGGCTTCGACATGCCCAACCGTACAGTGGAGGGAAGCAAGTGAAAGCAGCCGTCTATTTTGGTCCGCAGGACATCCGTTGCGTCAGCATCCCGGATTCCGTGATTCGTTCAGACCACGAAATGCTGGTCAAGGTTGCTGCAACCTCGATCTGCGGATCCGATTTGCACTTGTACCGGGGAGCGCTCGATCCCATCATGGAAAGGGGAAAGTCGCAAACCGGCCATGAACTCGTCGGCGAAGTCTTGGACACCGGAAAGGCGGTGGGGCGTTTCAAGCGCGGTGATCGCGTCAGCATGGCGTACTCGGTATCGTGCGGTCACTGTTATATGTGCGAAGTGGGCCAGACAGCGCATTGCGAGACCACGCAGAAGGGGGTGTATGGCTTTGGAGTGGCGTTTGGCAACCTCAACGGCACCCACGCAGAAACGCTGGTCCTGCCTTACGCCGACAGCCATGCCATGAAGGTGCCGCGCGAAATATCCGATGGCGCCGCGCTGACGCTTTCATGCAATCTGCCTGCCGCCGTGATCGCCAATCATCTTGCCGATATCCGGCCCGGTGAAAACGTTGCGATTGTCGGCTGCGGCCCGAGCGGGTTGATGGCGCTGGATATCGCTCTGCATCGGGGGCCGGGGCGCGTCGCCGCCTTCGATAAAGTGCCGCATCGTCTGGCGGCTGCGGCGAACAAGGGTGTTGTTGCCATCGATCCGGCAGAAGAGGGCTGGAAGGAAAAAGCCTTGCTACTCACGGCTGGCCGCGGTTTCGACAAGGTGATCGAGATGGTGGGCTACCCCGAAACCCTGCAGATGTGTTTCGATCTGGTCCGCTGTGGCGGAACTATCGCCGCCCTGGGGGTTTTCTGCGACAACACCTTCAATCTGAATCTTGCGGATGTGTTCCTGCGTGACATCACGCTGCACATGAATGGCTTCGCCAACGTCCAGCCCTATATGTGGGAATCGTTGCGCATGATGGAACGGGGCGTGGTCAATCCGCAGGCGTATTTTTCGCATACGTTTGCCTTGGCCGATGTGGGCCAGGCATTCTCGACCTTCCACCAGAAGGCCGACGGCGCCATGAAGATGCTGATCCGGCCCTAACTGCGGGTGCTTGCAGACGGCTCGAAACTCGCCAGCTCGATTTTTCCCTCTGGCTGCCAGCCTTTCTTGCGCTGCTCTGCCACGACCGTGGTGAAAATCCCGCCGCGCACATAAAACCGGGCGGTCAGGCGCATGAAGCGCGGTTTTACGGCCTTCGCCAGATCGTCGAGGATGCGGTTGGTGACATCTTCGTGAAAGTGCCCTTCGTCGCGGAAACTCCAGACGTAGAGCTTGAGGCTCTTGAGTTCGATGCAGAGCTTGTCCGGCACATAATCGAGAATCAGCGTGGCGAAATCCGGCTGTCCGGTTTTCGGGCAAAGACAGGTGAATTCCGGCATTTCCATGTGGATCTGGTAATCGCGCTGCGGTGCCGGATTGACGAAAGTTTCCAGGGTTTTTGCGGGTTGGCTGGGCATGGCAAGGGCGTCGGATGGGAGCGGGGAAATGTAGGCGTTTCCATTATAATGCCGGCTCTGCGCAGGGTATTGCATGGACATGCCGCGCGTTCCCAGACTAATTCAATCGCCAGCCTTCCGAAGTGCGCCTGACCAAGCTCAAACTCGCCGGCTTCAAATCCTTTGTCGATCCGACCACCGTGCTGTTTCCCGGCCAACTGGTTGGTGTGGTCGGCCCGAACGGCTGCGGCAAGTCCAACCTCATCGATGCCGTGCGCTGGGTCCTGGGCGAATCCAAGGCCACTGCCCTGCGTGGCGAATCGATGCAGGACGTGATCTTCAACGGCTCCGGCACGCGCAAGCCGGTCAGCCGCGCCAGCGTCGAACTGATTTTCGATAACTCGCTCGGTCGCGCCACCGGTCAGTGGTCGCAATATGCCGAGATCGCGGTCAAGCGCGTGCTCGATCGCGAAGGCAATTCCAACTATTACATCAACAACCTGCACGTCCGCCGCCGCGACGTCATCGATGTGTTTCTCGGCACAGGCCTTGGGCCGCGCGCTTATGCCATCATCGAGCAGGGCATGATTTCGCGCATCATCGAGGCCAAGCCGGAAGAGTTGCGGCTGTTCCTCGAGGAGGCCGCCGGGGTCACCAAGTACAAGGAGAGGCGGCGCGAGACCGAGAACCGCCTGGCCGATGCGCGCGAGAACCTGCTGCGCGTCGAAGATATCCGCAATGAACTTGAGAGTCAGGTCGTCAAGCTCGAAGGCCAGGCCGAAATCGCCCGCCAGTTCCACGAACTCAAGGCACGCCACGACAGACGCCAGCAGCTGCTCTGGCTGAAAAAGCGCAACGATGCGCGTGCCGAGCGGCAGCGCATGGCGCGCGAGGTAGAGAAAAGTGCGCTGCGCCTGGATGCCGAGACTGCCCAGTTGCGCGAACTGGAAGCCAAGGTCGAGCAGGCGCGTGAAGCGCACTTCGCTGCGAGCGATGCGCTGCATGCGGCGCAAAGCGAAATGGTGGTGGCCAAGGCCGAAGTCGGCCAGCTTGAATCCGAGATCAACCACCTGCGTGACGCCCGGCAAAAACTCGAAACCCGGCTTGCTCAACTGGCCACGGAAAACACCCACTGGAACAACCAGCGTGCCGAGCTTGAACTTGAAGCCACGCGCTGGCAGGCCTTGCTCGAAAACGCCCGGCAGCGCGCCGAAACCAGCGTCGCACGGCATGAGGAAGCTGCCGCACGCCTGCCGCAAGCCGAGGAGGCCGTCAAACAGGCCGAGGAAGCGACTGCGGCAGCCCGCCGTGCCGTCAATGAAGCAGAGCAGGGCGTGCGTCTTGGCGAGGCCAACCGCATCCATGCCCAACGTGCGCTGGAAGGCTACACCCAGCGTCGGGCGCGTCTCGATCAGGAACGAACTGCATTGGGGCAACCCGATCCCGCCTTGCTGGCAGCCAGCCAGGAGACGCTGGCGCAGGCGCAAGAGCGCTTGGAAGAACAGCAGCAGCGCCAGGCCGAGCGGCAGCAACAGTTGCCGCAGATCGAAGCACAGCTTGCGGCAGCTCGCACCCGTCTGCATGCCGCACAGCGTGCCCTGACCGAGACACGGGCGCGGCGCGATGCCTTGCAACAGTTGCAGAGCCGCGTCCAGCAAAGCGGCGAGATCAGTGAGTGGCTGCAACGGCGCGGACTTGCGGAAGCCGCGCCACTGTGGCGTGCCATCCACGTCGAACCGGGCTGGGAGACCGCCCTGGAAGCCGTTCTGCGCGAGCGCCTGGCAGCGGTCATGGCCGGCCAGGAGATACTGCCGCAAGCCTTGAGCGAACCGCCTCCGACGACGTTTGCCCTGGCAATGGCCGCTGCGGCAAGTTCCTCGGCGCCGGCTGAATTGACCAGTCTGCGCGCCAAAGTACGCTGCGATGATGCTGCCTGGTCGACAGTGCTCGACGAATGGCTGGCCGGCGTCAGGGTCAGCGACGATCTCGAGTCCCTCCCTGCCTTTGCCGCGGATGCGCCGAGCGGCATGACTTGGGTCAATCGTGCCGGCCATCTGCTGAGTGCCCACGGTCTGCTGTTGTACGTCCCGGACAGCAAAACCCATGGCGTGATCGAACGGCAGCGCGAGATTGAGGAGTTGGGAGAAGTCCTGGATCAGCGCCATAGCGACGAGACGCTGGCGCAGGAAACCATGCAAAGTGCCGAAGGCTTGCTCGCCGGGCACCACGCGCAACTGACGCAGATTCGCGCCAGCGTGCAGGAATTGCAGCAGGGTGTCCATGCTGCCCAGGTCGAGACGCTCAAGCTGACCCAGATGCAGGCGCGCTTCGAGGAGCGTTCGGCGCAGATCGACCGGGACCTGGCCGAGATTGCGCAGGGCGAGGCCAATGAGCGGATCGAAGTGGCTCGCGCCGAGGAGGAAGCACTGCGTTACCGCGAGCAGTTGGCGGCAGCACGCAGTCAGCTCGAGCAGGTAATGGAGGTGCAGCGTGGCCGCGACACGGCCCTGCGCGAGGCACGCAGCCTGGAACAGTCATTGGCGCGTGAGGCGCAGGAAGTCAAATTCACGGAGCGCGAATGCATCGGCAAGCTCGATGACAACGCCCGCAGCCGCGAGACGGCACGCCAGCAACTGGAACGCGTTGCCACTGACAAGGCCGCGGCAGAGAGCGAGAAAAGCAGCATCAGTGAAGAAGCGCTGCAGGCCCGCCTGCAAACGGCATTGGGCGAGCGCCAGGAGAAGGAAACGCAACTGGCCGGCAAGCGCAACGCGCTTGAGGAATGCCTCGGAGCCTTGCGCGGACTCGACGAAAATCGCCTGCGCATCGAACAAAGCCTGAACCCGCTGCGCGAACGCATCAATGAGTTGCGCCTCAAGGAGCAGGCAGCGCAGCTCAACGAGGAGCAGTTTCTTGAGCGCCTGGCCGAGGCCAAGCTGCAGACCGAAGATGACCTGGCGCCGTTGCAGGCGGAACTGGTCCCTGGCCTCAAGGAAGCGGTACTGCAGGCTGACATCCTGCAACTGACCCAGGAAATCGAGGCGCTCGGCCCGGTGAATCTCGCCGCGCTGGAGGAACTCAGCACGGCGCGCGAACGCAAGGGCTATCTGGATGCCCAGTCGCTCGATCTGAACCAGGCGATCAGTACGCTCGAAGATGCCATCCGCCGCATCGATCATGAAACCCGTGAGCAGTTGCAGCAGACTTATGACACGGTCAATGGCCATTTCGGCACGCTGTTCCCGCAACTCTTCGGCGGCGGCGAAGCGCGATTGATCCTGACTGGAGACGAGATTCTGGACGCTGGCATCCAGGTCCTGGCGCAGCCGCCGGGCAAGAAGAACAGCAGCATCCATCTGCTCTCCGGCGGCGAAAAGGCGCTGACCGCGATCTCGCTGGTATTCGCTCTGTTCCAGCTCAATCCGGCGCCGTTCTGCCTGCTCGACGAGGTCGATGCGCCGCTCGATGACACCAATACCGAGCGCTTCTGCAGCCTGGTGAAGCGCATGTCGGCACAATCCCAGTTCCTGTTCATCAGCCACAACAAAATCGCCATGGAAATGGCGCAGCAACTGGTCGGCGTCACCATGCAGGAGCAAGGCGTCTCGCGCGTGGTCGAAGTCGACATGGAAGAGGCGCTGCGCATGAGCGAGGAAGTGGTCGTTTAAGGACGCGGCCATGGCCATGTTCAACGAATTGCAATTGACCCTGATTGGTGCCGGCGCCGTAGCGGTGGTCGGGGTGTGGGGCTACAACGCCTGGCAGGAATACCGGCAGCGCAAGCTGGCACAGAAAGTTTTCAGCACCGAACAGGCCGATGCACTGCTGCCCGATGAGGCAACCGAAGTTGCACATGGTCGTAGGGAAGAGCCAAGCGAGCCGGCGTATGCCGAAACGGAGCGCATCGAGCCCACCCTTGAACCTGCCCCCGAACCCACCGTGGAACCCGGCTTCGCCGAAGCTGAAGCGCTCGTCGATGCAGGAGATGAAACGCCCGTCATCGAACCGCCCGAGGAACTGGCCGACAAGCTGATTGATTGTGTCGCCCGCATCGAGGCCGCGGACATGATTGCCGCACCCATGCTCTGGGCGGCACAGCGCAAATTGTTCGGCAAGCTGGAAGGCCGCCTGCGCTGGTGCGGCTGGGATGAAAACAACGGCAAATGGCGGCCCATCAATGCCCACGATGCCACCAGCTATCTTCGCCTCTGTGCGGCACTGCAGGTGGTGGACCGGCGCGGTGCGATCAGCGAGGCCGATCTCGGCGGGTTTTATGAAGGCCTGCGTCAGCTGGCGGACAACTTCGAGATACACATCGAATGGCCTGCCGCAGAGGAAGTCCTGGCCCATGCCCGGCGGCTGGACGAATTCTGCGCATCGGTCGATTGGCGCATCGGGCTTAACCTGGTGAACCGCGACGGCAGTCCTATTCCCGCAGCACGCCTGATTGATCTGGCGACCGAGACTGAGCTTTGGCTCAAGGATGACGGCCTGTTTCATGCGGAGGGCGAAGGTGGAAAGACATTGTTTACCCTGAGCCAGCTCGGCGGGGCGCCGTTTGAAGCGAGAGGGTTGAGCGCGCTGTCGCTACCGGGCGTGACGCTCAGCATCGATGTGCCGCGCGTCGCTGATGGCACCCAGGCCTTCGATCACCTGATGGATGTGGCCCGGACCATGATGTCGGCATTCGGCGGCCATCTCGTCGACGATCAGCGCGCCCCATTGTCGGATGAGGTGCTTGCCACTATCCGCGCCAAGATCGAGGAATTCCAGCAAAAGATGATGTCGCAGAACATTCCCGCCGGCAGCCGGCGCGCGCTCCGCTTGTACGATTGATCGATGGCTGCCGATGCCCTGCTCGAGCGTGTTGCCGCGCTGCGCAGCGAGATCGAGCGGCACAACCAGGCCTACTATGTCCATGACCAGCCGAACGTGCCGGATGCGGAGTACGACCGGCTGTTTCGCGAGCTGCAGCAGCTCGAGGCCAACCATCCCGAACTGAGCTCACCCGATTCACCGACGCAGCGTGTCGGTGGGGCGCCCCTGGCGGAGTTTCCCCAGGTCGCGCATGGTGTGCCGATGCTGTCGCTCAACAATGCTTTCGCCGATGACGAAGTTGCTGCCTTCGACCGCCGTTGCCGGGAAGGTCTGGGCGTCGAGGCGGTGGATTACGCCGTCGAACCCAAGTTTGATGGCCTTGCGATCACCCTCATCTATGAGCATGGCATCTTCGTGCGCGGTGCAACGCGAGGTGATGGAGAGACCGGCGAAGATGTGACGCTCAACCTGCGCACCGTCAGGAATATCCCGCTGCGCCTGTCAGGCACTGCGCAACCTGAGCATCTCGAAGTGCGCGGCGAAGTCCTGATCTTCCGCCGCGATTTTGAAAAGCTCAATCAGCAGCAGCGTGCCGCCGGCCTCAAGGAGTTTGCCAATCCGCGCAATGCCGCAGCCGGCAGCCTGCGCCAGCTCGATCCGAAAATCACCGCGCAACGTCCGTTGCGCTTCTTCGCCTACGGCGTGGCGGCATCGAGTGATTCCCCGCCCGACACCCATGCCGTGCTGATGGCGCAACTTGGCCACTGGTGCTTGCCTGTTGCAGGGGAGGCTGATGTGGTGAGCGGCCTGTCCGGACTGTTGGGCTACTACGCGCGCATCGGCGCAGCGCGTGACAGCCTGGCCTATGACATCGACGGCGTGGTGTACAAGGTCAACCGCCTTGCCGACCAGCAGAAGCTCGGCTTCGTCGCGCGTGCGCCGCGCTTTGCGATCGCTCACAAGTTCCCGGCGCAGGAAGCCCTGACCACGGTCGAGGCCATTGAAGTTCAAGTCGGCCGCACCGGGGCGCTCACCCCCGTGGCACGCTTGGCGCCGGTGTTCGTCGGCGGGGTGACGGTGACCAATGCCACGCTGCATAACGAGGATGAAGTGCGCCGCAAGGATGTCCGTGTCGGCGACACGGTCAGTGTGCGCCGCGCCGGTGACGTGATTCCTGAAGTGGTTGCGGTGGTGCTGGAGAAGCGTCCCGATAACGCGCGTGAATTCGTCATGCCATCGACTTGCCCGGTGTGCGGCTCACAGGTGGAGAAACCAGCGGACGAGGCCATTGCGCGCTGCAGCGGCGGACTGTATTGCCCCGCGCAGCGCAAGCAGGCCCTGCTGCATTTCGCTGCGCGGCGCGCCATGGATATCGAGGGACTCGGCGACAAGCTCATCGAGCAGCTGGTCGACCACGACATCCTCCAGACACCGGCGGACATCTACCGGCTCGATCTCGGCAAGCTCGTCAATCTCGAACGCATGGCGGAAAAATCCGCGGGCAACATTCTGACCGCGATCCAGCACAGCAGGCAGACCAGCCTGGCGCGCTTCATCTATGCCCTGGGCATCCGCAATGTCGGCGAGGCGACCGCCAAGGATCTGGCGCGCCATTTTGGCAGCCTGGATGCCCTGATCGGAGCCGGTGAAGCTGATTTGCTGCAGGTGAACGATGTCGGACCGGTGGTGGCGGTCTCAATCGTGCGTTTTTTTGCCGAGCCGCATAATCTGGAGGTTATCGCGGCCTTGCGCGCCGCCGGCCTGACTTGGGCAGAAGGCGAGGCGGCCGCAGTGGTATCCTCTGCCGTGGTCGGCAAGACCTTCGTGCTGACCGGAACCCTGCCCACGTTGAGCCGCGATCAGGCGAAAGACATGATCGAAGCCCTGGGTGGCAAGGTGGCCGGCTCGGTGTCGGGCAAGACCGACTATGTGGTCGCAGGCGAAGCTGCGGGCTCCAAGCTGGACAAGGCGCAACAACTGGGCGTCGCAGTCCTCGATGAAGCACAACTACTGGAATTGCTGAAGACATGAAAAAAGTCACCAAAGCCGTATTCCCCGTCGCCGGGCTGGGCACCCGCTTCCTGCCGGCGACCAAGGCCAGTCCCAAGGAAATGATGCCGATCGTGGACAAGCCGCTGATCCAGTTCGCGGTGGAAGAGGCGATCGCCGCCGGCATCACCGACATGATTTTCGTCACCGGCCGCAGCAAGCGCTCCATTGAGGACCACTTCGACAAGGCCTACGAACTCGAGAGCGAACTGGAAATTCGCGGCAAAACCGATACGCTGGAATTTGTACGCAAGCTCCTGCCCAAAGAGATCAACTGCATCTACATCCGCCAGGCCGAAGCACTGGGCCTTGGTCATGCCATCCTCTGCGCCAAGCCGGTGGTCGGCGATGAGCCGTTCGCGGTGTTGCTCGCCGATGACCTGCTCGACAACGACCCGCCGGTCATCAAGCAGATGGTCGACACCTACGACTACTACCAGTGCTCGATACTCGGCGTGCAGGAAGTGCCCCGCTCCGAAACCGGCAGCTACGGCATCGTCGCCGCGCGGCCCCTGGCAGAACGGATCGAGCAGATCAGCGGCATCGTCGAAAAGCCGCAGCCGGCCGATGCCCCGTCAACTCTGGCCGTGGTTGGCCGCTATATCCTGACCCATCGCATCTTCCATTACCTGGAACACGTGAAGCCCGGCAAGGGCGGCGAAATCCAGCTCACCGACGGCATCGCTGCACTGCTCGCCGAGCAGCAGGTGCTGGCCTACCGCTACCACGGCACCCGTTACGACTGCGGCTCCAAACTGGGTTACTTGCAGGCCATGGTCGAATTCGGCCTGCGCCACGCCGAGGTCGGCAAGGAGTTTGCTGCGTATCTGGACAGCCGAGGAAAGTAAGTTCCTAGGCCGGCCAGGGGATGACGTAGAACAGGACGGCAAAGTAGTGCAGCGCGCTGGCGAGCAATACCCAGCCATGCCAGATCGCATGGTTATAAGGCAGGCTGCGCCATTTGTAGAAAATCACCCCGCCCGTGTAGGCGATGCCGCCGCCCACCAACAGCACCAGGCCGCCATTGCCGACGTTTTCGATCAGCGGCTTGGCCCCGATTACCGCGATCCACCCCATCAGTATGTAGAGCGACACCATCAGACCATGCCGGCGGCCGCGCAGCACCAGCCGCAACCCGATGCCTGAAATGGCCAGGATCCAGATTGCCGCCAGCAGCGACCAGCCCCATGGGCCGGAGAGATTGATCAGCATGAAGGGCGTATAGGTTCCCGCGATCAACAGGAAAATCGCCGAATGGTCCAGCGTGCGCAGCACCTGCTTGACGCGTTCGATCTGGATGCTGTGGTAAAGCGTCGAGGTAGTGAAGCAGATGATCAGGGTGGCGCCATAGATGGCGCAGGCTGCCACATGCAGGCTGCCGCCGTAAATCGCCGCATAAGCGCAAAGGACGGCCAACCCGGCAATCGCCAGGAGGATGCCGATGCCGTGGGTGACGCTGTTCGCGATCTCCTCACGCAATGAGTAGCGCGGCAGTGCGGGCAGGTCGGCCATCAAGGGTGGGTGTTACCCTGCAGGGGTATTGCGGCAGGAGACGAGATTCATCGCCAGCATGGTCATGACGACTTCCCGCTTCTGATTGAGTACTTCGATGGCGGATTTGACCAGCCCGCGGTCGGGCTTGGATACCGAGCGCCTGGCTTCGACCACGGTGATGCGCAGGTTCAAAGCATCGCCAGGTCGAACCGGGATCAACCATCTCAGTTCATCCACGCCTGGCGAAACCAGGCCGGCGTTCTTCGACAGGTAATGGTCGCAGAACAGGCGCATCATCAATGCGCAGGTCATCCAGCCGCTGGCGATCAGGCCGCCGAAGCGGGATTTCAGGGCCGCTTCCGGATCGGTATGGAAATCCTGCGGATCGTAGCGCTTACCGAAGGCAATGACTTCGTCGGCCGTCACTTCGATCGGGCCGAATTCATGCACGGCGCCCGCAACGTAGTCCTCGAAGTAGCGGTCGTCTATTACAGATGAAAATGAGGAAAGTTTCTTTTCAGTCATGCTCAGAGATTCCTTGCAGTTCAGTACGTATTATGCTGCAGCGCGGTTGGTGCGCTCGTGTTCGATCTCAGCAAAATCTTAAGTAGCAAATAAGGTATCCAGGCTCAGTGGGCAAGTATGGCCAAGCTCGTGATCATTTTTCGCTTCGCCTGCCCCAATAAAACGGGCGCCGTCTATGATGCGCGACGGCGGCGATGACGACCTCGTCGCCAGCAATGGTATAGATCAAGTTGTATGGAAAACGGCGCAACGAAAATTTGCGCAGTTCATCTTCCATCGGGCTGCCAATACTCGGCTGCGATGCAAGGATGCCAGCCGCGCGATGCACCTCTTTGATGAAGGCAATGCCCAGGCCCTGCGCTTTATCTTCGTAATATCTGGCCGATTCACGAAACTCGACATCTGCTTCAGGCAGGAACCGGGCTTTCATTCGAGATCAGTCAATGCCCTGCGAAATACTTCCTCGGCTGGAATGGTCTCGACCTGACCCGCTCGATATGCAGCTAGGCGCCTCATGGCTTCCTCGAACCAGAGTTTCTCCACTTCGGCATCGTTCGGTTCGTCCAGGCTGGTCAATAACTGTTCGGCCAGCTTCGCGCGATCACTCAGTTCCATATCTCGGGTGAGCGGCAAGATTTCATTCAAAGTAGTGGGCATAATAAATCCTTTCATTTTGAGATAACGAGAGAGCCTGAGCTACTTCGAAGCTGTTCGTACTTGATTGGATTGAGGACTGCAAGTACGGCCAGCCTTCCTCTTTCCTTGGAAATGGAAGACACGACTCGAAGTATCGTTGGTCAGGTTTCCCCAGTCAATGACTATTCCCTATCTTGAAAATCCGCCAGTGTCCACCACTATTAAGAGGTATTGATGGGGATGATTGCGAAGATTGAGGTGATCTTGGCGCCCGCAGGGTAGCCTGCAGGCAAAGTTCTGAAGCCGTCTTCAGATTGATAATATTGGTATCAGGCCGTTGCCCGGCTGGCGCGCTTGCGCTCGATCTCCGACAGGAAGCGCTTGCGGATGCGGATCGACTTCGGCGTGATTTCCACCAGTTCGTCGTCGGCGATGAATTCCACGGCGGACTCCAGCGTGATCTGGATCGGCGGCACCAGGCGCACTGCTTCGTCGGTGCCGGAGGAGCGCACGTTGGTGAGCTGCTTGCCCTTGATCGGGTTCACCACCAGGTCGTTGTCGCGGCTATGCACGCCGATGATCATGCCTTCGTAAAGCGGATCGCCGTGCGAGGCGAACATGCGCCCGCGATCCTGCAGTTTCCACAAGGCATAGGCGACGGCGTGGCCGTTCTCGGCCGAGATCAGCACGCCGTTGCGGCGCTCGGACATGTCGCCGGCCAGCGGGCCGTAGTCATCGAAGACGTGGCTCGCCAGTCCGGTGCCGCGTGTCAGCGTCAGGAACTCGCCCTGAAAGCCGATCAGTCCGCGTGCCGGGATGCGATACTCAAGGCGCACCCGCCCCCTGCCGTCAGGCTGCATGTCCTGCAATTCGCCGCGACGCCGGCCGAGTTCCTCCATGACCCCACCCTGGTTGGTCTCCTCGACATCGACGGTGAGCATTTCGTAGGGTTCCTGTTTTTCGCCGTTGATCTCTTTCAGGATCACGCGCGGTCTCGAGACAGCCAGTTCGTAGCCTTCGCGGCGCATGTTTTCAAGCAGGATGGTCAGGTGCAGCTCGCCGCGTCCCGAGACCAGGAAGATGTCGGCGTCCGCGGTTTCCTCGACGCGCAGGGCGACGTTGCCGAGCAGTTCCTTCTGCAGGCGCTCGCGCAATTGCCGGCTGGTGACGTATTTGCCTTCCTTGCCGGCGAAGGGCGAGGTATTCACCTGGAAGTTCATGGTCAGGGTCGGCTCGTCCACCTTGAGCGGCGGCAGGCCGACCGGATTTTCCACATCGCACACCGTGACGCCGATGCCGACCTGGTCGATGCCGGTGACCAGCACGATATCGCCGGCCTCGGCCTGTTGCGCGACTTCGCGCTCGAGTCCCTGGAAGACGAAAACCTGGTTGACCTTGGAGCGCCCGAGCAACTCGTCGCCGTACATGACCGCGACCTCCTGCGCCGGCCGGATGCGGCCGTGGGTGATGCGGCCGATGCCGATGCGGCCGATATAGCTCGAGTAGTCAAGGGAGCAAATTTGCAGTTGCAGGGGGCCGTCGACATCGACGTTGGGTTGCGACACATGCTGCAGAATTGCCTCGAACAGCGGCCGCATGTCAGTGCCCGGCTGCTTGGCGTCGAGCATGGCATAGCCGTTGAGCGCCGAGGCGAACACCACCGGGAAATCCATCTGTTCCTCGCTTGCGCCGAGTTTGTCGAACAGATCGAAAGTATGATTGATAACCCAGTCCGGCCTGGCGCCGGGACGGTCGATCTTGTTCACCACGACGATCGGCTTCAGGCCCAGGGCGAGCGCCTTGCGCGTGACGAAGCGCGTCTGCGGCATCGGCCCCTCGACCGCATCGACCAGCAGCAGGGCGCCATCCACCATCGACAGCACGCGCTCGACTTCACCGCCAAAATCCGCGTGTCCCGGTGTGTCCACGATATTGATGTGGGTGCCTTCGAAGCTGATCGCACAGTTCTTGGCCAGGATGGTGATGCCGCGTTCCCGCTCCAGGTCGTTCGAATCCATGACGCGCTCGGTCATTTGCTGGTGGGCGGCGAAAGTGCCGGACTGACGCAGCAACTGGTCGACCAGGGTGGTCTTGCCGTGGTCGACGTGAGCGATGATGGCGATATTACGAATGGATCGGGACATGGGATTTTGCGGTGCAACAGAAAGGGGGCGCATTGTAGCATGCGTGCCGGTTCTGGCCCATCAAGTATTTGATGACATGATAGAATTTTGCATCAAACCCTTTCCGGACACGAATCATGCTGGCAATCATTGGCGGTAGCGGTCTGACCCAATTGGCCAGCCTGGACATTTCCCACAAGCAGGTGGTGCGCACACCCTATGGCGAGCCTTCCGGTGTGCTGACCTTTGGCAAGATCGGCGGTCGCGATGTGGTGTTCCTGGCGCGCCATGGCCATGGCCACACCATTCCGCCGCATCTGGTGAATTACCGCGCGAATATCTGGGCGCTGGCCGAGACCGCAGGGGCCACGCAGATCGTTTCGGTGGGTTCCGCAGGCGGCATCCGTCCCGATCTCGCTCCGGGCGTGCTGGTGGTTCCAGACCAGATCATCGACTACACCTGGGGCCGGCAGATCACCTTTCATGACAGCCGCGATGCGCAAGTGGTGCATATCGATTTCACCGAACCCTATGACGCCGGGTTGCGCAAGCAACTGCTCGTTGCCGCCGAGGCCGCCGGCGAATCGATCACCGACGGCGCAGTGTATGCCGCCACCCAGGGGCCGCGCCTGGAAACTGCCGCCGAAGTCACCCGCCTGGAGCGCGACGGCGCCCACATCGTCGGCATGACCGGCATGCCGGAAGCCGCCCTGGCAAGGGAAGCCGGCGTACCCTATGCCGCCCTGACGGTCATCGCGAACTGGGCCGCCGGACGCGGCAACAGCGAACATGCCATCCACTTTGCGAATCTTGAGGATGTGCTGCAGATTGCCATGGTGCGGGTGCGCAAGATCCTCGAACATTTCTGCGCTGCCGGTTGTTGACCATGATCCGCAATGTCCTGCGCATGGGTGATCCGCGCCTGCTGGCCAAGGCCCAGCCAGTCACGGATTTCAACACTGCGGAACTGAATGAACTTCTCGCCGACATGCGCGAGACCATGGACCATCTTGACGGTGCTGGCCTCGCCGCACCGCAAATCGGTGTCGGCTTGCGCGTCGTGATCTTCGGCTTCGAGGCCAATGCCCGCTATCCCGATGCGGCCCCCGTGCCCTACAGCGTGCTGATCAACCCGCAACTGACGCCGCTTTCGGACGAGACGGAGGAGGGCTGGGAAGGTTGCCTTTCCGTTCCCGGCCTGCGTGGCGTGGTGCCGCGCTGGAAGCACCTGCGCTATTCCGGCTGGAATGCCGAAGGGCGTTTTTTCGAGCGTGAGGTGGAAGGTTTTCATGCGCGCGTGGTGCAGCACGAGTGCGATCATCTTGAAGGAATCTTGTACCCGATGCGGATCAGAGACTTTAGCCGCTTTGGATTTACCGATGTGCTGGAATCTGTTCGAACTCCCAACGATTGATGGAATCAGTCCAGGGACGTAGTGTAATTATGATCGGCTTTACAGGTTCCGTATTGCGGAACATAATAACGGCATGATTCATTCGTTCGTCTGCCTCGAGACAGAAGCGCTGTTTAACAGTCGCGTTGTGCCACGTTTTAGGAACATCGAACGAGTTGCGCGTCGAAAACTGTTGCAGCTGAATGCGACCATCGAACTGGCCGGTTTGAGAATTCCCCCAGGTAACAAGCTAGAAGTGCTGAAGGGTGACCGTAAAGGGCAGCACAGCATTCGCATCAATGATCAATGGCGTGTGTGCTTTGTGTGGCGAGGGGATGGTGCTTATCAGGTCGAGATCGTGGACTATCACTAGGAAATTGATATGGCTAAATTATTAGATGAAATCCATCCCGGCGAAATTTTGCTGGAGGACTTTTTGCTGCCGATGGGTATCTCGGCTCGTCAGCTTGCAGCTGACATTGATGTATCACCGAGCCGCATCAGCGAAGTGGTGAATGGCATGCGACCGATAACTGCCGACACTGCGTTGCGTCTGGGGCTGTTCTTTGGGATGAATCCTCGCTTCTGGCTTAACCTGCAAACCGAGTACGACATGCGTGTGGCAGCCCGAACGCTTCAGAAGAAAATTGCACCCAGAATACGCGTTTATCAGCAGGCAACGATTTGACCCAACTGATTCATGTGTGATCCTTGACTTGGACTGGGAATAACCAACACTCCCTTGTCAATCCGCAATTTCTATCCGGTTGCGCCCTAAGTTTTTCGCTCGGTAGAGCGCCGCATCGGCATCGGCGATCAGCGTCTCCTGATTCCTGACGTAGGGCGGAGATACCGCGGCTACGCCGATGCTGACAGTCACCGAAATATTCAGATCAGGCGTGTGGAAGCCAGCTGTAGCCACGCTCTGGCGGATGCGCTCGGCAATCTCGAGCGCCCGACGCCGATTGGCTCCCGGGCAGACGATGCAGAATTCCTCGCCGCCATAGCGAAACACCATGTCCTCGCTGCGCGCACTGCTCTTGAGCCGGCTTGATATCGATGCCAGGACGGCATCGCCCGTCTGGTGGCCGTGCTTGTCGTTGATGGACTTAAAATGGTCGATGTCGATCATCAGGCAGGACACCGGGAGCTTGCTGCTTAGCGCATGCGCCCATTCGGCGGCGAGAAAGTCCAGCCCGTGGCGCCGGTTAGGCAGGCGTGTCAGCAGGTCCGTCATGGCAACCACGGTTAGCCGCCTGTTCGACCCGGCCCACTCGTTGGCGGATTTCGCAAGGTTGTAGCGCTCCCTGAGCACTTCCGACTGGAGGTGCATCACCCTTTCTGCAGCGCGCAGTCTTGCGGCCAGCGTCAGATTCGTGATTGGACGCATGAGAAAGTCATCGGCGCCGGCATCCACCGCCTGGGCAAGTTTGGCTTCATCTTCGGGATTGCAGATGACGATGATGTAACTGTCTTTTGCCACCGGGCTGGCGCGCAGGGAAAGGCAAAATGTCTGGGCATCCATGCCGGGCCCAATCATCTCCAGCAAAATCAGATCCGGGCCTTCGCTCAAGGCAACATTCAGTCCGACGTCACCGCTGTTAGCTCGTTGCACCTTGAAGCCGTTCGATTCCAGATAGCAGCCAAGCTCGGAGCTTTCAGCAATTTTGTCGGTGACCAGAAGCACCGAGCGATTCTTGGGCAAGGAAGAGGGTGCCGATGTGTTCTCAAGAATCTTTGGCGGAGGCGATGCGAGCAGATTCGCGAAGGGGGGGATATCCTGAGTCTGAACCTTCAGCATTTCGCCCCACTCGCGCCAGCCTTTAAAAGTCTTGTCGGCCAGGCATGACAATTCCTCGCCCTCGATACCCAGGTGCGCAGCCTTGACGAAAAGATTCGGCAGCATCTTCCAGCGTTCGGCTTCCTTGGCCACGCAGAAATCTGCCAGGGCAAGCGAGATGTGAAGCGATTGGGTCACGACAAAGCTGCGCGATCCTCCCGAGAAATCTGCCTCGTCTGGAATTTCGCAGTGATAAACCGCGGCGACCAGGATTTCGGGCATGTGCCACTCGTGCAGCATGGTGGCGCCCAACTCACGACGGTCGGTGCCGAAAGTTTTCTGTTCCAGGGTGAGGCGTTCGGTTGTACTGCACTGAGCTGAAATGATTTCACCGTAGCGCTCGGGGAAGAGGGATGCCAGTGCCAGTTCGCCGATGCTGCAGAGCAGCCCGGCAGTGAAACCTTCCTCTGCCGGAAGTTTGGCGTACGATGCCAGCGCCTGCGACGCGATTGCCGTGGCCAGCGAGCGCGACCAGAAACGCGGATAGTCGAATTGAGCGCACTTGCCCTTGGCATAACTCTGCAGCAGAGACAAGCCGAGCACCAATACACCAACCCGTGATGTACCCAGCGTGGCGATGGCTTTGGGGAGTGAAACGACGGGGCGGGTCTGGCCATACATCGCGGCATTGGAAATTTTCAGCATCAAACCGGCAATCACCGGGTCAGACTGAACCAGGCGAACCAGATCGTCTAACTTGTAATCGTCGCGACGCAGTAGCGAGATGATGGCAAGTGCAACTTCGCTTGGGCAGGGCAGCAGGCGGGAGGTCTTGAACTTCTGGTAAATGGCGGGGGAGATGAAATGCGCTTGCCCCTCGCCTTCCGTGCTTGCACGTGCGAGTGGCGATCGATGAAGAGGACTCGTGACCAATTCAGGCAAACCATTCATGCATCGCTCCACGAATCAGCCGATGTCTGTTGCGCATGGCAAGGCATAGGCTGATTCCACAGGCGAGGCAGTTTTTTGGGCCCCGTCGACAAGCCATCTGAAAAGGTGGCTGTATGCTGCTTAAAAAAGTGCTGGCACCATAGCACATGCCAAGAAACTCGTGGCTGAAATGTGCAAGGGTCCGGCGTCGAATTTCATAAGGCAATACGGATTTGTTTTGTAAAAATGCAGGCGGGTATTATGCATCTTCAACGGATCTTTCTAGGGTCTCACATATAGGGGCAAGCCCCTATAAGGGCCACCCCCTATAGGCCTTGCGTGATGACATATTCATGTGATAATGAAAAATCACTTATTGGAATGTAGGCCAATACCCCGCCAATGCATCCATGAGCAATTCCGTTTCATCCACCCCTTCCAGCAAGCATCGACGCAGACAAAGAGTCAAAGCGGCACTGCCGGTTTCTTGTGGCGGTTCAGACGCAGTGACGCGTGACATCAGCGCGACCGGTGTGTTCATCGTGCAGAACACGCGGATGGAAATCGGCGCTCAGATTGACTTCTCGCTCGACCTGGAGACTCCCGGAGGCAAGTTGAAATTATGCTTCGGGGGTGCTGTGGTTCGTGTCGAGGAGATGGACGGCAGATACGGAATCGGCGTGAACATAACCAAGCAGCTCATGAAAAGCGCTGCCTGAAATCAACTGCGCGCCACTGTCAACCCGCAATCAATTGGTTCGCACTTGCGTATTGCAGAATACGTAAAGTTCCAGGCGGCTGGTGACACCGAGCTTGTGGTAAATCGAAGCAAGGTGATTGCGTAAGGTATTTTCGCTGATCTTCAATTCGGGGGCAATCAGCTTCAGCGGCTTCTCGGAAGAACTCACCACACTCTGCAGGACCTGGTCTTCCTTCTTGGTCAGGGATCCAAGCTTCGACTCGACCGAGGCGGGTTCCTGTGGCGCATGTTCTTTCGCAACACCCAGAAGAATCCTGCTCGTTGCGTTGCGATCCACCCAAAGCTCGCCACGATGAATTTTCTCGATGGCGGAAAACAGCGTCTTCGGAGAATCTTCCTTCTTCACGATTCCGCGCGCGCCCTTGATGACGGCCTTGTCCTGGAACGCCACATCCTTGTTTCGCGTCAGGCCGATCAGTTTTGCCTTGGAGCGCGACACCAGAACGGGAATGAAATCCAGGCTGTGATCGTCATCAAACTCCAGCGTGAAGATGATGACGTCAGCCACTTGCAAGGCACTTTGTTTCAAAGCTTCATCCGCATTGGCTGCCGTGCCGATCACGACGAAGCGCGCATCGTGTTCGATCAGCAGCTTCAAGCCGGAAACAAAAATATTGTGGCCATCGACCAGAAAAACGCGGATGGGGGTTTTTCTTGGAGTAATCATCATCCCTCTCAGGCGAATATCAAATCAAACGATTTTTCCGAAACATCGGTACGCGTTCCGGTCATCATAACAGGGAAATTAGTAGATAGGTACTAGTAGCACTAGTACTTTCGATTTAGCCGATCCGCGGGGCCGCTCAGAACCGGCAATTTCCCGGATTCCGTCAATAGATCCTCAGGGAGTGTTCGGCCCTGAACATTCGCCTTGAATGCTCGCTGTTACCAGGCTTTGAGCAGTTTCACTGTCTCTGAAATTCCGACAGCACGAAAGCGTCTGGCAACCCAGGCAGTACCACTGTCCTGCTTTAGATAAGGGCAAGCCCTTACGCGCCCGCTCTTACATACATGAACAGCTGCAATCGATAAAGTGCGACGCATGGAAAAAGGAAACAGGAAACGGGGCAGTGAATAAAAAGCTTCATCAGAAATGTGACAACAGCCGAGTTCTTGCTTAGAGCTACGCGTATTGATCAAGCAGCCAATGACAAAGAAATCTCTGAAGGCAACGGAAAAAGCAAAGCGTCTGCGCAAGAAGGGCAGCGCTTTCGACACGCCGGAGCTGATTGCAGGGATAGGGCTGGCTGCCCTGGTTGTCGGCGAAGCCACCGCCAAGGATTCCAAACCGCAAGAAACAGTACCTGCACTGACGCCTGAAGAAGCCCTGGCCCAGGAGCTGCCGGAGGACATTGCGTCTGCTGACGGTTCACCGAACACCGAGCAGGCCGAGCTTGCTGCGCTGGAGCAAGAGACAGAAACCGCAGAGAACGCAGAGTCTACAGAGACAGCGAAGACAGCGAAGACAGCGGAATCCATCGAGGTCATTGGCGAGGCTGAAGGCGAAACGGTCAGCAACTACAAGCCGTTGCTGGCACTCGCTGAAGAAACCACCGTCGCCAATCCGTCTGCGGCAACAGAAATTGACGCAGCGAAAGAAGCAGATGCCGATGTGGATCCGGATGCGACCGAGGAAACAGCGCAGGGCGGAGAAAGTACAACACCACCGACGACAGCCGCCGCAGAACTCGATCCCAATGCCCTGCTGGCGCAAGAACCCGCCGCTGCCGGATTCCTGGCGCCGGCCGCCGGCGGCTTGTTGGGTGGCGGCGCAGCAGCGGCTGGTGCTGGTGCCGCTGCCGCTGGTGCCGCTGCTGCAGGTGGTGGCGGAGGAGGCTCCACTGGAACGCCGGTCACACCGCCAGTCACGCCCCCGGTAACGCCCCCGGTAACGCCCCCGGTCGAACCGCCGGTGACGCCACCGGTAACCCCGCCGGTGACACCGCCGGTGACACCGCCCGTAACACCTCCGGTTACGCCACCCGTGACGCCACCCGTGACGCCACCGGTCGAACCACCGGTGACGCCGCCGATAACGCCGCCTGTCACTCCTCCAGTAACGCCGCCGGCAGGCAAAGCGACAATCAGCATCGATGCCGTAACCGCAGACAACGTCATCAACGCCACCGAAGCAGGCAAGGCCGCGGTTGCCATCACGGGTGTTGTTGGTGGCGACGCCAAGGTAGGCGACACGGTCACACTGAACATAGGCACGGCGACGTACACAGGCCAGGTCCAGACCGGCAACACTTTCAGCATTGATGTCCCCGGCACAGCACTGACAGCGAACACCGCCATCAACGCCAAAGTGATCGCAACGGATGCGGAGGGTAATAGTCTCACAGCCACTGCAGCGCAGGCATACAGCGTAGACACCGCAGCCGTCGCCAGTATCGCCTTGAATCCGGTAAGCGCAGACAACGTCATCAACGCCACCGAAGCAGGCAAGGCCGCGGTTGCCGTTACTGGTGCTGTAGGTGGTGACGCCAAAGTAGGCGACACCGTCACACTGAACATAGGCACAGCGACGTACACAGGCCAGGTTCAGACCGGCAACACCTTCAGCATCAATGTCCCCGGCACAGCACTGGCGGCGAACACCGCCATCAATGCCAAAGTGATTGCAACAGATGCGGCGGGTAATACCGTCACAGCCAGCGCAGCGCAGGCCTACAGCGTTGACACCGCAGCCGTTGCCAGCATCGCCTTGGACCCGGTGACTTCAGATAATGTCGTCAATGCTACCGAGGCCGCCAGTCCGGCGATTGCAGTGACCGGTGTTGTAGGTGGTGACGCCAAGGTAGGCGACACGGTCACGCTGAACATAGGCACAGCGACATACACAGGCCAGGTTCAGACCGACAACACCTTCAGTATTGATGTCCCCGGCACAACCCTGGCAGCCAATACCGAGATCAATGCAAGCGTCACAGCAAAAGATGCAGCGGGCAACACCATTTCCGTTTCTGTTACCGAAAATTACACCGCTACTCCTGCGACCCCAGGAAGTGGCGGCGGTGGCGGCGGTGGTGGTGGCGAAGGTGGTGGTGGCGACGGTGGTGGCGACGGTGGATCAGCACCGACCACGCACGATGGCACAGTCATCGACGGCTATGTGGCCGGCGCGACGATCTATTACGACGCCGACGGTGATGGCGTTCTTGACGATAACGAAGCAAGAACCACAACGAATGATGACGGGAGCTACAGCTTCCAGTACGCAGAGGTGGCGGGTGGCCGCATCGTTTCAGAAGGCGGTGTCGACACCCTGACCGGTCAGACCGTCGGCACCATGATGGCGTCCGGCGGTTCGTCCGTGATCACCTCGCTGACAACCCTGCTGGAAAACAGTTCGTCACTGACTGAAGCCGACCTCAAGCAGGCCCTCGGCATTGATGCTTCGGTTGACCTGGCGACCTATGATCCGGTTGCGGCCATGAAATCGGGTGACGCTGCCGCAGCGGCCATCGCCGAAAAAGTATTTACGGTGGCACAGCAGGTACTGACACTGATCTCGTCATCGGCCACGATGGATGCGGCGAACAATGGGGGCGCCGCAGTTTCCGTCGACAATATCGGAAAAGTCGCAAGTGCCATCGCCGATGCCCTGTCTGCCACAAAAGATCTGGGCGACCCAACTAAAGCCCTGGAAGCGGCGAACGCTGTAGCCTTCACGGTAGCCGATGGCGGCAGTACGACCGCCATTCTCGATGCAGCCGCGAACGGCAATGATTTCTCGCAATTGGTGGCGACCGAAATCCAGAGCGCAGTCACCGCCACCCAAAATATATCGCAAGCCATTGCCACGGCGTACGACGGCAATCTGGCGAACAATTTGAAGGCAATCGCAGCAACGCCGGCTGATTCGACAGCAATTGCCAAATTGTCAGCGACCATGGCGACGACGGCCGTCAGCCAGAAGACCC
>Ga0172380_10002720_pt1 | contig 26356 bp, 22 predicted proteins | sample Leawe162metaG_FD_119747 | JGI IMG/M metagenome (GOLD analysis project Ga0172380, IMG submission 119747) | Leachate microbial communities from a municipal landfill in Southern Ontario, Canada - Leachate well 162 metaG | ecosystem: Engineered > Solid waste > Landfill > Unclassified | place...
CATGATTTAATCCCGGTAAGTAAATTACACTATAATCCGGATTTTTTCCTTTAGAAAATGCAGAACGCATCATTTCTAAATTCATCTTTGCATCCACTTGTTTATCCTTTTCCCCATTAATTGCCAAAAATGAACATTTCACCTTTTCTAATGTAGGGAAAGGAATATATTTAATAAAATATCTAAACCATACGGTCATTGATCTTTGGATTAAATTTTTGCGTGCATCGAGATTTCCATTTGCATAATTTGCTTTTTCTAAAATAGATTCTATTTCAGTTACAGTTTTTGCCGAATCCTCGTTTTCTTTAATGGCATTATATATTTCTTTATTAAGATTAATTAATTTTTCTACGTCTTCAGCAGGACGCTCTTCGGAAAGGGCAAGTTCTTCAATCTGCTTTAGCATTAATTGGTCTAAAGGAACGGCAGGCCCTGCCATCGATACAACAAACGCTACATCTGAATTGCGGGCGGCTATCATTGGAGCAATCATTCCTCCTTCGCTATGTCCAATTAGTCCGATCTTTTTTGTATCAACATCTTTTCTTGATTGCAAATAAAATAATGCTGCTTCGGCGTCTGTGGAAAAATCAAATGAAGTGGCACTCTTAAAATTACCTTCAGATTCCGCCGTACCTCTGTCATCAAATCTTAAAACTGCAATTCCATTCCGGCTAAGGTAATCGGATAGAATTAAGAATGGTTCATGTTCAAAACCTTTTTCATTACGGTTTTGAGCACCTGAGCCGGAAATTAGAATTGCAATCGGGGGATTGGGGGTGTCATTCGGCAATGTTAATGTCCCTGCTAATTTAATTCCGCCGGCTTTGACATTTGCAAATTTTACTTCTTCACTTTTATAAGGGAATGGGGGTTTAGGGGTTTGAGGACGATTGATTACATATTCCTTTGTGTCGCTTCGACCAAAATTAATTGGTATCTTGGCTCCGTTCTGAAAAAAGTTAGCTATAATTGAATCACTTTGTGCTTTTGCTCCTTCAATGCTTTGTTTTTTTACGTTTTCCGTATTAGTGGAATATTCACCGGCGATTTTAATCATTAATTTAGGATCAGATATTGTTAAGGAATCACCTTTAACTTCGGTTACTGAAAGAGGGAGACTTAAAGCACCTTGATCGGGACTGTCCATTTTGGACTTATAACCATTGCCATCGGAATTTATGTGAATAAGCATTCGGATTTTTTTTGAACCGATATTTAATAGACCTTCCCAATCGCCTATTAATTTGCTCTGTCCATAAGATTGGATAGAAAAAAATAAAGAAATAAAAATTACTGTTATTGATCTAAAAATTGTTTTCATAACAACTCCATTTTGTTTTCGTGGTAAAAGTAAATAGGTTATTGTTTAAGTTGTTATGAATTATGATGATTGGTCTAAAATCGTGATGATTGGTGTATTCTACTTAATAAATTGTGAATATTAAATAGGAGCATTATATTTGATTTGTAAAAGTTTAATTATGGCAACTTAATGAAAATTGAAGATTTTAAAGCAGGAAATTATTTACAGCAGTATAAGTACAAATGTTTTATTCCATCCAAAATTAATCATCCTTTTTCATGGGACGATCCGGAACTAAGCGTATTACTTTCAGAAGCAAATAAGAAACTTGAGGAACTTAATTCTTTCTCTTCGAGTGTACCCGATATAGAGAATGTTCTGCCACTGTTTATTGCTAAGGAATCTTTAGCCTCAAGCAAAATTGAAGGTATAAAAACTGAATTTAAGGAGTTACTCTTAAGCGAATCCGAAATTGCACCTGATAAAAAAGAGGATTGGCTGGAAGTAAAGAATTATATTGAGGCAATTAATATTTGCCTCGAAGAGATGAACGAGATTCCGCTCTCTACTCGTATATTGAATTTAGCACATCAGATAATTTTTAGCGGGGCACGAGGAGAAAAAAAATCACCCGGTGAATTTAGGAAAAGTCAAAATTGGGTAGGTGGTGCTACAATCAACGAAGCGATTTACATTCCTCCTGTTCATGATGAAATTTCAAATTTAATCGGAGACTTAGAAAATTTTCTTCATAACGATTATTTGGAAATTCCTGATTTAATCAAAATTGCAATCGCACATTATCAGTTTATAACCATTCATCCCTATGTTGACGGAAATGGCAGAATCGGGAGATTATTGATTACTTTATATTTAGTCAGCTTCGGATTATTATCCAAACCCACATTGTATTTATCGGCATTTTTTGAAAAGCGCAAAATCCCTTATTACAACCATCTTATGTTAGTAAGAAAGAACGATGATCTAATGCAATGGATAAAGTTCTTTTTAGAGGCAGTTATTGAATCGGCATTGCATGGTATAAAAACATTTCAATCGATAATAGAATCTCAGAAGGAGATCGATGCAGAGGTGATCCCTGCTATCGTAGAAAATGAGAACGACGTTTTTGTATTTCGTAAATATTTCAAGTTGTTCGAATAAAAAAGTATCGGAAAATAGAAAAAGAATTTACTTCTAATTAAATATCAAAACCCTACTTTCCATATTATATCTGAAGTTTTTAGATATTCAGATAAGGCAGCAGAGCCATACCAATTATATAATTCCGCTTCCAAAAATTTTGCATTTATTGCAGGGTCTGTTTTTAGCAATTCAGTTGCCTCATCAAATGTAGTTACATTTAAAATGAAAATTCCTCTATAAGCATTATTATTTTTGCCCATTGGTCCGGCAACTATTAATTTATTATCCTTTACTAACTTTGTAATATTTGCCAGATGTCCGGCGAAGCAGCTATCTTTAAATGCTTTATCTGTGGATTCATTGCTCCCCGTTTTAAGCATAACGAAAATATAACTTTTCATTCCATAATCATCTGCTCCCAATTTTTTTGCCAATTCAGAATCATAATTGGGATTTGTAGATTGAGCTGATATTGAGCATACTGCTGTTATTACTAATAAAATAGTTAAACTATATTTCATATCATTTTCTTCCTATGTAATTGGTCTTGAACTTTATATTCCTTGTTAATACTACATAATAGAATATTGAAAAATTTCTAATGAAATATAACAAATAAAATTTGAGTTTTTCTTTTACAACTTTATTTCTTTTATTTGGCTATCAAAAAATAATGTAAGGGGAGAGTCAATCTCTATTTGCTAATAATATGGATACTAATCTTGTTGAAAAAATTAATGAATATGCAATAGAACTTACCAAAGAAGAAAATCCTAAACTACTAAAAGAACTTAGTGTACTTTTAAAATTATTGGAATACCAATCGTGGCTACTTAAATATAAGATTCGAATAATTGAAAATCCCGAAGAAGAAGACAAATCTCCGATACTATTAAAACAACTCCGCAAGTTTAGCTATAAAAATGCTTTTTCAAAAGACGATCTCACAATTCCCTTGCTTATCTATCTTTTTACTCACAATCATGAAAATAAAAAAGCATTAGAAACCTCACTTTCCTTTATGGAAAACTGTAAAGATTTTTTGAAAGAGGGAGATTTCGCAAAAACAAAAACCGGTGTTCAGAGATTTATTACGAATACACGTTTTGCTTCCTTAGAGCTTCGTAATTATGGATTGCTCCGTTCCGATTCAAAACATTACTTTCATACTTGGAAGCTATCTCTTTTCGGAATCCTAATTGCCGGTTCAATTTATTTTGATTTTCATAATGATCTTGCGATCTCTTTCTTAAATAAAAAATTTAATACCAAAGTCTCTTCTTGGAAATTTCGACAGATTATATTTAATCATATAAACGAACTTCAGAATGAAAGGAAGTTCGATTTAATTTTATTCAAAATTCTCGAAGACCAAATTGTTGGCGAGTATATGGATTTATATAGAAATGAATTTCTGAGGTTTGCCAGGATTGTTAATCTTGTTATTGAGAATAGATATGATGTTAAAAAAGATTCAACAAAAAAATTAATATCTCTACTTAATGGAATTAATGAAAATAAAGAGATCAGCCGGCTTGCTAATTCCATTGTACTTAAGAAAAATATAGATGTAAATATGAAGAATGTTTTTAGAATAATAGATGAAAATAAAAAACCTACCGACACATTTTGGGATAATTCATTATGAACAAAGAAGAACTTCTTACTAAAGCGACTTAATAAATATTTGAAATGGTATAAAGTGCTGATTAATCTGGATGTGAATTAAGTGATTCGATTGCAGTATTATTTTCAAATGCAATTAATTATTATCTTTAACGTCATAAAATACAAAGGGATAGTGTAATGAAATTAGGTATAATTATTTATTCTACTGATGCAGAGACTGTTTGGAATGCCTTTCGGCTGGGAGTATTTTCATTAAAGCAGGGGGATAAAGTAAAAGCATTTTTACTTGCAAAGGGAGTTGAGTGCGAAAATATAGCCCACGATAAATTTAACGTTAAAGAGCAGATGCAATTATTCATTGATGAAGGGGGAGAAATTCTCGCTTGTGGTTCGTGCCTTCAGATTCGTAATTCGCAAGGTACTGAACTCTGTCCGCTATCTACGATGAAAGACCTATATGAAATTATCAGAGATTCGGATAAAGTGATTAGTATATAATGCGAATCCTTTACCTTCATGATGGATCCTTAATAGTCAAAGATAACTTGAAATATATATTACTCGATAATTGTTTTTGGTCTTTCATTAATAACAGATAACCCCAGATTTAATATTTCCTTAAAATACTCTTCGATTTTCCCTGCATCATCTTTTTCGATAACTACAGATGAAGGAATATCCCAATAAATCATTAATGCGGGGCAAATATTCACAGTAGTTCTTTTTGTATTAATGATTTTATCATCAAGTTCTTTTAGTTTATTAGTATCATCTATTAATCCAAGTTTTGCAATTTTTTTGTGGTATTTGAGATAATCCTTTTTCGAATATTGCTTTATTTCTTCAATATGATTGATCCAGTATTCATAATAATACTGTTGCTTATCTATATCTGTAAGAAACCAAACAAGATGAGTATTAATTGAACTAATATGGAAATCGGGTGCTAAATGCCAACCGGAATTAATAGATTTTTCGAATGCGCTAAACGGAATATTTTTTTTATAAAATGATCTTGATTGATTAGTAGTATCACCAAAATAAAAAGCTGCTCTTATTACATAATCATTTTTTTCATCATCTTCGATGATGCTGAAAATAACCATTGTTATTTCGTCAAGTCCGGTTTTTATATAATAGTTTTTCCATTTTGCCTGATAACCGACATCAGATATTTCCTTCGCTATTGTTTGGAGTACCATCTCCAACCTTTTATTCAATAAAAAATCATTAGATTTGCAGAGAGAGAATTTATCATAAGGGTTCAAGTAAGAAAAATTCCGATTAATAAATTGAAGAAAATCTTCAATCATTAATTTTTCCAACCCGTTGACATTATGAAATTGACTTAGAGCACTAAGTTTGGATATGATTTTTTTCCATTCAACTACAGAAGCGAATTTTATTAATTTTACTTGTCGGGATATTTCACTAAGATTCGGGTTAAGTTGTTCTTTCCAAACATTTCTAACTCTTGGTTTATTTTCAATTATAAGAGTTACATCTTCTGAAATAGTTATTACTGCATCATAACGAAACCCTCTCTTTGACATGGTTACTTCACTTACTTCTGTTATCATCTCATCGCTCAGTAATACAGAGACAACGAATTGCCCAATTCTATCATTAATCTCACTAACTTGTGTTTCAATTTGTATATCTCGCAGATTCAACTCGGAAAGTGATGGCAGGTCTAAAGATATCTTTTTATAAAAATCTTGCTTTAATAATTGTTGATACATCATATCATAAAACAAAAACAAGGATGAATTAGAATATCTTAATAAGACTAAGAAAGCCCTTGTCAGTTGGTCTTCGTGATTAGGGTTTTTAGAAATATATGGTTCAAAGTAATTCAAATGCGACATATCATAACCCTCGTCAAAATGATATTTATACTATAATATATTTATTAAATTTTTTGTAAACTCCACTTGCAGTTCAATTTATTGTAAATTTAATTTTTCTTTGTAAACCATGTGGTAAGAAATTCCTCTGCTGTGGAAACTGTTATTTTACTTTTTTTATAATCAGCTTTATTTCTTGTTAATAAAATACCTATACCATTATTCACAGCGGTGAAATATTGAATTGCATCTTCAAAATCATTGAATTCGGAATTAAGAGCTTGTCCAATTACTCTATCGTCAATTGCCAAAACGTTTATTAAGGTTTTTAATTTTCTCAAACTTTTTAACACTGAAGCACTTGAAGTCAATTTCCGCAGTATATAGTGGAGATTTGCAAAAATTAAAGGAGAGGTATATGCTTCAACTTTTTGTTGATCTATCAATGTGAAAAGTTTAGCAGCATATTCAAAATGTGGCTCTCTTTGGGCAAGGAGGTCTAAAATAATGTCGGAGTCAATAAATAATTTTATCATTTGGAATATTTCTCATTGAGGTATTTTTTGCGTGTCTCTTTCAAATCAAAATCCTCAGGAAGTTTAATAATCCCGGACAATTCAAGTACATTAGGAGATATTTCAATATCGCCAAGAGATTCTTTTTCTGTAATCGCATTAAAATAATTTTCGACAATTAGAGAAAGACTTTTTTTGTTCTTTTGAGCATATTTTTTTGCCCGTTCAATAGAACGTTTATTTAATTTCAGAGTTAATTTAGTATTCATTTTATTATCCCTATATTACGTACAATATTATATATAAAAATACGTATAAAAATATTAAAATAAAAAAGGTCAGATAACTGTTGTTATCAGGCTTTCGTCGTAATAGTGTCATGAGTAGTTAGTGGATTTTAATCACAATATTAGATTTATGGATAATCCCATAAGTTGTGCCAATTACGGCTCCTGCTAATGTTGAGTAAATAAGAAAATTTAAGTCGATTCCAGGAGCTCCTTTACCCCCACTTATTATTGGCGGTAATAAATCAATACCACCGCCAATTATCCTTAATAAAATCCCCTCTAAATAGTAAGATTTTATGATACCCTAATCTATTTTATTAGTGTAAACTTTTTAACAGATACAAAATTTCCCGCAGTTATTTGGTAAAAATATACACCGCTGGAAAGCCCCATACCATTAAACTCAATTTCATACGTGCCGGCAGGTTTATGTTCATTTACCAGAACTGCAACCTCTTTACCTAAAAGGTCAAAAACCTTTAGAGTTACATTTCCGGAAATAGGCAAATTAAATCTGATCATAGTAGTTGGATTGAACGGATTGGGGTAGTTTTGCATCAATTCAAATTGTGTCGGAATATTGTTTGCTTCTTCTTCAACGCCAACAATTGTAATCTTCCCTTTAGAAAAATATACATCTTTATCATCGGAGCGATTGTCTGACCAAACAGAATAAAATGTATCATCGGCATCAATCACTATTGAAGGATTTTGTGCATTAGCATTTGCACCACTAATAAATACTGTTGTGGGGAAACTGACACCTTGGTCGTTTGATTTGGAACAGAACAAACCATTTTGTTGAGAAGTATATTGAGGATAAGCAATATATATTTCCTCAATAGAATTAACGGTTAGAGAAGGAGAACCCCAACCACCGATTGCAATTACTTTTTCTGCTCCCGCACTAAATGAAGTACCGCCATTTGAAGACTTTCCAAACATAATTAGTCTATTGCTTCCTTGATCATCGTCTTCTTGTCTCCATGCGACATATACATTTGAACCAAAAGCTGCTACACTTGGTCCTGTTCGTATCTTTGCACTGCTCCCTGAAATATCATTTACCCTAATATTAGTTCCAAAACTTACACCATTATCTGTTGATTTAGCTAAATAGATATCTGTTCCGGTTCCGTTTCTTCTTCCGTCATTCCAAACACAATATATATTGCCGCTGTTATCAATAGACATATTACTAGGAGAATCAAATTTAATGTTGTCTATTTCAGCATCGGATATTTCATAAGGTGTTTCAAAAGTAGTGCCACCGTTTGTAGATTTTGCAAAAAAGTATCCTATTTTGTTATTAGGTTTTTGTTTATAGAAGGATACATAAACATTGCTGCCATAGACAGCGATTGATGCAAATATTCCATCAGCAGATACTGTTACTTGAGGAGAAAATGATTGTGCTTGATCTGTTGACTTTGCAAAATATATTCCATTAATACTTTCGCCGACTAACCCTGACAAAGCAACATACACCGAACCATCATTATCGGAAGTAATTGAACCAAATATTAGCGGGGCAGTGCTAACCTGAACTCCATTGCCGAATGTTACACCACCATCAGTTGATTTTGATACATAAGAGAGATAAGTGCTATTCATATCTTGCCAAAGAAGATAAATATTACTGCCAACTACTGCGATTGAATTGCCACCATCAGTATCTTGATCTCCAACGGTTAGATGATTGACTTTGACATTAGTATAGTTTTGTCCAAGAATAGGATTTGAAATTACAAAAAAGGTAGCTATTAAAAGAATAATAGATGCTTTCATTTGTTTCTCCTTTGTTTTCTTACTTTATATAGTGAACTTATGAATTCAACTAAATGGTAGAAATCAGAAAAAGGGGAGCAAAATTTTAATGGATAGAGTTATCCTAATCCCATTTATAATGTAATATTTTTTTTAACAAAATTAAATAGAGGGTTAGTTTTATTGTTGCGGGATTTTAATTACAATCTTTGATTCACTAATAATCCCATACGTTGTTCCAATAACAGCTCCCTCAAATGTTGAGTAAAGAAGAAAATTTATGTCTAGTCCCGGATCTCCTTTACCCCCACTCATTACTGAGGGTGAAATACCAACACCACTGCTGATCCTTGTTCCATTAATAAAACCTTCAATAGCACCTCTAACCGGTTGAGAAAAACTAATTGTTGATATACGATCTGTAGTTATAGTAATGAATTCATTTGTAGAGTTTTCAATAAAGCCGGTTGTATCTTCGGAAATTTTTAATTCCTTAACTTGATATTCATTTTTATCAATTGTTTGAATTATAAGGTCATATCTATCTTTACAAATCTGCAAAAAAAAGCCCGATAATTGTTGTTATCGGGCTTTAGTTGTTTTATAGAATTAACTTTTTATTTACAGAAAAGCAGCTTTGAAATTCCTTTCATATTTGACACAATTGTTATCTCGCTTGCTTACATTATTTCATTAATAATAGCTTATTTGTAAGAATATTTTCTTTCCCGGTTTTACTATCGGTAACAACGAATCTTACTATATATAAGCCGCTACTTACTGAAGTGCCATAATTATTTTTTCCATACCATGTAAATGTTTTCACGCCGGATACACTGGAAACATCGGCAAGATCTTTTACTCTCTCGCCCAAGATATTATAGATGATTGCCGTTACGTTAGATATTGATTTTAAGTTTAGTTTAATTGTCGCCATATTATTAAAAGGATTGGGGTAAATAGCAACTGAAATAGAATCGATATCTTCTATATTTTCTTCATTAATAACTGAAAGGTCGCTTTCATCCAAAGGATTTCTTAAGAAATGAAATCTATCATCAGGTTCTAATGCCAGCAGTGCGGTATAATCCGTGAGTAAGTTATGCTTCATTGATAGCTCTAATACTTTGGCGGTATCTATTGGATTTTCATAAAAAAGATCTTTTATTTTTTCATTTCCTAACATTGATTTTACAATCTCATTATTTGTTGTTGAATCACGAGGAACCAAAAATGTGAAGGTTCCTAAGCTTTCGCTTACGTCTCCTTCGAACCTACCTGAAATGTTAAACTTTATCGAATTGATCGCATCTGATAGACCAAGGAAAAATCTCGGCTTATTTGGATCGGAAATTTTATTTACTTCACGCATTTCAAAAATTTGCCCTGAACCATTATCCACTGCTGCATTAATTTTCAGTTCTTTCATAAACGGGATAGCATAAGGAGAAAATGCGGACGTGATATACGACCAGTCATTCAAATGCTTTTCTAAGTGAAGTCCATTGCTCTCTTCGGCAAGTTTTTTTAGAAGATATCCGCTTCCATAATATTCGGTTAAGCCGTCAATTATATATCCCGGAGTAATTATATCACTTTCCAATAGATTCACAGAAGAAAATTTGGGAAAATTTCCCGCATATCCATTTATATATTCTTTAGCAATATTATTGGCATCAACTTTCGCAATCAACGAGTCGGAGTCGCTCAGAAGTATAACCTTTGTAAAATTGTTGATACTATATTCATTTTTGATATGCGCTAATAAATCATCTAAATTGAATGGATTTTTGCTTGAATTAATACTTAGTAATGGTGGGTTTAATAAACTCTTTATTCCCGCATCATCTTTCATCGACCATATACCTGAGACAACAATTAATCCGTTTCCTATTTTTTTGGATATAACGGCAGCATCACCATCTTTATCGCGTAATTCGATTTTAACGTCCGGGTCGGTAGTTTCCAAAAAATAAGAGGCATTCCTAGTAATAGTTTCCGGAAAAGAGGATGCAATATTTCCATCTGAATTTCTATATAAAGTAACTGCATCGTGAATAACTTTTTTGACTTTTAACCCTTGGATATAATGTCTTGCCAATATTTCGGAATTTTCTCTATTATAATCATAATAGCTTAAGAATCTTCCCCCATTAATAAACAACGAATCCAGCCTTTCAATTACCTGGTTTGCTGTCTCTTGATCAATCCTGTAATCAAATCCGTGAGCATAGGCAGCAACCACATCAAATTTAGTAATAGAGTTAATTGCGTCTTGAATTCTATCAAATTGGGTTACATTTGCAATAGAAGAAAGGTCATTAAAACTCCAATTATTAACGGCATCATGGTCACAAAAAAGTAAATTGGTCGAATGCGCTTCATTAAGAGTTTTTGCAAAATCACTTTGCTCAAAATTGTCTAAAGCCTTATTTATATTTAAGGAAGTTGCATGTAAAAATGAGTGTGTATAATCGACTATTTCTCCATTGCCCGAAACCAGTAATTTGAAATTATCATTTTCTTTCAATGAACTCTTAATCAACGAACGATAAATTGGTAGCTTATTCGGTAAATCTTTTCTTAGAGAACCGCTGAAATCCATTGCAAAAAGAATATTGTGGGATGATGAATCCGGCTTAACCTCAAAAAAGTTTTCGGGCAAAATACCAAGTTGGAAGTACGTACTATCGCTTTTATCCTGATATCCGTTTATGTAATAACCATCAGAAAACTCAGTATTAAATTCCATATTTAGCGAAGAGAGAGATGAAATGTCATCTATCAAAACGTGTTTATATTTGTAATTGAGTGTATCGGTAAGTTCAACAAATTCTTTTTGGGGTAACTCTGAGATTTTAGGAACACACCATATATTGGTTTTGTATCGAAAAAGAATCTCAAGCGGTTTTTTACTCGAGTTGTTTGATAGCAGCATTTTTAGAGGTAATTCTGCAGTTGCTTGATTTCCATACCATCTTGTAGGAACTATAAAGGTGATCTTTACTTTTCTAAAACTTCCGGCAGCCAAAGGATAAATCCTAAGTTCATATTGTGTCCCGGTTTTGGTTAAAAATGCGGGGTCATATTTTGTGGCAGCTATGCTGTCGTATATTCCTCTTGCAGTCCACGTATCGTACATTTGAGCTTGCATCACACTATCGCCCATCCATAGCCACATATCTTTAACGACTGCATCTTTTGGTAACTCGAAGCGATGAACAATTTCGAGAAGGCTTGATGAAAACTGATTTCTCTCCGAGTATTCTAAATACAATGACTGCTCTACATAACTTCCGAAGGGTTCTATAACGAGGGTTGTTTTTTCAATATAACCCTTTTTCGAGCCATATAAATTTTTATCTTTTACCGATAAATCATTTGAAGCGAGTAAAAATGAATTAATAGAGATAATAAAAATAATAGATCTAAAAACAATACTTTTCATAATGACTCCTCTTTAACTTATTTAAACACATATCGACTTTGTTACTAAGCCGCCGCCAAATACTAAAATGCAGCTTTGAAAAACGCAGCCAATAATTATATATAGATTTATTTCGTTGACTTCACTTGAAAAGTAATTAATTTTATTTTACAATATTAATGTAAAAAAAAATCCCAACATATTTTAATGCATTCGGCTTGAAAAACTGATTAGGCATTTTAGATCTTGCATAAACAAAAAAAGCCCGAAAACTTTAATTTTCGGGCTTTTGTAGTAGCGGGGTCAGGACTTGAACCTGAAACCTTCGGGTTATGAGCCCGACGAGCTACCAATTGCTCCACCCCGCGATATTTAGACGACAAATATACTAAATTACTCTCCGCTTGTCAAATATTACCTTTTATACTATTTATTACTTGATAGTTTCCATTAGTTTGTTAAATTTTGATCTATAATTTCCGATAACTTATGTTAAAATCGCTTCAAATCAAAGACTACGCCTTAATCGAAAATGTTTTTATCGAGTTCGGCAGAGGATTAAATATTATCACGGGCGAAACCGGTGCCGGTAAATCAATCCTTATTGATGCCCTTAGCGTTATTCTCGGTGAACGTGCTTCGGTAGAAGTTATCCGTAAAAGTGCGAATAAAACTATTGTCGAAGCGATGTTTGATGTTTCCGATCATCGCCGAATAAAATCACTCCTCGAAGAAAATGATATCGAGTTCCACGATGAATTAATTTTAAGACGGGAAATTTCATTAAAGAGTTCAAACCGCTGTTTTATTAATGATACACCCGTTACGTTGAATCTCTTAAAAGATGCAGGTGAATTATTAGTCGATCTCCACGGTCAGCATGAACATCAATCGTTACTTAAGAATGAGCATCATATCGATTTCTTAGATCAATATGTTGATGTTACCGATGATCTCGAAAAATTTAATTTAGCACGAAAGAAATTAACTTCGATAAAATCGGAATATGAAAAAATTCTTTCAGAGAAAAAATTCTTCGCCGAAAAAAGGGAAGTATATTCTTTCCAGATAAAAGAGATCGATGCGATCAATCCCGAAGAAAATGAAGATATTACTTTAGAAGAAGAACTAACGAAATTAGAAAATGCTGAACAGATAATTTCTCTTTCTAATGAATGTTATGAAATGCTTTTCGATCAAGAAAATGCGGTCTATGATAAACTTGTAGAAGTCCAAAATAAGTTAACTGACCTTGCGCGATTGGATAAATATTTCGGTGAACTTTCCGGCGAAGCCGATTCGGCTCAAGTGATTATTAAAGAACTTGCTCTTTCTCTGCGTGATTATAAATTCAATATCGATCTAGATGCGGAAAAATTAAATTCACTTCGATCACGTCTCAATAACATTACACATCTAAAGAAACGTTACGGACATGGATCACTCAAAAATTTATTAGAGCATAGAAAAAAGATCGGCGAAGAATTCGACTTGATAGAAAATTTTGAAGAAAAGATTTCCAATTACAAAAAAGAGATTACAAAATTACAATCTGAATGCGGTACTATCGCTATCGAGATTTCTGAGAAGAGAAAAAAAGTTGTAAGGAAAGTAAAACAAGAAGTGGAAAATTCTCTTAAGAATCTAGGTATAGCAGATGGAATTTTTGAAATTAATTTTGCTATGAATGAAACAGAAAATGATTCGGATTCTATTTCGGTAAATGGAAAAAACTATTCTTATAATAGTAAAGGAATTGATAACGTTAAATTTTTGATTTCAACGAACCTTGGGGAAGACCCGAAACCATTGGTCAAAGTCGCTTCCGGCGGTGAGGTTTCGCGTGTGATGCTTTCTCTTAAATCCGTTCTTGCTAAGTCGGATAAACTTCCGATATTGATTTTCGATGAAATTGATACGGGAGTGAGCGGAAGGATTGCGCAGAAAGTGGGACAGGCACTTAAGAATCTTTCTTCGACTCATCAAATAATTGCAATTACACATCTTCCGCAGATTGCTTCTCTTTCCGATTATCATTATTCTGTTGAAAAGATTAAAATCGAAGATCGAGTGGTTAGCAATATTCGTGAGCTAAATCAATCGGAAAAGATAAATGAAATTGCTAAATTAATAAGTGGCGAAAAAATTACTGATTCAGCAATAGTGAGCGCAAAAGAACTTTTAGGAATAAACTAAAATAAATCAAAGCAGGAGGGTGTATGAAAAAATCTTTAATTCTTTTATTGGTTGTCGTAATGACCGGTATGGTTTCGGCGCAGTCATTAGAAGAAACCTTATCCAACTTATCTGCAACTGCAGGTAAAGCTTATGTAAAACCCGTTTCTTCGGCATTCGGTTCTAACTTAAATTCCGGTTGGGTGCATGGTGTACCACCTAAATCTTTGATTGGGTTTCATTTCAATTTCAAAGTTGTAGCTATGGGATCATTCTTTTCGGATGATCAAAAAACTTTTTCAGAATCAGGAACATTCGTTTTTAGTAATTCGCAGATCGATGCTATTATAAAAAATTCAGGTTACCAACCAGGTACTCCTCAATATAATGCAATTTATAGCGAAATGCAGAACAAAGCATTCGGTGTTAATTTTAGTGGTCCAACTGTAAATGGTAAAAAAGATGAATTCGTAAAAGTTAATTTCCCGGGTGCTAAAGTTAATGGTCAAGATGTAGCAAAATATACTGTTAACTTAGATGAAGTAAAAGGATTTCTAGATGAATTACCGGCATTGCCAATGGCAGCCGTTCAAGTTACTGCCGGTACTGTTCTTGGTACTTATGTCTCTGTTCGCTATTTCCCAAGCATAGATGTTCAAGATATCGGAAAAGTAAGTTTCTGGGGAGCGGGATTAATTCATAATATCGGATACTGGATTCCTAATCCATTACCAGTTGATATTGGCGTAGGATTCTTTTTCCAGAATTTGAAGGCTGGTGATATCTTAGAAACAAACGCAACTCAATTTGGTCTATACGCTAGTAAAACATTTGGTGGTACAGTTGCATTTACTCCTTACGTTGGTGCTACAATGGAATCTTTTACAACTGATGTGAGTTATACTTATGAATCAAACCAGATAGATGAACTTGGGTCTAAAGTAAAAGTGCCTATTAAAATGGAACTTGAAGGAGAGAACAAAGTTGGTTTTACGGTCGGCTTTAATATCAAATTAGCTGTATTAAATATTAATGCTGATTATAAAGCTGCTAAAGTTAGTACAGCTTCTTTGGGTCTATCATTAGGATTCTAAAAAAATATTAAGAATAAGCCCCGGTTCTATGTCGGGGTTTTTATTTTTGGGTGGGATACAGGACAAAACATTTGAAAGAAATTGCTTTATATATTCATATTCCATTCTGCGACCATAAATGTATCTATTGCGATTTTTATTCCATTACGAATTATACGAACGAATCAAACTACCTCAAAGCAATCTCACAAGAAATTAATCATTACGGAAATCTTAATTCAGAAGATAAGAAAGTTATTTCGGTATTCTTCGGCGGGGGCACTCCATCTTTTATGTCGCCCGAATATATCGGCACTATTCTAAATGAACTAATGAGATATTTCCATTTTGCTTATGATATTGAAATCACACTCGAAACCAATCCCGGAACTGTCGATAAAAAGAAGCTAATTCAATTTAGAAATATCGGAATCAATCGATTAAGCGTGGGGATACAATCATTCATTGAAGAGGAATTAAAATTCCTTACACGTATTCACGATGCCGATACCGCTCGAAGAACTATAATAGAAGCAAAGGAGGCGGGGTTCGATAATATTAATCTCGATCTAATATTTAATCTTCCAAAACAATCAAAAGAAAATTGGCTTTATAATTTAGATGAGGCAATGAAGCTTCCAATTACTCATATATCTGCATATAGCTTGATTTTAGAAGCGGGTACTATATTAAACAAAATGGTTTTAGATGGGAAAGTGGAGATGCAAGATGAGGATTATGATGCAGAGCTTTATGAAATAACAATTAAGTATCTGGAAGGAAAAGGATTCAGACAGTATGAAGTTTCCAACTTTGCTTTACCCGGATTCGAGTGCGTTCATAATAATGCGTATTGGGGAAGTAAGGATTATATCGGATTCGGTACTTCGGCTCATTCATATCTAAATAGTAAAAGATGGTGGAACTATTCTTCACTAAATCTTTATATAGAAGCTATGAATAAAAAGGGAATTGGAGTAGCAGGGAGCGAATTGATTTCTATGGAACAGCAACTTGAAGAATATGTAATGCTCTCGCTTAGGAGCAGTGGAATTAGTTTATCTGAATTAGAAAAAAGATTTGGTGGAGAGTGGTTTAATAAAAATGAAATACTTCTAAATCAATTAGTGAATAGTAATTATCTCCGAAAGGATGCCGGAATAGTAAAATTAACTGCATCAGGTTATGCAATTTGTGATGAAATATTGAAAAATTTTGATTAGCTTGCATTCAAATTAATGAGAGATTATATGGAAAGATATAGAGACATAGCACCTGTTTCAATTTTGTCATTAACAATTCTTTTATCTGTGGTCATTCTTGCTTTTGTGTGGAAATCGGCAAAATCAGCCGAACAGACAATTACTGTTACAGGATCGGCTAAGAAAACAATTACTTCGGATCTCGGAATACAGAGATTATCAATTCAGGTTGTTTCATTCGATCGTAAATCTGCTTATCAGCAATTAGTTGCGCAAGCTCCTACTCTGATTTCTTTTCTCGAAAAGAAAGGAATAAAAAAAGAACAGGTGGAGATGTTCCCAATTAATGGATACGCAGTAAATAAAATGAATGAGACCGGTTATCCAACAAATGAAGTTTCTCATTATGTTTATAGCCAGCGGTTCGAGATACAAGATAGTGATGTTAATAAAATAAAAGAATTATCGTTACTATTAGTCTCTCTTGTGGAAAATGGTCTTGATATCCAAGTGGATTCACCTGAATATTTATATTCGAAGATTGATGATGAAAAGGTCGTAATACAAGCTGAAGCGGCTAAAAATGCTATGGAAAGGGCACAAAAAGTGGCTGAATCCACCGGCAGAGATCTTGGTCCGCTTCGTAATGCAAGGATGGGTGTTATCCAGATTACTCCACCAAATTCCAATATGGTTTCAGATTATGGAATGAATGATAATACTTCGATCGTCAAAGAAATTAATGCAGTAGTATCGGCATCATTCGAAATAGACTAATAATAATGAATATTTAAATATTTGCTAATTTGCCTTCAATTAACTATATTAATATGTCTCTAATCGCCCTTCTTGGGCGATTTTTGTATATAAACTATGAGTAAAAATATTATAACAACAGAAATAGAAAAATTAGTTACTTCCTTAGGATTTCTTCCGATAGAAGTTAATTTTCGAGGTGATTCAAAACTACAGATAGTAGAAGTGTTTCTCGATAATGAAGTGGGTGTAACTTCTGAGGATTGCTCGGCAATCGCAAGAGCAATTAACGAACTCATTGAGCAGAATGATTTAATAGAATCGCAGTATCGCCTTGATGTATCTTCCCCCGGAGTAGATCGACCTCTTAAGTTTTTAGCTCAATACAAGAAACATTTGAATAGAAAATTAGAGATTGAATATAACCACGAAGGGATTTCTAAAAAACTTACCGGACTGTTTATTGAATTAAATAATGATGAGCTAACAATAAAAGAAAAGAAAGACCTTTATTTTATTAAGTTCAGTGATATAACAAAAGCGAAAGTATTAATTAGTTTTTAATTATGGAGAAAATAAATGAATAGTGAGATTGTAGAATCCTTTTCGCAGATGGTGCGCGAAAAAAGTGTCGATAAGGATATGCTTGCCGGCATTATTGAAGAAATTTTCGGGATTCTGGTTAAGAAGAAATATGGCGAGGATGCTAATTTTAGTGTCGTTGTGAATATGGATAAGGGGGATATTGAAATATTTCTTGAGAGAGAAATTGTAGAATCAGTGGAAGACCCTAATCTTCAGGTTACTATCGATGAAGTAAATGAAAAAGGAAATGAAGATGAATTAGAAGTCGGAGACGATTTTGTAGAAAAAATTGAACTTTCGCATTTCGGAAGAAGACTTATTAATCTTGCTCGTCAAAACCTTAGCCAGAAAATTAGAGAAATTGAAAAAGAACTTGTACTCAATGAATATAAAGAAATGCTTGGCGAAATAGTTGTCGGAGATATTTATCAGGTAAGAAGAAATGACGTACTTGTAAACCATAATAAAAATGAATTGAATTTGCCTCGATTAGAGCAGATACCTAAAGAGAAATATAGAAAAGGGGATACAATTAGAGCGGTTGTAAAAGAAGTAAAAAGTACGCCTAATGGACCATTAATCTTAATCTCGAGAGCAGATAATTTATTCCTAAGAAGATTATTTGAAATTGAAATTCCCGAAATATATGATGGTGTAATCGAGATAAAAAGAATTGCACGCGAACCGGGCGAAAGAGCTAAGGTTGCTGTTGAATCTCACGATAGTAGAATTGATGCTGTCGGTGCTTGCGTTGGTATGAAGGGAGTAAGAATTCATGCTATCGTACGCGAATTGAATAACGAAAATATTGATGTTATCAATCATTCTGACGATCCATTTGTTTTTATTCAACGCGCTTTGTTACCTGCCAAATTAAAACAGATTGAGATTGATGAAGAAAATAAAAAATGCACTGTCTTTGCTGATAGTGATCAGGTTTCTTTGATTGTGGGAAGAAGCGGAGTTAATATTCGTTTAGCAATTAAGCTTACTGGATATGAAATAGAAGTTATCCGTGAAGAAAAACCATTTGAAGAGTATGAAGAAGATATTGAGTTAGTAGAATTAAGAGAAGAGCTTGGCGAATTTGTAGATATTTTAATTAATAATAGATTTGATACAGCTGTAGAAGTGTTATCGGCGGGTGTTGAAAAACTAAAAGAAATAGAAGGAATTGACGAACAAAAAGCTAATGAAATAATTGAAATCCTAAAGAACCAATTTGAAGAAGAAGAATAATCATAACACTTTAACCGGAATTAAAAATGTCAGAAGCAGCAAAAAATAAAAAATTAAAAATCTACAAATTAGCAGCAGAGTATAATCTTTCGTCTGAATCGATTATTGATCATTTAGTGAAAAAAGGTTTTGAAATTAAAAATCACATGACAACAATATCAGATGAGATGCTTGCCGAAATAAATTCGCATTTCAAGAAAGATATCGAAAAGCAAGAAAAACATAAAAAGAAGATTGACGATTATAAAAAGAAAGTCGATAGAGCAGAACCCATAGAAAGGAAGCAAGAAGAACTTCCTCCAGCTCCTGCTGCTGAACCGGAACCGGTTAAAGAAGAAGCGTCTGATGATGTGGAAGAAACAATTTCAGAACCAGTCATTGATAAAAAAATAGAAATTATAGAAGAATCTCCTGTAATTGAGACTTCGGATACAATTGAAATCGAAGAAACAGAAATAAAATCAGAAACTGAACCGAAGGAAGCAAATGCTCCGGAAGCAGAGATTGAATCTAAAGAAATCAAAGAAAATGTAGTTCCGGTAGAGAATGAAATTTCGGTAATTGAAGAAGAAGCTGAACCAATCGAAAGTCAACAAACTCCTAAAGCTCCCGAAACAGTTGAACCGATAAAATCTTTTAGAACAAAAGCTGAGATTGAATTAGATACCCGTAAGAAAGGATTGACAATTGTAGGTAAAATTGATCTCAATCGAAAACGTAAAGATGATAGAGGTGCTAGACCAGATCAACAAAAACAAGACGGCAATAAAACTACTCAACCGAATAGCAATATAGTAACTAAAAAAGTGGGTGAAGTAGAATCAGAAGCTGATAAAAAGAAAAAGAAAAAAGTTCTTAAAGCAAAGAAAAAAACTAAGACGGGCGATGAGCCGGCAGATCCGATTGTAGCCAAGAAGAAGAAGAAAATTAAAAAATTGGAAGTCGATAAAAGAGAAGTAGAAGAAGCTATCAAACGTACAATGCTTAGTATCGATGAATCTGCTATGGGCGAAAGAGCTAATGCGAGAAAGAAAAAACGCAAAGAGAAAGCTGACATTCAGGAAAAAATTCAAGAGCAGAAAGAAATAGAGAAATTTACTCTAAAAGTAACTGAGTTCATATCAGTTAATGAATTAGCTAATATGATGAAAGTTCCGGTTACCGATGTTATCCAAAAATGTCTCGGATTAGGTATAATGGTTTCAATTAATCAACGTCTTGATATTGATACTATTACATTAGTAGCTGATGAATTTGAATTTAATATAGAACTTCAGGAAGAATTTCATACTGATATAGATGTAGATGAAGATGATGCACCTGAAACATTAAAGCCGCGTCCGGCAGTTGTTACAATCATGGGACACGTAGATCATGGTAAAACATCACTTTTGGATTATATAAGAAGGGAAAATGTAGTAGCAGGCGAATCAGGTGGAATTACACAGCATATCGGTGCTTATAAAGTAATTATACAAGATGGAAGAGAGATTGCATTCTTAGATACACCGGGTCACGAAGCATTTACAGCAATGCGTGCTCGTGGTGCTAAGGTTACAGATATAGTTGTATTAATTGTAGCGGCTGATGATGCAGTAATGCCTCAAACGGTGGAAGCAATTAATCATGCTCAAGCTGCTAATGTGCCGATTATTATCGCAATTAATAAAATAGATAAGCCAAATTCTAATATTGAAAAAATCAGACAGCAATTAGCTGATAGAAATGTATTAGTAGAAGAATGGGGTGGTAAATATCAGTGCGTGGAAATCTCTGCTAAAACCGGTTTGAATGTCGAACTTCTTTTAGAAAAACTTGTTCTCGAAGCTGAACTTCTAGAACTCAAAGCAAACCCTGACAGAGAGGCACGCGGAACAATTATTGAATCTCAATTGGATAAAGGTCGTGGTATAACTGCAACGGTACTCGTTCAAAAAGGTACATTAAGAATTGGTGATCCATTTGTAGCCGGAGTAGTTCATGGTCGTGTCCGTGCAATGTTTGATGAAAGAAATAATAAAGTAGCAGAAGCGGGACCATCGACACCTGTATTGGTGCTCGGATTTGAAAGTGCACCTCAAGCAGGTGATACATTTATTAGTGTAGAATCTGAAAGAGTTGCCCGTGAAGTTGCAATTAAACGTTCGCAGGTAAAACGAGAGCAGGATCATAAACAAGTTAAATTAATTACATTAGATGAAATTGCAAATCAGATTAGTATCGGTGGCGTAAAAGAATTACCACTTATAGTAAAAGGTGATGTGGATGGTTCTATCGAAGCATTATCCGATTCATTTATGAAGATTGCAAATAAAGAAGTAAATGTTCGCGTGATTCATAAAGGCGTTGGTGCAATTAGTGAAGGAGACGTTCTTCTTGCTGCTGCATCTAATGCGATTATTATTGGTTTTCATGTAAGACCAAACGTAAATGCGCGTAAACTTGCCGAAACTCAAAAAGTAGATATTAGATTATATAACGTAATTTATGACGCTATTAATGAAGTTAGATCGGCAATCGAAGGTATGCTTTCTCCTACTCTTTCAGAAGAGATGGTTGCGACAGTAGAAGTAAGGCAAACTTTCAAAGTACCGAAAGCTGGCACTATCGCAGGTTGTTATGTTACAGATGGTAAGATCACGAGACTGAATAAAATACGACTTATCAGAGATGGTATTGTGATTTATGAAGGCGATTTAAGTACATTGAAAAGATTTAAAGATGACGTTAAAGAAGTTGATGCAGGTTACGAATGCGGTTTGAGTATTGCTAGCTTTAATGATATTAAAGTTGGTGATATAATTGAAGCATATAAAATTATTGAAACAAAGAAAAAATTAGTATAATGTCACATAGAATAAAGAAAGTAGAAAGTTTTATAAAAGAAGAGCTTAGCTCAATATTTCTTCTTAAAATACAAGATCCAAATATTGGATTATTGACTATTACGAGTGTGAAAGTTACTCCTGATCTTAAAATAGCGAGGGTTTATCTTTCGGTATTTGAAAAAGAAAAAAGAGCAATGGTTTTAGAAAAAGTTCATGAAATGAAGGGAAGATTCCGTTCCGAATTAGCTCATAGAATTACTCTTCGATCTGTACCGGATTTGGAATTTTATATTGACGACACTCTTGACTACGTTGAGAAGATGGAGAATTTATTTAAAGAAATTCATAAAAATGATTCTAAGAACGAAGACTGATTTTAGCGATATAGATTTTAATAAGGGAGAAGTTGTACTTATTGATAAGGAGAAAGGTTTTACTTCTTTCGATATCGTGCATCGGATTCGCAGATTTTCGAGAGTTAAAAAAGTTGGACATGCCGGCACACTTGATCCTAGAGCAACAGGATTATTGATTATATGTACCGGTAAGAAAACAAAAGAAATTACAGAATATCAAAATCTCGAAAAGACTTACGAGGGCATTTTTACAATCGGAAACACTACTCCTTCTTTTGATGCCGAGACCGAATTTGACAGCGACAATTTAGAAGCTGCTGCTAAAATTACTCTCGAAGAGATAGAAGAAGCCAAGAAAGAATTTCAAGGTGCTATTAATCAAGTTCCGCCAATGTATTCGGCTCTTAAGCTAAACGGTAAAGCACTCTATAAATATGCTCGAAAGGGTGTAACGGTAGAAAGAGCACCTCGTCCTGTCGAAATTTACTCTTTTGATATTTTGAAGTATGAGTTCCCGGATATTTATTTTGAAATAAAATGCTCGAAAGGTACTTATATAAGAGTAATAGCAAATGATTTAGGTGCAAAGCTTGGATGCGGAGCTTATTTGAAATCTTTAAGACGAACCAAAATTGGCACTTATAATGTATCTGATGCTTTTGAGGTAGAAGAACTAAAAAAATTACTCATTCCTAATCCTGTTAATTAGAGTAGTAAATGAATCTATATACAGATTATTCCTTTCTTGATAAGAACAAGTCGTATGTTGTTACGGTAGGTACTTTTGATGGAGTTCATATCGGTCATCAGGAAATTTTGACTTCATTAATTGATGAAGCTAAAGTTTTAAATGCGGATTCTTTAGTTTTTACATTTGAACCACATCCAAGATCGATTGTATCAAAAAATTTCAATTTGCGATTGTTAACTACTTATTCAGAAAAAGTAGAGCTTTTTGAAAGTTATGGAATTGAAAATCTTTTCATTGCATCATTCAATGAAGAATTTGCTAAGCTTTCTTTTGAAGATTTTGTAAAAAAATATTTTATTGATAAAATCAATACGAAAAAAATTGTTATTGGTTACGATCATCGTTTCGGTAAGGATAGAACCGGAGATGAAATAAACTTAAAGCTTCTTGGAACTAAATATGGATTTGATGTAGATTCGATTCCCGCTAAAATAAAGGGAGACGAAATTGTAAGTAGTACTAAGATTCGTTATTATTTAGAAAGTGGCGAAATAAAAAAGGCAAATAGTTACTTAAATAGAAATTATAGTATATCCGGAGTGGTGGTTGAAGGTGCAAAAAGAGGAAGAACTTTAGGATATCCCACTGCGAATGTAAATGTAAAAAATAGTAGTAAGGCAATCCCGGCAGTTGGTGTTTACATAGCATATTCTTTTTTGGAAGGGGAGAAGTTTGCTTCTATTGTAAATATTGGCTTACGTCCAACTTTTACGGATAGTCATGAGATTGTAATAGAATCTCATTTACTCGATTTTGGAGAAACTTTTTATGGGAAAGAGATAAAGATAGAATTTATTGATAGATTAAGGGAGGAAATTAAATTTTCAAAAAAAGAAGAATTAATTTCGCAGCTTAATTTAGATAAAGCAAAAGCAAGAAAATATTTATAAACAACTAATTGATCCCGGAATGGTTCTGGGGTTTAATCGTAAAACAAAAAAGGAGTAGTAGAAATGAATTTAACCAAAGAAGAAAAATTGGAATTTGTTAAAAAATTTGGTAAAAACGACAAAGATAGCGGCACTGCTGAAGTTCAGATTGCGCTAATTACCGCAAGAATTAACAAATTAACAGGTCACTTTAATGAACACAAAAAAGATCACTCATCAAGACGCGGATTGATGCAGTTGGTAGGTAAAAGAAGAAGACTTCTCGATTATTTAATCGATAGAGATATATCGAGATACAGAGCAATAATTCATGAACTTAATATTAGAAAATAAAGGTAGATAAATGGTAGTTAGAAAAGAAGTCGAGATTGGAAATAAGAAGCTCATAATTGAAACAGGAAAACTTGCTAAGCAGGCTAATGGTTCGGTTACAGTTCAGTATGGTGATACTTTAGTTTTAGTTACGGCGGTAGCAGGTGGCAGAAGAGATGATATCGATTTTTTCCCATTATCTGTTGAATATCGTGAGAAAGCATTTGCAGCAGGAAAAATTCCAGGTGGATTTCTTAAAAGAGAAGGTAAACCTTCTGATAAAGAAGTTCTTAGTGGAAGATTAATTGATAGACCAATAAGACCTTTATTTGCTGATAATTATACAAACGATACTCAAGTTGTAGCATTTGTATATTCTTATGATAACGAAAATGACGCAGATGTTCTTGCAGCAGTAGGTGCATCGGCTGCATTAACAATTTCAGATATTCCGTTTCTTGAACCGGTCGGTGAAATTCGTGTTGGTAGAGTTAATGGTGAATTTATTGTTAATCCGACTGCTACTGAACTCGAATCAAGTGATATTGAGTTAGTAGTTGCAGGTACTGAAAGTTCTGTAATGATGGTCGAAGGCGAATCAAAAAATGTATCGGAAGAAGAACTTCTTGCTGCAATTAAATTCGCACAAACTGAAATCAAAAAACTTATAGCTGTTCAATTAGAATTGCGCGAGCTTTGCGGTAAACCTAAAATGGTTGTAGAGCCAAAAATAATTGACGAAAATTTAGCTAAAGAGGTTAATGAATTAGCTTTAGATAAATTTAAAGTAATCGTTTCAGAAGTTCTTGCTAAAGAAGAAAGATCAGCAAAGAATGGTGAACTTACCGAAGAAGTACTCACAGCATTAGCAGAAAAATATCCTGAACAGGAAGCTGTAATTAAATCAATTCTCCACGATATGGAAAAAGATTTAATGCGTCAAAGGATTCTTGAAGATGGATTAAGATTAGATGGAAGAAATCTTACTCAAGTAAGACCAATTTCTATCGAATTAGGATTATTACCAAGAACCCATGGTTCAGCTCTTTTTACTAGAGGTGAAACACAGAGTTTATCCACTATTACATTGGGTACTAAAGGAGATGAACAGATTATAGATGGTCTTGGAGTTGAATATAAAAAGAGATTCATTCTTCATTATAATTTCCCTCCATTCAGTGTTGGCGAAACAGGAAGATTTACGGGTATTGGAAGAAGAGAAGTTGGGCATGGTAATCTAGCAGAGAGAGCAATTAAATATATTGTTCCGATAGATGAAAAATTCCCTTACACAATCAGATTAAATTCAGATATCTTGGAATCCAATGGTTCGTCTTCTATGGCTACGGTATGTGCCGGTTCATTAGCATTAATGGATGGCGGAGTTCCGGCTAAGGATTCTGTTGCAGGTATCGCCATGGGTCTTGTAAAAGAAGATGATAAATTTGCGGTTCTTACTGATATTCTTGGAAATGAAGATCATCTCGGTGATATGGATTTCAAAGTTGCTGGAACAGAAACAGGTATCACTGCAATTCAGATGGATATCAAGATACAAGGAATCTCATTTGAAATTATGGAGAAAGCTCTAGCACAGGCTAAAGAAGGACGCTTGCATATTCTTGGAATTATGAAAGAAGCAATTTCTACTCCTAGAGAAACTATTTCTCAGTGGGCTCCAACTTTACTATCTACAAAGATTAAGACCGAGAAAATCGGTGCTGTAATCGGACCAGGTGGTAAAGTAATTCAGAAGATACAGAAAGATTTTAGTGTAGAAGTATATATTGATGAAGATGGAACTGTAAGAATTTCAGGTATGAATGCTGATTTAGCTAGACAAGCTAAAGAATTTGTAAAAGCGTTAGTATCAGAACCGGAAGTAGGAAAAACTTATAGTGGAAAAATAGTTAAGATAGCTGATTTTGGCGCATTCGTAGAAATCCTTCCGGGAACTCAGGGATTGCTTCACATTTCGCAGATTGATAATAAGCGAATTGAAAAAGTAACCGATGTTCTTAAAGAAGGTGATATGATTAAAGTTAAGCTTTTAAGTATAGAAAACGGTAAATTCAGTTTATCGAGAAAAGCACTTTTAAAAGACGAAGCAGCTCAAGAAAAAGCTGATGAAGAAACTGAATAATAGGAATTAGAAATTCCGAATAGAAAAATATGACAATTGGAAACTTGAACTTAGGAACACGCTTGATACAAGCTCCCATGGCGGAGGTTACCGATTCGTCTTTTCGTTCCATAGCA
>Ga0172380_10002721_pt1 | contig 26351 bp, 24 predicted proteins | sample Leawe162metaG_FD_119747 | JGI IMG/M metagenome (GOLD analysis project Ga0172380, IMG submission 119747) | Leachate microbial communities from a municipal landfill in Southern Ontario, Canada - Leachate well 162 metaG | ecosystem: Engineered > Solid waste > Landfill > Unclassified | place...
GTAGAAGCCATCCTTCACGTACTGCAGGAAATTCTCGACGGACTTCGGTGCCTTGTCGGCATACAGTTCCATGACGATGAGGCCCTGATTGGTCTTCATCTCGACCACCGGATTGGCGGCGAGGGCAGTCAGGCTCCAAAGCAGGCCGGCGGCCAGCGCGAACAGTTTCTTCATTGCAGGATTCCCGTAAAAAGAATGGCGGGCTTACGCGCCGCCTTCGTAGACAATCTTCCATGCGCCATCTTCCTTCATCCAGTACTGGCGCTTCTTCATGACATTGCTGAGGTTGCTGCTGCGGTAGTCCTGGTCGAAGGTGACGACGACCATTTCTTCCTTGCCCGGGTTGCGGAACATGCTGATGTTGGCCGCGCCGACCTTGATCCATTGCTTGGCTGCGTTGACCTGGCGCTTCTGCGCCGACCACTGTTCGAAACTCTGGCTGCCGGACAGGAAGCGCTTCGAATAGTGGCGCAGGTACCGCTCGGTGTCGAGGCTTTCCCAGTCGCCGCGCCAGGCCTCGATGCTGCGGGAGAGTGCGGTGCGCTCGACCTGCCAGTCGTCGAGCGAGAGCCACTCGATGCTGTTGGAGATGATCACCGGCGTGGTGCCGATCTGCAGGTTCTTCGCCAAGGCGTCGAGATCCTGGTTGGCCAGCACGACGCAGCCGTCGGAGGCCTTGGGCGGACGCGAGAAGGTGTCGGAGGGCGTACCGTGCAGCCAGATGCCGTGGCCGTTGCGGCCCTGACGCTTGTCCCACTCGTTCGGATAGCTGATGGGGAAGGCGCCGCTGCCGTAGAAATCGGTCAGTTTCTGCCGCGGCAGGCTGGCGGTGACGTGATAAACGCCGATGGGGGTCTTCTTGTCGCCCTCGCGCACCTTGTCTGTGCCGGCCTTGCCGTGCGAAATATAGTAGTCGGCGACGAAGCGCGGCTGGCCCCCCACATTGCGGTAAAGATAGAGGCGGGCCTTCTGCGTATCGACCACGACGGCGAATTTCTGCTCGGGGTGCATCTGCAGCAGGTAGCGCGGCACGTAGTCGGCCGGCGGCTTGTCGCGATAGGCCTTGAGGCGTGCAATGGCCTCCTCGCGCAGATCGGCCAGCTTGTTCGGAGGCGCATTGGCGGCATTGCCCAGCGTCTTGATTTGGCGCGAGCGGGCCAACAGGAGGTCGCCCTTGATGAGATGCCCGAGGCGGAAGTTGGGATAGGCCTTGAGCAGCCTCTCCGTCTGCCCTAGTGCGCCATCGAGGCGATTCTGCTCGATATGGGCGAAGACCTGGTCCAGCATCGGCTCTGGGCCTGAATCTGAATAGGTTGGCTCGGGGGCGGCGGAAGCTGCGCCAGCAGCGGCCAGACACAGGGCCGCGGCGAGGAGCCGAATGCCTGGGTTCTTAAGCATCAGTTGGCGACCCGCTCCTGCTGGATCAGCCATTTGCCGTCACGCCGGACCATCACCATCGATTTGGTGGCGGAAGTCTTCAGTTTTCCTGACTTGTAGTGCTGGCGGAACTTGGCGGTGGCGCGGTCACCTTCCACCGTTATCTGGATGTTCTCGACGCCAACCTGGATCGGCTCGGCTTTGTTGATACGGCGCTTGCGCTCGGCTTCCCAGGCGCTGCGCGCCTCGCCGCCCGGCGTCTGGAAGTCGCTGGCGTAGGCGGCGAGGTAGGCCTTGACGTCTTTTTTCGACCAGGCAGCGGCCCAGTCGCGGATTGCCATTTCGGCCTCCTTGCCGCTGGCGGATGGCTTGGCTTCGACAGCCGCAGCCGGCTTCTCGGCCGGCTGGGTAGTCGGGTTTGGCTCGGATTTGGCGACTGGGGCGGGTTCCGGTTTGGTGACCGGCGTGACTTCGGCTTTCGCAACAGAAGCGGGTGTCGACTGTACCTTGCCGGAAGTGCTGCGCGAGGCCAAAGCCGTCGGGCGGGCGGCAACGCTCATCAGGTCGCGGATCATGGCCAGCTTGGATTGCGCGCTGGCGTTGGAGGAATCGATCTGCAGCGCCTTGTCGTAGGCCTGACTGGCCATGCGGGCGTAGATATCGCCGAGATTCTCGTGCGCCGTGGCGTAGGAGGGATGGGTGCGGATGGCCATCTCCAGCGCGTTCTTGGCCTTCTCGAACTGGCGCTGCTGGGCGTAGAGGACGGCGAGGTTGTTGTAAGGCTCCGGTAGTTCCGGATAGTCCTCGGTCAGCTTGGTGAAAACAGCAATGGCGTCATTGTGACGGTTCATTTCCGTCAGGATCAGGCCCTTCATGAAGCGTGCCTGAGCGTCTTTCGGCTTGGCAGCCAGCACCTGGTCGGTTTTCTCCAGTGCCGGCCCGAGCTGGCCCTGTTTCATGAGACGGTTGGCTTCCTGCAGGGTGTCGGCACTGGCGGTCAGCGGAGCCAGCATGAGGGCGCCAAAGCAGAGCAAGGCGGCAAGCAAACGCGGCGAAGCAGGGAGGCGGCGAAGGGTCATTATGTTATACTTTTCAGCCATAGGCATTTGAATAGTCTGTCATTCTATCAAGAACGGCGCGCGATCAACAATAATCGCCGTTTTATGCCTGACCAGGGCTTCCCAGAGCGCTCCCCCATGCTGAAAATCCACAATACCCTGCTGCGCGACAAGCAGGTGTTCGCCCCGATCGAGCCCGGCTTGGTGCGCATGTATGTCTGCGGGATGACCGTATACGACTACTGCCATCTTGGTCACGCCCGCGTACTGGTGGTATTCGACATAGTGGTGCGCTGGTTGCGCGCTTCCGGCTACAAGGTTGTCTACGTGCGCAACATTACCGACATCGACGACAAAATCATCCGCCGGGCACTGGAGAACGGCGAGTCCATCCAGGTGCTGACCGACCGCTATATTGCCTTCATGCATGAGGACGCAGCGGCTTTGGGTGTACAGAAACCCGATCACGAGCCGCGCGCGACCCAGCACGTCGCTGCCATGCAGCGGCTGATCGGCGCGCTGGAAAGGAACGGCTACGCCTACGTCACCGCCAACCGCGATGTCTGCTACAGCGTGCGTAAGTTCGAGGGCTATGGCCGGCTCTCCGGCAAGTCGCTGGAGGACCTGCGCGCCGGCGAACGCGTCGACGTGATGGAAGGCAAGCACGATCCGCTCGATTTCGTCCTCTGGAAGCATGCCAAGCCAGGCGAGCCGGGCGATGCCAAATGGGATTCGCCCTGGGGCAGCGGCCGGCCCGGCTGGCATATTGAATGCTCGGCCATGAGTTCGGAGCTGCTGGGGCCGCACTTCGACATCCACGGTGGCGGCCAGGATCTGCAGTTTCCCCACCACGAGAACGAGATCGCGCAGAGCGAAGGCGCGCACGGCTGCCGCTTCGTGAACTACTGGATGCACAACGGCTTCGTACGGGTGGATGACGAGAAGATGTCGAAATCGCTCGGCAATTTCTTCACCATTCGCGAGGTGCTCAAGCAATACGACGCCGAGGTGGTGCGCTTCTTCATCCTGCGCGCCCATTATCGCAGCCCGCTCAATTACTCCGACGCGCACATGGACGATGCCCGCGGCGCGCTGACGCGGCTCTATACGGCGTTGAAGGGCATTGCGCCCGAAATAGCGGATATCGATTGGGAAGAGCCGCACGCGGCCAGATTCCGCGCGGCGATGGACGACGATTTCAATACACCCGAGGCGATCGCCGTGCTTTTCGAGTTGGCCAATGAAGTGAATCGCACCCGCTCGACCCGGGTGGCCGGCCATCTCAAGGGGCTGGCCGGTGTTCTGGGCCTGCTCGAACGCGATCCGGTGACCTTCCTCCAGGCCGCGCCAACCGCGGCCGGGCCGATCGATGCCGCCGCAATCGAAGCCCGCATCGCCGAGCGCGTCGCCGCGAAAAAGTCTAAGGATTACGTCGCGGCCGACCGGATTCGTGCCGAACTGCTGGCGGACGGCATCGTGCTGGAGGACAAGCCGGGCGGCGCCACGGAATGGCGCCGCGCCTGAGCAAGGTCTTTAGTGCATGAACTGCCCGCTCTTGCTGATGATTGAAAGATCGACGAAGGTCGAACCCACGCGCTTGCCACCCGAGTAGTCAACCACGAAGCCGCCCAGATCGTAGTTGTTCATCGTCTCCAGAGCGGACATGAGTTTTTCCCGAGTGAGATCCTTGCCCGTACGGCGCAGCGCCTCGATGAACACCTTTGCCGTGATATAGCCTTCCAGGCTGTTGTAGGTGGTGTCCTTGCTGTTGGCCTTTTTCGCAGCCGTCGTGAATTCCTTGGAGATGCCGTAACTGGAGCGCAAGGGTGACGGCACCACCTGGGCAATGACAATGCCGTGGGCGTCGTTGCCCAGATCCGCCAGCAGGGCCTTCGCACTGAGCACCGAGACGCCGAAGAACTGCGGACGCTCGCCGGTCTTGAGATATTCACGGATGAACGCCGTGGAGGCTTTACCCGCCGTGATCATGATGATGGCGCCAGGGTGGGTCTTGGCTATCTCCGCCGTCGTCGTGGCAAGCGCATCCAGCTTGCCCATGTCGATGGGCGCTTCGATGGTCGGCTTGATGTTGAATCTTGCAAAAGCCCCCTGTACCGATTTCAGGCCTGCCTTGCCGAAGGGGTCGTCCTGATATACCACGGCGATGGATTTGACGCCCGTTGTAGTGAGCTGCTCCACCATCTTGCCGGTTTCCGCCCCATAGCTCGCGCGGGTGTGGAAAATCAGATTCAGCTTCGGATCGCGCAGACCATCCGCACCCGACAGGGCTCCTATTACCGGAATGCGGTGCTCGCTGATCTTGGGTATCGAGGCGACCGTGGCGCCCGTTCCGATGTAGCCGAAAAGGGCAAATACCTTGTCTTCCTCGATCAGTTTCCTGGTGTTTTCCGCTGCTAGCTTGGGGTCGAACTTGTCGTCGTAGGACACAAGCTTGATCTTGCGTCCGCCGATGCCCCCTTTCGCATTGACCTCGTCGAAATAGATCTGCGCTCCCGCGCGATACTGCAATGCCGGTTCGGCTACCGGCCCGCTGAACACGCCAGTTTGGCCTACGATAATGCTGCTGGAATTGACGCCGGTTTCCGCCCAGGCGCCTGTCGCTCCGATCAGGCAAAGTAACAGCGTGAGCAATCTCCTGAATGCTGTTTTCATAGCCGTCATCCTCCATCGATGTTTTGTTCTGCCGGTGAACCTTCCGGCCGGTGTTGTTCACTCTTGTGCGATACCTGAAATTAGGCTTGCTGAAATATGGGAGTATCAGTAATGCGGACAACAGGTAAATTATTGTCTTGCGAAATGACACAAAAAAACAAGACAAACAGCAATTATTGTTTTATTTCGCGGTGATTATATACCCTGTCCTGAGCAGGGAGGCAAGCGGTTCGCCGAGGGCCGGCAGTGGCTTATGGAACTGCAGCCATTAACAATGGGTTGGCGCAGGAATCACCGTAATTGCCGGAACTGGGCAAGCTGACGCAGGGGAGAGGCGCCGTACCCGATACAGGCAAGACGCCCGCATGCGGTTTATCAACTGCCGAAGAAGTCCTTAACCTTGTCCATCCATGATTTGGCGCGGGGGTTGTGGCGGGAACCGTCCTTGAGGTTGATGGCTTCCAGTTCACGCAGGAGCTCCTTCTGGCGCTCGGTCAGGCTGACCGGGGTTTCCACCACGACATGGCACATCAGGTCGCCATGGCTATGGCTGCGCACGCCCTTGATGCCCTTGCCGCGCAGGCGGAACACCTTGCCGCTCTGGGTTTCCGCGGGGACCTTGATTCTGGCCATGCCGTCGAGGGTGGGAATCTCGATTTCGCCGCCCAGCGCGGCGATGGTGAAGCTCACCGGCATTTCGCAGTGCAGGTCGTCATGGTCGCGCTGGAATACCTGGTGCGGCTTGATGTGGATCTGCACATACAGATCGCCTGCCGGACCGCCACCGACGCCATGCTCGCCTTCGCCGGAAAGACGAATGCGGTCGCCTTCGTCGACGCCCGCCGGGATCTTCACTGAAAGTGTCTTGTGTTGCTTGACGCGTCCGGCGCCATGGCAGGTCTGGCAGGGGTCGGCGACGAAGCGCCCGCTGCCGTGGCATTTTGGACAGGTTTGCTGAATGGAGAAGAAGCCCTGCTGCATGCGCACTTGGCCATGGCCCTGGCAGGTCGGGCAGGTTTTCGGCTCGGTGCCCTTGCTGGCGCCGCTGCCGCCGCAGGACTCGCATTGCTCCATGGTCGGGATGCGGATGCGCGTCTCGCTGCCACGCGCGGCGTCCTCCAGCGAGATTTCCAGGTTGTAGCGCAGGTCGGCGCCGCGATAGACGCCGCCGCGGCCGCCCCCACTGCGGCCGCCGCCGAAGATGTCGCCGAAGATATCGCTGAAGGCGTCGGCGAAGCCGCCCATGTTGCCTGGCCCGCCGGGCCCGAATCCTGCCTGCGGGTCTACGCCGGCGTGGCCGTACTGGTCGTAGGCAGCGCGTTTCTGTGCATCCGACAGGACCTCGTAGGCTTCCTTGGCCTCCTTGAAGTGATCTTCGGCCTTGGGATTGTCCGGATTGCGGTCCGGATGATGCTTCATGGCCAGCTTGCGGTAGGCCTTCTTGATCTCGTCTTCAGACGCATCGCGATTGACGCCGAGAACTTCGTAAAAATCTTTTTTTGCCATGTCTGCTTACCGGCTGGGCTTTATCGTGCAGAGGCCGAGTCAAGAGGCGCACAAACACCCGCTTGAACCCGGCCAGTTAAAACGGCGCCTGGATGTCCGGTTTAACCCTTCTTGTCTTTGACTTCCGTAAACTCGGCGTCCACCACGTCGCCTTCGTCCTGCTTGCCGCCCGTCTCGGCGCCGGGGGCACCTCCCGCCGCACCTGCTGCCGCCTGCTGATCGGCATAGATCTTCTCGCCGAGTTTCTGGCTGGCCTGGGCCAGGGCGTTGGTCTTGGCCTCGATGGCGTCCTTGTCGTTGCCCTTCATGGCCTCCTCGGCCTCCTTCAGGGCGGCTTCGATCCTGCCCTTCTCGTCGGCGTCGACCTTGTCGCCGTAGTCGGCCAGGGCCTTCCTCACCGAGTGGATCATTGCGTCGCAGGCATTGCGCGCGGCGACGATCTCGAGCGCCTTCTTGTCTTCCTCGGCATGCGACTCGGCGTCCTTCACCATGCGGTTGATCTCGTCCTCGCTGAGGCCAGAACTCGCCTGGATCTTGATCTTGTTTTCCTTGCCGGTGGCCTTGTCCTTGGCCGAGACGTGCAGGATGCCGTTGGCGTCGATGTCGAAGGTGACTTCGATCTGCGGCATGCCGCGCGGTGCAGGCGGGATGTCGGTCAGGTTGAACTGGCCCAGGCTCTTGTTGCCGGAAGCCACGTCGCGCTCGCCCTGCAGCACATGGATGGTCACGGCAGACTGGTTGTCGTCGGCCGTGGAGAACACCTGACTCTGCTTGGTCGGGATAGTGGTGTTCTTGCCGATGAGCTTGGTCATCACGCCGCCCAGCGTCTCGATGCCGAGCGACAGCGGGGTGACGTCGAGCAGCAGCACGTCCTTCACTTCCCCCTGCAGCACGCCGCCCTGAATAGCGGCGCCGATGGCGACGGCCTCGTCGGGGTTCACGTCCTTGCGCGGTTCCTTGCCGAAGAATTCCTTTACCTTGTCCTGCACCTTGGGCATGCGCGTCATGCCGCCGACCAGGATCACGTCTGCAATGTCGTCTACCTTGACGCCGGCATCCTTGATGGCCATGCGGCAGGGTTCGATGGTGCGGGCGATCAGTTCCTCGACCAGCGACTCGAACTTGGCGCGGGTGATCTTCATGGTCAGGTGCTTCGGGCCCGAAGCATCGGCGGTGACGTAAGGCAGGTTGATCTCGGTCTGCTGGTTGGAAGACAGTTCGATCTTGGCCTTTTCCGCAGCTTCCTTCAGGCGCTGCAACGCCAGCACATCGGCCTTGAGGTCGACGCCTTGGTCCTTCTTGAATTCGGTGACGATGTAGTCGATCAGGCGCTGGTCGAAGTCTTCGCCGCCGAGGAAGGTGTCGCCGTTGGTCGACAGCACCTCGAACTGGTGCTCGCCCTCGATCTCGGCGATGTCGATGATGGAAATGTCGAAAGTGCCGCCGCCCAGGTCATACACCGCAATCTTGCGGTCGCCTTCCTTCTTGTCGAGGCCGAAGGAGATGGCCGCCGCGGTCGGTTCGTTGATGATGCGCTTGACTTCCAGGCCGGCGATCTTGCCGGCATCCTTGGTGGCCTGGCGCTGGCTGTCGTTGAAGTAGGCCGGCACGGTGATGACGGCCTCGGTGACTTCCTCGCCGAGATAGTCCTCTGCCGTCTTTTTCATCTTGCGCAGCACCTCGGCGGACACCTGCGGCGGCGCCATCTTCTGGCCGCGTGCTTCCACCCAGGCGTCGCCGTTGTCGGCCTTGACGATCTTGAAGGGCATGAGGTTGATGTCCTTCTGCACTTCTTTTTCTTCGAAGCGGCGGCCGATGAGGCGCTTGACCGCGAAGAGGGTGTTTTTGGCGTTGGTTACCGCCTGGCGCTTGGCCGAGGCGCCGCACAGGATTTCGCCGTCGTCGGTGTAGGCGACGACGGAGGGCGTCGTGCGCGCGCCTTCGGAGTTCTCGATGACCTTGGGCTTGCCGCCCTCCATGATGGCCACGCAGGAGTTGGTGGTGCCGAGGTCGATGCCGATAATCTTTCCCATGTTGGTTCCTTGGATGCGTTGAGTACGTTGTTAACCTTGTGTTCAATATGGAGTTTTAAGCCGGTTTTTCAAGCACCCCGGACCTTCGAGACGATGACCAGTGCCGGCCGGATTATCCGGTCGCTCAGGGCATAGCCCTTTTGCAGGACGTTGAGTACCCGGTTGGGCTCGCCATCGTCCTCAAGGGCGCTGATGGCCTGGTGCCGGTGCGGGTCGAATTTCTCGCCCGTCGGGTTGATTTCGGCCAAGCCGGACTTCTCGAAGGCGGCGGCGAGCTGCTTCAGGGTCAGCTCGACGCCGCTTTTCAGGCTCTCGGCCGAGGCATTCTCGGTGGCCAGCGCCGCCTCCAGGCTGTCCTTGACTGGCAGCATTTCGCTGGCGAACTTTTCGGCGGCGTATTTGTGCGCCTTGGCGATGTCCTCCTGGGCGCGCCGGCGCAGGTTCTCGGTTTCGGCCTTCGCCCGTAGCCAGGCATCGTGGTGTTCGGCGGCCTTCAACTCCGCCTCGCGCAGCAGTCCTTCCGGGCTGGGCAAGGTATCGATCTGGCCTTCCTGCCCGATGGTGGCGGCGGCCGGCGACGGCTCGCCCTCCGCTGACTGCTCGACGATATTGGGCGAGCTGGGGGGGGTAGTCTCCTGCATGCTTCTTCTCCCTGGAACGATCTTTGCGAATTTGAGGCGGATTTGGCTTTTTCAAGAGGGCGGATTGTAATTCAAGATGTTGGTTTGCATCCTTCGCCCTTGCCGACCGTCCCCGGCGGGCCTAGCATAGGCCCGATGAACAAGGCGGACAGCATCGAATTCATCGGCAAGTATCGCGTCATCCGGGAACTGGGGCGGGGTGCCACTGCCACCGTTTACCTGGCCGAGGCGCCTGGCCAGAGCGATCCGGTGGCGATCAAGCTGGTGCGATTCACCGGGGGAGCGGAGGAGGCGCAGTGGACGCGACGGCTGAAGAAGCTGTTCGCTACGGAAGGGGCGATGGCCAAGAAGCTCGACCATTCCAACATCATCCGGATCCACGATACCGTCCTCGAAGAGGACCAGGCCTACATCGTGATGGAGTACGTCACCGGCCGGGAATTGTCGAATTTCTGCTCCTTCAACAAACTGCTGCCCCTGTACCGTGTCGTCGGCATCGTCTTCAAGTGCTGCCTGGCGCTGGACTACGCTTTCAAGCAGGGCGTCATTCACCGCGACATCAAGCCGGCCAACATCCTGATCGACGACGACGACAATGTGAAGATCATGGATTTCGGCCTGGCGCTGAATACCGCCAAGAAAAGCGAATCCGATTCGACCTTTATCATGGGTGTCGGTTCGCCGGCCTACATGTCGCCGGAGCAGATCAAGGGCTATCCGCTCAACCAGAAGACCGACCTCTATTCTCTGGGCGTGGTGCTGTTCCACCTGCTGACCGGGCGGTTGCCTTTCCGCGCGGCCAACACGGCCCAGCTGGTCTACAAGATCGTCAATGCCGACCCGCCGATGCCGAGCCAGATCAACCCGAACGTTCCCGCCTCGATGGACAACATCATCCGGCGGGCGCTGGAGAAGGATCTCTACTCGCGTTATCGCAACGGCGCGGAAATGGCGCAGGACCTGTCGGCCGTGCGCTTTCAGGTCGTCGACGACAACTGGGTGGCGCTCGATACCTCGCGGCTGGATGTGCTCAAGCAACTGGAATTCTTCCGCGGCTTCGAGGATGTCGAGCTATGGGAGGTGCTGCGCATCAGCACCTGGCGCGAGATTCCGGCCGATGTCCTGCTCATGCGCGAGGGCGACGAGGAATCGGGCTTCGGCATCATCGTCGAAGGGGAGGTCGAGGTGTCGGTGGAAGACCGCGTCATCTGCCGGCTGGGCGCGGGCGAAGTGGTTGGGGAAATGGCCTACCTCAATCCGGATGAGCCGCGCCGCTCAGCTTCCATCGTCACGCTGACGCCGATCGTCTACCTTGATGTAAACAATTCCGCCCTTGCGCTGGCGACCGAGGAGTGCTTCCAGCGTTTCCAGAAGAAGCTGGTGGCCACTGCGGTCAGGCGCCTGGCCGCGGCGGATCACAACCTGGCCAGCCTCGGTGAACAAGCCCACAAGCCGGCCGCAACGGACAGACTGGAAATCGAACTGGAACTGGAGCCGGACGAAGTGCAGCCCAGGAAGGCTTCCTAGACCGCCAGGGAGCGCCGCTGCAGGGTGGCGATGTCGTCGTCCTTCATGCGTGCTCCGGGAACGCGATTTCAGCGAGGGGCTGCAGCAAAAGTCAGTCTCCACAGGACGGCGATTGGCGTCAAGGCGGACAGCTGCAACAGGGATGGTGAGACGCACCTGACGCGACGAAAGAAGCTGGCCCGGGAACGAAGCTTTCGCAGAAAGTAAATGTTCGCGGCGCGATTCGAGCGTCAGGGCGTCTCAGGAAACTGTATCGGCACGACCTGCCGAAACTTGAGTGAAAAAGCGCTATGGCGACGAGCGGCATACCCCAGCGCCTGTCCTGCCGTCCGAAGGGCGCTGAGTGCCTACTCGGGGGCAGCGAACACCAGCCCGAAGGGCGCAGGACAGCCGCAGGCTGGTCCCGCGAAGCGGGATGCGGCTTTGCCGCACAAAGTGAGCATGGGGGCGCTGCTTCATCTCAGGCTTGAGCGGTGATCCAGCGCACCAGGTTGCCTGTGTCCATGGCGCCGGATTGGCGCGCGATTTCCCGGCCGTTGCGGAAAATGATCAGGGTCGGAATGCTGCGGATGTCGAAGCGGGCGGCGACCTCCTGGGCTTCCTCGGTGTTCAGCTTGGCGAGGCGGTAACGCGGTTCGAGCTGGTGGGCCGCCTGGGCGTATGCTGGCGCCATCATGCGGCAGGGGCCGCACCAGGGCGCCCAGAAGTCCACGACCACCGGGATATCGCTGCGGCCAACATGATTGTCGAAATTGGCCGCGTCGAGTTCTACGGGATGGCCGGTAAACAGGTGCTGCTTGCACTTGCCGCAGGTGGGCTGGTCGGCCAGGCGGTCGGCCGGGACACGGTTGGCTGAGCTGCAATGAGGGCAGACGATCATGAGCGGGCTGGACATTTACTGACTCCTGCAATGGCAAAGGCTCGTTTCACAAATGAAGGCACTGGCCGGGGAATTCAAGCGGCATTAAAGTTTTGCCCCGATCTGCCGACAAATCACTCCGAATGCCCAATTTGGAGAGTGAAGTGAAGAACAAGGCCCCGATCTACGGTGTGACCCGCGTCGATAACGAAGTCAGCCGTACCCACGGCTGGCTGGTGACGATCCAGCGCCGAGGCGTCATTTTCCGCAGGCAGTTCAGCGATGGCGTGCTGGGCGGCAAATCCAGGTCGCTGGCGGCGGCCAAGGCATATCGCGATGAAATTGTTGCGAAATATCCTCCTTTGTCGAAACGCGAGCACGCCGAGATCGTGAAAAAGAACAACAAGTCCGGAGTGGTCGGCGTGTGCCGTTACTGTGCGTCCGAAACGAGCCAGAAGCCGAGCGCAGAAAAGCGCTGGTTCTGGGTCGCCTCCTGGGTGCTGCCCGATGGCCGCGCCAAGCGCATCAAGTTTTCCGTGAAGAAATACGGTGAGGAGGGCGCTTTCAAGCTGGCCGTCAAGGCCCGCCGCGGCGCGGTCAAGCAGATGGCGGGCAATTTCGATCCCGGCGCGACACGGCGCAAGAAACGACTGTCGCGCATCTGAACGCCGGGACGCTCAGGCAGGCAGGTGCCTGCCTGCCATTCCGGCCAGCGCCTCGATCCATTCGTGGCGCTCGTTCAGGCAGGGGATGTAGCGGAACTCCGTCCCGCCGGCGGCGAGGAACGCTTCCTTGCATTCGAGGGCGATCTCCTCCAGCGTTTCCAGGCAATCCGAGACGAATCCAGGACATATCACGTCGACCCGCCGCACGCCGTCCCGCGCCAGGGCCTCGAGGGTCGTCTGGGTGTAGGGCTGCAACCATTCGGCCGGCCCGAAGCGGGACTGGAAGGTGATTTCATAATCCGACTCAGCCAGCCCGAGTTCGGCGGCCAGAAGCCGGCCGCTTTCGAGGCATTGGGCGTAATAGGGATCGCCGCGTTCGATGCTGACCTTGGGCAGGCCGTGGAAGCTCATCACCAGCTTGTCGGGCCGGCCATAGTCCATCCGGTGGGCATGGATGCTGGCGGCCAGTGCGGAAACATAGCGGGGGTTATCGTGGAAGCTCTCAATCGAGCGGATCTCGACAGCCTGGGGATGCCGTCGGACCCATTCATTCACGGCATCCATGGCGCTGGCCGTGGTGCTGACGGAATACTGCGGATACAGCGGCAGGATCCGGATCCGCGTGCAGTCCTGCGCTTTCAAGCGATCCAGCGCGCTGGCCACCGAGGGTTGGCCGTAGCGCATGGCCCACTCGATGACGATGTCGCCCTGACCGGACTGGCCCAGGTAGCCGCGCAGCAGCTTGGCCTGGCGTTCGGTATGCACCCTGAGCGGCGAGCCTTCCGGCATCCATATCTTCGCGTACTTTTCTGCGGACTTCTTCGGGCGGGTGTTGAGGATGATGCCGTTCAGGACCAGCCACCAGAGCGGACGCGGCAGCTCGACGACGCGCGGATCCCAGAGGAACTGCTTCAGATACTTGCGCAGGGCGGACGCCGTCGGCGCCTCGGGGGTGCCGAGGTTGACGAGGAGGACCGCTGATTTGGTCATGGCGCCGAGAGGGCGCTCGAGAGGAGCTTGGCGGTGATGTCGACGATGGGAATGACGCGCTCGTAGGCCATGCGCGTCGGTCCGATGACGCAAACCGAGCCGACGATGCGGCCATCGACCTCGTAGGGGGCGGTGATGACGCTGCATTCGTCGAGCGGCGCCAGTCCCGATTCACCGCCGATGAACACCTGCACACCCTCGGCGCGGTTGCTCATGTCGAGCAATTGCACCAGACCCGTGCGCTGCTCGAAGAGGGCAAACAGTTCGCGCAGGCGGCTCATGTTGGAGGAAATGTCCTCCACCGCCAGCAGGTTCATCTCGCCGGTAATGACGTATTGCGCCGAGGTATCCGCGACGGCCTGGTTGCCGGCTTCCATGGCGGCCGTCATCAACTCGGTCATGTCGGCGTGCAACTGGCGCAGTTCATCGTGCACGCGGTTGCGGATCTCGCCGAAGTCCAGTCCGGCGAAGTTCTGGTTGAGGAAATTGGCGGCGCTGACCAGTTCCGACGGCGAATAGGCGCGCTGGGTGAACAGGATGCGGTTCTGCACGTCGCCTTCGGCCGTCACGATGATCAGCAGGATGCGTTTTTCCGACAGGCTGAGAAACTCGATCTGGCGGATTTTCGGCGTGATGCGTCGGGGCGCCACCACCACGCTGGCGAAGCGTGTCAGGTCGGAGAGCAACTGCGAAGCTGAACTGATCAGGCGCTGCGGCTGGTTGGGCTGCAGCTGCTCCTCCAGTTCGTGGATCTGTGCTTCGCCAAGGGGCTGCACGGTGAGCAGGCTGTCGACGAAGAAACGGTAACCGCGCGGCGTCGGCACACGCCCGGCCGAGGTGTGCGGGCTGGCGATGAAGCCCATTTCCTCCAGGTCGGACATGACGTTGCGCACGGTGGCCGGAGAAAGCTCCAGCCCGGAGTATTTCGACAGGGCGCGCGAGCCCACCGGCTGGCCTTCCGCCACATAGCGTTCGATCAGCGTCTTGAGCAGGATTTTTGAGCGTTGGTCCAGCATCGGGCCCATTGTACAAAAATGGGGGCGCCGTTTTGTGGTTAAATTCCGCCCATGAGTCCTGCCTTCCACACTATCGCCCTGATCGGCAAGTACAAAAGCCCGGAGATCGCCGAATCGCTGATGATGCTGGCGGAGTTCCTCAAGAGCCGCGGCATCGACGTGCTGGTCGAGGAGGGCACCGCCGCCCTGGTGGGGGCCGATGGCTTTCCCGTTGCTTCCTACGCCAGCATCGGCGCGCGCGCCGACCTGGCCATCGTCCTCGGCGGCGACGGCTCCATGCTGACCGCCGCGCGCCAGCTGGCCGAATCCGGCGTGCCGCTGGTGGGGGTGAATCAGGGGCGCCTCGGCTTCATGACCGATCTCGCCCGGGACGACATGCTGGACGGCGTGGCCGACCTTCTAGAGGGGAAATTCAAGAGCGAGCAGCGCATTCTGCTGGAGGCCACTGTCCGGCGCGGCGACGCCATCGTCTTCCAGACGCAGGCGCTCAACGACGTGGTGGTGAACAAGGGCGACCTCGGCCGCATGATCGAATTCGCCGTGTCCATCGACGGCGAGTTCATCTACAACCAGCGCTCCGACGGCATCATCATCGCCACGCCGACGGGTTCCACCGCCTATGCGCTTTCCGCCAATGGCCCGATCCTCCATCCGACGGTGCCCGGCATTGCCCTGGTACCGCTCTGTCCGCATGCGCTGTCGAATCGGCCGATCACCGTGAGCGACGACAGCCGCATTGAAATCGTCCTGCATGCGCCCCACCGCGCCCGCGTGCACGCCGACGGGCAGGAGAAATTCGACATCGAGGCAGGGGATCGCGTCGATGTGGCCCGCTCGAACCGTTCGATCCGCTTCCTGCATCCGCTCGGCTACAGCTACTTCGCCATGCTGCGCGAGAAGCTGCACTGGAGCGAAACACCGCGCAGCTATTGATACGCCGCCCGATGCTGCGCCGCCTCTACATCCGCGACTACGTCATTGTCGATCAGCTCGAACTGGAGTTCGCGGCCGGCTTTGGCGCGCTGACCGGCGAGACGGGCGCGGGGAAGTCCATCCTGGTTGACGCCCTGTCCCTGGCGCTGGGCGAACGGGCGGATGCGACTTCAGTGCGCAGCGGGTGCGAGAAGGCCGAGATCTCGGCTGAATTTGCCGTGTCCGCGGGCAGCCCATTGGCCGCCTGGCTGCGCGCCAACGACTTCGACGACGATGCCTGCCTGCTGCGGCGCGTGATCGATGCGACCGGCCGCTCGCGTGGCTACCTCAACGGCGTGCCGGCGACACTGACCCAGTTGCGCGAGGCCGCCGATTTCCTCGCCGACATTCATGGCCAGCACGCCCATCACAGCCTGTTGCGCGGCGATGCGCAGCGCCAGCTGCTCGACGGCCTGGCCGGCCAGTGTCCCCTGTCCGACGAGGTGGCGGCGCTGCACGCGGCCTGGCGCAAAGTGAAGGAGGCGCGCCTGGCTGCGGAAAAGAACGCCGAGGCGAATGCCCGCGAACGGGAGATGCTGGCCTGGCAAGTGAAGGAGGTGGAGGCGCTCGGCTTCGATGCCGCCGGCTGGGCCGAAACCGCGATTGAGCACAAGCGACTGGCGCATGCCGCCTCCCTGCTGGCGGGAGTGGAGGAGGCGCTGGAAGGGCTGTCCGAGGGCGAACTGGCCGTCATGTGGCAGGTGGAGCGCATGGGCGCCCGGCTGCGCCAGATGATCGACTACGACCCGTCCCTGAAAGACGCGCTGGAAACCATCGAGGGCGCGCAGATCCAGTTGCAGGAGGCCGCCCATACCCTGAGCCATTATCGCGATCGCATCGAACTCGACCCGGCTCGCCTGACGGAGGTGGAGGGCCGCATCCAGGCGGTGCATGATGCCGCGCGCAAATACCGCGTTCCGCCGGAAGAGTTGCCGCAGTTGCTGGCCGGATGGGGCGCACGTCTGATCGAGCTGGAAACCCTGCAGGATGCCGTCGCCCTGGCCGAACGTGAGGCGCAGGCGCAGCGGGACTATCTTGCCCGTGCGGAAACCCTGAGCAAGAGCCGCCGAAAGGCCGCAGCAAACCTCGGCAAGGCGGTGACCGAGGCCATGCAGCAACTGGCCATGCCGGGCGGCCGCTTCGAGGCGGCGCTCGAGAAACTGCCGGAGGGGGCTTCGTACGGGCTGGAGAACGTCGAATTCCGCGTCAGCGCGCACCCCGGCCAGCCCGGCGGACCGCTGTCGAAAGTGGCCTCCGGCGGCGAGCTTTCCCGCATCGGCCTGGCCATCCAGGTCATTGCCTCGGCGGCGGGCAATGTGCCGACGCTGGTCTTCGACGAGGTCGATGTCGGCATCGGCGGCGGCGTCGCCGAAATCGTCGGGCGCCTGCTCAAGCAGCTCGGCGTCGAGCGCCAGGTGCTGTGCGTGACCCATCTGCCGCAGGTGGCGGCGCAGGCGGACTGGCAGTGGTCGATTGCCAAGGAAGGGGCTGGCAATGGCGTCGTCAGCCGCGTCACGCCGCTGGATCGCGATGCCCGCATCGAGGAAATTGCCCGCATGCTGGGCGGCGTGAAGATCACGCCGACCACTCGCCAGCACGCGACGGAGATGCTCGGCTACTGAGCCATCCCAGGAATGCCGAGCATCGTCACGATGCCGGTGGCGATGAATACCCCTGCCGCAACGAAGCGGATCGTCTTCATCGGCAGTTTCTGCGCCAGGGCTTCACCCACCAACACCGCCGGAATATTGGCGATCAGCATCCCCAGCGTCGTACCGATCACCACCGCGGCCAGCATGTCGAAGCGCGCCCCCAGTGCCACCGTGGCCAATTGCGTCTTGTCGCCCATCTCGGCGATGAAGAAGGCGATGGTGGTGGTGACGAAGGCGCCGGCCCGGTGCAGCTTGGGGTCGTCATCAAGGGAATCCGGGTGCAGCGTCCACAGGCCGAAGCCGACGAAGAGCAACCCGGTGGCCCATGGCAGCACCTGCGGCGGGATCAGGGTGGCGAGCCAGACCCCGGCGGAGCCGGCCAGCGCATGGTTGGCGAGCGTCGCGACGAAGATGCCGGCGATGATCGGCATGGGCTTGCGCAGGCGGGCGGCCAGGACGAAGGACAACAGCTGGGTCTTGTCTCCGATCTCGGCCAGCGCGACGAGCACTGCCGATGTCAGGAAGGCCTCCATCGACTGTAGGGGCAATCAGCGATCCTGCTTTTTGTTCGGGCAGTTCGGCTTGATGCAGTCGGCGTAGAGGTAGAGGGCGTGTTCGTGCACCTGGAAGCCACGTTCCTTGGCAACCTTGTTCTGGCGCTTCTCGATTTCGGCGTCGTAAAACTCCTCCACCTTGCCGCATTGCAGGCAGACGAGGTGATCGTGGTGTTTGCCTTCGTTCAGCTCGAACACCGCCTTGCCGGACTCGAAGTAGTGCCGTTCCAGCAATCCCGCCTGCTCGAATTGCATCAGGACGCGATAGACCGTTGCCAGGCCGATGTCCATGTCTTCGGCGATCAGGGCGCGATAGACGTCCTCGGCCGTCATGTGGCGACTGCCGGTATCGGCCTGGGCCTTCCGGAACAGGTCGAGAATCTTCAGGCGCGGGAAGGTCGCCTTGAGGCCCATGCTTTTCAGGTCTTGCGAATTGCTCATGGCGGCGGTCGGGCAGGAGGGAACATTGGGTATGATATAGTCTTGCGCGTTCGTTGAGAATTCCCGGCCTTTAATTCCGCATGAGATTTCTGCGCTACCTGCCTGTCCTGCTGCCTCTGGCGGCCTGTTCGAACGTGCAGATGCCCGATGTGGCATCCGCCATCACGCCCTACCGCATCGACATCCGCCAGGGCAACTACATCACTCAGGAGATGGTCGCCCAGCTGAAGCCCGGCATGACGCGGGACCAGGTGCGCTTCATTCTCGGCACGCCGCTCGTGGCGGACATCTTCCATGCCGAGCGCTGGGACTACATCTACAGCTTCAAGCCGGGCCGGGGGGAAATGCAGCTGCGGCGCTTCGCCGTCTTCTTCACGGACAACAAGCTGGCGCGTGTCGCCGGTGACGTGGTTGGCTCCGAACCGGGCGAGGCCGAGGCAGCGACGACCGCTGCTGCCGGCGCACGTTCCCGGGTGATCGAGATCGCGCCGGACGGCGAGAAGAAGAAGGAAGAAGCGAAGGAAGAAGCCAAGGGGGGTGCGCAGAAGCCCGAGGCCGAGGCGAAGTCCGACGGCGCGGCGCAGCCCGCCGAGAAAAAGTGATCACCGCCGGGCGTCCTGCCCGGCGCCACGGTACACCAGGAGCCGAACAATGAAGATCGCGATCGCCGGCAGTGCCGGCCGCATGGGGCGTACCCTGATCGAGGCCGTGCTGAACGCCGGAGACATGCAGCTGGCTGCAGCGCTGGAGCAGCCGGGCAGTCCCTTTCTCGGCAAGGACGCCGGTGAATTCGTCGGTGCGCCCTGCGGCGTGGCCATCACGGCCGATTTCGATACGGCGCTGGCGAACGCCGATTGCCTGATCGACTTTACGCGCCCCGCAGGCACGCTGGCGCATCTGGCAAGCTGCCACAAGCGCGGCGTGGCCATGGTCATTGGCACCACCGGCCTGGAAACCGAACAAAAACTACTGATCCAGGATGCCTCGCACAGCATTCCCGTCGTCTTCGCGCCGAACATGGGCGTTGGCGTGAATCTGGTCTTCAAACTGCTCGACATCGCCGCCCGGGTACTCAGCCAGGGCTACGACATCGAAGTGATCGAGGCACATCATCGCCACAAGGTCGATGCCCCCTCCGGCACGGCCCTGCGCATGGGCGAGGTGGTGGCGGAAGCGCTCGGCCGCGACCTGTCGAAGTGCGCCGTCTATGGTCGCGAGGGCGTCACCGGGGAGCGCGATCCCTCGACCATCGGCTTTGCCACGGTGCGCGGCGGCGACATCGTCGGCGACCATACCGTGCTCTTCGCCGGCACCGGCGAGCGTGTCGAGATCACCCACAAGGCTTCATCCCGAATGTCCTTTGCCCTGGGCAGCCTGCGGGCCGCCCGTTTCCTGGTCGGAAAGCGCAACGGCCTGTACGACATGCAGGACGTCCTGGGGCTGCGCTAACAGCGCCAGGCGGAGGGCATGGGTGGAGGCTCATCTGCCGCAGGCAGGTGAAGCAGCTTCGCTGCGGCCGGAGCCACATGCCCTCATTGGGGCTGCGCTAGGCCTGTGTGCGTCGCGCCAGGGGTGCCGGGTTTGCAGGGCACCCCCTCCTTAGGTTAGAATTCACAAGTTTTATCAAGGCGGGATGGGCTGACAGCCTGTCCCGCTTTGCATATCTACAACAAGTCTGCAGCATCGACAGGAGCGTCTAAGTGTCTGATTTTCCGAAAGCCATCCTCGCCTTAGCGGATGGCACGATATTTCGCGGAATCGGCATTGGCGCCACGGGGTCCAGCGTCGGCGAGGTGGTGTTCAACACCGCCATGACCGGCTACCAGGAAATCCTCACCGACCCCTCCTACTGCAGGCAGATCGTCACCCTGACCTATCCCCACATCGGCAACACGGGCACCAATCGCGAGGATTGCGAGGCGGCGAAAGTGCATGCCGCCGGTCTGGTGATCCGCGACCTGCCGCTGGTGGCCTCGAATTTCCGCTCCGAACAAACTCTGAGTGAATATCTCAAGGCCGAGAACGTCGTCGCCATCGCCGGCATCGACACGCGCAGGCTGACGCGTATCCTGCGTGAAAAGGGCGCCCAGAACGGCTGCCTGGCGAGTGGCGAGGTGGATGAGGAAAAGTCAGTCGCCGCAGCACGGCGTTTTCCCGGCCTGGCCGGCATGGACCTGGCCAAGGTGGTCAGCGCCGACAAGTCCTATGCCTGGAACGAAGGCGAATGGGCGCTCGGCAAGGGCTATGTCACGCCGGAGTCCTCGCGCTTCCACGTCGTCGCCTACGATTACGGCATCAAGCGCAACATCCTGCGCATGCTGGCTTCGCGCGGCTGCCGCGTCACCGTCCTGCCGGCCCAGGCCCCGGCGGCGGAGGCGCTGGCGCTGAATCCGGACGGGGTGTTCCTCTCCAACGGCCCGGGCGACCCCGAGCCCTGCGACTACGCCATTGCCGCCATCCGCGAGATCCTCTCGCGCGGCATCCCGACCTTCGGCATCTGCCTCGGCCATCAGCTGATGGGCCTCGCTTCCGGCGCGAAAACGAAGAAAATGAAGTTCGGCCACCACGGCGCCAACCATCCGGTGAAGGACCTCGACACCGGCCAGGTGCTCATCACCAGCCAGAACCACGGCTTTGCGGTCGATGCCGACACCCTGCCCGCCAACCTGCGCGTGACCCACGTCTCGCTCTTCGACGGCAGCCTGCAGGGCCTGGCGCGCACCGATGTGCCGGCCTTCTGCTTCCAGGGCCATCCGGAAGCCAGCCCCGGCCCGCACGACGTGTCGTATCTGTTCGACCGTTTCATCAAGCTGATGCAGGACAGGCAGGTGCAACATGCCTAAGCGCAGCGACATCCACAGCATCCTCATCATCGGCGCCGGCCCGATCATCATCGGCCAGGCCTGCGAGTTCGACTATTCCGGCGCCCAGGCCTGCAAGGCGCTGCGCGAAGAGGGCTACAAGGTCGTCCTGGTGAATTCAAATCCGGCGACCATCATGACCGACCCGGAGATGGCCGATGTCACCTACATCGAGCCGATCCACTGGACGGTCATCGAGAAGATCATCGCCAAGGAGCGGCCGGACGCGCTGCTGCCCACCATGGGCGGCCAGACGGCGCTCAACTGCGCCCTCGACCTGGCCCGCCACGGCGTGCTGGAGAAATACGGCGTCGAAATGATCGGCGCCTCGCGCGAGGCCATCGACAAGGCCGAGGACCGCGAGAAGTTCAAGGCAGCGATGACCCGGATCGGCCTGGGCTCGGCGCGTTCCGCCATCGCCCACAGCATGGAGGAAGCGCTGCAGGTGCAGGCCGCCCTCGGCTTCCCGTCCATCATCCGCCCGTCCTTCACCATGGGCGGCAGCGGCGGCGGCATCGCCTACAACAAGGAAGAGTTCGTCACCATTTGCGAACGCGGCCTCGAGGCCAGCCCGACCAAGGAACTGCTCATCGAGGAATCGCTGATCGGCTGGAAGGAATTCGAGATGGAGGTGGTGCGCGACCGCAAGGACAACTGCATCATCGTCTGCTCGATCGAGAACCTCGACCCGATGGGCGTGCATACCGGCGACTCGATCACCGTGGCGCCGGCGCAGACGCTGACGGACAAGGAATACCAGATCATGCGCAACGCCTCGATCGCCGTGCTGCGCGAGATCGGCGTCGACACCGGCGGCTCCAACGTGCAGTTCGCCATCAATCCGGCCGACGGCAAGATGGTGGTGATCGAGATGAACCCGCGCGTCTCGCGCTCCTCGGCGCTGGCCTCGAAGGCCACCGGCTTCCCCATCGCCAAGGTGGCGGCCAAGCTGGCAGTGGGTTACACGCTGGACGAACTGAGGAACGAGATCACCGGCGGCGCGACGCCGGCCTCCTTCGAGCCGTCGATCGACTATGTCGTTACCAAGGTGCCGCGCTTCGCCTTCGAGAAATTCCCGCAGGCCAACGACCGCCTGACCACCCAGATGAAGTCGGTGGGCGAGGTGATGGCCATCGGCCGCACCTTCCAGGAATCCCTGCAGAAGGCCCTGCGCGGGCTGGAAACCAGCGTCTACGGCCTCGACGAGATCGAAGCCGATGAGGATGTCATCGAGCAGGAACTCGCCAATCCCGGCGCCGAGCGGATGTGGTATCTCGGCCAGGCCTTCCGCGACGGCATGAGTCTGGACAAGGTGTTCCAGCTGACCAAAATCGACCCCTGGTTCCTCGTTCAGATCGAGGACATCGTGCGCGAGGAAGCGGCACTGGGCGGGCAGAAGCTGCACGACCTCGACGCCGACGAAATGCGCCGCCTGAAGCGCAAGGGTTTCTCCGACCGGCGCCTGGCCAGGCTGCTCGACACCACGGAAACCGCCGTGCGCATGCATCGCCATGCGCTGAGCGTGCGCCCGGTGTTCAAACGCGTCGATACCTGCGCCGCCGAGTTCGCCACCCACACCGCCTACATGTACTCCACCTACGAGGAGGAGTGCGAGGCCAATCCGACTTCCCGCAAGAAGATCATGGTGCTGGGCGGCGGACCCAACCGCATCGGCCAGGGCATCGAGTTCGACTATTGCTGCGTGCATGCGGCGCTGGCCATGCGCGAGGACGGTTACGAGACCATCATGGTCAACTGCAACCCGGAGACGGTGTCGACCGACTACGACACCTCCGACCGCCTCTATTTCGAGCCGCTCTCGCTGGAGGACATCCTGGAGATCGTGAACGTGGAGCAGCCGACCGGCGTCATCGTCCAGTTCGGCGGCCAGACGCCGCTGAAGCGCGCGCGGGAACTGGAAGCCAACGGCGTACCGATCATCGGCACCAGCCCGGATATGATCGACGCCGCCGAGGACCGCGAGCGCTTCCAGAAGCTGCTGCACGAGCTCGGCCTCAAGCAGCCGCCCAACCGCACGGCGCGCACGGAGGAGGACGCCATCCGCCTGGCTGCCGAGATCGGCTATCCGCTGGTGGTGCGGCCGAGCTACGTGCTGGGCGGCCGTGCCATGGAGATCGTGCACGAGCAGAAGGATCTCGAGCGCTACATGCGCGACGCCATCAAGGTGTCCAACGACTCGCCGGTGCTGCTCGACCGCTTCCTCAACGACGCCACCGAGGTGGACGTCGACGCGCTGTCCGACGGCAAGCAAGTGATCATCGGCGGCATCATGCAGCACATCGAGCAGGCCGGCGTGCATTCCGGCGACTCGGCGTGCTCGCTGCCGCCCTACACGCTGTCGAAGGAAATCCAGGACGAACTGCGCGACCAGACCGAGAAGATGGCCAAGGCCCTCAACGTCGTCGGCCTCATGAACGTGCAATTCGCCATCCAGGACGGTACGGTGTATGTGCTGGAAGTGAATCCGCGCGCCTCGCGCACCGTGCCCTTCGTGTCGAAGGCGACGGGCCTGCAGTTGGCCAAGGTGGCGGCGCGCTGCATGGCCGGGCGGACGCTGGCCGAGCAGGGCGTCACGCGCGAGATCGTGCCGCCCTATTATTCAGTCAAGGAGGCGGTGTTCCCCTTCGTCAAGTTCCCCGGCGTCGACACCATTCTCGGCCCGGAAATGAAGTCTACCGGCGAGGTGATGGGCGTCGGCCGTACCTTTGCCGAGGCCTTCGTCAAATCGCAGCTTGCCGGCGGCACCAGGCTGCCCAAGTCCGGCAAAGTGTTCATCTCGGTCAAGGAACAGGATCGTGCCAAGGCCGTGGAGGTGGCGCGCGAACTGAACGATCTCGGCTTCACCCTGCTCGCCACGCGCGGCACCGGCGGGGCGATCGAGGCCGCCGGCCTCAAGGTGACGGTGGTGAACAAGGTCGCCGAAGGCCGGCCGCACATCGTCGACATGATCAAGAACAACGAGGTGGCGCTGATCATCAACACGGTCGAGGAGAAGCGCCAGGCCATCGCCGACTCGCGTTCCATCCGCACCAGCGCCCTGGCGCAGCGCGTCACGCTGTACACGACCATCGAGGGCGCCCGCGCGGCCTGTGCCGGCCTGCGCCATCTGGAGGAGCTGGAAACCTACTCCTTGCAGGCGCTGCACGCCGAACTGGGCTAGGATTTCATGATGAGCAAGGTACCCCTCACCAAGTCGGGCGCGGAGAAACTGCGGCAGGAACTGCACAGGCTGAAGACCGTTGACCGCCCCAATGTCGTCGCGGCCATCGCCGAGGCGCGCGCCCATGGTGACCTCTCCGAGAATGCCGAGTATGCCGCCGCCCGCGAGCGCCAGAGCTTCATTGAGGGCCGCCTCCAGGAAATCGAGGGCAAGCTGGGCAATGCGCAGATCATCGACCCCCAGTTGCTGGATGCCGACGGCCGCTGCGTCTTCGGTGCCACTGTCGACCTGGAAGACCTGGAAAGCGGCGACAAGGTCACTTACCAGATCGTCGGCGAAGACGAGGCCGACCTGAAGAACAACAAGATTTCCATCTCCTCTCCCATCGCGCGCGCCCTGATCGGCAAGTTCGCCGGCGACATCGCCGAGGTGAAGGCGCCCGGCGGCGTGCGCGAGTACGAAGTGCTCGACGTCCGCTACCTTTGACGTTTTCCGTACCCCGGACCCAAATGCGGGCACTTGTGCGCCGTCTGACGGAAAGTCTCTACACGCTTGCCATTACCCTGTGGGTAGGCGGCCTCTGGGCCATCGGCTTCATCGCCGCGCCCTCGCTGTTCGACGCACTGAAGGATCGTGTCCTCGCCGGCGAACTGGCGGGCAACCTGTTCGGCCTGATTGCCTGGGTGGGCATGGCCTGCGCGGCCTGGCTGCTGGCCTGTCTTGCCGTGCGCCGGGGCACGGCCATGTTCAAGTCGGCTGTGTTCTGGCTGGTGCTGGCCATGCTGTTGCTGGCGCTGACCGGGCATTTCGGCATCCAGCCGATCCTTGCCCAGCTGAAGGCCGAAGCCGGACCGCGCAGCGTCATGGAAAGCGCGCTGAGAGATCGCTTCGTCGCCTGGCATGGTCTCGCCGCTGGCCTTTACACGCTGCAATGCCTGCTGGGGGCGGCTCTGGTGCTGCTGCAGGGCCGGCGCTGAACGAACTACTTGCCGGGGCGCTTGTGCGAGGCGCTCGGGCGGGCAGCCGGTTTTTTCCCGGCGCGGGCGGCGGGCTTCTTCGACGGCTTCGGTGGCGCGACCGGCGCTTCAGGATTTGCACGGAACACCACCAGGACGTTGCCGATATGCTGAACCGGCGCGGCGTCCAGCCGGGTGCAGATTTCGCCGAGCAGGGCCTCGCGCTCGACGCGCTCGACGCCATAGACGCGCACCTTGATCAGTTCGTGCGCCTTGAGGCTGCGGTCGATCTCGGCGAGGACGGCCTCGCTGAGGCCGTTCTGGCTGATGCTGGCGACGGGATGCAGGCTGTGGGCGCGGGCGCGCAGCGACCTGCGCAGGGGTGAAGTCAGTTCAGTCATTACGGAATTTTACGCGGTGAAGAAGCACAAGACCAGCAAGGCCTGGATGCACGAACATGTCACCGACCCCTACGTCCAGCGGGCGAAGGCGGAGGGCTGGCGTTCGCGCGCCGCCTTCAAGCTGATGGAAATCGACGAGTGGGACAAGAGCGGGGACCGCCTGCTGCGCCCCGGCATGGTGGTGGTCGACCTCGGCGCGGCGCCGGGCGGCTGGTCGCAGGTGGCGGTGGAGCGGGTCGGCGGCCACGGCCGTGTGCTCGCGCTCGATCTGCTGGAGATGGCGCCGCTGGCCGGGGTGGACTTCATCCAGGGCGATTTCCGCGAGGACGCCGTACTGGCGGCACTGACTTTGCGGCTCGCCGGCCGGCCGGTCGATCTTGTTATTTCCGACATGGCCCCCAATATCTCGGGTATCGCCGTCTCGGATCAGGCCCGCTCGGTGCATCTGGCGGAACTGGCGCTGGAATTCGCCGCGGTGCATTTGAAACCCGGCGGCAATTTCCTGGTCAAGACTTTCCAGGGCGCGGGTTCCGAGGCCTTCCGCAAGGCGATGATGGCGGCCTTCGACAAGGTGGTGGTGCGCAAGCCGAAATCCTCGCGCGACCGCAGCAGCGAGGTCTATCTTCTGGGCTTGGGCCGTCGTCCCCATTCGCAGGAGGGGTAATCCCGGTTTTTCGCCGGTTTGCACCGGGCAGGGAACGGTCTTAGAATGCATTGGTCGTATTGATATCGGGGCCCCTGACGGGCCATAGAGGAATCGCTTGAACAATCTTTTCAAGAATCTAGCAATCTGGCTGGTGATCGGCGTCGTGCTGATGACCGTCTTCAACCAGTTCAGCACGCGCCAGGTGGCGCAGAACACGCTCGAATACTCCCAGTTCCTCGACGAGGTGAAGGCCGGGCGCATCGCCAAGGTGGTGATCCAGGGCCGCACGCTCGAGGCGACCACCAACGAGGGCAAGAAGATCATCTCCTACGCGCCGGCCGA
>Ga0172380_10002722_pt1 | contig 26348 bp, 24 predicted proteins | sample Leawe162metaG_FD_119747 | JGI IMG/M metagenome (GOLD analysis project Ga0172380, IMG submission 119747) | Leachate microbial communities from a municipal landfill in Southern Ontario, Canada - Leachate well 162 metaG | ecosystem: Engineered > Solid waste > Landfill > Unclassified | place...
ATAGCTGAGCTTTTTATTGTTGCACAAAGAATTATTGAAAGAATGGAAAAGCCATTGGCTCAAGTCTGTGGACCTATTAGTACAGGGGGGAAGGGTTCTGTTGAAGCAAATTTACATGCATTTAATGAAACGATTAAAGAATTACACGAGCAAGGTTTAAGTGTTTTTGATCAGATGCCTTTTGAATTACCAATGAAAAAGTTAAGAGAAAAGTTTTCTCCAAATGAATATTTTGAAAGTATACTAACTGATTTTTATCATCCATTGTTTGAATCTGGCGCTATTTCTAGATTTTATTTTATGCCCGATTGGCAATCTTCAAAAGGGGCAAAATGGGAACATGAAAAAGCTAAGGAATTAGATATAGAAATAATTTATTTATAAAATTTCTAAAAAAGTTAGTTTGCTTATGTTTGATTTATGAGTTAACCTATGTTAACCTGTATATATGCCAATAAATAAAGATATTTTAGAGAAAAGAGAAAAAAACTATTATTCTGCACCTGAAATAGCCAAGCTTTTGGGTGTTTCTAGAGTTGCAATTTTTAAAAGAATTAGATCTGGTCAAATACATGCCGAAAAGATTGGTAGGAATTATATTATTCCAAAAGAGGAATATGCTGCTATTTTAGGTCTTGTTATACCAGAACATAGAAAAAAGGATATAGAAAATGCAGTTGATCGTGTGATAAAAAAATATGGTCCTACTTTGCGTAAACTTGGAGAAGAATAATATATGGCACGTAAATCAATCAAACGTATTAATTTAGCAGATGTGGAATATGTTGCTTTTCAGTTGGCGAAAAAATTTATGGAATGGAATGAACCTATTCCAGATTTTAAAACACGTTTCCCTTATAAATTAGAAAGTTGTATTGAAACACCATTCCAAACTTTTGAAAGAAGAAGTTTGTATAAAGGTTTAGTAGAAAAGTCAGCAATACTTTTTTATTTAATGGTAAAAAACCATCCATTTCAAAATGGGAATAAAAGAATTGCGGTTACTACATTGGTTTTCTTTTTTATAAGAAATGATAAATGGTTTTCAGTTTCTAATCATGAAATGTATGAATTTGCCATAAAAGTTGCAGAAAGTAAGCCCGAAGATAAAGATAAAATAATGTCTTCCATTTGTTCTTTTATTAAAGACAATATTGAAGATTATGATCCAAGCAAATAAATCTAAAAAAGTTTAGTTTGTTCAATTTTTATTTCAGATTTTTCTTTACTTTCTATTTCTTTTAAGAATTTAGGAATTTTTACAAAATCTTTTGATAAAGTTTCTCGCATTCCTCCATTATAAAGTGCTGCCGCTGGGTGATATAAGGGAAGAAAATATTTCGTTTCTATTTTATTGAATTTTTTAATTAAAAGTTTTCCGTGAATTGCGGAAATCTTTTCAAGAGGGAAAAAGTCGTTCATTGAATGACGTCCAAGGAAAACTATTAACTTTGGTTTTATAAAATTAAGTTCTTCTAAAAGCCAATCTCGACAAGTATCTTTTTCTTCCGGCAGGGGATCGCGATTGTTTGGCGGACGGTATTTTACTATATTTGTTATATAAATTTCTTCACGTTTTAATTTTATGCTTTCTAGCATTTCAGCTAGAAATTTTCCTGCAGCACCGACGAAAGGCACTCCTTGCTCATCTTCACTTTTCCCGGGTGCTTCGCCAATAAAAACAATTTCAGTGTTTGGATTTCCATCTCCTGGCACTGGTTGAGTAGCGGTTTTTTTCAGCCCACATTGGCATTTCTCGAACCACTTTTTATGTATTCTCCTTAGTTCTTCAGTCTTATCCATAATTTAGTATTTCATAAATCTAGTTTTTAAAAGAGTATATCTTCTTTTTGTGTCAGCCAACGAAAGTATTTTGTCCCTTGTTTTATTTTGCCTAATTAAATTAAAATAAGGATTTTCTTTGAATTGAGATGAGGTAAAGTCGTGTTCTTTCCCATTAATTATATTAAAATAATGTGAGCGCATTTTTTTATATGGCGTACCCAAAAGAGAAACACGAACAATATCGCCACCAAATATTTCTTGGGCAAGCAATGAAACCACTGCACAATGTCCTTGTGTTGGATTATTTTCACTCCAATCTTTTGGATTACTGCTTGTATTTTTATTACAAATTTTTGGAATTATTTTATTAAATTTACCTATATTCATTTTTACTTTTTATCTTCGATTTCTTTTTTGAGTTTTGAGAGAAAATCTTTGGCAGTTATTCCTTCGGTTTTTGTACCATCTCTATTTTCTATTGTTAAGTTGCCAGAAGAAACTTCTTTATCTCCGAGGACTATAACAAAAGGAGTTTTCATATCTTTTGCAGTATGGATTCTTTTACCCAAACTATCATCTGCGGGAAACATTTCTGTACGAATATAAGCTTGTTTAAAAATATTATAAATTTCTCTAGCTTTTTCTTCATGATTTTCCCGAACTGGTATTATCGCTACTTGAACAGGGGAAAGCCACGTTGGAAACGCACCAGCATAATGTTCTATAAGTACTCCCATAAATCTTTCAAATGAACCAAGTATAGCAACATGCAATACAACTACTCGGTGTTTTTTGCCATCATCTCCAACATAATCCATTTCAAAATTTTCTGGTTGGTTAAAATCAAGTTGTATAGTAGTTAGTTGCCACTCTCTTCCAATAGAATCTTTAACTTTTATATCAATTTTTGGTCCATAAAAAGCAGCTTCTCCTTCTTCTACACTATATTTTAGACCCATTTTTTTTGCTGATTCAATTAAAATATTTTCAGCTTTTTCCCATACTTCATCACTACCGAAATATTTTTCTTTGTTTTTTGGATCTCTGACAGATATCTCAACTTTATAATCGTTAAAATCAAAAATTTCATAAATCTCACGCATTAAGTTAAAAATCATTTCTATTTCAGATTTTATTTGATCTTGAGTTACAAAATGGTGAGTATCGTCTTGAGTTATATTTTTAACTCTTAGAAGTCCAGCCAATTCACCACTTTTTTCATTTCTATATACAGCAGTATTTTCTGCTATTCGGAAAGGAAGATCTTTGTATGTATGTGGTTCGGCATTATAAATTTCAAAATGGTGTGGACAATTCATTGCTTTCATAACAAATTCATCACCATTTTCATCCGTCATAGTTGGCATCATTGCGTCATATTTTCCCATATGGCCACTTTTTATATAAAGTTCTTTTTTTGCAATATGTGGAATTGTTACAAAAGAATATCCAAGGGATTCTTTTTTTGCATAAATGAATCTTTCAAGTTCTGTTTTAATTATATTGCCTTTAGGTAAAAGCATTGGAAGTCCTTTTCCAACTAAATCTGAAATTGTAAATAACTTTAATTCCTTACCAAGTTTTTTATGGTCGCGTTTTTTAGCTTCTTCACGCATATTCAAATATTCATCGAGGTTTTCTTTTGATTCAAAAGCCAGTCCATAAATACGAGTAAGCATTTTATTTTTTTCATCTCCACGCCAATATGCTCCAGCCACACGATCCAATTTGAAACAATCAGGTGAGATTTCTTTTGAAGGATTTTTTATATGTCCACCTCGGCAAAGATCTGTAAAACCTCCACAAGTATAGAAAGTTATTTTTTCTTCTTTATCTTTTAATCCATCTATCAATTCTATTTTGTATTCATTGCCTGCAAAATATTTTTTTGCTTCATCAAAAGTTTTTTCTTCTACAGAAAATTCTTTCCAAGTTTTTAATATTTCTCGCATCTTCTTTTCAATCTTTGGAAGATCTTTGTCGGAAATAGGGGATTTGAAATCAAAGTCATAATAGAAGCCGTCGTCTATTGGTGGCCCTAAAGTCACTTTTGTTTCAGGGTATATTTCCATTACAGCTGCAGCCAAAAGGTGAGCCAGGGAATGTCTTAAATTATATAATTTATTATTTGTTTCCATAAGTTTTATAATATCACATTTTTTTACTTTTTTCATATTAAAGCTTATAATGTAACTATGAAAAATAATAAAGGTTTTGGTTCTATCGCAGTGTTAATCATAATTGTTGCTGTTTTAGCTATTGGTGGAATAGTATATTATGAAGGAAAAAGTTCAAAAACTGTTCCGGTTGTAGAAGAAAATCAAGTTATAAATAATGCCTCCAACAATAAACCACATGAATCTAATTATGATCAAAATGGTGAGTATATTGGTTACATAAAATCTATTTCTTATTCTAGTGGAAATTATTCGTTAACAATTGATTATATTCAAATGAATAGTTGCACTCCTCCTTCGAACGGATCAGGTTGTGAAAACGGTTATGAAATTGTGAATGATAATCCTTTGATAAGAACTTTTCCTATTGCTAGTAATGTAAATATAACCACAATTACCAAACCTACTGGTGATGGATTATATTCTGATCCAGAACTTCATCAAGAGCCAATTTCTATCGAGTTTTTTAAGCCTTTATTCCAAAATAATATGATTTGGACCCAAAATATTCCGTTTTGGATTACATTAAATAATGGAATAATTACAGAAATCACAGAACAATACATTCCATAAGTTTTATTTTGCTTTTTATATTAAATATGCTAGTATAAACACATTATGGTAGTAAGAATGAGACATACAAAATCGCATACAGCCAACAGGCGTTCACATCATGCTTTAAAGAGCACGAGTTTTGCAAAGTGTGAGAATTGTAAAGAATTAAAGAGAAAACACACAGTTTGCCAATCTTGTGGATTTTATCGTGGTATGAAGGTTATAGATTTGATAAAAAAGACAGAAAAGAAGCAAAAGAAAGCAAAAGCAAAAAAAGTAGAAGCAGGAAAATAGTTTAATTTTTGTTTTTTAAAATTATGGCAAATAGGCACCTTTCCAGATCAATAGTGCTCCAGACGCTTTTTGAGTGGGATTTTAACGGCGCAAAAGAAACTAATATAAAAGAAATAGTTAATCGTGATTTAAACGAATTTGCTCCAGGATTAGAAGATGATGTCTTCGTTTTTTCACTGATTGAACAGGTTCTTAAAAAGCGTAAAGTTATTGATGAAATAATAGAAAAAGCCGCTCCAGATTGGCCTATTGATAAAATTTCTGTTGTTGATAGAAATATTTTAAGAATTGGTTTAACAGAACTTCTTTTTGGTGACAGGAATCAAGTTCCTCCAAAGGTTGCCATTAATGAATCTATAGAATTGGCAAAAACTTTTGGTGGAGAAAATTCAAGTAAATTTGTGAATGGAGTGCTTGGAGCAGTTTATAAAGAAATAGGTGAACCCGGCAAAGAAGAGACAAGTAAAAAGAAAAAGAAAGATGATGAGCCGGTAGATATAACTAAATTACCAGTTGAAAAATTAGGAGGTGCTTTGGTTTATGCTAAAAAAGATAACAATATTTTATTTGCATTAGTTCATGATGTTTTCGGATATTGGACTCTATCAAAAGGGCATATAGAAGAAAATGAAAATGTCGAAGAAGGAACAATAAGAGAAATAAAAGATGAAATCGGTCTTGATATTACAATAAAAGAAAAACTTGGAGAAAATGAGTATGTAGCTAGTCATCCAGAAAAAGGAAAGACTCTTAAAAAGGTGATGTATTTTTTAGCAGAAAGTCCTTATCGTGAACTTATGTTAGAGAGTTCTGGTGGGCTTGATGGAGCAAGATGGTTTCAGCTTTCTGAAATTCCAGAACTTCGTATTTATAATGACATTATTCCATTACTTGAAAAAGCAGTTGATATTATTTCAAAATTAAAATAAATATTATGATTAACTTTTCAGATTTTGAGAAAAAAACAGGAGTAATTTTTAAAGATAAGGGTTTATTAAAACAGGCTTTTATACATCGTTCTTATATAAACGAAAATCCAAATGTTGGACTTTCACACAATGAACGTTTGGAATTTTTAGGGGATGCGGTTCTTGAACTTATTGTGACAGATTTTCTTTATAAAAAATATCCTTCTTATACAGAAGGTGAATTAACTGCGCTTCGTTCAGCTCTTGTTAACGCAATTATTATTTCTGAAATAGCTTTAACAATTGGAATGAATGATTATTTACTTTTATCCAAGGGTGAAGCAAAAGATATAGGCAAAGCAAGACAATATATACTAGCCAATACTTATGAGGCATATGTTGGAGCAGTTTATATGGATCAAGGATATGAAGTTGCGAATAAGTTTGTTACTGATTCTCTTTTACATCATACAGAAGAAATAGTTTCAAAAAAACTTTGGCGCGACGCAAAAAGTTTAGTTCAAGAAAAAGCGCAAGAATTTGTTGGTGTCACACCTTCTTATAAAGTTTTAAATGAATCAGGTCCTGATCACGATAAACATTTTACAGTTGGAATTTTATTTGGATCTGAATTAATTACAGAAGGAAAGGGTAAATCTAAACAAGAGGCTGAACAAAAAGCCGCCGAATCTGCATTAAAAATCAGGAATTGGTTTGATTAATATGCGACTGAAGAACTTAGAAATCAACGGTTTTAAATCTTTCTCTAAAAAAACAACTTTGGAGTTTTTGAGCCCGATTGTTTCAGTTGTTGGCCCAAATGGTTCTGGAAAATCAAATGTTGTTGAGGCTATTCGCTTTGTATTAGGAGAACAATCCATGAAATCAATGCGTGGGAAGCTTGGGTTAGATTTGATATTTAAAGGATCTAAATTTTTACCAAAAGGTTCACGAGCATCCGTCACAATTTATTTTAATAATTCTGATAAAGTTTTTAAACTTTCAAATGAAATTGGGGAAAATGTTGATTTGAATTACGATACTATTTCTATTTCTCGTGAGGTTTATTCTGACGGTGTTAATAAATATATTTTAAATGGCAGTGAAGTTAGATTGAAAGATATAAACAATCTTCTAGCTTCTGTTAATATTGGTTCTTCTGGACATCATATTATTTCTCAAGGTGAGGCAGATAGAATTTTGAATGCATCAGGAAAAGACAGAAGAGAAATGATTGAAGATGCTCTTGGTCTTAAGATTTATCAGTATAAAATAAAAGAGTCAGAAAGAAAACTTGAACGCACTAGTAATAATATGAAAGAAGTTTCTCTGCTTCGTAGAGAAAATGCTCCTCATCTTAATTTTTTAAGGAAACAAGTTGAGAAATTTGAAAAAGCAAAAGAAATGAAGGTAGAGCTTCTTGACCTTTATCGTGGATATTTGAAGAAGGAAGAAATTTATCTTGATAATGAAAAGAAAATAATACATTCAGATAAAAAAGATTTAGAAGAAAAACTTTCAATTATAGAAGATAATTTTTTAGAGTTAGGGAAACAACCAGAAGAAAATGAAAACGAAGTTTATGAAGAAATGAGAGAGGAAGAAAGAAAAATATCAGAATTAAGAACTCTTAAAGATGAATTTTCTAGAAAATTAGGACGCACGCAGGCGATGCTCGAGTTAAAAGAAAATAGAGTAAAAATGGCAGGCAAATGTCCAGTTTGTGGCAGTATTGTTGCCAGAAAAGAAGAAGATGAAAAAGAATTTGCTGATCTAAAAGATGTTGAAAATAAAATTAAATCTGACATAGCTGATCTTATAGAAAAAGAGAAAGAATCACAGACAAAAATAGAGTCGTTCAAACTTGTTATAGATGCGGATAAAGATAAAAAAAGATCAGGAGATGTAAAAAGACTTGAGTTAACAATGGATAAAAATAAAATTTTATCAGAACTTAATTTAGTAAAAATTAAAGAAGATCAACTTTCTCATATAGAAAATGATTTTTTGAATGAAATAAAAGAAGGTGGAGCGTTGATAGGACAAGATATATTATCCTATAAAAATTTTCAAACTGAGATGGTAGATAGAAGTTCTCAAGAAGAAGCAAGAAGAAAAATTGAAAGAATTAAAATAAAATTAGAAGATGCTGGTATAGGTGGAGGAAGTGAAGTATTGAAAGAATATGAAGATGTGAGAGAAAGAGATTTGTTTTTAGAGAAAGAAATGGAAGATTTAGCTAAAAGCATAGAGTCATTACAAAAATTAATCGTAGATTTGAAAGAAAAAATTGATATTGAATTCAAAGAAGGTATTAAAAAGATAAATGTAGAATTTCAAGAATTTTTCTCTCTTATGTTTGGTGGGGGAACAGGATTTCTTGCTATAACAACTGAAGATAGAAAGAAGAAAGAAGATGAAGATTTAGAATTAAATGAAGAAGAAAAACCTGAGCAAGGAATTGAAATAAATGTTTCACTTCCACATAAAAAAGTTAAAGAGCTTCATGCTCTCTCTGGAGGGGAAAGATCTCTCACTTCTATTGCATTATTATTTGCTATGTCTCAAGTAAATCCACCTCCGTTTTTAGTACTTGATGAAACTGATGCTGCGCTTGATGAAGCAAATTCTCGCAAGTATGGAGATATGTTAGAAAAGCTTTCAAAACATTCTCAGCTTATTGTTGTGACTCACAATCGTGAGACTATGTCTCGTGCAGGGGTGCTTTATGGTGTCACAATAGGTGGAGATGGAGCATCGAAGCTTCTTTCTGTCAAGTTTGAAGAGGCTACGGCTATTGCTAAATAAGGGTTTTTAATCTCTTGACATTTTATTATATATAGTATACAATATGTAAGAAATTATAGTATTAATTAAAAATATTAAATATGAAAAATTTTGTCAAACCCTTTATTATGGCTTTTGCCTCTGTAGAGAGGTTCAATAAAAGACTGTTAACTTATTCTGAGTTGACAGCCAAAAGAGATCAGGCTGTCGTAACTACGATTATCTTTGGAATACCGGCGATGTCTGTTGTTCTTTGGGGCTTATATTGTATGTTTGAGCCTTTTTTATAAATATAAAATCTTAAAAAAACGCAGTAATCTGCGTTTTTTTTATCTTTTAAAAATCTATCTTTTCTTCTTTGGCTTTTGTTATTTTTTCTGGTTTAAAAACTTTACTTAAATTAATTATATTTTTCTTTATGCTCATTGTTCCATTTTTGTTTAATTTAATTTCAAGCAACATACCTTGCATTGTATCTTCAGAAAAATATTGATCAAAAATAAAGTTGCCCAAAGAATATGCGATGAAACTATCTTTATAAATTTCAGTATCTTGCATTACATGTGGATGAGTGCCAATTATTATTTTTGCGCCATTATCTATCGCTTTGTGTGCTAGATATTCTTGTCTATCATTGTGTTTTGTTTTATATTCTTCTCCAAAATGAAATGTAACTACTAAGTAATCAACTTGTCCTGAAGCATTTTTAATAATTTGTTCAAAATTTGGATTACTTGTTAGTAGAAGTCCGGCATTAGTTTCGCTTGCTTGCATGTTTGGTCCAACATCAGAAAATCCAAGGTATCCTATTTTTATTCCGTACTTTTCAATAATTATTGGTTTTTCCGCTTCTTGTGTATTTATTCCACCTCCAGTATAAAGAATTTCATTTTCCTTTAATCTAATTAAAGTGTCTGTATATGCATTACGACCCCAATCTCCAGCATGATTATTCGCTACTGAAACAATACTTAGCCCAGCACCTTTTAATGCTGGTATTACAGATGGATCCATTCTAAATGAATATAAATTTTTTCTATCATTGCCTTTATCTGATGCTGGTCCTTCTAAATTTGCAAATGCAATATCAGAATCTTTTAATATGTCTAGATTTTCAAATAATAAAGAATAGTCTCCATTAAAATTTTTGTTTACTGAATTTTTAACTCCACGATCAAGCATTATATCTCCACCAAATACAAGATTTACAAAGTTAGGGTCAGTATCTTCTATAATTCCATCTTTTTGTTTAAACCAAGTCAGGCTTGCTTCAGTTTCTAGACCAAAATAAACGTTTTTCTTTAAATAATTATAAATGCTATTTGTGTCTTTATATCTATCTGTGCTTCTTAGAATTACTATTCCTATATTTCTATTTCCTTCTTTACCAAGTGGTATAGAAAATATAGATAATACTGTTTGTTTTGATTCATCTATATATCCTCTTTTTCCACCCATATAACCTTCAAATCTTAAGAATTGGCTATTGTTAAACCAGATATGTTTTTTATTATCAAAACTTCTTTTTGTTGTGATTGATAAAATATTTGGTTTATTTAATTTTAAGTATTTAGCAAATTTAAAAAGATCAGATACAGTTGATTGATTGTTTTCTGATAATCCGCTTGGATCGTTAAATGAAGTAGACATAAGTCCAAGTTCATTTGCTTTTTCATTCATTTTTTCTATAAAAATTTCTCTACCAGAATATTCAGCTAATGCTTCAGCTGCGTCATTGCTTGATTCAAGTAAAAGTGGATATATTAAATCTCCAATTTTTATTTTTTCATTTATGTGTAGATTTCCATTTTCACCATATGTTGATAAAGATTTTGTTGATATTTTTGTTATTTCTTCTTGATTTTGACTTTCTTCTGAAACTGTAGCTGTCATAAGTTTTGATACTGAAGCAATAGGGAATCTTCTATCTGGATTTTTTTGTAAAATAATTTCTCCAGTATCTAAGTCTCCTACGAAATAAGCTTCAGCATTAACCTTCAGTTGTATTTGTGGATCTTTTATAAAATAAAATTCTTTTGGTGTTTTATCTTCTATTATTTCATTTTTTTCTATTAAATTTGTATTTATTTGGTTTTTTTTATAATTAAAATTTTCGGTAATTATGAAAGCCAAAAAAATACCAATTGAAATTGAAAATAATATATAAAAAAAATATTTTAATTTTAAATTCGATATCATATTAATACATAGTCTATTGTTTTTCTTTCCAAATCAACACCTTTTACTTTTATTTTTATACGTCCACCAAGACGATATTTTTTATGTTTCTTTTTACCTACAAGTTCTATTTTCTTTTCATTAAAAATATAAAAATCATCTTTTAAATCACGTATTTTTATTAAACCTTCACATTTTGTTTCTATCTCTTCAACATAAATACCCCATTCGGTAATACCACTTATAATTCCTTCAAAATTTTTACCAATACGAGAAGACATATATTCAACTTGTTTATATTTTATTGAAGATCGCTCAGCATCGGAGGCGCGCTTTTCTTGTTCTGATGATTTTCTTGAAATTTCTTCATAAATACGCCATTTTTCATTGCTAATTTTTTTGCCAGATAGGTAATCTGTTAAAAGTCTATGAACCACTATGTCTGGATACCTTCTAATAGGTGAAGTGAAGTGAGTGTAATATTCAAATGCGAGTCCATAATGGCCAATATTTTTTGTTGAATAAATTGCTTTGGCCATGGATCGTATAACAGCACGATGTATTGTATCTTTTGCATTGTCTTTCGAATTCTCTAAATCTTTTAATATTTTGTTTATTTCGTTTGAAGGTATCACTTTGTTTTTTAAGGATACTTTATGTCCTAAACTTCTTAAGAAAAAAGCCAAATCTGCCATTTTTTCTTCGCTTGGTATGTCATGTACGCGATATACAAATACTCCTTCTTTTTTAATTCCTTTTGATATTTTTTCAGCAACTTTTTTGTTTGCTAAAAGCATAAATTCCTCAATTAATCTATTTGAATCTCCACGTTCTTTTTTAATTACTTTTATTGGAATTCCTTTTTCATCTAAGACAAATTTTACTTCTACCTGATCAAGTGACATAGCTCCTTTTTCAAATCTTTCTTTTGTTAGTTTTTTTGCTAAATTGTTTAAAACAAAAAGTTCTTTGTGAAATTTTGAATTTGGATTTTTTATTGTTTCGCCAGCTTCTTCATAAGTGAATCTTTTATGTGAATGAATAACAGTGCGTCCAAACCATTCACTTTTTATTTTTGCATTTTTATCAATTATAAAAACTGCGCTCATTGTGAGTCTATCTTTATTTGGCACAAGGGAACATAAATCATTTGAAAGAATTTCAGGGAGCATTGGTATAGTGCGATCAACTAAATATACAGAGGTACCTCTTTCTTTTGCTTCATTATCAAGATCACTTCCACTTTTCACATAATATGAAACATCGGCGATATGAATACCTATTTCATATTCGTCTTTTTCTAAATACTTAAAAGAGATAGCATCATCAAAATCTTTTGCATCAGATGGGTCTATGGTGAAGGTAAGTGTCTTTCTAAAATCTCGTCTTCCAGCATAATCTTTTTCTTTTATTCCTTCTTGTTTTATTTTATGTGCTTCATTAATAGTTTTTTGATTTAAATTTGAATCAAAACCTTTTTCCATAGCTATTGCATGCATTTCTGTATCATTGTCGCCAGGTTTACCTAAAACTTTTTCAATTTTTCCTTCTGGTGCTTTTGCAGAATCTTCCCAAGAAAATATTTTCACAAAAACTTTATCTCCATTTTTTGCTCCATTTAACATTTCTTTTGGAATTAAAATATCTGTATACATTCTCATATCATCTGGTTTAAGAAAGAATATTCCATTTTCTTCTTCTAAAACTCCAGCAAAACCATTTTTTGCTCGTGAGAGTATTTTTGATACTTCTCCAGTAATACGGTCGTGTATTTTAGGATGGATTAATATAGTAACAGTATCTCCATGAAGTGCTGTATTTAAATGTCTAGAATCAATTTCTATATCTTCATCTTTTCCTTCAATTTTTACATAACCAATTCCTTTTGAAGAGATAGAGATAATACCACTTGTTTTAGATTTATTTATAGTGTTTTTATTTGTGAGACTTTGTTTTTTATGATTAAACTTTTTCATTCTTTAAATATAACATATAATTTGCCTTTTAAAATCTTTATGCTAGTATAAGACTATGTTAAAAATAAGATTACAGAGAATAGGTAGAAAAAATGATCCGGCATTTCGTGCTGTTTTGACTGATTCAAAAAATAGCACAAAGAGTGGAAAATTTTTAGAAATAGTTGGTACTTATAATCCAAAGGCAGGGGAGACAAATTTTAAAACTGATAGAATAAAATATTGGATTTCAAAAGGAGCTCAGTGTTCTCCAACTATGCATAACTTTTTGGTACATCAAAAAGTGGTAGAAGGAAAGAAAATTAACGTATTGCCTAAAAAGAAACCTACTCTTAAACGAAAAGAGTTGAAAGCTAAAAAGTAAAAAGATATAATATACTGTAAGCAGTTATTTGGTCGTAACACTGCAATGATTAAAAATATTTATTCTGAACATTATGGATGCTGATAAAGAATTTCTAGAATATGTAGTAAAAGCTCTAGTTGACAATCCGAACGATGTAAAACTCGATCGTACTGTTGATGAAATGGGTGTGCTAATCAGTCTTACTGTAAATCCTGCCGATATGGGTAAAATCATCGGAAGAATGGGAAATACTGCAAAGGCTATCAGAACACTTCTAAGAGTTATTGGAATGAAGAATAATGCTCGCGTTAATCTAAAGATTAACGAACCAGAAGGAAGCACCAGACCAGCTCCAAGCTCAAGTTCAACAAAAACTGTTGACCAAGCTATGGAAGACTTAAAAGGAATCTAAATTGAAAAAAGTTTTAACAAAAAACCACCGTAATAGGTGGTTTTTTGTTACTCGACAAATAACTCTAAGTATGCTATTATTTAAAAATTGATAGTTCTTTGATGTTGAAGTTTATTTGTGTCTAGTTGGGTGATTTCTGCTTCTTTGTGGGAGTTGAAATCACTTAATTATTCACATTTAAATTATTTATTATGGAAACAATACAGATTTTAATTTTTGGAATACTTTGGATTATCTCAGGCCTATTTACTGCATTTCTGATGATTTTTTCAGATATTAAACTTAAAGAATTGGGAATAGTACAAAATGAAAAATGGATTTTAGGTAAAGGTGGTACGAGTGCAGTATTATTACTAGTTGCGATTGGTCCAATTTCTTTGTTTTTGGGAATTCTTGTTTTTATTTCTTTTATATACTATTTTAAAAAAAAATAAACAAGAATATTAAAAACAGCATATTACCATCTCTTTTAAGAGGTGGTTTTTTATTTGCTTTTGTTTAGTTGACTAAATATATAATAAATAGTATTCTGAAGAAAACTTGTACAATTTTTTAAAACTTAATATATGAAAGAAGAAATTAAAGAAATGTTTGATGAAACATATTTGTCACATTTTAAAATTGCCTATGAAACAGATAGTAATTTTCAGTTTCTAAATGTCCTTGATTATATTATTGAAGCAGTGAAGTCAATAAATAATGAAGGAGACCTTGATTGTTTTTTAACTGGGTGGATAAAAATAAAATCACGAATTGAATCTTTGTCTAAGCGGAATAAGCATATTGCACGTTTTAGTAAAATCGATGAGATTGATAAATATTTACTTTTACTACAACATGATAAAGATCTATTTAAAAAACAAATTGGTTTTGATAAGTTTTTTAAGGAAAGATACAAAAAACTGTATGATCGTTCTTTAGTTGAAAAGCAAGATTCCATAGATTCAGATGAGAGGTGGTCGCAAGCTCGTAGTAAAGGCGAAGCTTTGGGTTTAAGTCCATGGTTGTTTCTTGAGTGATGAATAATTTTTAAGATTTTTTAATTAAGGTACGTCCATTTGGAAACGGCCTTTTTTATTTATTTATTGAGTGCTAATATAAATTTATGCGTTTTCATATAATTACAATTTTTCCGGAGATTTTTGGTTCATATTTAAATGAGTCTATTGTTGGGCGGGCTATAAAAAATAAGCATATTTCTGTTAAGTTTTATAATCCTAGGGATTTTATAAAGGATAAAAATAAAACTGGCTATAAGCCAGTTGATGATAGACCTTACGGTGGTGGACCTGGAATGGTAATGCGAGCTGAGCCGATTCTTAAAGCAGTGGAGAAAGCAATTTTGCTAGCTAGCAAAGTTTCCTCGGGTCCTCGGTTTGGTGCCAGATCAGCTCGGAAACTTTCTAGCTATCAAAATAAGATTCAGATTATAAATTTTGTGCCAAGTGCAGAAAAATTTACTACAAGCTTTGCAAAGAAAGTTTCAAAAAAATATACAGATATTATTTTAATTTGTGGTAGGTATGAAGGTATAGATGCGCGAGTTGATAAAATTTTAAAAACAAAAAAGATTTCAGTAGGGGACTATATACTAACTGGTGGTGAACTTCCAGCTATGGTTTTGATAGATTGTATTTCTCGGCAGATTAAAGGAGTTCTTGGTAAGTATGAATCTTTAGAGGAAGAAAGAATTTCTTCAAGTGAAGTTTATACTCGTCCAGAAGTTTTAAAATACAAAAATAAAAATTACAAAGTGCCAAAAGTTTTATTGTCTGGAAATCACAAACTCATTGATGAATGGAAAGACGAAAGAAATTAATTTTTGAGAATTAATATCCACAATATAAATTTGACAAATTTTAGAAAATGATTATACTTACTCTGATTGATAGATTGAGTTTCGGATGTACTCCTTTGTATTTATTAATAGAGCCTTATAGGCATTAATTTAATCAGTATCCGAATCTAATAATAAAAAGCTAAAAAAGCGTTTTTTGTTTTTGTTTTTGTTTTTGTTTTTGGCTTTATTTTGTTTATTTTTGGGCAAGCAATATATGCAAACAGAAAAACGTCCTAAGAAGTATTTTTCAAGATATAAGAAACCATTAATAGAATTTCCAAATTTAATAGAAGCTCAAGTAAAATCTTTTAAATGGTTAGTAGAGACTGGCATAGGAGAAGTGTTTAAAGAATTTTCTCCAATTTCTGATTATTCTGGTAAAAAATTTCAACTTGATTTTACATCTTTCTCTCTTGGTGAACCTAAGTTTGATGAGGGAAGTGCAAAGATAAACAAACTTTCATACGAAGGTCTTTTAAAGGCTCGTGTGAAATTAACAAATAAAATTTTAGGAACTGTCAAAGAACAGGAGATTTTTATATCTGAAATGCCATTAATGACATCACATGGAACTTTTATAATAAATGGCGTTGAACGTGTTATTGTTCCTCAGCTTGCTAGATCTTTCGGTGTATTTTTTACAGAATCTGAAAGTAAAGGAAAAAGATATTTTGGTGCGAAAATTATTCCTGCTCGTGGAGTTTGGATTGAAATAGAGTCTGAATCTGATGGAGGAATTTATATAAGAATAGATAAAAAGAGAAAATTTCCAGCGACTGCGCTTTTGCGTGCAATGGGATTTCATTCTGATGAAATGATATTAAAAGCATTTGGAAAAAATGCTATTTACGAAGAAGCTATTAAAGCTTGTTTAGCAAAAGATCCAGCTAAAACTTTAAATGATGCATGTATTGAAATGTATAAGCGCTTAAGAGATGGAGATATGGCTACAGCTGACAATGCTAAAGAATTTTTTGATTCTTTATTTACTTCTGAGCGATATGATCTTTCTCCAGTTGGACGATTTCGATTTAATAAGCGTTTTGAAAAACCTATGGATGATGTTGAGTTAGCTCGTCGAACTATTTCCAAAGAAGATTTAATTACTGTATTTAGTAATATTATCGATTTAAATAATAATCCTTTATCAAAAGCAGACGATATAGACCACTTGGGCCAAAGACGTGTACGTTTTGTGGGAGAAATGCTTCAACAAAAAATTCGCACAGGAATGATGCAAATTAAAAGAAATATTCAAGATAGAATGTCCACTATTGATGTTGATACTGCTATGCCTATACAAATAATTAATCAACGTCCACTTCAGGCTCGTATTAAAGAATTTTTCACAACAAACCAACTTTCACAGTTTATGGCACAAGAGAATGTGCTTTATGAAATTGAACATTTGCGCACTTTGTCAGCTCTTGGACCCGGAGGTCTTACACGTGAAAGAGCAGGATTAGAAGTTCGTGACGTGCATCCTTCTCACTATGGAAGAGTTTGTCCTATTCATACTCCTGAAGGACCAAACATTGGACTTATTTTACATATTTCTACTTATGCAAAAATAAATGATTTTGGTATTATTGAAACTCCTTATATAAAAGTAAAAAATGGAAAAATAACAGGCGAAGTTGTTTATTTAAATGCTCTTGAAGAAGAAAAATATAACATTGCGCATGCTGGAATTCCTTATGATGAAGATGGAAAAATAACAGAGGAAAAAGTTGAAGCTAGAATAAAAACACAACCAGGTATGATTTCTCGCAGTGAAGTTGATTTTATAGATGTTGCTACAAATCAAGCTTTTTCTATTGCAACTTCTCTTATTCCATTTTTGGAACATAATGATGCAAATAGAGCACTCATGGGATCAAACATGCAAAAGCAGGCTGTTCCATGCGTATTGCCTGAAGCGCCACTTGTTGCAACAGGGGTTGAAGAATTAGCTTCTCGCGATTCAGGCAGACTTGTTATTGCATTGGAAGACGGTGTTGTTTCTTATTTAGATGCTAAAAAAATAATAGTAAAAGGAAAAACTGAAAAAACTTATCTACTTGTTAATTTTTTAAGAAATAATAATTTCTCTGCATTTCATCAAAGACCAGCAGTAAATATTGGTGATAAGATTAAAAAAGGTGATGTGTTAGCGGATACATCAAGTACTGTAAGTGGACAAATTTCTCTTGGACAAAATATTTTTGTAGCATTTTTATCTTGGAGTGGATCAAACTATGAAGACGCTATAATAGTTTCTGAAAGATTGGTTAAAAATAGTAAATTTACATCTGTTTATGTTGAAGAATTTATTTGTACAGTTCGTGATACTAAACTTGGACCTGAAATAACTACTCGTGATATTCCAAACATTGGAGAACTTAAACTTAAAGATTTAGATGAAGATGGCATAGTTCGTGTTGGAGCGGAAGTTCGTGAAAATGATATCTTGGTTGGAAAAATTACTCCAAAAGGTGAAAGTGAATTAACTCCGGAAGAACGATTGCTTCGTTCGATTTTTGCTGAAAAAGCACGTGATGTGAAAGATACATCACTTCGAATGGAACACGGAAAGCGCGGACGTATTATTGGTGTAAAGATTTTTTCTCGTGATTTAGGACATGCTCTTGAAGCAGGAATTATTAAAAAAATAGTAATAGAAGTTGCTCAAATTAGAAATATTTCAGTCGGAGATAAACTTTCAGGACGACATGGTAATAAAGGTGTTATATCAACAATTCTTCCGGAAGAAGATATGCCATATATGGCAGATGGTACTCCTGTTGATATTATACTTTCACCGCTCGGTGTTCCTTCTCGTATGAACTTGGGACAGATTTTAGAAATACATTTAGGTATGGCAGCAAATACTTTAGGATATCAAGCTATTGTTCCTCCATTTTTGGGATCAAAACATGAAGAAATAAGCGAAGAATTAAAAAAAGCTGGGCTTCCAGAGAATGGTAAAATGAAACTTTTTGATGGACGAACAGGAGAGAGTTTTAATCAAGATGTTGCTGTTGGTTATATGTATATGCTGAAACTTCACCATATGGTTGAAGACAAGATACACATGCGTTCTATTGGACCTTATTCTCTTATTACACAACAACCACTTGGTGGAAAAGCTCAAGGTGGAGGACAAAGATTTGGAGAAATGGAAGTATGGGCACTTGAAGGTTATGGAGCATCTTACACACTTCGTGAAATGCTAACTATTAAATCCGATGATATAATGGGTCGATCTGCGACTTTTGATTCTATTATAAAAAATGAGATTATCAAATCACCAAATTCTCCTGCGTCATTTAATGTGATGCTTAATTATTTGAGAGGACTTGCACTTGATGTAAGTTTGAATAAATCTTCTTCAGATAAGGAGTAAAAGTATTAAAATAAAAAATTAATTTAAAAATATATGAAAACTTTGAATACAACTGAATTTGATAACATTACATTAAGACTTGCTTCACCTGAACAAATTAAAGAATGGTCTTTTGGAGAAGTTACTAAACCTGAGACTATAAATTACCGTACAGGTAGATCTGAGCGTGGTGGTCTCTTTGATGAAAAAATATTCGGTCCGGAAAAAGACTATGAATGTTATTGTGGCAAATATCGCAGGATTCGTTATAAAGATATTATATGTGAAAAATGTGGAGTTGAAGTTACTCGTTCTGCAGTAAGACGTGAAAGAATGGGACACATTGAACTTTCAACACCAGTTTCTCATATTTGGTTTTTACGTGGAGTTCCATCTAGGATGAGTATTCTTCTTAATATTTCCGTTTCTGATCTTGAAAAAGTAATTTATTTTGCTGGATATATAATCACAAAAGTTTATGAAGAAGAAAAAGAAATAATTATTCAAAATTTAGACAAAGAATATAAAGCTAAATTAAAAAATTCCGCAGATGATGATACTCGTGAAAAATTAAAAATATTACTTTCTACTACCAAAAAAGAAATTGGAGAAATTTATGAAGGGAAAGTTTTAAATGAAATTTCATTTCATCATTATTCTTTGAAATATGGTACATGTTTTGAAGCAAATATTGGTGCTGAGGCTATTTATTCTATTTTTAAAAATTTAGATTTAAATAAACTTAAAACTCTTACCGAAACAATGATAGAAAAGGCAAGTGTTGCCGAAAAAGAAAAATTACAAAAAAGACTTTCTCTTATTCGTGCTATGACATATGCTGGTATTCGTCCAGAATGGATGTTTCTAACTGTTATTCCAGTTATTCCACCAGTTCTTCGACCAATGGTAGCTCTTGATGGAGGACGTCATGCAACCAGTGATTTGAATGATCTTTATCGACGTGTAATAAATAGAAATAATCGTTTAAAGAAATTAAAAGAAATTAATGCTCCAGATGTAATTTTAAGAAATGAAAAAAGAATTATTCAAGAGGCAGTAGATGCTTTAATAGATAACTCTATTGCAAAACAAAATGATTCTGCTGCAATGAGTCAATCTCAAAAGCGTCCATTAAAATCATTGTCTGACAATTTAAAATCAAAACAAGGATTGTTTCGTCAGAATTTACTTGGAAAACGTGTAGACTATTCTGGACGTTCTGTTATTGTTGTTGGTCCTCAGCTTAAACTCAATCAGTGTGGATTACCAAAACACATGGCTCTTGAACTTTTCAAGCCTTTCGTAATTTCAAAAATTTTACAAGCAGAACTCGCATTTAACATTCGTGGAGCAAACAAATTAATTGAGGAGAGAACACCAGAAGTTTGGGCAATGCTTGAAGAAGTTATCCAAGGGAAATATGTTCTCTTAAATCGTGCTCCAACTTTGCACCGTTTAGGTATACAAGCTTTTAATCCTATTCTTATCGAAGGTAATGCTGTTCAAGTTCATCCACTTGTTTGTCAGGCTTTTAATGCTGACTTCGATGGAGACCAAATGGCTGTCTATCTCCCTCTTTCAGAAGAAGCACAAAGTGAAGCAAAAGAGTTAATGGCTGCAAATAAAAATTTACTTAAACCTCAAAATGGAGATCCTATAGTGCATCCAAGTAAAGATATGGTTTTGGGTTCTTATTGGATGACTAAATCTATGGATGAAGAAAAAGGTGAAGGAAAATATTTTTCAAGTCCTAATATAGCAATTACTGCCTATCAATTTGGAGTAGTCTCTCTTAGAGCAAAAATAAAAGTTATGGCGACAGATTCTCATAAATATAAAAAATTTAGTAGAGGAATTTTTGAAACTTCTGTTGGTAAACTTCTTTTCAATAGTATACTTCCAAGTGATTTTGCTTATGTTTCTGATGAAATGACACAAAAAAGATTGTCTTCACTTGTTGATGAACTTATTATGTTTTACGGTGTTGATAGAACTCCATCAATTTTAGATAAAATTAAAGAATTTGGTTTTAAATATTCAACAGTTTCTGGTACAACTTGGGGATTAGATAATGTTAAAGTTCCATTAGAAAAACCAAAGATAGTGGCAGAAGGTAAAAAATTAGAAGAAGAAGTTATTTCTCAATGGAGCGAAGGACTTCTTTCTTTGGAAGAAAGATATCGAAAAATTATTGAAATTTGGACTCAAGCAAAAAAGAATTTAGAAAAAGTTTTGCCAAATACGCTCGATAAAAATGGTTCTACTTATGATTTGTTTACTTCTGGTGCGCGTGGAACTATGACAAGTTTGGTTCAAATGACTGGGATGAAAGGACTTATTCAAAATAATCAAGGAAAAACATTGGAATTTCCAATTATCCCTTGTTATCATGAAGGTCTTTCTCCAATTCAATATTTCGTTACAACACACGGTGCTCGTAAAGGTGCTTCAGATACAGCATTAAATACTGCTAAAGCGGGATATTTAACTCGTAGATTGGTTGATGTTGCGCAAGATGTTGTTATAACTGAAGAAGATTGTGGCACAAAAGATGGCAAAATGATAAGAAAAGAAAATATTTCTGGAATAGAAATTCCACTTTCAAAAAATATTCGTGGACGTGTTTTGGCAGCTGATTTAAAAGATAAGAATGGAAATGTGGTTTATAAAAAAGGATTTTTAATTACCAAAGAAGAAGCAAATAATATTGAGGGAGCTGGATTTACTGAAGTTTTTGTTAGATCTCCTTTAACTTGTCACACTACTCATGGACTTTGTCAGATGTGTTATGGATTAGATTTGGGAAGAAATCGTTTAGTTGATTTGGGTGAGGCTGTTGGAATAATTGCAGCTCAAGCTATCGGAGAACCAGGTACACAGCTTACACTTCGTACATTCCATGCCGGTGGAGTTGCAGGTACTGACATTACTACAGGTCTTCCACGTATTGAAGAAATTTTTGAAAGAAGAATTCCTAAGAACCCAGCTGTGGTTTCTCAGACAGATGGGGAAGTTATTGAAATTAAAGATAAAGATGGAAAAGAAAAAATAATAAAAGTTCTTTCTGATACGAAAGTTGATGGAAAAGCAAATGAAATAGAATATATTGCGCCATTTAGAAGAATACCAACAATTAAAGTTGGCAGTAAAGTTAAAAAAGGTGAACTTTTGACAGATGGATCAGCTGATATCGCTGAAATATTTAAATTTGGAAATAAAGAATTAGTAGAAGAATATATAATTCGAGAAATAAATAAAGTTTACGAATTACAAAGTGCATCTATTTCAAGAAAACACACAGAGATAATTGTTCGTCAAATGTTTTCACGCAGAAAAATAAAAGATACAGGTGAAACTAACTTTTCTATCGGTGATATTGTTGAAAATTCAGCACTGATTGAAGAAAACAATAGAGTTAAAGAAGAAGGTGGAAAAGAAGCTAAAGCAGAAATAATAGCGCTTGGTATCACGGAAGTTTCGCTTCGCACTAAGAGTTGGCTTTCTGCAGCTTCATTCCAAAATACAAACAGAGTTCTTATTGAAAATGCCATTAAAGGTGGCGTAGATTATCTTCGAGGATTAAAAGAAAATGTTATTATTGGGCGATTAATTCCAGCAGGAACTGGATTTAAAAAAAGTGTAGTTTCGTCTACAAGAGAAGAATAATTAATAAGTTATGAACTCTCCAGTACAACAAATTAAGGAGAGGCTTTCGATAGAAGATGTAGTCTCTTCATATATAAAGTTAGAACGTGTTGGCTCAAATCTTAAAGCCAAGTGTCCATTTCATAATGAAAAAACACCATCCTTTTTTATATCTTCTGACAGAGGAAGTTATTATTGTTTCGGTTGCGGAGCAAAAGGGGATATTTTCACTTTTGTTGAAGAATTTGAAGGACTTGATTTTAAAGGAGCGCTTAAACTTTTGGCGGGAAAAGCGGGAGTTAAATTAGATAGTTATAATTTTCAAGAAGAAAGTGAGAAAGAAAAATTATATAGAATAATGGAAGAAGCAACTATATTTTTTTTAGATAATTTGAAAGAAAATAAACAAGCTTTGGATTATTTAAAATCTCGTGGTCTCGAAGATAAAACAATAAAAGATTTTAGAATTGGATTTATAAAAAATGATTGGCGAGAACTTCATTCTTATCTTCAAAAAAAAGGATTTAGTGAAGGTGAGATGGAAAAAGCTGGTCTCATTAAAAAAAGTGAAAAGGGCTATTATGACAGATTTAGAGGACGAATAATGTTTCCAATTTCTGATTCAAGCGGGCGTGCGATTGCCTTTTCAGGTAGAATTTTTGAAGATGACGGTAAATCGGCAAAATATTTAAATAGCCCGGAAACTCCAATATTTAGTAAGTCTGCTGTGCTATACGGTTTAGATAAAGCAAAAGAATCAATTCGCAAAAATAATTTTTCTATTTTAGTTGAAGGACAATTTGATTTAATATTATCTCATCAAGCAGGATTTAGAAATACTATTGCAACTTCAGGTACAGCACTTTCGGACTCTACTTTATCAAAAGAAAATGTTGTTTCTAATTTAGGTTTGATTCGTCGTTTATCATCGAATATTGTTCTTGCTTTTGATGCTGATAAAGCTGGATTTAATGCAGTTAATAGAGCTAGTAAAATTGCTTTATCTTTTGGAATGGATGTGAAAGTGGCTTTTATGTCAGATGGCATTGATCCAGCAGATTTAATTTCTAAAAGTGGATCTGATGCATGGAGAGAAGCTATTAAAAAATCTAAACATATTATAGAATTTCTTTTAGATAAAGTTTTTAAAAATTATGGAAATGATATGCGTAAAGTTGGAAGAGAAATAAAAGAAAAAATATTGCCTTATGTAAATGCTCTTGATAGTTCAATTGAAAAAATGCATTTTATAAAAAAAATAAGTGATATGTCTCAAATACCTGAACAAGCATTAAAAGATGATTTAAAAAAGGTTGAACAAGAATTTAAATATGAAATAAAAGAAATAAACGATATAAATCAAGTTGAAAAAAATATTTTTAGAAAAGATAATATTTTACGCAGACTCTTAGGAATTGTTCTTTGGCAAAATACACTATCTGAAAATTTAGTTAATGTTGAAAATATATTAAAAGAACTTTCTGAAACTTTAAATATTGATAAAGAAAAGATTTTAGAAAAAGTTAAAGACAATAAGGAAGATTTGATTTTTGAGGCAGAAGTTTTTTATAAAAAGGATGCCAGTTTAAATAAAGATGTTGTAGAATTGCTTAATAATTTTAAAGAAGAATATTTAAAAGAAGAATTATTTCATAAAATGCAAGAATTGCATATTTCTGAGATGGAAAAAGATAAGACAAAATCGATTGAAATTTTAAAAGAAATTAATATTATAAATAACAAAATACAAAATATTAAAAATAGTCGTTTAAAATAATTATTAGTCGCGCTTAAAGGACGGTTGCGCGACATGATTTCGCAAAATCAAAATTTTATGAAAAAAACAAAAAATAAAAAAGTAAGTAAGAAGCCAAAAGCAAAAGTTAAAAAAGTTTTTAAAAAAACAAAGAAGGTTGTTAAAAAAAATAAAAAGGTAGCAAAGAAAGCCCGCCTTGACTCGGCGAGGCAGGTTAAAAAGGTTGTAGCTAAAAAAGATAATAAAAAATTAACTGTAGCAGAAAAAAAAATCAAAGAATTTACGCGTTTGTCAGACGAACTTATAGAAAAAGGACGAAAAAGAGGATTCATTACTTATGATGAGATATTGAAAACTTTTCCTGATATTGAAAATAATATTTTATTTTTAGATGAACTTTATGAGAAGTTTAGTGTTGTTGGTATTGATGTTTTAGAAGGTGGAAATTTACTTAATTTAGATAGTGATATTAATGATAAAGATTTAAATAAGTCTGCAATACATGATTCAATACAGATGTATCTTAAAGAAATTGGTCAATACCCGCTTATTTATGCTAATGATGAAAAGGAATTAGCAAAACGTATAGAACATGGAGATGAAGAAGCAAAGAATTTACTTGCTCGCGCAAACTTGCGTTTAGTTGTTTCAATTGCAAAAAAATATGTTGGCAGAAGTGCTAATTTAAGTCTTCTCGACTTGATTCAAGAAGGTAATTTGGGTTTGTTTAAGGCTGTTGAAAAATTTGATTGGACAAAAGGATATAAATTTTCCACTTATGCGACTTGGTGGATTCGTCAATCTATTACTCGAGCTTTAGCTGATCAATCTAGAACTATTCGCATACCAGTGCATATGGTTGAAACTATTTCAAAATATAAACAAGTTCACAGAAGACTTAGCCAAGATTTAGGCAGAGAGCCATTGGCCGAAGAAATTGCAACTGAGATGGGCATTCCAGTAGAAAAAATTCACGTTATAGAAAATATAAGTCAAGAAACAATTTCACTTGAACAGCCCATTGGAGATGATGATGATAAGTCAACATTAGAAAATTTTATTCCAGATGATAAAATTTTGCGTCCAGATCAAGATTCTTCTCGCAGAATTCTTTCTGATCAAATTCGTGAAGTTTTAAATGAACTTAATCCAAAAGAAAGAAAAATTCTTGAAATGCGTTATGGATTGGTTGATGGTATTCAACATACATTGGAGAGAGTTGGAGAAGAGTTTGGAGTTACTCGTGAACGTATTCGTCAGATTGAAGCAAAGGTGCACGAAAAACTTCGTCATCACGAAAAAATCGCTCGATTGAAAAATTATTTTGATTAAATTATGAAAATAAAAATAATAGATAAAAAAATAGGAGAAGCAGAACTCAAAGAAATTGCAAGAGAATTTTATGGAGAAATGGTAAAGGGTGTAGTTGATATAGAACGCGGAATATTAGCTATGGGTGGAGAATATCATATGGATGCAAATACTGTGCTTATTGAAAATGGCTCAAAACAGCCAAATGTTTGGGGTTTTAATTGGTATTTTGATAAAAATGGAGATGAGCAAATTGAATATGTTTCGCTTATAAATATTCGTCCAGCACAAGGTAATAGAGTTATGGAAGTGCAAGATGAGTTTTTACGTGATAAAATGAAAGTAATAATAATCAAATATTTATTATGAATACAGAACGAACACCACTTTTTTATATGGCAAATTTAGGTAGTGAAGTATCACGAGCTCTTTTGGAATATGAAAAACTAGATTTTGAAAAAATGAAAAATTCAATAAATAGATCCAAAGATATTATTAAAAAAATAGAAGAATTTGAAGAAATGAAAGGTAGAACAGGTGAACTTGAAATATTAAAATCAATTATTGAAAGTTTAAATGATAAAAAATTTGAACTTGATAAAAATCAACTTCTTGATTATTTTTCCCCATTTGCGATTAGATTAATGGTAGCTTAGTTGTTATAATTAAAGAATTAAAAAGCATTACATTAATTAATTAATATTATGAATTATGCACAAAATTTCAATAGCACAACGAGAGAGAGAGAGAGAGAGAGTAGTTTCAGTCCTAAAAATACCAAAAAATTAAATATTTGTTTATTTTTTGTTTTCATATTCACAATTTCTTTTTTGCCATTTACTGCATCTGCTGTAGATGATGTGCAATTGGATTGGGTTAAGGGAATGGGAAGTACAGGCGCTGATTTAGCACGGTCTATTCAAATTGATTCCAGTGGAAATGTATATACCACAGGAGGTTTCACTGGCACAGTAGATTTTGACCCAAATGCAGGAACAGTTGAACTAGCTTCAG
>Ga0172380_10002723_pt1 | contig 26344 bp, 19 predicted proteins | sample Leawe162metaG_FD_119747 | JGI IMG/M metagenome (GOLD analysis project Ga0172380, IMG submission 119747) | Leachate microbial communities from a municipal landfill in Southern Ontario, Canada - Leachate well 162 metaG | ecosystem: Engineered > Solid waste > Landfill > Unclassified | place...
CAGGGGAGGTCAGCGGAACCGCCGGAAGGCGCGTTAATACTGGTGTCAAGACAGATTAACGGAGTGTTCCGCTGATGCCAAATTGTACCCGTAAGCAGATGAGTTTTGGACGCCTGGGTCGCCGAGTGATCGAGGCGAATTTTGAGGGTGGCGCACTCAGTTCCGACGGTGGTCTAATGTTGCTGAGGCAGGTGGATCGACGCATCGGTCTGTCGAGAGCGGCGGGCAGTGCGCTGCACGATCCGCGCAATCAGGACATGGTTGTTCATGAGATGCGCAATCTGGTGGCCCAACGGCTGTATGCCCTGTGTTGTGGCTACGAAGACCTGAACGACCATGCGGCGCTGCGCGCTGATCCGTTGATGCAGACAGCGGTGGGCCGAACCGAGGAACTGGGTAGTAGCCCGACGCTGTGCCGATTGGAGAAGCGCGCCACACGGAATGACGTGATCGCACTGAATAAGGTGCTGCTTGAGCAGTTCATCGCCAGCCAGGAAACGATCCCCGACGAACTGATCCTCGACATCGACGCCTCGGATATCCCGCTGCACGGAGATCAGGAAGGAAAGCAGTTTCACGCCTACTACGACAGCTATTGCTATCTGCCGCTGTACGTCTTCTGCGGCAAGGCGATGTTGGCCTGCATCTTGCGGCGCAGCCGAATTGATGGTGCCAAGCATGCGGCGGCAGTCATCAAGCTGATCGTTACCCGGTTGCGTCAGGCTTGGCCCAACGTGCGGATCATCGTGCGTGGTGATTCGGGATTCTGTCGCCAGCGACTGATCCGCTGGTGTGAGCGGCAGGAGGTGGGCTACGTGATTGGTGTTGCGCGCAATGCCCGCCTGCACCGTCAGGTCGAAGGCTGGGAGCGGTTGATGGAACAATCCTACACCGACAGCGGCATCAAGCAGCGGATCATTCGTGAGTTCATCTACGCTGCTGACAGTTGGGATCGGCCACGACGGTTGATTACGCGACTGGAGTTCGGCAGTCAGGGTGCCAACCCCCGCTTTATCGTCACCAACCTCGACGGCACAGCAGTCGATCTGTACGACCGGCTCTATTGCCAGCGCGGCGAGGCCGAGAATCGGATCAAGGAAACCCAGCTTGATTTGTTTGGTACCCGCGCCAGTGCCCACAAGTTTCTCGCCAACTGGCTGCGTATCCTCTTCTCGGCACTGGCCTACACGCTGATGCAGCGCCTGCGTGACATCGCTCTCAAACACACCGATTTGGCCAAGGCCACGGCGGCTACGATTCGCGTCAAGTTACTCAAGATCGGCGCCGCCGTGATCCGCAATACCCGCCGCGTTCGCATCCTGCTTGCATCTCACCATCCATTGCGCGACATCTACTTCATCGCCGCCAACGCGCTTGCTTCTCCATAGCCAATCATCAGTGCGTCCCCGACATGTTGATCATCGGGGGTAGGGGAAGGTCCGTCCACAATCCGGAAAATTGCTCAATTTTGAGCAATTCAACATGCTTGGCATCTCATCCAGCGACTCTGCCGCAAAAAACTCAAACTTCCGCTGGCCGGTGAAATAACCAGGCTAAGCCGACAGTTAAGGTATGGACAATTTGAGGCCAACGATACCGGCAAGAATGAGGGTGAGGCTCAGTAGTCGAACTGCATTGGCCGGTTCGCCAAACAAGACCATGCCCAATATTGCAGTGCCAATGGCGCCGACGCCAACCCACACCGCATAAGCCGTCCCCACGGGAAGTGTTTTCATGGCAACGCCGAGCAACCCGACGCTGAGTGTCATGGACAAAATTGTCCAGACAGTAGGCCACGGACGTGAAAAGCCCTCGGTGTACTTAAGTCCAATCGCCCAGCCGATTTCAAACAGCCCAGCGACCAACAGGATTCCCCAGTTCATGAAACGCTCCTAATGATGAGGGGCCGTCCCCGATGCGAAATGGAGCGGTGAGGTCGTCCTCACTTCCTTATGGTAACTAGCAGATGGTATCAGAACTGTTGTCCGCTTATGGCCGCCAGCGGCCAACCGACCTCGCCTAGCAGTTGACCCTGGCAAGTTTTCCCGGTTATTCAAACAACGTCATCAACCGCCCAATGGCGTCGTCGACAACTTCCTGCGGCGCTCGCTCGACTTTTTTCGCTTTACGCGCCGTCAAGTCCAGCATACGCAACTTGTTCACCAGTGCAACGCCCTGCGTTTTGCAACCCGTGCCGGTCAAAGATACGGCGAATCCAGCAAACCTGGAGAAGTCGCCACCTTGGGTAATCGGTATCACAAGCACATCGCCGAGCCGATTGAACTCGCGCGTGCTGAGCACCAGCGCCGGGCGGTTTCCTCCTCGCATTTCATGGCCTTCCGCCGGGTCGAAGCGCACTGCCACAATGTCGCCTCTGTCAAATAGCGCCATCACCAAACCTCTTGACCTACTGGGCGAGCGTTGTCCCACAGCGCCAAGTCTGCCGGAGGCGCCGCCTTTTGGTCGCATTGTGCAAGCAGCTCGGATAAGGTGTAGCGGCGCTTCGGTGCCAGGGTGATTCGCCCATCCGGGGTCGAATCGAGGGTCATCGATTGTCCCGCTTTGAGGCCTAAATCCTTAAGCACTGCAGGTGGTAACGCGAGGACTGTGCTGTTTCCGTACTTGCGCAGAACCACTTCCATGACGGTATTTCCTTATGTTGAACACTGTTAAACGCAGTGTAGTTGTCGTTTGGTGCCATGTCAATCATTGTTGAACGCGATGAGCGTGCTCGCACGGCTTTCCCGGAATGAGTTCTAAACAGCGCCGAGACATTGACCGGAAGTGACCATGGCCATGATCTGGTCTGCCGGCAGGGGGCGCGAGAACAGGAAGCCCTGGATCTCGTCGCAGCCGAGGCTTTTGAGGAAGGCGAGCTGCTCGCGGTTTTCGACGCCTTCGGCGATGACGTTGAGGCGCAGTTGCTTGGCCATGCCGACGATGGCGCCGGCAATGGCGCAATCGTCGGGATCTTTGGGTGTGCCGGTGACGAAGGAGCGGTCGATTTTGAGCGTGTCGATGGGGAAGCGCTTGAGGTAGGAGAGGCTGGAAAAGCCGGTGCCGAAATCGTCGAGCGAAAGGCTGATGCCCATGGCATTGAGCTCGTCCATCATGTCGATAACGCTGTCGGTATTGTTCATCAGCATGCTCTCGGTCAGTTCCAGTTCGAGCCAGTCGGGTGTCAGGCCGTGGCGGCCCAGCAGCGCGCCGATGCTGTGCGGCAACTTGGAATTTATTTGGCGCGCCGAAATATTCACTGCCAGTTTGAGCGGGGGAATACCCCGTTGTTCCCAGGTGTGCGCCTGGGAACAGGCTTCCTCCAGCACCCATTCGCCGATGCTGACGATGAGCCCGGTTTCCTCGGCGATCGGGATGAATTCGGCAGGGGACACCATGCCCCGTTCCGGGTGGTTCCAGCGCACCAGGGCTTCGGCGCCGATGATGCGGCCGGTCTCGATATTGACCTTGGCCTGATAGTGCAACAACAGTTCGCCACGCTCCAGGGCGCGGCGCAAGCCGGACTCGATGCTCAGCCGGCCAACCGCGATTTGATTCATCTCGGGACTGAAAAACGCGTAGCTTTTTTGCGGCGCCTGCTTGGCCCGGTACATCGCCACGTCGGCATAACGCAGCAGCGTTGCGCTGTCCGGGCCGTCGTCGGGAAAGATGCTGATGCCGATACTGGCGCCGATGCTGAGTTCGTGGCCATCGAGCAGAATCGGCGCATCGAGCGCATCGAGCAGTTTTTGCGCGACGTTGCCGGCGTGCTCGCGCTTGGTGATGTTGAACAGGGCGGCCACGAATTCGTCGCCGCCCATGCGTGCCACCATGTCGGCGTTGCGCAAGGCCGTGCGGAAACGCTGGCCGACTTGCTGCAGCAGGCGATCGCCGACCTCATGGCCGAGCGTGTCGTTGATCGGCTTGAAGCGATTCAGGTCGATGAACAGCAAGGCGCCGAGCTGACTGCCGCGCTTGGCTTCGACCAGCGACTGATCGACGAGGATGTTCATCAGGCTGCGGTTGGGCAGGCCGGTGATGGCGTCGTAATAGGCAAGGTAATTGATGCGCTCTTCGCTGCGCTTGCGCTCGGTGATGTCTGACAGGTAGCCGATCATTCCGCTGGGTTCGCCGTGATCGTCGCGCAGCAGCGACAGCGTGAGACTGGCCCAGAACACCTCGCCGGATTTCTTGCGCCGGCGCACTTCCATTTCGCGACCGCCGTGCTCAAGAAAAATATCCTGCAACTGGAGATCGACCTCCTGGTCTTCGTCAACATACAGGAACAGGATGTTGTTGCCGATTGCCTCCGGCGCGGTGTAGCCGAACAGGCGCTCGGCACCCTTGTTCCATTGGGTGATGAAGCCGGCCAGGTCCATGGCAATGACGGAATCATGAATCTGATCGAGGATCTGGGTCTGCTGCTGGATCCTCGCTTCGGTCTGCGCCAGCTCTCGGCTCAGTCGTGCGACTTCGGCTGCGAGATCGGGCATGGCGTTAGGCTCCCTGGCCAACCTGGATGGTCCAGTGGCAAGCCTCCACCAGGCAGTGGGCATAGTCGGCCGGGTTTATGCCCGCGGATGCGAGAAGCTCGCCGAAGGCGGCATCCGGCGCTGTTTCGGAGCGTTCCGCCAGAGCCAGCAGAATGCCCAGGGATCCTTCGCGACGCAGCACCGCCTCGACCACTTCGTCGGCCAGGTTCAGCGGCGCGAGGATTTCCGTCAGGGGCATGGCAAACAGGGCATCGAGGAGGGAGAACATGCCGGCCATGAAAGCCCGTTCCTGCGCTTCGCGGTCGTCGCCCCGTGCCTTGCACAGCGCTTCGCAGAGGCTGGCGCGAATGGCGGCGAGTGCCATCAGCGGGTTTTGTGCATCGCCGCTTTTCTGCGCATAGAGCAACAATTGCAGCCAGCGCTGCAACTGGCGACGGCCGAGCAGGGCAATGGCATGGCCGAAATTGGAAATCTTGGTGTTCAGGGAAAAGCTCACCGAGTTCACGAGCTTCAGCAACTGGTAGGAAAGCGCCGGCGTCTGCTTGAGCAATTCCTCGATCTTGTGCGTGTCGCCGTCACTGGTTACCAGACCCAGCAGATTCAGCAGCAGGGCGCGCGAGGGACCTTTCTGCTGCTGGGCTGGCACAGGGTTGAGCGGATACCTGCCGGCATAGCGACTGAAACCCGCGGCCTGCGCTGCCGCAAACAGCGCCGGGGTGTCCACGCCAAGCGCCAGATGTGGTCCGGCCAATGACTTGGGCGGATTCTTCCAGCCAGCAGACGCCACCGCCACGACCGACAGCGCGGTCACCGCCGCCGGCAGAGTTTGGCCGGGTTCCGGCATGCCCTGGACCATCAGTCGGAAACCCAGCCGCTGCAAGCGCTCGAGCTCTGCCGAGGCATCTGCGGTGAGACAGCTGGCCAAGGGCAACAGCAGCACCATGCTGGCGGCCGGGAAAGATTCGGCAAGTGTTGCGGTCATGGCCTGCGGTTCGGCGGTCGGCACGATGCAGGGCAAACCGCAGAGCGCTTCCTGCAGTTCCAATTCAGTGAAGAGGCGCGCCAGCGCAGCCAGATTGCCGGCGGGATGCTGTTCCAGCAACAGTGCTGCCCAGCCATGCTGGGCATTTGTTACTGGCCGCAACGAGATCAGGGGGAAGTCCTGCGAAATCTGTTGGAAGTCCTGCGGACTGGGCTCAGACACTGACATGACGCTCCAATTGGGGATGGCTCGTATGATGCCATGTAAAGCGCATAAGCGAAAAGGCTTTTAACGGGACTTTTAACGGGGTCCGGAGTGATTCATGTGCATCGCGGCACGCGTGTTGAAAACACATCAACCCCGCCTTCCGTCACCACGGCATCGAGCGGAATGTCGTGGGCGGCCGGATAAATGCTGGCCACCCGTGCCAATTCGAAACCGACGCCAATGACCAGGGGGGGGCGCTTTTGCGCAGCGAGCTGGGCCAAGGTGCGGTCGAAATATCCGGCGCCATAACCCAGGCGATAGCCGAGGGCATCAAAGGCGTTTACCGGCAGCAGCAGGACATCGGGGAACAGAACCTCACCGGTGGCGGGATAGGGTATGCCGTAGCGGTCCGGCAGCATCTCGCTGTCCGGACGCCAGGCGCGAAACTCAAGCGCCGCTCCAGGCGTGATGACCTTGGGCAGACAGCTTGGCACCCCCTTGGCGAGCCAGGTTTCGATCAGCGGCCGGCAGTCGAATTCGGCGCGGATCGGCCAGCAAAAGCCAAGAATGCGTGGTTGGCACTGCTGCAGCAATGACGTCAGGTTGGCTGCGACCGCCGCCGATAAACACCGGTGCTGCACTGGACTCAGTGCTTCACGCGCAGCAATTTTTTCCTGTCTCAGCGCGGTGCGTTCGAGCGGGCGAACTGCGCTGTTTTCCGCAGGCTTATCCGGCGCTGGCGTAGTGCGGGGCATGTGCTATTCTTAAATGGACGCGGTTGAATTGACCAAGCTGAATTGAATCGGCGACTCACTATAAACATGAAACACTGGCTTTGGCTACTCTGCCTGTTCCCCACGCTGGCCTTGTCCCTGCCCGGCGATGACAAGGTGTTGGCGGCGCGCGAGGCTTTCCGCAACGGCGAGCGCGTCAAGCTCGGCGGGCAACTCGACAACCTGCGCGGTACGGACGGTGTGACTGGCCAGCACGATTTGCAGCCGTGGGTCGAGTACTGGTATCTGGTGCAGCGCCTCGAGGATGGCAACGACGAGGGCGTAAAGGATTTCCTCGCGCGTCCCGGCTATGCGGGTAGCTATCTGGCGGAAAAGCTGCGTGGGGACTGGCTCAAGCAGTTGGGCAAGCGCCACCAGTGGGATGCTTTCCAGCGCGAATATCCGCTGTTGCAGCAGCCCGACCAGGAGCTCGCGTGTTACGCAGCGGAAGGTCGGCAGGCCATGCAGCAAGAATCGGCGGCGCTCGAGGAAGTGCGCCCGCTGTGGTTTACCGCGGCGGATCTGCCGGATTCCTGCGGGCCTTTGATGGAACAGTTGATTGCGGCCGGACGCATCGATGCCAATGACGTCTGGGAGCGTGTGCGGCGTCTGCTCGAAGCCAAGAAGCTCAAGCAGGCCAAGCAGGCAATGGCGCATTTGCCTGCGGCGCAGATGCCGGCGGGCAAGGCCATCGATGCCATTGCCGCCAATCCACAACGCACGCTCGACAAGCTCGCCCCGGATTTCGCAGCCACCCGGCCGGGACGGGAGATGGCGCTGTATGCCGTGCAGCGGCAGGCGCGCAATGACCCGGTTGTCGCCGCTGCACGTTGGCAGAAAATCCAGGACAGATTCTCCGAAAGCGAGCGCGTCTATGCCTGGGGACAGATCGCCATGCAGGCAGCGCAGCGGCATTTGCCCGAGGCCCTCGGCTGGTATGCTCTGGCGGGCAGCGTCAGGCTTTCCGAGGAACAACTGGCGTGGCAGGCGCGCGCTGCCCTGCGGGTGCATGACTGGGACACGTTGCAGCGAACCATCGAGCGCATGCCCGTCGCCATGGCAGCCCAGTCAGACTGGATCTATTGGCTGGCACGGGCGTTCTCGGCCCACAACCGTCCTGACGAAGCGCGCAGCTTGTACCTCAAGATCGCCGGCCAGCCGAATTTCTACAGCAACCTGGCCGATGACGAACTCGGCCGGCCGATTCTTGTACCACCGCGCGCAGCGCCGCCGAGCATGGAGGAATTGCTGGCCGCGCGTGAGAACCCCGGCTTGCGCCGAGCCCTGGCGCTGTTCCGCCTCGACATGCGCATCGAGGCGGTGCGCGAATGGAACTGGAGCATGCGTGGCATGGACGATCGTCAGCTGCTCGCCGCGGCCGACCTGGCGCGGCGCAGCGAGGTGTTCGACCGCGCCATCTACAGCGCCGAGCGCACCCAGACCCAGCATGATTATGCCTTGCGCTACCTGGCGCCGTTCCGCGAAAGCGTCGAACCCCAGGCCAGGCAGATGGCAGTGGATAGTGGCTGGGTATATGGCCTGATGCGCCAGGAAAGCCGTTTCGTGATGAACGCCCATTCCGGTGCGGGCGCCAAAGGGCTGATGCAACTGATGCCAAAGACCGCACAATGGGTGGCGAAGAAGATCAAGTTCCGGGATTTTCATCAGACGCGTATCGCCGAACTCGAAACCAATCTCAAGCTCGGCACCAATTACCTGCGGCTGGTGCTGCTCAGTCTCGACAATCATCCGGTGCTGGCATCGGCGGCTTATAACGCCGGTCCCGGACGTGCCCGCCGCTGGCGTGCCGAGGTGCCCCTGGAGGGCGCCATTTACGCCGAAACCATTCCCTTCAACGAAACCCGCGACTACGTGAAAAAAGTGATGAGCAACGCCGTGTATTATTCGGCCTTGTTCGAGGACAAGCCGCAATCGCTGAAAAGCCGCCTTGGCACGATAGGCGCACGTGGCAAGGGCGGCGCCCAAAACGATCTCGACTTGCCCTGAGCTTTGCCCCGATTCAGTAGTCCCGATTCAGTTCCTCCGATTTACCAGTCCCGATCCCCAGGAGTTCAACGTGATCCCCAAACGCATTCTGATGCTTGGCGCCAGCGGTTTCCTTGGCAGCCATCTGGCACGCCAGCTTTCCCGCGGTGGCCATTTCCTGCGTGTGGCCACGCGCCGCCGTGACCGTGCCAAGCAGCTGCTGACGCTACCGACCTGTGAAGTCATCGAAGCCGACGTGCATGATCCGGCGGCACTGGCAGCGCTTTGCCGCGGCCAGGACACGATCATGAGCCTGGTCGGCATTCTGCAGGGTGGCCGTGGCCAGCCGTATGGCGCCGGTTTCGCCCGCGCCCATGTCGAATTGCCGCGCAAGATTGCCGCTGCGGCGCAGGCGGCCGGGATTCGCCGGGTGATTCATGTTTCGGCGCTGCAGGCCGCTGTCGATGCCCCTTCCGGTTACCTGCGTTCCAAAGCCGCCGGCGAAGCTGTCCTGCGGGAAGCCGATCTGGATCTGACGGTGTTTCGCCCGTCGGTGATTTTCGGCACGGGCGACCAGTTTCTCAACGTTTTCTCCTCCCTGCTGGGCACTGTGCCTTTCCTGCCGCTGGCTTGTCCCGCTGCGCGTTTCCAGCCGGTCTGGGTGGAGGACGTGACGGCCTGCATCGACGCCAGCCTGAATCACTGCGAGAGCATCGGGCAGACCTACGAATTATGCGGACCGCATCAGTACAGCCTGCGCGAGCTGGTTGATTATGTTGGCATGGTGACCGGCCAGTGGCGGCCGATCCTCGGCCTGTCCGACACCCTGTCCTACCTGCAGGCCTGGGCCATGGAATTCGTTCCGGGTGCACCGCTGTCCCGCGACAACTACTATTCGATGCAAGTGCCCAGCGTTTGCGGCACGGCTTGCACACTGCCCTTCGGCCGTCGTGCGACACCTCTCGAAGCCATCGCGCCGCTGTACCTCAACGATGCACACCGGCGCGCGCGCAACGACATCCTGCGCAAAAAGGCAGGGCGTTGAGACGGGTGCTTCCTGGCGCGGCAGACCGGCTGCGGCGCTTCACGCCGCGGTGGCATGACCGCTTAAATTGGTCCGAATGAAAATTTATCGCGTCGGCGGTTCGGTGCGTGACGAGCTGCTCGGCATGGGCGTGGTCGATCGCGATTACGTGGTGGTCGGCGCCACGCCCGAAGCCATGCTGGCACAGGGATTTCGCCCGGTGGGCAAGGACTTCCCGGTTTTCCTCCATCCCCACAGCCATGAGGAATACGCGCTGGCGCGCACCGAGCGCAAAACTGCGCCGGGCTACCATGGCTTCGTGTTTCATGCCGACCCGGCCGTGACGCTTGAGGAGGATCTGGCGCGCCGCGATCTGACCATCAATGCCATGGCCATGGATGAGGCAGGCGAACTGATTGATCCGTTCGGTGGCCGCGCCGACCTGGCCGCCAGGGTATTGCGCCATGTCGCGCCGGCCTTTGCAGAGGACCCGGTGCGCATCCTGCGCGTGGCACGTTTCTCCGCACGCTTTCCGGAGTTTTCGATTGCTCCGGAAACGCAGGTACTGATGCGCGCGATGGTCGCTAGCGGCGAAGTCGATCATCTGGTCGCCGAGCGGGTTTGGCAGGAACTCGCCAAGGGGCTGATGGAAGTGCGGCCATCTCGTCTTTGCGAAACCCTGCGCGAGTGTGGCGCCTTGGCGCGCCTGCTGCCCGAACTCGATGCCTTGTACGGCGTGCCGCAGCGCGCCGACTACCATCCGGAAATCGACACCTTCGTCCATGTGATGATGGTGATCGACATGGCAGCACGGCTGGGCCTCTCCCTGCCGGCGCGCTTTGCCGCGCTGACCCATGATCTCGGCAAGGGCGCCACGCCGGCCGAGGTGTTGCCGCGCCACACCGGCCACGAGTCGGTCAGCGTCGCCTTGCTGCGGCCGTTGTGTGCGCGACTCAAAGTGCCAGCCGATTGCCGCGAACTGGCACATCTGGTGGCGAGTTGCCACAGCGACATTCACCGGGTCGACATCCTGCGGCCGGCCACCCTGGTCAAATTGCTGGAGCGTTGCGACGCCATGCGCCGGCCGGAACGTTTCGAGGAAATACTGGCGGCCTGTGAGGCCGACTACCGGGGCCGGCGCGACCATGCCGAACGCGACTATCCGCAGGCGCGGCTGTGGCGCGCGGCGCTGGTTGCGGCGCGTGGCATTGATGCCGGCGCCATTGCCCGCTCCTGCAGCGACCCAGCACAGATCCCCACGCGCATCCATGCAGCCCGCGTCGCTGCGGTCCGGCTGATGGAAGCGAGCCAAACATCATGAATGCTTCCGGCAACAATGACCTCGAAGTACTGACGAAAATTCCCGGTGGCAAAAAACTCGTCCATGAAACGCCGCTGCTGTTCATTCACGGCGCCTATACAGCCGCCTGGTGCTGGGAAGAGCACTTCCTCCCCTGGTTCGCCGGCAAGGGCTATTTCAGCTATGCCCTGAGTCTTTCGGGGCATGGTGCGAGCCGGGGGCGCAAGCAGATCGACAGTTTCTCGATCAACGATTACGTCGATGATGTTGCCACGGTAGTCGACGCCCTGCCAGCGCCGCCGGTGCTCATCGGCCATTCGATGGGTGGTTTTGTCGTGCAGAAATATCTGGAGCGCAGCGTTCAGGGATCATCCCGCAGCGCAGCTGGAACCCGGCCCAGGATTCCAGCTGCGGTGCTGATGTGTGCAGTGCCGCCGCAGGGCCTGATGTCGTCGGCCTTCGGCTTGATGTTTCAGAAACCCGGTTTGATGAGCGAACTCAACAACCTCATGGGCGGCCGGCGCGTCTCCGCGGACACCTTGCGTGAGGCATTGTTCGCCCAGCCCCTGAGCGAGGCAGACCTGCAGCGCTATCTGCGCTTCTCGCAGCGCGAATCGCACCGCGCCATCTGGGACATGACCCTGTTCAACCTGCCGCATCCCTCGCGCATCAAGGACACGCCGCTGCTGGTATTGGGCGCCGGCCTGGATCACCTGATTCCGGCCTCGCTGGTGGGCATGACCGCCAGCACCTATGGTGTCCAGGCAGAAATTTTTCCGGGCATGGGTCACGGCTTGATGCTGGAGCGTGACTGGCAGAAGGTGGCCGAACATATCCGCGCCTGGCTTGCGCAAAGAGAGATTTAACAGAGGGGAATTTGAATGATTGTCATATTCCAGTCCGAGGCCGCCGGCGATGTCATGATGTTCGGCGACATCGCCAAGAAAATGTTGGCGCTGATGGGCAAGGAGCCCGCAGAGCGCGGCATCGTCACTGTCGATCAGTTGCCCGGAGCGATCGCCTTGCTCAGGGTTGCTGTCAGCGACGACAAGGCCAGCCATGCCGGCAAGCAGGAGGAGGACCTGCCGGCCTACGAGCAGGCGCCGGATGGTACCAAGCGCGATTACGTGAGCCTGGCGCGTCGCGCGATTCCGCTGATCGAACTGCTGGAATGGTCGCTGAAAAAAAAGGTGCCGGTGACCTGGGGTGTCTAGCCGAAAATCTTGAACAACTTTTCGAACTCACCCACTGGCAGGGGCCGGCTGAACAAATAGCCCTGATAGGCCTGGCAGCCGAGACGGCCGAGAAAATCGCGCTGTTCCTCGGTTTCGACGCCTTCCGCGATCACCGACAAGCCCATGGTCTGGCTCAAGGCGATGATGGCCTGGGCGATTGCGCCATCGTTGAAATCGTTGCAGACATTGCGCACGAAAGACTGGTCGATCTTGAGCTGGTCGAGCGGCAGGCGCTTGAGGTAGGAGAGCGAGGAATAGCCGGTACCGAAATCGTCCAGCGAAAAACTCACACCGGCTTCCTTCAGGGCGGCCATCTTGACGATGATGTCCTCGATGTCATGCACCAGCATGCTTTCGGTCAGTTCCAGCTTGAGCTTGTGGGGTGGCGCGCCAGTCTGCTCGAGTACGGCGATCACCTGTGCAACGAAATCCTCATGATGGAATTGGCGTGCGCTGACATTCACTGCCAGACTCAGATGCGCCGTGGCTTCCTGCGCCGACCAGACCACGAGCTGGGCACAGGCCGTGGCCAGCACCCAGTGCCCGAGTGGCAGTATCAGCCCGGTGTCCTCCGCCAGCGGGATGAATTCAAACGGGGGCACCAGGCCACGCTGCGGGTGTTGCCAGCGTACCAGTGCTTCGGCGCCGGTCAGTTTGCCGGCACTGTCCACCTGGGCCTGGTAGTAGAGGAGTAATTGTTCCTCCTGCAGGCCTCGGCGCAGGTCGGCTTCGAGTGCGGCGCGCGCGGCGACCACGGCCTGCATTTCCGGATCGAAGAAGCGCATGGTGTTGCGTCCTGCCGCCTTCGCCTGGTACATGGCGAGGTCGGCACGCTTGAGCAGTTCATCGACGGAGTTCTGGCCGCTGCCGAACAGGGTGGCGCCGATGCTCGGCGTGCTGTGCTGTTCGTGACCCTCGATCAGATAGGTCTGGTTGAGCGTGATGATAATTTTCTCGCCTACGGTTTCGGTCTGGGTGGCCGCCTCGCGCGAGCTTTTGCTGAGGTCTTCGAGCATCACCACGAATTCGTCACCGCCCAGCCGCGCCACCGTGTCGCCTTCGCGCACGCAGGTGACGAGCCGTTGCGCAACCTGCTGCAGCAGTCGGTCGCCAATATCGTGACCGAGGGTGTCGTTGAGATCCTTGAAGTTGTCGAGATCGATGAACAGCAGGGCGCCTTCCCGTCCGCTGCGTGCTTTCGAGGCCAGCGCCTGCTGCAGTCGATCCAGCAGCAAGCGCCGGTTGGGCAGGCGGGTCAGGGGATCGTAGAAGGCGAGATGCCGGATCTCGTCCTCGGCCTGCTTGCGCGCGGTGATGTCGGTCAGGGTGCTGACGTAGTGGGTGGTCTCTCCCTGGCTGTTCTTGACCGCGGTGATGGTGAGCCATTCCGGATAGACCTCGCCGTTCTTGCGCCGGTTCCAGATCTCGCCTTTCCACGCGCCTGCGGTCTGGATGCTTTTCCACATCGCAGCATAGAAGGCCGCATCATGGCGTCCGGATTTGGTCAGGCTGGCGTTTTGCCCGACCGCTTCTGCGGCACTGTAGCCGGTGATCTCGGTGAAGGCGTGGTTGACCTTGAGGATAATGCCCTCGACATTGGTGACAAAAATTCCTTCTTGTGATTCGAAGGCGGTCGCGGCGATGCGCAACTCCGCCTCGGCATGGCGCATGCGCGATTCGAGCTTTTCCCTGACCAGGGCATTGCGCACCGCTCGACCCAGGGTGTCGTGGTCGAAGTGCCCTTTGAGCAGGTAATCCTGGGCGCCGGCTTCGAGCGCGGCGACCACGAGCGTGTTGTCGTCGCGCCCGGTCAGCACCACGATGGGGGTGTCGGGAGCGATTGCGCGAATGGCTTGCACCGTGGCCAGGCCGGAGGAATCGGGCAGCGACAGATCGAGCAGGACGACATCGGGGCGATGCTGCCGGCACTGTTCGATGGCTTCGGCCAGAGTTTTCGCCCAGATCACCGAATCGACACTGCGCTCGAGCTTGGCGAGGCGTACGCTGACGCGGATCAGGCCGAAATCGCCGGGATCGTCCTCGACCACAAGTAGGGTTAGCGCCTGCGAAATGACTTTTTTCATGAGTCTTCCGTTGGCTTCCCAGACGTATCGGGTAACGTAAAAGTGAAGCTGCAGCCCTGGTTTTCTCCCGGGGATTCAACCCAGATGCGGCCGCCATGATGTTCGACGATCTTGCGGCACAACGCCAGGCCGATGCCGGTTCCCGGATAGCGGCTGCGCGGCTGGAGCCGCTCGAATACCTTGAACAGGCGGGTCTCCTGGCCCGGCAGAAGGCCCGCGCCGTTGTCGCGTACGCTGCAGCGCCACTCGCCGTTGCCGCTTCGGGCACTGATCGTGACTTCCACCGGACGTCCTTCCAGCCGGTATTTCAGCGCATTGTCGATGAGGTTCTGCAGCAGGCGCAGGATCTCGTGATGATTCCCCTGAATCTGCGGCCAGTCGCCTTCGCTGAGGACTTTGGCACCGGATTCCGCAATCGCCGGTTGCAGAATCTGCAGCACTTCTTCGAGTATCGCGCGACTGTCGAGGGTGGTCATGCGCTCGCGCTGGTGGCCGAGGCGGGAATAGTCGAGCAGTGCCGAGAGCATCTGGTCCATGCGCTGCGCACCTTCGGTGGCATAGTGGAAATTCTGGCGCGTCTCGTCGTTGAGCAAAGGCTCGAGATCCGCCGCGAGCAGTTGCAGGTAGCTGATCACCATGCGCAACGGCTGGCGCATGTCGTGCGAGGCGGCATAGGCGAACTGCTCCAGATCTTCATTGGAGCGCTTGAGCTCGGCCATGTTGAGTTCGAGTGCATGCGTTCTTTCGGCCACACGCCGTTCCAGAGTTTCATTCAACTGCCGGTTGGCGCTGAACTGCTCGGCGAGTGAATCGGCCATGTCTTTGAAATTGTTGATCAGGCGATGCGGCTCGAGTATGGCGCTTTGTGGAAAGACGGCCGTAGAACCCGCCACCACCGTATCCGGCAGATTGTGCGTGAGTTCGCTCAGCTCTTCGGTGGTGGCCACCACCCGGCGGCTCAGCAATTCAGCCAGCGCCAGCGCCGCAATCAGAATCAGAAAAAGCGCCACGAACTTGCTGCCGTAGTTGTCGTACAGCATCTTCTGAAATGGCGCCACCGGCTGTTCCAGGAGCAATTTCCATCCCGTCAGTTCATCGATGGAAATTTCCACGGTATAAGACGAGTCTTTCCAGCGTTCGCTCACTGAAGTGTTGCGGGCAAGCTCGGGAATCCATTGATTGATCGTTGGATCGAGTTGGATGAGTGTTCCCTTGCCTCGCACGAAAGGTTTCATCGGTACCTGATCGTTGCGATTGGTGACGATGACATTGTTGTTCCTGTCGATCAGCGAGTAACGCAGGGTCCCGCTCTCCGCGCTCATTTGCAGGTAGCTGCGGATCTGACCAAAGTCGAGCACGCCAAAGATGTAGCCGTTGAATTCTGCGCCACTCACCACCGGTGCCAGCATCACCACTTGCGGACCGGGGATGCCGACTTTTCCCATGATCACTTCGGAGAGCATCGGCTTGAGCGTTTGTCTGAGGACGGGCACATAGGGTCGTTCTGAGAAATCGATGCCAAGGGTGCTCTTTCCCAATTCATCCACGAGCGGAAAAAATGCGACGGAGACCGCGTTCTTGTCGGCCAGACCGACGCGTAAATAATTGGGATCGGACTTTTTCGTCATTTCCAGAAATGCCTGCATCTGCTGCGGCGGACGTGTCGCCGCCAATTCGGCCAGGTGGATGGTTGAAGCAGCCCGGTTCTGCAGCCAGATGGCGATGCGGTTGGCCACCAATTTGCCGTTCTGGCGCAACTCGGTACGAATGTCGCGATCGGTTTCGCTGAAATCGATGCGGCTGCTGACCGCCAGCAGAAACAGCGCCGGACATAGTACGAAGAATGCCAGCAGGTTGTAGACGATCTCCCTGAAAGACATCTTCATCGACTCGGTGCGCAGTGCAAACCCGCTGAAAATCAGGCGCGCGACGAGCGCATTGGCGATGCCGTTCACCGCCTGCTTGATCACGATGATGAAGGTACTGCTGAACTGGAGTTGCAGAACAAACGAGTAAAAGAAATAGGCCAGGGGCATGCCGACCAGAATCCAGTAGAACATATCCGCCTGAACCATGCCCATTTTGCGCCGGGTCATCAGCCAGCCGACTGCTGCGACTTCGACTGTCATGACTATAAATGCGTAAGGCTCGTTCCAGAGAAAATAGGTATAGGCAGCGATCAGAGCGCCGGCCAGTAAGCCTTGCGACAAGCCGAAAAACTGCAACGCGAGTAGCGCAAAGATGCTGCCAAAAATGAAATTGATATTGAGAAAAATCGGGAAATTGAAATGATTCCCCGCGACTCCGGCAGCAATCAGGACGAGCAGGAACGGGATGGCCAGACGGTTGGAGGCAATGGGCCTGAACGGCGGGGTATCAGTCATTGCCGGCAAGATTCATGCGGGATTGGCGGGCAAGCGCACCAACTTGAACCAGTATTCACCGAATTTGCGAATCGCCGTGACGAATTCATTGATGTCGGTCGGCTTGGGCACGTAACCCGCCGCGCCGAGCTTGTACGCAGCGGCCACGTCGGCATCCAGAGCGGAAGTGGTGATGACCACCACTGGAATGATCCGCAGCCGCTCATCCTGCTTGATCTGCGCGAGGAATTCCAGGCCGCCCAAACCGGGCATCTTGAGATCCAGCAGGATCATGTCCGGACGCGGCGCCTGGCTGAATTGCTCGCCTTCGCGGCGCAGAAACCGCAACGCCTCAAGACCGTCGCTCGCACCATGGAGTTCGACATCGTATTTGTTTTTTTGCATCGCCAGTTGCATCAGACGCGCGTCTCCGGGTTCGTCTTCGACGATCAGGAGTCGTAGCTGGCGAAGCTCATTCATGCACGGGGCTTTCCGATTGAAGAAACCATAACAGCGTCGGCCGGCAGTATACGCGAAGCGGGGTATTGCCGGCTGAGCCCGGCGTAGTTGTCCCCGTCATTTCTCGGCCTCGGCGGGTATCGGCAGGACGACGCAAAACCGGCTGCCTTGCCCGGTACCCGCCGATTCGGCCCAAATCCGCCCGCCATGATGCTCGGCAATCTTGCGGCACAACGCCAGCCCGACACCGGTGCCCTCGTAGGCGGTACGTGCTTGCAGGCGCTGGAACATCTGGAACAGCCGGCCAATCTGTTCGGGGATGATGCCGATGCCGTTGTCGGCAACCACCATGTGCCATTCCCGGCCGATGGTCTCGCTGCTCAGGGTGATCTCGGGCATGCGTCCGGCGATGCGGAACTTGAGGGCGTTGCCGATCAGGTTTTGCAACAGGCGCAGGATCTCGTCCGGGCTGACCACGACGCGCGGCCACTCGCCCTCGATATGCACAACGGCTTTTGCCTCGGTAATCATTGGCTGCAGGAGCAGCAAGGTCTCGTCGCGCAGGTTGCGGCTCTCCACCCAGGCCGGCGGCTCGCCCATGCGTCCCACGCGCGAGTATTCGAGCAGGGCCACCAGCATCCTGTCGAGACGTTTGGCGCCGTCGATGGCGAAGTCGAAGAACTCGCGTTTTTCGTCGTCAAGCTGCTCGACCAAGGCCGCCTCGAGCAGTTGCAGGTAACTCGAGATCATGCGCAGGGGCTGGCGCATATCATGCGAGACGGCGTAGCTGAATTGCTCCAGTTCGGCATTGGAGCGCTTGAGTTCCGCCGTGGCCAGTTCTCTTTCAGTAATGTCATTGATAATCGAAAATAGCAGGATGCGGCCGGTCACCTCGATGGCTGAAGAACGCACTTCGACGGTCCGCACTTTTCCATCGGCCAGACGGTGGGGGAAGACGAAGAAATTGCTTTCATGCTGGACTGCCTGTGCCCGTTTTCCGGCGGCTTCTTCCGGAGACAAGGTATTGATCTGGTCGATCCGCATGCTCCTGAGCTGCTCGATCGAATAGCCATAGAAATGCGCGGCCGCGGCATTGGCGTCGATGATCTCACCGGAACCCGGATCGATCAGCAGCATGACGCTGTCGTGTTTCTCGAACATGTGGCGGAAGCGCGCCTCGCTTTCCTGCAGGGCCGCTTCCATCTGCATGCGCTCGGTGATGTCGCGCGCCGTGGCATAAAGGAAGACTTGATTGATGGCCTGCGTGGTTCTCCATTCCAGCCAGCGGTAGCTGCCATCCTTGCAGCGATAGCGATTGACGAAATTGAGGAGGGCTTCGCCCGCCACCTGCTTGCTCACCGCTTCCCGCGTTGCTTCCTTGTCTTCCGGGTGGACAAAATCAATGAACGGGGTGGCCAGGATTTCCTGCTCGCTGTAGCCGAGCAAGGTCTGCCATGCCGGGTTGATCTTGAGGAAGTTGCCGTTGATCGAGGCGATGCACATCAAATCTGGCACGAGCGCGAAATAGCGCTCCAGCCGGTCTTCCGCCTGCCTGAGTTCGGTGATGTCGCGCGCTGTGGCATAGGTCACGCCATCGGTCTTGTCATAGTAGGCGGTCCACGACAGGTTGATGACCTTACCGTCCTTGCAGACATAGCGATTCTCGAAATGCATCGACGGCCGAACCGCGACCTGGAGTTTCATCTCCTCGGCGGTTCTCTGCCGATCCTCGGCCAGGACGAAATCCAGGAATGGTTTGGCGACAAGCTCTTCCTCATCAAAGCCGGTCATCCGGACGAAGGACGGATTGACCCGCTTGAAACAGCCGAAAGGATCGGCGATACACATCGCGTCGGTGGTCAGTTCGAAGAATCTGAAGTACTGCTCGCGTTCCTGCTCCAGGCGCTTGCGCTCGGTGATATCAAAGCAGGTCACCAGATGAATTTTTTCGAACGAAGTGCCCAAAGAGGTTGCGCTGGCCAATGCTGTGCGCACGCCACCGTCCTTGCACCGGATGTTCACCTCCAGGGGCTCGAACGGCACATTCCCGGATTTGGCTTTCTGCAGGTGCTTTTGCCAGGAAGTGGCAACCTGCTGGCGGTAGACAGGGTCGGGATAGGCCGCGGACCACCAGGTTGTCAGGTTGGGAATGTCTTCCAGGGTGTAGCCAAAAGTGCGCGTGAATGAGGCATTCAGGTAGGTGATGTTCAACGCGTCGTCGTTGAGGGTGCAGGCCACCGGAGCGGCTTCGATGATGGCGCGAAAACGCATTTCACTGGCTTCGAGCCTGGCCAGATCTTCTTCCTGGCGCTGCCAGGTGCGTGCGATCAGGCGCGCAACCAGCAACATCAACAGCGCCAGCGAACCCACCAAAGCAGCAGCGATCCAGGTCTGATAACGCCATTCGGCCAGCATCGGTTCGCGGGCAAGACCGACATTCACCATGAAGCTGTAATCACTGTTGCGCCGGTAGGAATAAGTTCGGCTGATGTTGTCCGGCGTGGTCTTGTCGCTGATGAAGCTGCCTTCGCGCGGATCGGCTTTCAGGGCTTCCATGAAGGTGTTGGACAGGTGCTTGTCACCCGGCGGAACAGGATTGGTCATGTCGGAAGTACTGCGGGCGATCAGACCCAGTTCGGCGTCGCGGACAGAGATGACGCTGCCAGGTTCCAGCTTGATTTGCGACAGCATCCTTTCCAGCTCATCGAGATAGATCGAGGCAAAGACCACGCCGCCGAAGGATCCGTCCGGTTTGTTGATGCGCCGTGCAAACGTCCAGAGCCATTTCTGGGCGATTCTGCCGATGATCGGCTTGGCGACGAACAGGCCCGTATTGGGGTTGTCCCTGAGTCGGATGAAGAACTCCCGGTCCGAATTGTTGGCCGGCGGCGAGGGAATGCCCGGCCCGTAAATTACCTCGCCACGCTCGTTGGTGGCCCGCAGGAAGGCGATATTGTGCAGGCGATCTCTCTGACGCAACAGAAAGCGGGTGACCGAATCGGCGTCAACTTTTCCCGCCAATATTTGCCGGCCGATTTCATCCGTGGATGCAAGGAGCGCCACGTCGATGGTGCCGATCATGCCATTGATGGTCTGTTCCACCGACTGGGTCAGGTTTTGTGTGACCGTTGCCGCCCGCTCCTCGGCTTTCTCATGCAAATGGGTCAGGATGAGCTGCGCAGCGACCCCCGCGATCAGGATGATCGCTGCCACGCAGCCGTGGAGAACGGTGCGATTGCGGCGGAAGTCTGAACGCAACAGCGGAATGCCTTTCGCTTGCATCGACGGGGGGCGCCCTAAGCCAAAGTTGACTGAGCAGAGCGGAAATTCTAGGTCAATTGCCGCTGATGACTTTGATATGTATCAGGAATATTGCAGGCGACTTTCTACAGCAGCGGCGCCAGCCAGCGCTCTGCTTCGATGGTGTTGTGCCCCGTTCGCTGTGCCGGCTGCTCATTCTGCTGTAGATGCGTGGAACGTGTTTGTGTCGGGCAATACCGACTTGTTTGATCCAAAGGCAACCAAGTCCCAGTATTGCTGCGATGCCTACTTTATTGACCTCGACTTGGGCGCAAAGATTTTAGTGAATTCGACCCGTTGCTGGTTCGGCTTGTTTTCCCATCAACGGGCAACTGCATTGTGGAAAGGTATGGAAAGAGCAACGCTGGCATAAGGAAGCCGGCGTTGTTGATGGTGGAACTGCTGGGGATGTAGTCAGAACGGTGAGTCGTCGGGATTGCCGGTTGGAAGCGGGCTGGTGACGGCGCGATGCTGTTGCGCGTAAAAGTGGCAGACCTGACAAATAGCCATGTAGCCTCCCTTCATGACGCTTTCGGGAGCCCGATTAGTAAGGTTTGGCGTACCAAGATGCCTGTCCGGGAAGTTCGGGCGAGACAGCGACCACCTAAACGGACTTACACCTTGCTCGGTCTTCTGGAGCAGGTCGGCGGGAGCTAAGCTACAGGTAGCACCGGAGAGGCCGGTTTATTTTCAAACGTCTCTGAAAATAAACTCGCGAAATAGAAATAATTGTTTTGTGCCAATGGGTTGTCGGGAGCGTTATTTTCATGGGCGCCTGAAAGCCATGGTCTCCGCCTCTCCGCAGCCCTCGCTGTTTCCTATTCAAACAGGATCGCTTCAATCCGCGCCGCCACGTCATCCATGATCGCCGCCGGGACCGCTTCCTTGAACTTCGCCTTACGGCCTCGCCAATCCAGGGATTTCAACTGATGGCAATGGACCGCGCCTTGCGTGTCGGTGCCGGACCCCATCAGCGTGACCACCGTGCCATAGCTGCGGGCGCTGGCCGCTCCGCCTTGCGAGATGGGGCAGATCATCGCCAGTCCCCGGCTGTTGAAGGCCTTGGCGCTGACCACCAAGCCGAAATGCGGCCCTTTCATTTCCTGCCCGGAAGCCGGGTCGAATTGCAGGTGCACAATGTCTCCGCGCTCCGGCGTGTAGGCCATCAGGGAGCTTCCTTGCCGACCGGTTTCATGGCATCCCAACCTTCGACGCGAGGCATTTTGCCCGGCATCTCGGCCAGCAAGTCCGCCAGCTTGTAGCGGCGCTTGCGCGGCGCGCTGACGGTCATGCGGGCGCCTTCCAGCAGAAGCTCGACCTGCGAATTTTCTTGAAGCTGGTTCTGCTCGATAAAGGCTTTTGGCACCGTCATCACCAGCGAACCGCCGGCTCGTCTCAGGGTTTGCAGCATTCTTCTCTCCGACACACGAACAAGTCCTATTTTAGTAGGATAAAAAGTCATACGCAAGTAGGATTAAGATTCCTTCGTCCAGAGCTCAACGTGCAGGCACGGGGAGGATCAGGATTTCTTCCTTGCCTCAATTTCCGCGCGCAGCCTCTCGATCTCGCGTCGCTTGGCTTCTTTTGAGCCCCATCCGGGCTTTTCGGCCGCCGTGGCTTGCCGGCGGCGCTGCTGCTCCCGCCATTCGGCCTCCCGTTGTGCCCGCGCGGCCTCGGCTGCCTCGCGCTGCCGTTCTTCGGCCTCCCAGCGGGCAACGGCTTTTTCGGCGGCGATGGGTACGCTGCGGGCCGGCAGTCCGCCTTGGGCAAGATAGTCGTCGATGCGCGTCCAGACGAAGTCGTAAGCGAATTCGCCGATGAGCGTCAGGTTCAGCGCCTGGTAGATCGGCATCCAGGCTTTGCCATCATTCTCTCCGCCTTGTTTGCGGCGCACCGACAGCTTGGGATTGAATTGATACCAGCCCTGCACCACGCGCACGAACAGCGCACGGTTGTAAGCGTAGTCACGTTCCACTTCGTTCCTGGCAAGCACCCCGGAAAGATGCTGGCGCTTGTTGCGCTCCGGCCGCACGACGTTGGCCGGCAGGTTCTGCCAGGCTTCGAGGATGGCCTGGGTCTCGAACGCGGCGTAGGGGCGGCGCTGCTTGCGGGCGAAGCGCGACTTGAACAGCAGCCACAGCGTCTGGAACAGGAAGTATTCGGATAAATGCCGGTCGATGCGCACCAGGCGCTCGCCGGTATTGACGTCGATGCTCGCCGGAGCGAGCAATTCGTACAGCGCGGCGAAGGGTCCGGCGGCGAACTTGGGATCGCGGAAAGCCTCGCGCATGGCCCAGTGCAGGGCGTTGCAGCCGTAATGATCGACCGTCTCGCGGTCGGCGCCGCGTTCCAGCAGGGCTTCCGTCAACGCCACGTTGCCGGCCGCGGCAGCGGCCATCAGCGGCGTCTGGTTCATCGGTAGGCGATGTTCGAGGCCGTGCTGGTCGCACTGGCGCAGGATGTCCTTGAAGTTGTGGGCGAAGTAAAACATGTAGGTCTTGCGGCCCTGCGCCAGATGCTGCTGCGAATAATGCTTCGCGGCGTCGAACCGCGCTTCCTGCGCGAGCCAGTACGCCAGTACCGGTAAATCGTGGCAGGTGGCGATGTCGTAGAGCTGCTGCCTGAGCTTGCCGCCCGGCGCTTGCTCGCGGAATACCTTGATGAGCAGTTCGCGCGTTCTTGCCTCGTCGAACACCGGCCAGGGCACCGGCGTTTCTTTGAGGATGCCGCGGCGGATGGCTTCGGCCTGTTCCTGTTTGCCTTGCAGTTCGAGCTTGCGCGCTTCCTTCTGCCAGTCTTCCAGCGTCGCCTGCTTTGCCTCGACCTTGACCTGCCCCGCCGGCGCCAGATCGAGCAGGCCGAACAGCGGGTGGGCGGTGTCGGACTCGATGATATAGAGATTCTTCACCGCCCGCGTCAGCGCGACATACAGCGCATTGACATAGAACTTGTAAACTTCCAGCGACTTGTCGTGTTTGTCTTTTGCCCGTCGGTAATCGAGGGTGTCGACGGCGAGATCCTGCTTTTCGACGCCGTCGACGATATCGGCGAACTCCGCCCGGTGATCGGAGACGAAACGGTGGAGGACGATGTTCTCGTACTCCAGCCCCTTGGCCTCGTGAATGGAGAACAGCAGCGGCGTGGCGAAATGTTTCCGCGCCTCGGCCTTGTCTTCGTCGCGCATTACCAGCACGGCGAATTGGGTGGAGCGGCGAATCTTCTGATCGAGTTCCTTATTTATCGCATCCTTGTCGGCCAGCAGCGCCACCTGCCCCGCTTCGCCGCCGACCGCCTGAACGAGAAAGTTGCTCTCGCGGTCGATGGAGCCGAAGCGCTTCTGCTTGATCTTGAGTAGCGTGTTGGCGACGCGGGTGGCCTCCAGGCCGTTCCTGAAATTGGCGGTCAGCACGGACAACTCCTGGCGCTCGGCCAGTTGCGGATCGCGCCAGAACAAGCTCTTCACCTGCGCCCAGGAGAAGAAGTTGGGATGGACGATCTGGTTGGAATCGCCGCAGAGCAGGAAGTGGCCCGGTTTCTTCAGGGTCTTCAGCACCAGCACCAGTTGCACGGAGGTGATGTCCTGCACTTCGTCGATGACCACAAAGTCGTAGCGCGGCGCGGCCAGCGCCTGCCAGTCCTGGGCGACCAAGTTGAGGTCATAGAGCTTCGCCTCGGCCAGCCAGGCGCGGTACTTCTCGAACAGATCGTAAAGCGCCTCGCGCCGTTCGGCGGGGAAAATCGACTGGCGCACGCCGAGATTACGATAGTCCTCGCGCGACAGGATGCCGGCGGCGGAGGCGGCCAGCACGCCGCGGATTTCCTCGAAAGCCTGGTGGCCATCGATGTCCTTGAAGGCCTGGTGCATGTGCGCGAACCAGCCGGCGAAATCGCGCCATTGGGCCTCGCGACCGGCCGGCACGCGGATGGACTCGACGAACTCGCGATAGGACAGGAACACCGCATCCTGGCCGGAGTGCTCGAAGCCGTTGGCGTAGTAGAGATCGCGGGCGCTCTGGGCGAGGAAGGCGGAATGCGTCACATACAGCACCTCGCCCTCGGCATGCTTGAGCTTTTCCAGTGTCAGCGCCGTCTTGCCGCTGCCGGCACTACCGACGACGATCAGCGGCGGCGGCTGGCGATAGACGGTTTCCTGCGTGTCGTCGAAGGAAACCGGTTTGTCGAGCAGATGCACCGCCGTGCGCTCCGGGTGCAGATAGCGTACGGGCTGCGCTTCGTGGATGGCCTCGGCGATATCGCGGTCGGCGCAGTCGGGAATCTTCGCTTCGTCGATGGCTGCGCCGCGCAGAAATCGCGACCTGTCATAGTCGTGATTGGCGATCACCTCCAGCATCAGGGCACAGACTTCGTCGCCGTGGCGTACCAGCGAGAACAGCAGGCGGTCGGCATCGTCGAGCTTGGCCCGGTAGAATTTGCCGTGGGCGAGATTGGCGAGTTTCTTCACCTGCGCGGCGCGGAAGTCATCGCGGGCGATGGCCTCCGTTACCTTGAGATAGGCGCTCTTGACGTGGGAAGTGTCGAGACCGACGTATTCGAGGATCTTCACTAAAGCACCGGCGCTAGCCACCTTTCGGCTTCGGCGATGCTCATGCCCTTGCGCTGCGCCCAATCTTCGAGCTGATCGCGACCGATCTTGCTGATGGCGAAATAACGCGCCTCGGGGTGGGCGAAGTAAAAACCGCTCACCGCTGCCGCCGGCAGCATCGCGTAGCTTTCAGTCAGTGCCATGCCAGTGTTGGCGGTCGCATCGAGCAGGTCGAACAGCGTCGCTTTCTCGGTGTGGTCGGGGCAGGCCGGATAACCCGGCGCCGGGCGGATGCCGCGGTATTTTTCGGCGATGATCTCCGCCCGCGACAAGCGTTCGTCCGCCGCATAGCCCCAGTACTCCTTGCGCACTTTCTCGTGCAGCGATTCGGCGCAGGCCTCGGCGAGCCGGTCGGCGAGCGACTTGAGCATGATGGCGCGGTAGTCGTCATGAGCGGCTGCGAATTCCGCCAGTTTCCGTTCGATACCCAAGCCTGCCGTGACTGCGAAGGCGCCGAGCCAGTCGGGCGTACCTGCGTCGCCGGGGGCGACGAAGTCGGCCAGGCACTGGTTCGGCTTGCCGGACGGGCGCTGCTGCTGCTGGCGCAGGAAATGCAGCGTGGCGGATTTGGCTTTGCGGGTCGCGTCGGCGTAAATCTCGATGTCATCGCCGACCGCATTGGCCGGGAACAGGCCGAACACGGCGTTGGCCGTCAACCAGCGCTCGGCAATGACTTGCCTGAGCAGGGCCTGGCCGTCCTGGAAAACATTGCGTGCCGCTTCCCCGACGATCTTGTCTTCGAGGATCTGGGGGTAGCTGCCGGCCAGATCCCAGGTCTGGAAGAATGGGCTCCAGTCGATGTAGTCCGCCAACGCGGCGAGATCGATGTCGCGCAGCACCGTGATCCCGGTAACTTTCGGTGCCGGCGGGGCATAGGCCAGCCGGCTGCGATTGGCGCGCGCCTGCGCCAGCGTGACCAACTGAACGCCCTTCTTGGCGGCATGTTGGCCGCGCAGCTTGGCGTAGTCGGCGGCAAGTTCACTCAAATAAGCCGCCTTGCAGCCTTCGGTGTCCGATAGCAGCTTGGAAACGACGCCGACGGCGCGCGAAGCATCCGGCACATACACCACCGGGCCGGCATAGTTCGGCGCGATCTTGATGGCGGTGTGGGCGCGGCTGGTGGTGGCGCCGCCGATCAGCAGCGGCGTCGTGAAGCCTTGCCGCTGCAGCTCGGCGGCGACCTGGCCCATCTCCTCCAGCGAGGGCGTGATCAGGCCCGACAGGCCGATGATGTCGGCGTCATGTTCGCGCGCCGCCGCGAGAATCTTGTCGGCCGCCACCATCACGCCGAGGTCGAACACCTCATAGCCGTTGCAGCCCAGCACCACGCCGACGATGTTCTTGCCGATGTCATGGACGTCGCCTTTCACCGTGGCCATCACGATGCGGCCTTTGGCCGCCGCGCCGGTGCGCAGCTTCTCCGCCTCGATGAAAGGCAGCAGGTGCGCCACCGCCTGCTTCATGACGCGCGCCGACTTGACCACCTGCGGCAGGAACATCTTGCCGGCGCCGAACAGGTCGCCGACCACGTTCATGCC